>ENA-OQCL01000776-OQCL01000776.1-human-gut-metagenome-genome-assembly--contig:-NODE-776-length-13760-cov-8.891807_pt1 | contig 13760 bp, 9 predicted proteins | sample MGYA00242502_ERZ504586 | MGnify/ENA primary metagenome ERZ504586 (study PRJEB26092, sample SAMD00036316) | human gut metagenome | host: Homo sapiens | study: EMG produced TPA metagenomics assembly of... | reverse complement strand
GATGAATACAATTCCCTTTTTTGAAAAAAAACGCATCTTCACGCGGGAAGCAATAATAGATTTTGCTGCCTCGATCGGCATAGCTCCCGGAATAATCGTTGGCCGTCTGCAAAAAGAAGGGCATATCGATTTCAACCGACTGAACGACCTCAAGGTTAAATATGAATTAACCTCAAACGCTGACTTTTAGGCGCATTCTGAATGACAAGCTTTCATGTTCGTTAACCAAAGACTTCACCATCCGGTTGCCTAATTCCGCAGCCAATGCAGCCTCTTCACCAAAATGCGCCGACTCGCAGAGCGAGTCGGCGCATTTTATTACTTTGTTTCAAACGGCGTTCGTTTTTGCCGCCCGTTTATATCCTTTCGGAATTATCTTCTGCCCTCTTCGGGAATGAGTCCCTTGCGGGTAAGGTCAATCTTGCCGTCGGGTTTGATTTCGATTACGCGAACAAGAATCTCATCGCCGATGCTGACAACATCCTCAACGCGCTCAACGCGCTTGTTGGAGAGCTTCGAAATATGAACAAGACCCTTCTTTCCGGGTTTCAGCTCAACCTGTGCGCCGATGGGAAGAATATTCACAACCTTGCCGAGAATCACATCACCGACCTGAATATCGCGAACGATATTGTCGATAATGTTCTTTGCTTTTTCAGCCGCTGCCGCATCGGTGCTTGCGATGAACACCCTGCCGTCATCCTCGATATCGATCTTGACACCGGTTTCGGCAATGATGCCGTTGATGGTCTTGCCGCCGCTGCCGATAACTTCGCGAATCTTATCGGGGTTGATGCTGAACTGCAGGATACGCGGTGCAAACGGGGAAAGCTCGGGGCGCGGAGTGTGAATGGTCTCCATCATTCTGTCAAGAATGAACAGCCTGCCCTGACGCGCCTGTTCAAGCGCACGGGTGAGGATCTGCTTATCGATACCCTTGATTTTGATGTCCATTTGGATTGCGGTGATGCCGCTCTGGGTGCCCGCAACCTTAAAGTCCATATCGCCCATGAAGTCCTCAAGGCCCTGAATATCGGTGAGTATTGCAATGTTGCCGGTGCTGTCGTCCTTGATAAGACCCATTGCACAGCCTGCAACGGGAGCCTTGATGGGAACGCCTGCATCCATAAGCGCGAGCGTGCTGCCGCAGATGGAAGCCTGGGAAGTTGAACCGTTGCTGGATACAACCTCGGAAACAAGGCGGATCGCATACGGAAATTCGTTTTCATCGGGAATGACGGGCAGGAGAGCGCGCTCCGCAAGTGCGCCGTGGCCGATTTCGCGCCTGCCGGGGCTGCCGAGACGCTTTACCTCGCCGGTGCTGTAGGGGGGCATGTTGTAATGATGAATATAGCGTTTAAATTCCTCTTCACCGATGCCGTCGATCGTCTGTCCGTCGCCGAGAGTGCCGAGAGTCGCAATCGTCATGACCTGAGTCTGGCCGCGGGTGAACACCGCCGAACCGTGAGTGCGGGGAAGGATGCCGACTTCGCTCCAAATGGGGCGGATCTGCGTGTGGGTTCTGCCGTCGGGACGGATACCCTTGTTGATTATCTTGTCACGCAGGATCTCCTTCATGAGATTGTAAAGAACGGCGTCAATATCCGCTGCGCCGTCGGGATATTCCTCGGCAAAATGCGCAATGGTTTCAGCCTTGACCTGTTCGGTGCGAACCTCGCGTTCCTTACGGTCAAATGTGTCAAGCTGCCATTCGACCTTTGCACGCGCAAATTCAACGACCTTTGCCTTCAGCTCCTCATCGGGAGTGTGAATAACGGGAACGATTTTTTCCTTGCCGACTTCCGCCTGAATCGTTTTGATCCATTCAACGATCTGCTTGATGTATTCATGGCCGAAAAGGATCGCATCGAGCATTTCCTGTTCGGAAATCTCGTTTGCGCCCGCTTCAACCATCATAACTGCGTCCGCCGTGCCCGCAACGGTAAGGTGCAGGCGGCTGCGGCTGCGCTGCTCAAAATTGGGATTGATGACATACTGCCCGTCAACATAGCCGACGCTGACCGCGCCTATGGGGCCGGCAAAGGGAGCTTCGCTGATGGACAGCGCAATTGAAGCACCGTTCATTGCAAGCACATCGGGAGTAACATCGCGCTCAACGCTCATTGCGGTTGCAACAACCTGAACGTCGTTATAGAAACCCTTCGGGAAAAGGGGACGAATGGGTCGGTCGATAAGGCGGCTTGTCAAAATCGCCTTTTCGGACGGACGGCCTTCACGTTTTATAAAACCGCCGGGAATTTTGCCTGCGGCATACATTTTTTCTTCATAGTCGCAGCTGAGGGGAAGAAAATCCGCACCCTCGCGTGCCTGCTTTGCAACGGTTGCGCAAACCAGCAGTGCGGTATAACCGCAGCTGATAAGTATCGCACCGCCCGCCTGCTCGGCGTACTTGCCCGTTTCAACGGTGATCGTGCGCCCTGCAAGCTCAAATGTAAATTTCTTTTGCATTATTATTTATATCCTTTCAATTATAGCTCTCGATTTATGGCTCTCCATTGCAGCGTGTCCGCTGTTTTGCCGCGTCTTCGGAATGATTTTCGCAATAAACAGTTTTAACGCTTCTGTATGCGGCGCATACGTTTTTTTGCAAACAAAATTTTTAACCGTCACACGCAATGCACGAAAATTCCGCCCCGAAGCACTTATCCGTGCCGTTATGACCCCTAAAAATTTTGCTTGCTCCGCAATCCGCCGCCGCAAATTTGCAAAGAAAGGCGGGTAACTCCGCCCCGCCCTTCCGTTTTTGTTGTATAAAATTACTTCCTGATGCCCAGGGATGCAATGATCGCCCTGTAACGCTCGATGTCAACTTCCTTAAGGTAGTTGAGCAGACCGCGACGCTTACCGACCATCTTCAGCAGACCGCGACGGGAATGGTTATCCTTCTGGTGAGTCTTGAGGTGCTCGGTGAGGTGGTTGATGCGCTGTGTGAGCAGAGCAATCTGAACCTCGGGAGAACCGGTGTCGCCTTCGTGAAGGGCATACTTTGCAATGATTTCGTTTTTTGAGTTCCTTTTCCATTTGAAACCTCCGTAATTCAGAATGTGCCGAATGATCGGCAGTTATTAATCCCTGTCTGCTGCGTGACGCGTCGGAGCTTCGCGAAACGAAGCGGACAGATTGCCGCGGAGAACGCAAAATTTCATTTTGAACATGCAATTCTCCGAACATAGCAATTTATTCTAACATACCTGCGGACTGTTGTAAAGGGCGGAAAAGTGAATTTGAACAGCTGTGAAGCAATATATTTGAACTCGCTGCATAATCGAAACTAATCCCGCGTGAACATCCCCGATTGAACCTGCATAGGAAACAAACTGTTTGTATGTCAAATAAAATATATTTATTCGAGGGAGGGAATTGTATTGAGGCTTTGTCGCATGGGTGATATAATATCATTAAACAAAAAGACAATGCAGCAGGCCTAATCGATGTCGGCCGCATTGACAGGCAACCCAAAGCTTCCCGCATATGACTCGTTTTCGTAATTTGTTCTTGCGGCGGGCGGCACTTGCAACCCGGTTACTACGGCACACGGCAGCCGCTGATGCCGTTCAAATAAGAAAAGGAGTAAATTGTTATGTTTCTGAAATCCAAACGCTTTCTTTCCCTCTTCCTCTGCGCCGTGCTGACTCTGGCTGCGTTTTCTCCTGTTTTCGGCGAAATATCTTCCGAAAGTACGGGAACAAAGTTCTTCAGCGATATTGATACCGAAAAGGTGATCGCTTTTTTGCAGCAGCCGGCGGGCGATACAGGCTATTGCAACGGTGAAATTCTTAGAATTACACGCGGTTTACCGCCTGTGTATAACGGCGAGTTCAATGCTTCTTTTTTTAGTTATGTGCCCGGCTCACCTTCCTATCCCCCCACACCGGATACTTTGGGGTCCACCCGTTTCGAAATCCAGGGCATTTACGAAGACGGCATTCTGTATTGGTATTGTTATGATACTGTCGATTTTTACGGTGAGTTTGACTTTTCCGGCACAACCATAGCCGCATTGTGTACTCCCGGCATCCGCACCCACATCTCCAAAGTTGAACTTAGCAACTGTGAAGGCCTTTGGCTTTTGGATTTTTTGAACCAGCCTTACTGCACGCAGGCACGCGCACTGAATTGCCCGAACCTGCGCGGAGTCAACCTTTCCGGCGTGTATACAGACATTGAGGTTCAACCCCGGCTGTTTTCCCGCCCCGTCAGGCTTAACACCCTCGGCAGCGGCACGGTAAGCTTCGTTTACGGCGAAAGCGGAACCGAAATCGGCGATGAAAACGAAACAGGCAGCGTCGGCGCACAGGGCGAAAACTTCCTCGGCTGGTATTCGGAGGGCAGCATTCACAGTGCGGAAGCCGATTTCGAAATTACCGACGGTATTTCGGCAACAGCCTGCTTTGCGGGTGATATCAACGCGGACGGAAACATCACAATGCAGGATGCAATTGCCGCTCTGCGTGCGGCAGTCGGTGTTACGGATATGAACAGCATCGACTTTGCAATGGCGGATGTCGATTGCAGCGGAAACATCGGCATTCCCGATGCGCTTGCAATTGCAAGGCTCTGCATGGGCGTGCTTTGATAAAAGCTTTGACAAAAATCTGAATAAACGCTGATTCGGCAGGCAGACGAACGGGCGGAATCGGCAGCTTCCTGAGTTATTATTAAAAAACCTCCTGCTTTTGTCGGGAGGTTTTTTGTGCGGCAAAACAGGCGGCAGAATAAATTGAACCGATGCCCGCAAAGAAGAGCTGCGCGTCCTGCGGATTTTGCGGTAGACAAGCGGAATTTAAAGTGGTAAAATAGATGCATGACTATGGACAGGTTAAATATACTCGAAGTACGGTGCTCATTTGCGCCAAACGGGCAGGAGTGAACGAATGTCAGGAAGCAGATCCAAATTACCGATTGCGGCACTTGCCGCACTTCTTCTCGCAACGGCGGGCTTTTTTACATACCTTTTGCGTGAAGCGGCGGCAAAGGACGACGCCGCGCCCGTTATCGTTTGCTCTTCCTCCGAAATTCACGTCAGCGTTGATGCTTCCGAAGAGGAGCTGCTTTTCGGCGTTACGGCAATGGACGCGGAGGACGGCGACATTACTTCATCGGTCGTTATCGAGAGCATTTCATCGTTTGTTGAGCCGGGCAAGAGCATCATAACATATGCCGCGTTTGATTCGCATAACCATGTTGCAACGGCCTCACGCACTCTTTATTACACCGATTATCATTCGCCGCGGTTTCGCATCACCGATTCGCTGCAATTTTTATCCGGAACGGTTATCAATCCTCTGCTGTATATCACGGCCGAGGACTGCATTGACGGCGATATTTCCAACAAAATTTCAATGACCCTGCTCGAATCCGGCGACTATATATCAGCAATCGGCGTTCATCCGGTTGAGTTCCGCGTTACCAACAGCCTCGGCGACGTTTCGTCGCTGCAAACCGAAATCGTTGTTTATGAGCGTTCATCCTATAACGCACCCTCAATAGTTCTTTCCGACTACCTTGTTTACACCGAGCCCGGCGAAAGAATCAATCCCATCGACTATGTTCGTGAGATCGCATTTTTGCGTGAAAGCTACACGGTTGAGCAATACGGTGCGGAAAACCTTGTTATTGACGATTCGGAGCTTAACATTGCAAAGCCCGGAATATACAAGGTGACGATTTACTGCGAGCGCGGGGATGCGACCGGTTCGGCGACGCTGCTTGTTGCCGTGACCGATTCGGTTTCAGCCTCATAAAAAGGGAGAGCAACAAACTATGTCAATATTTTCAAAAAACGATCTTCCCGCGGCTGAGGAGCGGCAGATTCGCCCGGATGCAGGCATTGTTGCCGCCGAGCTTATCCGCTGCCGTTGGCTGCTGCTCATCGGGCTGCTCATATCCGCCATGCTGTCCTATGTTTTTGTTACGGAGACTTACAAAGAAGAGTATTCATCCACCGCAACCTTTTTCGTAACGAGCAAGGGGTCGGTGACTTCAACCGTTTTTACAAATATCGAAACCGCAAAAAGCCTTACCGAAGCATTCCAGTATCTGCTTGAAAGCGATGCAATGCGCCGAACGGTGCTTGATGCAATCGGCGAAACGGAGTTTTCCGGCACGATAACAACATCCCAGCTTCCGGAAACCAACATCATGTCGCTCACAGTGACATCGGACTCGCCCGGGCTGACATTCAAAATAATCCGCGCCGTTATAAACAACCATCATCTTATAACGGACAATGTCATGTCCAACGCCGCGATGGACGTGCTTATGCAGCCCACCGTTCCGAAAGCTCCGACTCACGCGCTCAACCGCCGCAGCGGCGTTATTAAGTACACCGCAATTTTGTTTGCCGTCATTGTTTCGGCAACCGTTGTTTATATCATCCTTTCCGACAAAGTCCGCAGTGAAAGAGATCTTTCCGCACTTTTGCCGAGCTGTGAACGGCTTTCGACTTTCGGCTGCGAAAAACACAGGCGCACCCTTCGCAGCCGCCTCCGCCGCAGCCGCAGCGCAAAAAAAGCCGCTTCCGAAAGCCTGCTTGTCAGCAATCCCACAACGAGCTTCGGCTATGCGGAAACCTTCCGCCTGCTCCGCACGCGTGTTGAATACCTTTTGAACAAAAACGGGCAGAAAACCCTGCTTATTGCAAGTGTTGCCGAAGGCGAGGGCAAAACAATTACCGCAGCAAATCTTGCCGTCATGCTTTCATATGCGGGCAACAAAGTTTTGCTGATTGACGGAAATTGCGACACCAACGGCAACCCCGGGCTTTCAAAGCTTTTCGGCATCACACCGAAAGATGAGGACTGCCTCTGCGCCCGCCTTGAAACGGGCAATGTTTCGGGTCTGCCTTCTCCGGAGGGCGCAAAGCACCTTCGGCTGCTTCCGAACAACGATTTTTCGGGCGATGCGGCCGATATTGTCGTTTCCGAAAAAATGAACAAGCTCATTCGAGCCGCCCGCGAACAATATGATTTCATAATCATCGACACTCCCGCACTGTGCCGCTCCGGGCTTGCGGAATACTATGCGGAGCTTTCGGACTGCGCTGTCATGGTTGTTCGGCAGGGCGTCGCTTCCGGCAGAAGCATACGCGATGCGGTCGATACGCTTTCCGGCAGCACGCAGATACTCGGCTGCATTTTAAACGATGTCCGCAAGGTCGGATTCCTGAGCGGGCTTTTGTCCGGCGGCTACGGCAGGCAGTACGGTTACGGAAAATATTACAGCAAATATGGGTACGGCGACTACGGCAAATACGGCTACGGCGGCTACGGCGGCTACGGCGGCCGCGGTTCATCCGAAAATAACGGGGGAGGGAAACGTCAATGAGCGAATACGACTGCCGCGCAGGTTTCGGCACACATGCACACGGAAGAGAAAGCTCTGCCGATGCGGCGGATTCATCATTTGATCTTTCGGTGTTTGCAAAGGATTCCCTGCGGATGCTTCTTCGGCTTTTCTGGCTTCCGCTTTTGCTTGCCGTTGTGTTCAGCGCACTCTTCTGTTACAACGCAAAACGTTCGTATCGGCCGATGTACAAAGCCTCCGCAACGTTTACTGTCAACGTTGTGGGCATGTCCGGTGCAAGTGCTTCTTATTATTCCAAATCAACTGCGGAGCAGTTTGCGCGAACCTTTCCGTATATTCTCACAAGCGGCGTGCTTCGCAACCTTATATGCGAGGATCTGAAGCTTAAAACGCTTCCCGCCTCCATCAATGCCTATGTTGAAGGAACGACCACGCTCTTCACCCTTGAAACAACCGCTGCCGATCCCGAGCTTGCGTACAAAGTTCTTGTATCTGCAATCGACAAATATCCACAGGTTGCAAACTATGTTGTCGGCAACACGGAGCTCACGCTCATCAGCCCTCCCGCAGTTCCCTCTGCACCCTATAACAGCCTCAGTTACGCAAGCTGTATCAAAAAGGGCGCCGCACTCGGGATTCTTCTCGGCATTGCAGTGGCCGTTATTGCTGCCGCAACGCGAAAAACCGTTCGCAGCACAGCCGAACTCAAATCGATTCTCAACCTTCGCTGCATCGGCACGCTGCCCTATGAGCGCGTGAATCGCCGCCTGCGCAACAAGGACTCCGTCTCGCTGCGCGATGACGATGTTACAAAAAACTTCGGCGATTCAATAAAGCTTATCCGCAGCAGGATTCAAAAATCCGCCGAGGAACACGGCGACAAGGTCATTTTGTTCGCAAGCTCCGTTCCCGGCGAGGGTAAAACAACCGTTGCGCTGAACACCGCCGTTGCACTTGCACAGGAAGGCAAATGCACCGTGCTTATCGATTGCGACGTGCGCAAGCCTGCAACTATCGGCGATTTCCGCGGACTTAAACCGGCCGGATTGGTTGAATACCTTAACGGCACGGCGGAGCTTGCGGACATTATCAGCCAGCCTGTGGATAATCTTTTTGTAATCAACGGCAATACCACTGCGGACAATGCCGCCGAGCTTTTCCGCACCGATAAAATGGCAGAGCTCATCAACGCTCTGCGCGAGGTTGCGGAGCTTATCATTTTGGATTCCCCGCCCTGCGCCATCCTTGCGGATGCACAGGTGCTTGCGGGATATTCCGATTGTGCGGTGTATGTTGTTTGCCGTGAATACACGCGCAAAAGCAGCCTTATTAACGGCATCGGCAACCTTTCGCACACGGGCGTCAGGTTCATCGGCTATGTTCTGAACAATGCTCAAAGCTCCGCTTCCGGTTTGAATTACGGAAGATATTCCCGCTACGGAAGGTATTCCGACAGGTACGGAAGGTACGGAAGATACGGAAAATACGGAAAATACGGAAGGTACGGAAAAAGCAAATAAAGCGGAAAGACCGGCAGCTGAAAAAAGCCGCATGTTCCGTTGATTGCTCCGCACGTTTTTAACCCGCAAAATACAAAGGAGGATCGAAATGCAGGATTATAAAACAGAATATCAGCGTTGGCTTAACAGCAGCGCGATCGATGAAAAAACCCGCGCCGAGCTTCTTTCCGTTAAGGATAACGAAAAAGAGCAGGAAGACAGATTTTATACCGAGCTTGAATTCGGAACGGCCGGTCTGCGCGGCATTCTCGGTGCCGGCACAAACAGAATGAACGTATATGTCGTTCGCAGAGCGACTGCGGGGCTTGCCGCCGTCATTTCCAAAATATCCCCGGCACTGGCGGCACGCGGAGTTGCCATTGCGTATGATTCGCGCCGCTGCTCAAAGGAATTTGCTTATGAAGCTGCGCGAACGCTTGCCGTCTGCGGCATTCGCAGTTTTGTTTTTTCTTCCATTCACAGCGTTCCCCAGCTTTCGTTTGCCGTGCGGGAATTATGGTGCGCAGCGGGCATCGTAATCACCGCAAGCCACAATCCGCCGCAGTACAACGGTTATAAAGTCTACTGGTCGCACGGCGGACAGGTCGGCCCCGAGCTTGCGGAAAAGATTTTTGAAAGCATCCGCCGCGCAGATTATTTCGACATCGACACGAGCTCACTCGCTTCGGTGAACGAAAGCCAGATGATCTGCACCGTCAGCGATCTTGTTGATGAAGCATACTATAAAAAAGCTCTTTCTCTCCGCCTCAATCCCGAATTGATGCAGGAGCGCGGCGCAAACTATCGCGTGGTTTACACTCCGCTGCACGGCGCGGGGCTTGTTCCCGTGACGGAGATCTTAAAGCGGGCAGGGCTTAAAAAACTGCGCGTTGTTGAAGAACAGGCGCAGCCCGACGGCGATTTTCCGACCGTTGCGGCACCGAATCCCGAAGATCCGAACGCATTTACACTCGCCTTGCAGCTTGCGAAAAAAACCCGATGCACAACTTCTTCTTGCAACGGACCCGGATTCCGACAGGCTTGGCGTCATTTGCCGCTCAAAGGGCGGAAAATATCGTCCCCTTACCGGGAACCAGATCGGCTGCCTTCTGATTTACTATATTTTGACCATGCGGCGCGAACGCGGAGAGCTGCCCGATGATGCCTTCGTTGTTAAATCCCTCGTCAGCACCGGGCTTGCGGACGCGATATGCGCTGCTTTCGGGGTTGAAATGCGCACCGTTCCGACGGGGTTCCGTTTTATTGCAGAGCAAATCGATCTTGCCGCAAAGCAGCACAAGGGCACTTTCATGTTCGGCTTTGAGGAGAGTTACGGCTTCCTTGCCGGCGATTTCGTTCACGATAAGGATGCAATCTCAACCGCTCTTCTCGTTTGCGAAGCAGCAATTTACTGCGAGAGCAAAGGGTCAACTCTTTGGAACATGCTGCAGGAGATTTACCAAAAATTCGGCTGCTATTTTGAAAAAACAAAATCCTACACCCTTGCGGGCCGTGAGGGCATGGAACGCATTTGCCGCGCAATGAGCGACCTCCGCAGCAAAACGCCGCAGCAGTTCGGTGCGCACAAGGTTAAAGTTTTTGAGGATTATTCCAACGGAACAACAAAGGATTTCGAGTTTAATCTTTCTTTTGCTGCTCGGCTGCCGCAATGCAATGTTCTTCGTTTTACTTTCAGCGAAGGCGGAAACTCCTCCGTTATTGTCCGCCCGAGCGGAACAGAACCCAAGCTGAAGCTTTACATCAGTGCTTCCGCAAAAACGCATGCGGAGGCCGAGCAGAAAACCAATGAGCTGCTTGCGGCGGCGAATGCCTTTATTGAGGAAAGCATCAAAAGCTGACACTGCGCCGGCGCACCGTGCCTCGCCGCAGAAAGCTGCCGGACATAAAAGCATATAATTCAGCATACGAAAACCACCCGCCGTTCGGCAGGTGGTTTTCGTGCACTTTGTATTCCCCGATCGTGCGGAGTGAGTTCCGAGCACTCCGCAAAAGAAAAATGCATTAAGAATGTGTGAGTTGCTCCGTTTCACCCGCTTTTGCGGAAAGGAGCCTGAACCGTGCCGCTTTATGCGCCGATTCCGAGTGCAGCGCGAAGGATGAGCAGTGCATCCGCCTGATCAACGGTACCGCTGCCGTCGAAATCCGCCGCTGCAAGCTGTTCCTCCGTAAGAGTTTCCACGCCGAGCATATAGCGGAGAACGAGGAGTGCATCCCCTGTTTCAATCGCGCCGCTGCCGTTTACATCACCGGGAACCGGTTCGGGGGTTTCGCCGCCCGCGCCGATGACCGTTACGGTGTCAAGCAGGAGGGACATAACATCCGTGCAATCGCAGTGATGCCACGCAAGGTAAATTGTCTGCCCTTTATATGCGGAGAGATCGACAACGCGCGCCTCATATGAAGTGTTGGAGAGTGTTTCGCTCAAAAGCACCTCGGTGAAACTCGCATTCAAATTATCGGTCGTGCTGAGTCTGAGTTCGTAATGTTCACCGGCAAATCCGTCGCAGGAGACGAAATATTGAAGAGTATAGACCGCACTGTCTCCGGAAAGCTCAATGGCGGGGGAGATGAGCCAGTTGTCGGGGCTTGCGGGATAGTCTTCATCAAAGGAGTCGGATGCCGCAAAACCGCCCGAACCGCCATGTGCCTTTGCACCGTTTGAGAAATACCAATAGGTATCGCTTGCAGCACCCGTTCGGCGAACCCATCTGTCGTTGGGGCTGTTGTCAAATGTTTCTTCGAACAGAACCGTGCGGTTCACAACGTTGACGGTAATCGTGTCGGTAAATCCGCCCTCTTCGGTGGTTACGGTGATAATTGCCGAACCGACTGCAACGCCGGATGCAATGCCGTTCTCGCTGACGGTCACAACGGACTCATCGGAGGAAGTGAACGTTACGCTTTGATTCGTTGCATTTGCGGGAATAAGGCTGTAAACAAGCCGCTCCGTTCCGCCGATGGGGAGTTCCGTGCTGTCCGCCGCAAACTCAACGCCGGTCGGCGCAATGTACGGATGTTCCGCAACGCGGAGACCGTATTCGCCGGCACCGTAATAATGATAAGCGGAAACAAGCACGCGATATGTGCCGCTCATCGGTGCAGTAACATCAAGTTTCTGTCCGAATCCGAGCCCTGCGGATTCATCGTCGCAAACAAGATAGCTGCCGTCGGGTGCGATAACGTTGAGATATGTGTCGAAGCGCAGCCCGTTGGGCGAATAAGTCAGGAAATCGTATGTTTTGCCTTCAACAAGCTCAAATTCGTATCCGACAGCGTTGGTGGTTGACAGGAAGCTTGTTGTTGCCGTTGACCGTGGGAAGCGCAGGTGGGGAACAACGTTCCACGCAATAACGCCGGTGTAGTCGGTGTCCACTTCAGCGGGAGTGAACGAAAAATCCGCAAGCCCGGGCATATCATCGGGCGCGATAACGTTGATTGTGATTGAAGCCGAAAGGCCGTTCGCTGTCGTTGCAGTGACAACGACGGTGCCGCTTACATTGCTCATTGCGGAGATTTTGCCCGCGGAGGTAACGGTCACAAGACTTGTGTCGGAAGATTCCCAAGTTACCGTTTTATCGTATGCATTTTCCGGAAGTACTGTTGCAAAAACATTGGTAACGTAGCTGCCCGCCGCAAGATCGCCCTCGGTGAAATTCAGTTCAACGGATTCCGGCAATACGGGCGCAGGGACGGTTATATGAGTTGTTGCGGTGAATCCGCCGTCGGCAGTTGTTGCCGTGATATTGCATTCACCCTGCGCAACAGCGGTAACAACGCCTGCCGCGTTGACGGTTGCAACCTCTTCGTTGTCCGTTGCCCATGCAACAGTTTGAATCGTTGCGTTTTCGGGAGAGATAACGGGAACAAGCGTGAGCGGCGTGCCGATATAGACGGTTTCATTTGCGGGAAGTTCAATTCCCGTCACGGAAACAGGCTCTTCAAAGCGGATATTGTCCAACCAGACGGTATCCTCGTTCCTGTCAACGGAAGAATCCTTGGTATAACCGAAAACGAAAGTGAAGTCGCCTGCCTCTGTCACGACATAGGACTTTTCCGTCCAATCGTTTATGCCATGCATTGTGTGCGCTGCAATCACGGCACCGTTCACGGTGAGCGTGAATTTATCGTAGGTAGGTTCCGTGCTGGTTTTGATGTCGTATTTCAAAACCGTGCCCGCCGCAACACTTGCAGTCAGCGTTACAGAGGAAGTTGCCCTGCCGACGGTTTGGTTTGTTGTCTTTGCGCAGACACGCTCATCAACTGTGACCGCCTGCATGGGATATTCTGTTCCGCCGTCGGAAAAGCTGAGTGTTCCGCCCGGAACATTCAATGCGTCGTCAAGCTCGGTTCGAACGGGGCCGGCTTCTGCAAAGCCGCAAAAAGGAATGATTGCCATCAGCAAGGCCACAAGCAATGCGATGGGTTTGCGAAATGCTTTCATGTTGGACTCTCCTTCGGATGTAGATAATTAACGCACAAATATGTTGTACGCATATATTGTAGCATCATTGTTTCCGAATTGCAACATTATTTTAAAAATTTGTCACAGTTTTTTCACATAAGTTTCTTATATGCCCCTGATTCCGGATTGTATACGATTATTCCGAAAAACGTGCGCAGAAACGGGCTTCACGCAGAAAGGTTTAAGTTTAAAACCGGCAGCGGCGGCAGAATTCAAAACAAAACGTGAGCCGAGAGGGTATTTCTTCCCACCGGCTCACGTTGACTGCGCATTGCGCATTGAAAACTGGTTTGCACTATGCATCAAAAATTTCCATCCTGAAGCACATCGGGGATCCCATCCCCGTTTGCATCACCCGCCGCGCCCATCATTTCATTATAGCGGACGCGATAGGCGATTTTCGCTTTTTCGACCTGTTGATGAAGCATTTCTTTAACCTCACGGGGACGCTT
>ENA-OQCL01000773-OQCL01000773.1-human-gut-metagenome-genome-assembly--contig:-NODE-773-length-13777-cov-4.026081_pt1 | contig 13777 bp, 17 predicted proteins | sample MGYA00242502_ERZ504586 | MGnify/ENA primary metagenome ERZ504586 (study PRJEB26092, sample SAMD00036316) | human gut metagenome | host: Homo sapiens | study: EMG produced TPA metagenomics assembly of... | reverse complement strand
GCTGTTGAATATCCTCGGCGGGATGGATTCGCTCTCGAGCGGCGAGGTCTGGCTGGATGGCAAAAAATATTGCTGGCTACAACGAGAAGGAGCTGACGACGTATCGCCGCTACGACATTGGCTTTGTTTTTCAGTTTTACAACCTGATCCCGAATCTGACGGCGCTGGAAAATGTTGAGCTGGCGACGCAGATCGGCAAGGATCCTGCAAATCCGGCGACGGTGCTGGACGAGGTTGGTCTGGCGGAGCGCAAGAACAATTTCCCGGCGCAGCTTTCCGGCGGCGAGCAGCAGCGTGTGGCGATCGCTCGCGCGCTGGCGAAAAATCCGAAGCTGCTGCTCTGCGACGAGCCGACTGGCGCGCTGGACTACAACACTGGCAAGCTGATCCTGAAGCTGTTGCAGGAAACCTGCCGCAAAAACAACATGACGGTGGTCATTGTCACGCACAACCTGGCACTCTGCCCGATGGCGGACCGTGTTGTCCATGTGAAGAGCGGCGAAATTCAGAAGATTGAGCTGAACGAGCATCCAATGTCTATTGACGACATCGAATGGTGAGGTGAGCTGTATGAAAAAAAGCTTACTGAAAACCTCGCTGCGTGAGATACGCTCGAGCTTTGGCCGATTTATCGCGATATTGGCGATCGTGGCGCTGGGCGTGGGCTTTTTTGCAGGGCTTATGGTCAGCGAAGAAGCGATGCTCAAAACGGGCGAGACGTATCTGGACGAGCAGAATTTCTACGATTTTCGTCTGATGTCGACGCTGGGATTTGATGACGACGATGTTGCGGCCCTGCGGGATGCGGACGAGGTTACGGCGGCGGACGGCGCCTATCAGGTGGATGCGCTGGTCTCGGATGGCGGCGACGAAGAAAAAGTCGGCCGCTTCCATTCGATCACGGAAGATGTCAACAAGCTTGCCCTCAAGGATGGCCGCCTGCCAGAAAACGCTGGCGAATGCGTGGTCGATTCGTCTTTCTTTGAAGGCGCCGGCATCGGTGATACGGTGACGATCGCTGACGGCAATTCGCAGGACACGCTCGACGCGCTCGAAAACCACGAGCTGGAGATCGTCGGCGTTGTGGAATCGCCGCTTTACATGCGCATGGGCCGCTACTCGAGCGAGATCGGCTCCGGCGAGGTTGAAGCGATCTATTTTGTGCCGGCGGATGCGTTTACGTCTGAGTATTACACGGAGATGTATCTCAGTGTCAACACGAGCGGCGGACTTTACAGCGATGAATACGATGACTGCATCGACGATACCGAGCCGGATGTGACGAAGGTTGCAGAGGGCAGCGTGAACGCGCGCTATCAGGAGATCGTCGATGAGATCAACGACGGCCGCAAAGAAGCGCAGGAAGGCATCGACAAAGCCAATGACGCCCTGGAGCTGGCTGAAAAAGCCGGTGCGCCGGAATCTCAGCTGGAAGAGATCCGCGCCCAGCGCGACGAAGCGCAGGAAGTGCTCGACGATCTGACCATTCCAGAAGCGCCGGAGCTTTACGTGCTCACCCGCGATGAAGACGTCGGCTTCCAGTTCTTCAAGAGCGACTCCGCCATCGTCAGCTCCATCGCCAAGGTGTTCCCTGTGTTCTTCTTCCTCGTCGCTGCCCTTGTCTGCGTCACAACGATGACGCGCATGATGAACGAGCAGCGCACCCAGATCGGCGTGCTCAAATCCATGGGCTATTCCAACGCCAGCATTCTCATGAAATACATGACCTATTCTGGCAGCTCCGGCATCATCGGCTGTCTGCTCGGATATTTCCTTGGCACCTGGGGCTTCCCGACGATCATCTGGAGCGCCTACAGGACCTACTACGCCCTGCCGGATCAGGTGCTCTATGTGTTCAATTGGCAGCTCCTGCTGATCTCGCTGGCTGTGACGCTGCTTTGCACGATCGGCGTCACCTGGATCTGCGGGCGCAGCGCCCTCACTCAGAGCGCCGCCGAGCTCATCCGGCCAAAAGCGCCGAAAGCCGGCAAGCGCAATCTGCTCGAGCGCGTGACACCAGTGTGGAAGCGCCTCAGCTTCCTGCAAAAGATCACCGTGCGCAATCTTTTCCGCTACAAGGCGCGCTTCTTCATGATGATCCTCGGCATCGGCGGCTGCACAGCGCTCATCGTCACTGCGCTCGCGCTGCAGGATAATTTCATGGGCGTTTCCGATCTGCAGTACAACGAGATCGATCTCTACGACGCCAACGCATCCTTCAACGAAAGCCTGAGCCAGGAAGACATGAACGCTTTCCTCGACGCCAACGGCGAGCGCGTCGCAGGCGCGCTGTTCACCTACACCGGCAACATGGACATTTCCGCCAACGGCACGACGCACAGCGTTTCCATGAACGCGCCGATCGCGGGTGGCGATCTCGGCGATTTCTTCAGCTGGCATGCTGACGGCACAGAATACAGCCTGCCAGAAGACGGTGAGCTTCTGCTCGATCGCGGCCTCGCCGATCGTCTCGGTGTGCAGACCGGCGACGAGGTCACCGTGCGCGACAGCGATATGCACGAGACCACCCTCAAGATCTGTGGCGTGTACGACAACTACATTTCGAACAACGCCTGCATTTCCCGCGGCACGCTGGAAAATGCTTTCGGCAAGACCGACGTCAACAGCGCCTTCATCAATTTCAAGGGCGACGAAGATGTGCACGAGCAGGCAGCCGCGCTCATGAATGCCGACGACAACATCACCAACGTGACCATCGCCTCTGACAACCAGAGCATGTTCACCGATATGCTTGACAGCCTCAACATCATCGTCATCGTCGTCATCTCTGCGCGGGCGCTCGCCTTCATCGTGCTCTACAACCTCACAAACATCAACATCAGCGAACGCATCCGCGAGATCGCCACGCTCAAAGTCCTCGGCTTCTATTCCAACGAAGCCAACGCCTACGTTTTCCGCGAGAACACCGCGCTCACCGTTTTCGGCGCCCTCGCCGGACTCGTCCTCGGCAAATTCTTCCACGCTTTTGTCATGGCGCAGATCGTCGTCGACGGCCTCAGCTTCGACGCTTACGTGACACCGCAAAACTACGCCATCGCTTTTGCGCTGACCATCGTTTTTGCGTTTATCACCCAGCTCATCATGCGTCGCAAGATCTCCAGGATCCACATGGCCGAATCGCTGAAATCTGTTGAATGATCATTTATCACCCCGAACGCACGCGCGAACGGGGTGATTTTCTGTTATAATAGGAGAAACCTGCAAAGGAGAGGATATCATGACTTATTCCATCGTTTATTCCAGCAAGACCGGCAACACAAAAATGCTCGCCGACGCCCTGCACCAGGCGCTCCCCGCAGACGACTGCCTGTATTTCGGCGCGCCAGACGCGCAGGCGCTCGCCGCCGAGCGCATCTACATCGGCTTCTGGACCGATAAAGGCAGCTGCGACGCAGAAACCGCCGCCTTTCTCGCCAAGCTCACGCGCCAGGAGATCTTCCTTTTCGGCACCTGTGGATTTGGCGGCGGCGTCGCGTATTTTGAGCAGATCCTCGCGCGCGTGCGCGATCTCCTGCCGGAAAGCGTACAGCTCGTCGGCAGCTATCTCTGCCCAGGCAAAATGCCCCAGAGCGTCCGCGATCGCTACGTGCGCATCGCAGAAGAAGAGCCCGCCAAGCGCAGCCACATGCAGAAGATGATCTTCAATTTCGACTGCGCCCTCAGCCATCCCGACGCCAACGACCTGCAGGCCCTCATCGAAGAAGTGGAAAACTGTCAGAAAAAATAAACTTTAGCGTTTGGCGAAAATTTTTTGTCCACATTCTGTCTCAGGGTGTATAATAGATTCACAAACTGTTGTAATACACGTAAAGGAGTGCTTTTTATGGCAAAAGATATTGATTGGGGCAGCCTCGGTTTCGAGTATACTGCTACAGATTATCGTTATGTTTCTACCTGGAAAGATGGCAAATGGGACGAAGGCAGCCTCGTCACCGATCCTGTCGTTCATATTTCCGAATGCGCCGGCGTGCTGCAGTATTCTCAGTCCGCTTTTGAAGGCCTCAAAGCGTACCGCACCAAAGACGGCCGTGTCGTCACCTTCCGTCCAGATCTGAACGCACAGCGTCTGCACGATTCCTGCGAACGCCTCTGCATCCCACCGGTTTCCGAAGAAAAATTCCTCGATGCCCTCGACCAGCTCGTCAAGGCCAACATCGACTACGTTCCACCATACGGCTCCGGCGCACCCTCTACATTCGCCCATTCATCTACGGCAGCGGTCCAGTCATCGGCGTAGCGCCAGCACCAGAATTTGAATTCCGCATGATCTGCATGCCAGTCGGCCCATATTTCAAGGGCGGCATCAAACCGATCGAGATCACCGTTTCCGATTTTGACCGCGCAGCCCCACACGGCACCGGTCACATCAAAGCAGGCCTCAACTACGCCATGAGCCTCTACGCCGGCCAGAAAGCACACGAAGCAGGATTTGCTGAAAATATGTACCTCGATCCAGCAACCCGCACCAAGGTTGAAGAAACCGGCGGCGCAAACTTCCTCTTCGTCACCAAGGACGGCAAGATCGTCACACCAAAATCCGACTCCATCCTGCCATCCATCACCCGCCGCTCCATGACCTACATCGCAGAGCATTATCTCGGCATGGAAGTTGAAACCCGCGAAGTCCTCCTCTCCGAAGTGCCAGAATTTGTCGAGTGCGGCCTCTGCGGCACCGCCGCCGTCATCTCCCCAGTCGGCAAGATCAACGACCACGGCAAGGAGATCTGCTTCGCCAGCGGCATGGAAGAGATCGGGCCAGTCATGAAGAAACTCTACGACACCCTCACCGGCATCCAGATGGGCACCGTTGACGCCCCAGAAGGCTGGCTGCATGAAATCAAATAATAGCGCCAAAATCTTTTAGCGCACAAAGCGGTCCACGCTGAAAACCGATCGTCGTTTTCAGCGTGGACCGCTTCTTATTCTGCGCGGTGGCGAAAAATATTGGCGAGGAGGCGTTTTTCCCTTGACGGGCTTTCGCTGATTCTGTATAATTAATCTTCGGATATGGGTGTTTTCCCAGGTCGAAACCGCATGCGTCGGGTTAAAAACGCAAGCGAAAGCTGCTACCTATCGCAGCGAGTATTCTCAGGGAGGAGTGAAAAAATGTACGCAATTATCGCTACTGGTGGCAAACAGTACAAGGTAGAAGAAGGTCAGACTCTCGACGTGGAACTGCTCCACGCTGAAGCTGGTGAAACCGTCGACATCGACGCTGTACTGATGCTCAACAAAGACGGCGAGATCGTTACCGGCAAGCCTTATGTTGAAGGCGCAAAGGTTTCTCTCAAGGTTGTTGAAAACGGCAAAGCACCTAAGATCACCGTTTTCAAGTACAAACCTAAAAAGAACTATCGCCGCAAAAAAGGTCATCGTCAGCCTTACACCCGCGTGACTGTTGAATCGATCGTTGGCTAATGATTGAGATCACGCTTTTCTATCGCGCAGACGGCGCGCTTGCTGGCTATGAATTTTCCGGCCACGCTGGCGCAGCTCCTTATGGGGAGGATTTGGTCTGTGCGTCGGCTTCCACACTTGCGATCGTGACGGCGAACAGCCTGGAGACGCAGGGCGTGGATTTTGAAGCTGAAATGGACGAAGGCTATTTAAAACTGATGCTGACACCTGCTCGCGATGAACGCGGAGCGATTGTCGCGGAAGCGGTGCTGAAAACGTTAGAGGTCGGCGTGAGCGCGCTCGCGCAGGACTATAAAGAGTACATCAAAGCAAACAGTATTCGTGTTTGAGGAGGTGGACAAGATGTTCAAACTCGATTTACAATTATTCGCATCTAAAAAATGGGGTAGGTTCCACCAAGAACGGTCGTGATTCCCACTCCAAGCGTCTCGGTGCGAAGAAGAGTGATGGCCAGACCGTAAAGGCCGGCAACATTCTCTATCGCCAGAGAGGGACCAAGATCCATCCAGGCGCAAATGTTGGCAAGGGCGGCGATGATACCCTGTTCGCTAAGATCGACGGTGTCGTTCGTTACGAAAAGGGTGCAGGCAAGACCCGCGTCAGCGTTTATGCTGCTGAATAAGTAGAAATTGGGGGTGACCGCTCGGTCATCCCTTTTTGTTATATTGAAGAAAGAGAAACGTCATGAAGCCAAATGAGATCCAAGAATTGCTGAACGCGGCTGAAGCGCGCATTGCTGCCGAAAAACGACGGCTGCTCCTCTGGAGCAACGGGCGTCTGCTTTCTGCGCTGGCGGTGCTTGTGGGGCTGGTGTTTGGCATCCGTAACGACTTCCTGCCGGGATATGTGCTGGCGGCAGCGGGCGTCTTTTGTTTCTGCTGGCTGGTGCACAAATTCAATCTGCAGCAGCGGGCGATCGAGCTGGCGCAGAATCGGCTGGCTGTGCTCGAGCGTTACGACGCGCGCACGAAGGGCGAATGGTATGACTTCGCCGACGATGGCGCGGCGTATGTGCGCCGGGAGGATTTTCTCTCGAGCGATCTGGACCTTTTCGGTCCGCGTTCGCTCTATCAGTACATTTCGGTGGCGCACACAGTTGGTGGGCGCGATGCGCTGATGCGCCTGCTCACGCGGCCAAGTCTGCATCTTATCTCTGAGCGACAGAATTCTGTGCTGGAGCTTTTGCAGGACGACGATCTTGCCATCGATTTTGAAGCGCTGGGCCTTTCCAAGGACCGTCGCCGCGAGGAGGACGAGCGCGCTGCTGAAACGAAGCTGCGCCAGTATGCTACGGGCAAGGGCAATCGCAATGTGCCGCAGCTGAAAACGCTGGCCATCGGGCTGCCTGTGCTGACGGTGGCTGCAGCTGTGGCTGCGGCTGTCGGGCTTGTGTCGTGGATGATGGTGCTGTATCTGTTTTTCGCGCAGCTCCTTGCGTCGGTGCATTTTTGGCGGCGCGCTGAAAAACGAGAAGGACAGCATCATGGTTTTGGCACGGCGATTGGATCGCGTCGAAGAGCGCATCCGTGTGCTCCAGGAGCCAGCGTTCGAGAGCGGCTATCTGCGCGAAATGCAGCGCCAGCTCGCCGACGCCGGCGAAGGGATCCGCGCGCTCAACCGCATTGTCGGCGCCTGGCAGATGCGCGAGAATTTTGTGCTCTATCTGCCGCTGGTGGGCCTTCTGGCCTGGGATTTTAACTGCTGCCTGGCGCTCGACGGCTGGCGACAGAAATACGGCGTCTCCTTTGGGCGCTGGATGGACTGGATCGGCGAGGTGGAAGCGCTCTATTCCCTTGGCACGCTGTCGCGCGTGCGCCCGGATGAAACGACGCTGCCGGAGATCGTTGCGAGCGAAACGCCGTTTCTGGAAATGGAGGATGGCAAGCATCCGCTGCTCGATCCGCGCACCGTTATCGGCAACGATTACAGCCAGGGCGGCGACACCGTCATCATCACCGGCAGCAATATGAGCGGCAAATCGACTTTCATGCGCACGCTCGCGCTGAACGCTGTGCTCGCATACGCTGGTGGCACGGTGATGGCGAAAAATTTCCGCATCAGCCCGATGCGCATCTTCACATCGATGCGGGTGCGCGACGATGTCAGCGAAGGGATTTCGTCCTTCTACGGCGAGATCCTGCGCATCAAGCAGATGGTCGCCTGGTCTGAGAAGGAGAAACCGATGCTTGTTCTCGTCGACGAGATCTTCAAGGGCACAAATTCGGCGGACCGTATCATCGGCGCCGAAGCAGCGATCAAGAAGCTTTCCCGTCCGTGGATGATGACCATCGTCACGACCCACGATTTTGAGCTCTGCGCCCTTGCGGACAGCCCGGAGGTTGGCGGCAAAAACTACCATTTTGAAGAACATTACGACGGCGATACCATCGCCTTTGATTATAAGATCCGTCCCGGCCGCTGTCGGACCACGAATGCGCAGCATCTGATGCGCATCGCCGGTCTTTTGGACGAGGAAAATCATTAATCATTACACATTTCTCATTAAACATTGAAAAAGGAGGAAGCCCATGTTTTATGATTACGCGAAGGTCAACGTCAAGGCTGGCGACGGCGGCAACGGCATTGTTGCCTTCCGCCGTGAAAAATATGTGCCAAAGGGCGGTCCTGCCGGCGGTGACGGCGGCAAAGGCGGCTCCATCATTCTGCGCGCCGACGAAGGCCTGCGCACGTTGATCGACTTCCGCTACCAGACGCATTATAAAGGCAAGCGCGGTGACCATGGCTCCGGCGCTAAGCAGCACGGCCGCAGCGCCGACGATATCGTGCTGCGCGTGCCGGTCGGCACCGTCGTGCGCGATGCCGATACGAAAAAACTGCTCGGCGATCTGCGCCATCATGGTCAGGAGATCGTCGTCGCCCAGGGTGGGCGCGGCGGACGCGGCAACGCGCGCTTTGTAAGCTCCACCCACCGCGCGCCGGCTTTCGCTGAAAACGGTGAAAAAGGCGAAGAGCGCTGGATCACCCTCGAGCTCAAGCTGTTGGCTGACGTCGGCCTCGTTGGTTTTCCAAACGTTGGAAAATCGACGATCATCAGCCGCGTGTCTGCTGCCAAGCCAAAGATCGCCAACTACCATTTCACGACGCTCGAACCAAATCTCGGCATGGTGCGCGTCGATGCTGGCCGCAGTTTTGTCATCGCCGATGTGCCGGGGCTGGTTGAAGGCGCTGCAGAAGGCGCGGGGCTCGGTCATCGTTTTCTGCGCCATGTGGAGCGCACGCGTGTGCTCGTGCATGTTGTTGATCTTTCCGGCTCAGAAGGCCGCGATCCGCTCGAGGATCTCGCTGTCATTCGCGGCGAGCTCGAGCGCTACGCGCCGCAGCTCAATGAAAAGCCGATGGTCATTGTCGCCAACAAGGTCGATCTCATGAGCGACGACGATCGCGATGCAGCGCTTGCTCGACTCAGCGAAGCGTATCCGGAGGTGCGCATTTTCCCAATGAGCGCTGCCACCGATTCTGATCTCAACGAGCTGGTCTATCATCTCGCTGATATTCTCGATGCCATTGGGCCGGTGGAATACGCCGAAGAGGATTTCGAGCCAGTGGAAGAAGAACCACAGAAACAGGAAGCGCCGTTCCGCGTGCAGAAGATCGGGCCAGACGCTTACGAAGTTGTCGGGCCGGAGATCGATGGTCTCGTTGGTCGCACGCAGTTTGAACGCGACGAAGCCGTCGAGCGCTTTATGAAGATCCTCGACAATATGGGCATCGAAAAAGCGCTGCGCGAAGCTGGCATTCAGGATGGCGACACTGTCATCGTTGGACCGATGGCCCTCGATTATCTGGAATAAGCCATGGACGCCAGGCTCGTGTGGACGCTGGCGCTGGTGGTTTTGAACGGCGGCCTGCTCTGGCCGCTGCTCCGACGCCGCCCGGTGATCGTGCCGCTGGCGCAGCCGTTGGCTTTTCTCGCCTGCGAGATCGTTTCGCTGCAGTGGCTCTTTCAGGGGAGCTGGACGACAGGCGCGCGCTGGACAGCGCTGGCCTGCTTCGTTTTCGTCGGCTGTCTGCTGATCCAGCAGGCGTTTGGCCGACGCCGCTGGTTCGTTTTTCGCGGCGGCGGATTCACGCACGATATGGATACCTACGACGCCCTCGCGCTGGCGATCCGTCAGGCGCTTTCCGACGAAAGCCTGCCGCCGGCGACGGTGATCTGCCGCTACGATGGCTGGATCGGCTTCACGCCGCTTGACGAAGACGTGCAGGCGCGGTTCGTGGCGCATCTCGATGACGCGTTGGAAGACACCAGATGGCGGCGGTTTGGTTTGTGGCAGCTCTTTTTCGGCATCCAGGGAGCGGTGCTCGTGCTCGCGCTCCTGCGCCAATTTCTGGAGATACATGGAGGTTTATGATTATGGAATTCAACACGATATTGCTCATCGTCGCCATTGTTCTGCTCGCGGCAAGCTTGCTCGTCAAAGGCTATGGCATGATGCAGCTCGCCAACAAGGATCTGCCGCAGGAGGAACGCATGGCGCGCTACAAAAAACCATGCCCCTCACCTATCTCATGCTCGCGCCAGTCGTCATCATTGTGCTCTATCTTGTGCTGAATAAGTGACAGTTTTGAAAATCACGCACTGACTTTTCAGATAATGATAACATTTTGTTGTTTATCCAACCCTTGTGCTTTATAATAGAAGCACAAGGGTTTTTATATGCAATCATTTCCCATTATCATTCTAAAAGAGGTGGTACCGATGAAAAGAAGGTTCCTGGCGCTCGCTGCGCTGTTTGTACTGGCATTGGGCGGCCTTGTCGGCTGCAGTAACGGAGGAAAAAGCTCGGAAGAATCGTCGTTTGCGAGCTCGCTCTATGCGGCGAAGAATCCTTACTTGGAAAATACCAGCGCCAACAACGATCTGGTGAGTCTCATCGGTCTCAAATCCCTCGGCAAGTACACCCTTGCCGTGCAGGATGACGCCCATCCGTACACGCTGCGGATCCGCTTCATGTATCTCGACAACCGCGCCGATCTTTCTACCATGGATGCGACCATGGTCGGCAGCGCGGCGTTGCTGCTTGCGCTCATCGACGACTGCGAGCAGGTGAGCTGGAGTTATCCAGGCGAATCTGAGCTCGTCGAAGGCTCCGTCGGCGTGGATTATATCAACGAAACCTACGCCACCGATGTGAAAGCAGCCGGTCAGGACGAAGAAGCGTTCAATGCGCTCTGCGAGCAATTTTTCCCTGACAAAACTGCGCCAGCTGAAACGACTGAAGAATAAAATGAAAAGGGGGACCGTTCACACCTGAAACGGTCCCCTTTTGTCTATTTTCTGTAGAAAACGCGAGAAAGGAGGAGGCCCATGCTCTGGCTCGCCAAGATCAAAAAACGCTTGCCGTTCAACCGACGGCGGCGCAGGGTCAACAAAGCGCTGCGTCGTCGCAAGCTTGAGAAATATATGCCGGTCATTCTCTTTTTGCTCGGGCTGCTCGCGATCATGATCGCCATCGTGGCGCTGCTCGTTGTGAAGATCGGCCTGCCGTTCTACGAGACCATCACCGAGCCGCACGCTGCGCGTGACTGGGTGCTCTCCTTTGGCAGCTGGAGCTATCTCGTGCTCTTTGCCATCACGTATCTGCAGGTCGTCATCGCCATCCTGCCGGGTGAACCGTTTCAGATCGCGGCCGGGCTCGCCTTTGGCCCGATCGTGGGCTCGCTCATCACGACCATCGGCACGCTGCTCGCGTCAATCACGACGTTCATGCTGACGCGCATTTTTGGCTACAAGATCATCGAGTTTTTCTTCAGCGAGCGCACGCGTTCCAAGATGGATCTGCGCGAGTACAGCGAAGAGAGCATCGAGCGCGTCGTGTTCATCGCGTTTCTCATTCCCGGCACCCCGAAGGATTTTCTTGCGTACGCCGTCGGGCTGACGCCGCTTTCGCTCCTCACCTGGATCCGCATCACAGTGATCGCGCGCTTCCCGCCGATCATCATGGCGACGCTGGGCGGGAATCTCCTTTCCAGCGGAAATTTTCAGAGCGCCGCCGTCACCATCCTCATCGGGAATGTCATCAGCCTGTTCGTCTATCTGCTCTACGAGCTGCACCACCGTTGGAAAAGACGCAGCGCTTAAATACGCGCGAGGCACAATTTGATTTGAGGGAGAAAAAATGGATACAGTATTTTACCAATTACTGACGAGTCGACAAGTCACTCTTGTCAATATGGTCATTGGCGCTGTAGCGTTTGTGCTGCTGCTGATCCTGCTCTTTGGCAGAAACAGCAGAGACGAGCGCGGCAGGAAGATCATTGGAAAAGCCAGCATCGCTGCGCTCATCGGCTGTGCATTTTCGGCGACGGTGTTGAGCCATTATATGCAGCAGCTGGCGGAGCCGCATGGCGGAATATTGATGATCGATGCCTATCTGGCGGTCAACGCCATTCAGCTGGTGTATAATTTCACAGTGCTGATCGAGATCGCCGGCATCCTCGTTTTGAAGCGCAGAGAATGAGCGACAGATTTCGCCGCAGCTTTTGAAAATGACAACGCACGCGTTTCAGGCGTGCGTTTTTGCTGAGAAATACAAAACGCTCCCGCTATTCGCGAGAGCGTTGCGTGATTTGCAGAATGGATCAGTCGAACTTTTCGTCGATCGGCTGGCTTGGCTGGATCACAACGAGCAGCATGTGGCCCTGATCGAGCAGCGTGCGGGAGCCGTGGAGCACGAGCTTCACTTCTTCTGGCTGATCGAGGCTGTCAATGGCAGCTGGATCGATGATGTTGACGGCCACTTCTTTTTTCAGCTTTGCCCAGTAGAGATAACCAGCTGGGTCAAATTTTGGGCCTTCGTCTTTTTTCTTTTTGCTCTTGGAAGCTTCTTCTTCTGGTTCTTCGACAACCGGTGGCTCTTTGGCGCTCATCTTGGCGTCGCCTTCAGGGGAAATGAAGACTTTGAAATCGTCCTTGGTCAGACCGCGGGCGAGGCAGTCTTCGACTTCATGCAGAGCGTGTGGCGCGTCGGTGAAGTTGCTTTGTACAAATACATACATGGTTCATGTCTCCTCTTTTATCTTCGGTTGAGAATTTCGTAAAGTCCATTACTATTATTCTACAAAGCAAGCACGCGCCTGTCAACCGTAAAGGTCGGCAGGCGCGCGATTTATGCTCAGTCAAACAGATACTGGGTAACTTTGACGATCTCGCCATCCTTGAGATACACACGAGGCACGCGACGGTTGATGTCGCAGAGGATTTCGTGAGGGATGGTTGGGATGCGGTTCACGACTTCTTCGATGGAGATGCGGTCGTCGCCCTGGCTGCCGATGAGGACAACTTCGTCGCCGATCTTCACATCAGGAACGTCGGTGACATTGATCATGCACTGGTCCATGCAGACGCGGCCGACGATCTTGCAGCGCTTGCCGTGAACGAGCACTTCTGCGTTGTTGCTCATCAGACGCATCCAACCGTCGGCGTAGCCGATAGGGAGCGTTGCGATGACGTCGCCTTCTTCGGTGGCGTAGGTGCCGCCGTAGCTGATGCGTTCGCCAGCGTGTTCTTTTTTGACATTGGAAATGCGCGCCTTGAGAGAGAGCACTGGTTTTACGTCGATGTTCTGGTTCTGTGTTTCGTCGCTAGGGTAGATGCCGTAAAGGATAATGCCTGGGCGTACCATATCGAGGAAATATTCAGGATGGTCGACGATGACGGCGCTGTTGCCGACGTGGCGGATCTTTGGTGTGAGGCCGCGTTCCGCGAGACCGTTGAGGAAGAAATTGTAGCGTTCCCACTGCAGATGGGTGTAGGTCTTGTCGGCGTAGTCGGCTTTTGCGAAGTGGGTGAAGAGCCCGGTGAATTCTACGTTAGGCAGCTTCAGGATCTCTTCGATCTTGTCGAGGTTTTCTTCTGTTGGCAGGAAACCGATGCGGCCCATGCCGGTGTCGCACTTGATGTGGAGCATAGCGGTCTTGCCCTGTTCCACAGCGGCGTCGCTCATTGCTTTTGCAAGATCGTAGGTGAAAACTGCCTGCTGGATGTCGTACTTGACGAGTTCAGCAGCGCGCTGTACTTCGGTGTAGCCGAGAATGAGGATCGGCACGTCGGTGAAACCGGCTTTGCGGATCTCGAGGGCTTCGTCGAGAAGGGCGACGCAGAGAAAATCGGCGCCGTTTTCCAGGAGGGTTGGGATGATCTCAACAGCGCCATGGCCGTAAGCGTTTGCTTTGACGACGGCGGCAACGTGGCGGTCTTTGCCGGCGCGTTCGCGGATCGAGGAGATGGTGAAAGCGAGGGCATCGAGATCGACTTCAGCCCAAACCGGACGGATGTGCATAAGGGTGTCTTTTGGCAGTGTTTCCATAATAAGGA
>ENA-OQCL01000772-OQCL01000772.1-human-gut-metagenome-genome-assembly--contig:-NODE-772-length-13780-cov-2.929686_pt1 | contig 13780 bp, 15 predicted proteins | sample MGYA00242502_ERZ504586 | MGnify/ENA primary metagenome ERZ504586 (study PRJEB26092, sample SAMD00036316) | human gut metagenome | host: Homo sapiens | study: EMG produced TPA metagenomics assembly of... | reverse complement strand
ACACGGGCGACACCCACGGCGTGCAGGAGCGCAGCGGCGACTCCATCGGCTACCCGCTGCTGCGGTCCCTTGCGGACAACACGCGCAGCGCCTATGAAACCCTGCTGCTCGACAGCGGCAACGCGCTCGAGGGCGACGGGCTCAAGACCGTAAAGCTCATGGGCGCCGCAACGTACGACGCCGCGGCCATCGGCACCGAGGACGCGGCCCTGGGCATCGAGCGCCTGCAGGAGCTCAGCGCGATCGCGGACTTCCCGCTGCTGTGCGCCAACTGGCTCCGGCAGGACGGCGAGCTCCTCTTTGACCCCTACGCCATCTTCGAGGTGGACGGCGTGCGCATCGGCGTCATCGGCCTCATCTCCCCGGAGATCGCCGAGCTCTATCCCGACATCACCGAGGGCTGCAACGTCTACAAGCCCTCCGGAATCGCCAACATCTACTACGAAGAGATGGCGAATGCGGGCTGCACCTACTTCATCGCGCTGACGAGCCTCGGCTACGACGGCGAGTACACGCCCCGGGACCTTGCGGCGGAATCGCCCTGGCTCAACCTCATCCTGGACAGCAATACCGACACGGTCCTGGAGGACGGCGAGCTCGTGCCGGATACGAACGTCGTGGTCTTCAACCTCCCCAAGGACTTTACGGCCGTGGGTTCGCTCGTCGTGACCACGACCAGCGGGCAGAACATCCTCTCCCCCTCGGTGCTGACCCTGGACGACCTCTCCGTCCTCACCCCGAACGAGGCGGTGACGGGCGTGGCGCAGACCGACTACTCCGTGGACGGGGAGAGCGCGGGCGGCGGCCTCCCGATCCCCGCGGGCGCCGTGTTCCTCATCGCGCTGGTGGTCATCGCGGGCCTGACGGTGCTGCTGGTGGCCGTGGTGCTCCGGCGAAAGACGCCCAGGAAGTGACGGCATTTTGTTAAGAAGAAAACAGGCCCGGGACGGCGGGGAACCGCCCCGGGCCTGTTTTTCTGCGCGCGGGCACGGGTATGATAAAGGGGGAGGGGAACGGCTCTTCTTGGAGATTTTACGAGGAAAACCTTCCAAATTGATTGGTTATGCGATATAATGCCAAGGGGTGGCGAAGCGCGCCCCGGCCGCGCCGCGGGCGCGGCAAAACCTGGGCAGAATTGCACAGAACATGTTTTGAGAAAGAGGTGCTGCCGCGTGTTGACATTGCGCGATGTAAAATGGGCGGCCCCCGACGGCGACGCAGTCCTTCGGGGGATCGACTTGGAGATACCGGACCACAAGCTCGTCGTGGTCACCGGCCCCAACGGCGGGGGAAAGACGACGCTCGCCAAGATGATCGTCGGACTGGAGAAGCCGGATTCCGGCTCCATCGAGCTGGACGGTCAGGACATAACGAACCTGGACATCACGCAGCGGGCGCGCCTGGGCATCAGCTTTGCCTTCCAGCAGCCGGTGCGCTTTAAGGGGCTGACGGTCATGGACCTGCTGGAGCTGGCCGCCGGCGGCAAGATCCAGAAGGCGGAGGCCTGCGAGTACCTGAGCCGCGTCGGGCTCTGCGCGCGCGAATACATCGACCGCGAGGTCAACGCCACGCTCTCGGGCGGGGCAGATCAAGCGGATTGAGCTGGCGACGGTGCTGGCGCGGCACACGCGCCTTTCCATCTTTGACGAGCCGGAGGCCGGCATCGACCTTTTGGAGCTTCAACAACCTGATCGAGGTCTTCCAGGACCTGCAGAAGACGCTCAACGGGTCCATGGTCATCATCTCCCACCAGGAGCGCATCCTGGCCATCGCGGACGAGATCGTCGTCATCGCGGGCGGGCGCGTGACCGCGCAGGGCCCGGCGCAGGAGATCATGGGCAAGCTCCTCTCCGGCGAAAAGAGCTGCGACAGCTGCCCCAAACAGGAGGTTCTTTACGGAGGCGAGTGCCATGAATGAGATCACCAAGCAGCTTTTGACCATGGTTTCGGATTATGACGACAGCAAGGGCTACGCGGACGCCTATTCCATCCGCGAAAACGGCAGCTGCGTGGAGCGCCGCTCCACCGAGCACATCCAGATCGACAGCAAGGAGGACAACCCCGGCCTCGTCATCCGCGTTCAGCCCGGCACAAAGGGCGAGCGCGTGTCCATCCCCGCCTGCGTGACGCACGGCGACATCGACGACGTGGTCTACAACGACTTCTACATCGGCGAGGGCGCGGACGTTCTGATCGTGGCGGGCTGCGGCGTGCACGTGCAGACGGGCGAGCCGGCCCGGCACAACGGCATCCACCGCTTCTTCCTGGCCAAGGGCTCGCACGTGCTCTACGAGGAAAAGCACGTGGGCGTCGGCACGGGGCTGGGCATCCGCTCCATCGACCCGGTGACCGAGATCTACCTGGAGGAGGGCGCGAGCCTGGAGATGGACTCCCTGCAGCTGGGCGGCGTGGACACCACGGTCCGCAAGACCTCGGCCGTGGTCGGCAAGGACGCGCACCTCATCATCCGCGAGAGAATCCTGACCGAGAAGGAGCAGGAGGCGCAGACCGACTTCGTCGTGGAGATGAACGGCGGAAAACTCGAGCGTGAACCTGGTCTCCCGCTCGGTTGCGCGGGACAACTCGCACCAGGCCTATCGCTCCAAGATCGTGGGCAACGCGCCCTGCGCGGGCCACTCCGAGTGCGACGCCATCATCATGGACCACGCCTCGGTCATTGCCAGCCCGGCCCTGACCGCCAACAGTGTGGACGCCAGCCTGATCCACGAAGCCGCCATCGGCAAGATCGCCGGCGAGCAGCTTATCAAGCTCATGACCCTCGGCCTCACCGAGCAGGAAGCAGAAGAGCAGATCATCAACGGCTTCCTGAAATAACCTCATATCGGAAAAGTCTTTCCCAGCAAGCAGCGGGAGAGACTTTTTTCTTGTGGTTACAGAAAAAGATATGTCATAGTGGAGATTTTTCAAAACATATATTGAATTCTGAACCATATGCTGATATCATAATTTGTATAATATCCGCAATGGATAATTGAGAACGAAAAATATTCGTGCTGAAGGAGGCCTCATGATGGGATTGCTCAGTGGTTATTTGGTGCAGCTGTTTGCAGATGCCGGCCTGGTGGATCGTGATGCGGCGTGGTCTGATAACGATGTGCTGGGCGAATGGCTGGAGCGCCAGCAGGTGAAAGCCGACGATGCCCAGCCATTGCTGACCAGATTTTTTGGCCTTCCTTATATATATTTGGAAAGAAATGCGCGTTTGCAGGCGACGCTTGTTCAGTGTGCAGACTGGGCAGTGTATCAACTGCAGGGCGATGGGCGCTATGTCTGTCTGCGTCCGCCGAATACAGCAGAGCGTCACGCCTTTGAGGCGGTGTATGGAGATGCACCGCTTTTTTTGAGTGATGCCGTGCGCATTCATTCTGCATTGTTGTGCGGGATGATCGCAGATACTGTGCAGCATGTTGCGCGGCGTCGGCATGCGGTGGAAGAGCTGCTGCGCGCAGAGCCTGGTCATGTAGACGGGCTCATTGGCAGGATCCTTGATGATGCGATTGATGCGGAAGCGACGGACGTTCATTTTTTGCGAACGGACGATTGTTTTCGCGTCGATTTTCGTTTGGACGGTCGGATTGAAACGTATGCGGAGCTGCCGTCGGCGGTGGCCGATGGGATCGTCAACAAGCTGAAGCTCCTGGCGGAAGTGGACGTTGCGGAGCATCGCCTTCCACAGGATGGGCATATTCTCCTTCGTTGCCGGGACGCCGATTACAATTTGCGCCTGGGAACGCTGCCGCTGCTCAACGGTGAAAAAATCGTGCTGCGTATTTTGCCGGAGCTGCAGCGGCGCAGTTCGCTGGCGGCGCTCGGTTTTACGGAAGAAAATCAGTCGGCGTTGCTGACACTGCTGGAAAAGGCGCGCGGGATGGTAGTGATCACCGGGCCAACGAACAGCGGAAAGACGACGACGCTCTATGCCTGCTTGAAGCAACTGGCAGCGCAGGGACAACTGGTCTACACGATCGAGGATCCGATCGAAGCGGTGCTGCCGGAAGTGCAGCAGATGCAGGTGAACGCGCTCAGTGGTTTTTCTTTTGCAGCAGGGCTGCGCGGTATGCTGCGCAGCGATCCGGACGTGATCGCGGTGGGCGAATTGCGCGATGCTGAAACGGTAGATATTGCTGCGCGTGCGGCGTTGAGTGGTCAGCTTGTGATCGCAACGCTGCATGCGGACAATGCGCAGGAAGCGGTGGATCGCTTGCGCGATCTCGGACTCAGCGATCTTTTGCTGGGCGCGGTTCTGACGGCGGTGGTGAATCAGCGGCTTCTCCCGCAGCTGTGCACAGATTGCGGCGGCAGCGGCGTTGCGGCCGATGGTAGTGTCTGTCGGCGTTGTCTGGGCAGCGGACGTGACGGTCGCACAGGGGTGCAGGAATTGTGGCATCTCAGCGAAGCGGAGCGCGTGCGCGTTGCCGCTGGCGAAAGCGGTTTTGCTCTGCGCAAGCAAGCACAGGCGCAAGGATTTCGCACCGTCGGTGACGATGCTCAGGCGAAGGGACTGGTGCTGTAAAAGGAGGGCGACGCGATGACAACCTTTGTCTACCATTATATTGACAGCAGCGGCCGTGGACGGGTGCACTGGCAGCAGGCAGAAAGCGCAGCGGATTGTTGCACCCTGCTCGCTGAATGTGGCATCTATCCGATCCGGTTGTTTGGGCTGCGGCGGCCGGCTGCTTTTTCTACGCGCGGGTTGAGCAAACGTCAGCTGGCGGTTTTTCTGCGCCAGTTGGCGATGGCGCAATCCAGCGGTGTGCAGCTGTCAGAAGCGCTGGCGCACATGCATCGTGGACAAATGAGCGAGCGACAGCGTGCATTCGTTTCCAGGATTGAAAGCGGGATGCATGCAGGTCTGGCTTTTTCTGAAGCGCTGCGCCGTGAAAAAAGTGTGCCGCTGCTGCTCTGCCAATGGATCGCGATCGGTGAGCGGCAAGGACAGCTGGCGCAGGTGATGCAGGAGATCTGTCGGCATCTCGAAAATCAGGAACGGCTGAAAAAACGTATTCAGCAGCAGTTGCTGTATCCGATGATCGTTTTGGTGACGCTCCTGCTCGTTGGGTTGGTGCTGAGCTTTGTGGTGCTCCCAGTGCTGGTGCGTCAGTTCTTGGATTTTAATACTGAGGTGCCGGTGTTGATGCGATTCATTTTGCTCGTGCACGACGGCCTGGCGCAGTACGGAGGATGGCTGCTGCTTGGTTTCGCTGCGATGATCGTGCTGCTGTTGGGGAGCACTGGCAATAAACAGGAGCATGCCTCAGGACGTGGGATCTTGCGTGCCTTGGTGCTCCGTGTGCCGCTCTTGCGGAAATATTTTGTGCTGCAGATCTATGTGCCTTTTGCGCGGCTCTTTGGTCAGATGCTGCAATCCAGCGTGCCGGTGGGTGATGCATTGGAGGAGATGGAGCGTTATTTTTCGCGCACCGTCTTTGCGGCAGATGTAGCGGCTGTTCGTGAAAATATGGCGCAGGGAGCAGAACTTTCGCAGGTTCTTGCCGACGCAGTTTTTGTGCCAGAGCCAGCGAGGCTGATGCTCCTGAGCGGCGAGCGCTATGGTCAGCTTTCGCAGACGCTGACGGATTCGGCGGAATACTGCGAGACGATCCTCTTTGAAGAGCTGTCGATGTGGATCCGGCTTGTTGAGCCTGTGGCCATCATGCTCCTGGGCGTGTTCGTGCTTTTTGTGGCACTGGGATTGTTTTTGCCGGTGCTGGGCTCTTATCAGGCGTTGCTCTCGCAGTAAGGAGGCGAAGCCATGGCAAGGCGTAAAGGTTTTTCGCTGATCGAGTTGATCGTTGTGCTCGTTATCATCGGCATTTTGGCGATGGTTGTTGGTGTGCGCGTTGGAGATACTCTGACAGATGCGCGGCAGACGCGCATCGAAGCCGATCTGGCGATGCTCCTGACGGCAACGGAGCAGTTTGCGCAGCGCTATCCGGAGGAACGAGCGACGACGCAGAGCGCGCTTGTTGAAGCAGGCGTGCTCGCCAGCGAGATCGAAAGTCCGGTGGCTGGCTACGCATATAAAGTGGCAGCAGGCGATGGAGTGGCGACAGTGGCATTAAAGAAGGGTGACGAAGTGTATGAACAGGGAGAATTTTTCGCCGAGCGCACGTCGGCGCGCATTCACGCTGATTTGAGCTGGTGGTGGTGCTGGGGATTTTCGAGCCTGCTGTTGGTTGTGACAGTGCCGCGCGTGGGCGCGTTGTATGACCGCCAGCTTGTGGAGCAGCAGGTGCGGCTTCTGGAAAAGGATCTCATCTGGCTGCGTGCTGAGGCACAGCGCAGCGGCGAAAAAGCGTCTTTCGTTCGCTGCGAAGGCGGCTATCGTCTGACGGTGCGCGATGCGAACGGCGACAGACACAGACAAAGCGCTGGTCAGTGAGCGTTTGCGTTTGCAGGCAAATTCCCTCACTGGGCAGATCGTTTTTGAGCCGCGCGGCACGGCGTATGACAAATGCACACTGACGGTGCGCTGCGGTGAACAGGCGCGCACGCTCGTTGTCAGCAATCTTGGCCGCATTCGCGTGGGAGTAGCGCCATGAGACGCCGGGCGATGACGTTGATCGAGATGGTCGTCTGCCTGGCGATCATTGCACTCTGTCTGGTGGCGCTGGTGCGCGGTGTTGGTGGATTGGGGCTTCTCTCAGCGCGAGATGCCGACGATGCCGCGCTGGTGCCGCAGGTGGAAGCGCTGCTCGCAGAATTGGAAGCAGCGCCACCAGAGGAAAGAAGCGGGCATCTCGAGGGCGGCTGGCGCTACGAAACAGTGCTGCAAAATGACGTCTACGTGCTCCGCGTGACCCACGAGCGCTGGCACGAGACGCATGTTTTTTCTTGTGCGGGAGGGGCCGTCATGAAAAAACACGCAGCTTTTACGCTCATCGAATTGCTGGTCGTGCTTTTGATCTGCGGCTTGCTGATCAGTTTGCTTTCGCATTTGATCGCCAACAGCATCACCTGGTCACGCAGCGGATTTGAGGAAGAAGTCATCGCTGACCAGCTTGAACAGGCGCTGGATTTTATGGAGCACGATGTGCGCAGCGCAGTTGATATTGATGTGGATTATTTTGAGCGCGTCGACAGTCGGCCACTTTCAGAGATCCGCACGTCTTATGAATTGCGGCTACTGATGATGGACGAAGGGGACGAGCGTGCGTTGGGCCGCGTTGGCTACGTGCTGCGGTCGAGTCCGAGCGATCTCAGCCAGGAAAGCCCGAAGGAACGACCACTGCCCAACCATGTGCTTTATCGGTGGCAGGAGGACAGCCTGCACAGTGGCGCCGACCAGCCGCTGGCAATTTATCTCAGCAGCAATGCAGGGCTGCTGAACGAGGAGCGCGGATTTCGGATCTATTATCGTGGGCGCGACGGAGCACGCTGTTCTCTGGCTGATGATATCTACAGCGTTGAGATCCATCTTGCTGGCTACACGAAAGCGAATACGCTGGTGACGACGTATCGCGTGATCCCGCTGGTCGTGAAATTTGAATAAAGGAGGTGACCGTGATGATCGTGGTATTTTACGAAGACAACGAGCAGTTCGTCGTACGTGCGCTTGACGGCGTCGAGCAGCGCTGGCGGGAAGAGGTGAAAAAACAGCATCTCAATATCTGGTTGAAGCAGGCGGCAGATGCGCGCAGGCTGCGCCGACAGGACACGCTGCTCTTGGTCGCACCGGAAACAGCGCTGGTGCGACGCATCATCATGCTGCCGAGTCAGACAAAGCCGACGCAGCAGCGCGCCATGGCGGCAAACGCGCTGACCGCCGAACTGAAGGAGCGACCGGCTGCGTTGGCGGTGCAGATGCTGGATGCGGAGGGACGATGCGCTGTTTGTGGTTGCATGGAGAAAAAACTGCGATCCCTCACGGCCCCCTTCGGTCGCTTTGCGCGGCGTCTGCGCATCGTTGGTGCGGCGGATCTTGCCGCGGCGCAGCTGCCAGATCTGGCGGATGGCTGGTATCAGCTTTCGGCGGTGCTTTGGAACGCCATTGTCGCTGTGCAAAACAGACGCGTCATCGACGCGCGCGCAGATAACAGCGTCGATGCACTGACGTTGAAAAAGAACCTGAGCGCTGCACATCATGAACTGGGACTGGCGGAGCCGACAAGTATGAGCGTTTTGCGGCTGGAGATGACGCAGGAATGCGACAGCGTGCGCCTGCTCGCCTGTGCGCTGCGTCCATTGCATGCGCAAACGGCGGTATCTCTGCGTGAAGATCGGCCGCTCGCAGCGCTGCTCCTACTCTGCGTGCTGCTTCCTGGCGTGCTGTTGATCGGGCTGGCGCTGCGGCCTGCGGAGATTGACGACGCGCCGCAGCAGGCGCAGCCGCAGAATGTTGTGGAGCGCAGCACGTATGGCGTGCTGCTGACAGAGGCTTATGCCGTCAAGGATGAACGCATCACGCTTCTTGGTCAGGATGCCATCGATGACACGCTCGCTCTCAACGGACGCTGCGCCGAAGCGCTTGACCTGGCGGCGTATATGCGTGCGCTGGCGGAAGTGGAGCCAGATTTGCATCCGCTGCTCCTGGAGATGACGCGCACGAGCGAGGATGAGCAAACGTTTTATGAATTTGTTGTGCAGATTTCGTTGGAGGGAGGCGACGCATCATGAGCATTCGCAAAGGCTACATCTACGCGCTGCTACTGGCGCTCGGGCTTTTTTTGGTGGACAAATGTGGCAGAGCAGTGGCAGAAGGCGCCAGCCGAAGAAGCAACGGAGCCGGTTGTTGTCAGCGAAAACGAAACGCCGTGGACCAGCACCGAAGCTCTTTATGAATGCAGCATGAAAGCGCAGGAGCTCGGCCTCACCGTGGAAAGCATGCACACCGCTGCCGATTCTTTGCAGGGTAGCCTGGTGCTCGCTGGTACGCGGGAAAATCTGCAGGCATTTTACACCTGGCTGGAAAGGGAAGGGCGATTCTGCGCGATCGGGTCTTTTCAGTTTCGCACGGAGGAGGCGGCGGCCGGCACGCTCAGCCTTAGTTTCCTATTGTAAAGGAGGGGAGTTGTCAATATGCGGCGTGGTACTATCATGATCCTTGCGCTCATTGCCTGCGCGATGCTGGCGCTGGTGCTGGTTTGCGGCGTGGAAATGGCAGGTTTGCGCAGCGCTGCCAGAGGGGATGAGATCGGTGGCCTGCAGCTGGCGCAGCTGCACCGCACGGCGCTGGCGGACACCCTCGATGAATTGAACGCGTCTGGCGCGGCGCTCTCTGTCGGGCGCGTTTTGCTGGCTGACGAACCGACCAGCGGCCAGCGTCGGCTTGTCACTGTGGAAAATGTGGCGGGGCGCACTGTCTGGCTGGAGAGCGCAAGCAGCCTGGCGGATGGGGGTCGCGGGGTGCATGGGGTGCGGCTTTTTGCGCTGCCGCTGGAGGCGCGCTTCGCATTTGCGTGCGCAGAGCGGGCGCTTTACTACGATGTGCAGCGCGATGTGCCGAGGCGCTGGCTGGAACATCATGCGGCGGAGGATCTGGTCATCCTCTGCGACGACAAACTGAGCGTGGCGCGCACTTTTGTGCTCGGGGACGGCGGCTGGTGTGCGCTTTCCGGCAGCCTTTTGGCGACGCATTTTGCTGGCGACGATTTCTCGGTGCAGCTGCAAACGACGCTCCAGCTTGCGGGCAATGCGATTTTTGAAGACGATCTGCAACTTGAGGGCGATTTGAGTTGCAAAAATGCCTGGATTGATGGTACACTGACGGTTGGTGAGGGTGTGAGGCTGCGCGCGGAGGCGGTTGTGCTGGGGGAGGATGTTCCGCCGGAAACGCTGGCGCGGATCGATGCGGCAACCATCTACATGCCGCATCCGCCAGAGACGGAGACGCCAGAAGAAGAGGCTGCGGAAACGTCTGCCTGCGGACGGCAGATATTGCCGCTTGCAGCGCTTCCTGCGCAGCCGGCGCGAACGATGGTGCTATCTCATACTCGGACAACTGGAATAAATAAAGGAGGTCATTCATCGATGCAATATGAAAAAAGATTGAAACGGTTTCAGGCGTGGCTCGCAGAGCAGGGAGACGAGTACGACGCGGTGCTCATTTCGGATCGTTCCAACATCCGCTATCTCAGCGGCTTCACGGGGACGTTTGCGTATCTGGTCATCAGCGGCGACAAAGCGTTCATTCTCACGGATTCGCGCTACACGATGCAGGCGCGTCAGCAGTGTCCGCATTTCACGCTGGAAAAGCTTGCGCGCTACACGCCGCCTGCGAGCATCGCCAAGCTTTGCGAGCGCGAGAACTGGGCGGTGCTGGCGTTTGAGCGCCATGACCTCTCGTTTGACTTTTACGATCGCTTAAAATCCTGCTTTGGGCGGGCGAATCTGATCCCTCTGGAGCAGGCGGTGGAGCAGTTCCGCGCTGTGAAGGACGAGGAGGAGATCGCGCTGATCGGCAAGGCGGAGCACATCGGCGATGCGGCCTTCCAGCATGTGCTGGAGCTTGTGCGGCCGGGTGTGACGGAGCGCGAACTGGCCTTCGAGCTGGAGCTGGCGATGCGCCGTGCGGGGGCGAGCGGGCTGAGCTTTGAGACGATCGTCGCCAGCGGCGTGCGATCGGCAATGCCCCACGGCGTCGCCTCGAACAAAAAAATTCGAGCGCGGCGATCTGGTGGTGTTTGATTTCGGCTGTGTGTACGAGGGCTATTGCTCGGACATGACGCGCACGATCGGCGTGGGCACGCTCTCGGAGGCGCAGAAGGATCTCTACGCGCTGGTGCTGAAGGCGCAGCAGTCGGCGCTGGCGGCGGCGCGCGCCGGGGTCGTCGGCGAGAAGATGCAGGATCTGGTGCAGGCGGTTTTTGACAAGGCGGGCTTTGGTAGCTATTTTGGCCATGGGCTGGGGCACAGCGTTGGCCTGGAGATCCACGAGGAGCCGCGTTTTTTGCGCGGAATGTGAAGGAGCAGCTGCCGGCGGGCACGGTGATCAGTGTGGAGCCGGGGCTTTATGTGCCGGGGATTGGCGGCGTGCGCATTGAGGATCTTGTTGTGCTCAGAGAGGGCGGCTGCGAAAATCTCACGACCTCGCCGAAAGAATTGCTCATCGTTTGATGGCGGCTGAATATTGATATTCTCGGCGACCTACTGTATAATAAATTAGACGTAATTTTTTAGGAGGAGTTTAACGCATGATTTCATCCAATGATTTCAGACCGGGCGTCACCATCGAATACAACGGTGACCCATGTCAAGTACTCGAATTTCAGCATGTAAAACCAGGGAAGGGCGCAGCTTTTGTCCGCACGAAGTTGAAAAACCTCAAGACCGGCGCCACCACCGAGCTGACCTTCCGCGGCGGCGAAAAGCTGCCAAAGGCAACCATCGACCGCGCTATGATGCAGTATCTTTACTTCGACGGTGAAGCGTATGTCTTCATGGACAACAACACCTACGAACAGGTCAGCCTGACTGCAGAACAGCTCCAGGGCGGCGACAAATTCCTGAAGGAAAACATGGACTGCCAGATCAACAGCTACAATGGGATCATCCTTGGCGTTGAACTGCCAAACACCGTTGAACTGACTGTCACCGAAACAGAGCCGGGCATCAAGGGCGACACCCAGTCCGGCGGCACCAAGCCAGCCACCATGGAAACTGGCGTTGTTGTCAACGTGCCATTCTTTGTCAACACCGGCGACGTGCTCCGCATCGACACGCGCACCGGCCAGTATATTGAAAGAGCGTAAGACGTTTTAAAGAGAACCGAAAGGGGTTTCAGGAAAATGGATTTATCACAGCACGCAGCTTATCTGAAGGGTTTGGCAGAAGGCAAGGGTCTGACGGAGGATGCCGAAAAGGGCGATTTTGTCAAGGCGCTCCTCGCCTGCATCAATGATATGGCAGAAGAGATCGAATCCCTCGAAGAATATGTGCATGAGCTGACGGAGTATGCAGAAGCGATCGACGAGGATCTCGGCGATGTCGAGGACCTCATGTTCGACGACTGGGACGACGACGATGTGGATTTTGACGATGATGATATTTTCGTTGAGACCGAATGCCCTGTCTGCGGGGAAACCGTTGGCTATTATCAGGGCGACTACGACGAACCTGTGGAGGTTCTCTGCCCAAACTGCGACGCAGTTGTTGCCGTCATCGGCAAGGACGATGACTACGAAGAAGTGGAAGATGACGAGATCGTCATTGAGGATGAACTGGACGAAGACTGATATGGTGGCGGATGTGCTCGTCCTCTGAGGAACGAGATCGACTTTCATTCTTGTCTGAAAAGAAGAAGCCTTTGTCTGCTTGGCAAAGGCCTTTTTTGCACCCGCTGCCAGCAAAGGAGGAACCACATGCAGAAGACAAAGCATGATATCGTCATAGAATTCATCGAAAGCCTGGACGTGGGCGAAAAAGTGTCCGTGCGCCAGCTTGCGCGCCAGATGAACATCAGCGAAGGAACGGTGTATCGCGCGATCAAGGATGCGGAAAACGAGGGGCTTGTCTCCTCCATTCCCAAGGTGGGCACCATCCGCATCGAGCAGGAAAAGGAGCGCTCCATCGATTCGCTGACCTATCGCGAGCTCGCCAATATTGTCGAAGGCCAGCTTTTGCATGGCGCCGACAAGAGCGATGTTGCGCCGAAGGCATTTTTCGTCGCCTCCAGCGAGGCTCATCTGCGCGAGAAAAAACCGCTGCCGCAGACCATGATCATCGGTGAATACAGCAAGGAGCTCATGGATTATGTCTACAGCCACGATCTGCCTGTGATGCTCACCGGCGACAGCGGCATCGCCGCGAAGAATCGGCTCGAGGCCCTCTCCGACAAGATCGTCGTGATCTCCACGCCTTATGACATCTTCGATGCCATCATCGCCATCAACCAGGCCATCGTCGGCAGCGTGCAGCAGCGCGAGCTCGTCACCATCGCCGACATCATGACCACCGATCCCTATGTGCTGCAGCCCATCGACACCGTTGGCGACTGGCAGGAGCTGAGCCTGCAGACCGGGCACCGCGAATTTCCTGTCGTCACCGCCGATGGCAAGCTCGAAGGCATGGTCACCGCCTATGACGTCACCGGCGAGCCGCCGTCCGCCTATGTGGAAGAGGTGATGACGCCGAATCCTGTCGTTGTCCACAGCGACACCCTTGTGAGCTATCTCGGGCGTTTGCTCGTGCTCGAACAGGTCGAGCTCGTGCCCGTCGTCGACGAGGAAAACACCCTCATCGGCGTCGTCAGCCTCAAGGATTTCATCGAAGCCCAGCAGACCATGCAGAAGCAGCCGCATCTCGGCGACACCTCCGACAACATCTGCATGAGCGGATTTTCCCTCGTCGCGCGGGAGCCGGATGTCATCCTTTCCGGGCGCATCATTCCCTATATGCTCGACGAATACGGCAGCCTCAGCCTCGGCACCGCGAATATTTTCTCCAGCAACGCCGCTGTCATCGCTCTGCGCGTTGTGAAAAATCTGCAGGGACAGGCATTTCAGGTGACAACGCGCTTTTTCAGCGCCCTCGGCGCCGATGAGGACGTCTACCTGCTGCCGCTGCTTTCCGAATTGGGTGGCCACCACCACGCCTCTGTGCGCATTGAGACCATCGACGGCCGCCTGGTGGCACAAAGCGAAGTGGATCTCTTGATCCGCGAAGGCTGACAGAGGATGAGACGATGAAACCATTCGTACACCTGCACAACCACACAGCTTACAGCCTGCTCGACGGCGCGCCGCATTTCTGACGAGATCGACCGCGCCGTCGAGCTTGGCATGCCCGCCTTGCCATCACCGACCACGGCGTCATGTACGGC
>ENA-OQCL01000771-OQCL01000771.1-human-gut-metagenome-genome-assembly--contig:-NODE-771-length-13781-cov-3.673429_pt1 | contig 13781 bp, 14 predicted proteins | sample MGYA00242502_ERZ504586 | MGnify/ENA primary metagenome ERZ504586 (study PRJEB26092, sample SAMD00036316) | human gut metagenome | host: Homo sapiens | study: EMG produced TPA metagenomics assembly of... | reverse complement strand
CGAAATATTCGTAAATCTAATGACGAGAGAAAGTAGTCTGTACCATTGTTTTCAGAGAGCTGGCGGCCGGTGTGAGCCAGTACGATGATACCGATGAAGCTCCTCTCCGAAGATCGACGCTGAACTTCATTAGGCGCCGACGGCATTTCACCGTTACCAGAACGCGTATGTTGGTACGTTGTAGAGAGTCCGGCTGCAGTAATGCATCGGGAATCAGGGTGGTATCGCGGAATTATACTCCGTCCCTTACAGAAGGGGCGGAGTTTTTTTGTTGGCCTCTTTTGACAAATCTCTAAATCCCAACGATAAAATTTTTATTTTATTCCAAAGGAGATATGTTATCATGGCAAAAGTATTTTATGATCAGGATGTAAACTGGGATGTAATGAAAGGCAAAAAAGTCGCAATCATCGGTTATGGCAGCCAAGGTCATGCCCATGCGTTGAACCTCAAAGACAGCGGCATCGACGTCGTCGTCGGCTTGTATGAAGGCAGCAAATCCATCGCTAAAGCCAAAGAAGCCGGCCTTGAAGTTAAATCCGTTCCTGAAGCTGTAAAAGACGCAGATATCACGATGATCTTGATTCCGGACGAAAAACAGGCTGACGTCTATGCAAATGAAATCGCTCCGAACTTGAAAGACGGCAGCGCTCTTGCTTTTGCTCACGGCTTCAACGTCCACTTCAAACAGATCGTTCCTCCTTCCACAGTCGACGTCTTCATGGTCGCTCCGAAAGGCCCGGGCCACCTCGTTCGCCGTACTTTCACAGAAGGCGGTGGCGTTCCTGACGTCTTCGCTGTCGAACAGGACGCTACGGGCAAAGCTTTCGACATCGCTTTGGCTTACGCCCGCGGCATCGGCGGCACGCGTGCCGGCGTCATCCAGACGACCTTCCAGGAAGAAACGGAAACAGACCTCTTCGGCGAACAGGCAGTCCTCTGCGGCGGCATTTGCCAGTTAATCACCAACGGTTTCGAAACCCTCTGCGAAGCTGGTTACCAGCCGGAAATCGCTTACTTCGAAACCTTCCATGAAATGAAATTGATCGTCGACCTCATGTATGAAGGCGGCATGGCCAAGATGCGTAAATCCATCAGCGACACGGCTGAATACGGCGACTACACCGCTGGTCCGCGCGTCATCACCCAGGATTCCAAGAAAGCCATGAAAGACGTCTTGACCGACATCCAGACCGGTGCTTTCGCTAAAGATTGGCTCTTGGAAAACAAAGCCGGCGGCCGCGCTCACTTCCTCGCTATGCGCCGTCAGCACGCTGAACATCCGATTGAAAAAGTCGGCGCTAAACTCCGCGACATGATGCCGTGGCTCCACAACAACGACCAGAACGACTAAGACATAGTTTGAAGTTTGATGTTTGGAGTTTGAAGTAAGTTTCAACATCAAACTTCAAGCATCAAACTCAAGAATATAATTGATAGTAATTAACTTTTCTGCAAGTATGAGTAAGGCTAGAGGTGAATGATGATGAGAATGACAGGTGCAAGGGCTGTGTTGGAATGTTTGAAGCGGGAAGGCGTCGACGTCGTCTTCGGCTATCCCGGAGGGGCTATCCTGCCGCTATACGAAGAAATGTATAAAGACAACTTCCGGCACATCCTTACCGGTCATGAACAAGGTGCGGTCCACGCTGCCGACGGTTACGCCCGCGTTACCGGCCGGCCCGGCGTCTGCATCGCCACCTCCGGGCCTGGGATCTGCAACATGGTTACAGGCATTGCCACAGCCAATATGGATTCTATCCCCATGGTCATCATCAGCGGCCAGGTCCCGACGAACCTCATCGGGCGCGACTCCTTCCAGGAAGCCGATATTTCCGGGATCACGTCACCCATTACCAAGCACAACTACTTGGTCAAGAACGCCGCGTCTATCCCGCGGGTCCTGAAAGAAGCCTTTTACATCGCGTCGACAGGCCGTCCCGGACCTGTCCTCATCGACATCGCCAAGGATGCCCTGGAAGCAGAAATCGACTTCGAGTATCCCGATACGGTCCACCTGCCCGGATACAGAGTAGAAAGCAAAGGGCAGACCTATGACATAGACCGGGCCGTCGCCATGATCCGCAACAGCCAGAAACCGGTCTTCCTCGTCGGCGGCGGCGTCATCTTGTCGGAAACGACGAAGTATCTCGAAGACATCGTCGATACGACAAAGATTCCCGTCGTCACGACCCTCATGGGCAAAGGAGCCCTGCCAGACTCCCATCCGCTCCACTTGGGGATGGGCGGTATGCACGGCGCTTACGCATCGAACAAAGCCATTTCCGGCTGCGACCTGCTCATCGCTTTAGGCGCCCGCTTTGACGAACGCCTGACCAGCCGGGCCGATACGTTCGCCCCCAATGCCCAGATCATCCATTTTGAAATCGATGATGTCGAAATCGACAAGATCATCGACATCAACTTAGGCATTAAAGGCGACCTCCGCTGGTCCCTGCCTATTTTCGCTCAGAAATTGAAAGAAGGCTCCTTCGATTACGAAACGGCCTTCTCTGAATGGCGTCAGCACGTCCTGACCCTGAAGAAAGACCACCCCTTCGCGACGCCGCCGCGTCCAGGCTGCATTTCACCCCAGTCAATTTTCGCCGCCGTCCGGGCCATTACCCGCGATGACGACACCGTAGCCATTACCGACGTCGGCCAGCATCAGATGTGGGCCGCCCAATTCTTCACGACAGACGAGCCGAAGCACTTCATCACTTCTGGCGGACTGGGCACGATGGGCTTCGGCCTGCCAGCTGCGGCAGGAGCTAAAGTCGCCTGTCCTGACAAAACAGTCGTCCTCTTTTCCGGTGACGGCAGCATCCTCATGAATTGCCAGGAATTTGCGACGTTATCCCAGTACGACATCGACGTCAAGGTCATCGTCTTGCACAACGATACGCTGGGCATGATCGTCCAGCTCCAGGACTTCTTCTACGACCAGCATTATTCCCAATGCCGGCTCAATAAGAAAAAGGGATTTGCCTATGCTCGCCGAATCGATGGGGGTCAAAGGGTACCACATTGAAAAACAGGATGAGTTAATCCCCATCCTGATCGAGGCTTTCGCCCACCAGGGGCCGGCCTTGATCGATATCCGCATCTCTAAGGACGAAGCGGGTCTACCCGACCGTTCCTGGCGGCAAAGCACTGAGTGACATGATTTTAGGAGGTGACGCCTGATGAGGAAACAGCATCTGGCTATTTTGTCCGATAATAAGCCGGGCGTATTGACACACATTGCCGGCCTGATCAGCCGCAAGGCCATCAACATCGAATCATTGACAGTCGGTTATACGGAAGAACCGGATGTGTCGCGCTTCAATATCGTCATCAGCATCGAAGACGATAAAGAATTGAAACAGACCATCAGCCAGCTGGCCAAGCTCATCGACGTTATTAAAATCATCAACCTCGATGAAGCGCCTTTCATCAGCTACGAACTGGCCATGATCAAGGTCCGCTACGACACGCCGCAAGTCCGCGACGAATTGGCCAGCCTGGCCAGTTTGTTCCACGCCAAAGTTGTCGACGTAAACCTAAATTCACTCATCCTCCGCGTCACAGGGCGTGAAGACCACGTCAATGCCCTCATCAAGGTCTTGACTCCCTTATGAAAATATTTAGAAAATCGCCCGGGACCGGGGAACCATTTTCCCCTCTCACGAGGACTCGTCCCCCGTTCAAGGCGATGTGAAAAAAAGAGGCTGCCGCATCTGCGGCAGCTTTTTTGTGAATACTATCACCTATCTTTGATGCCTAGTATGGTATAATTATCGTATATCATTATAACTCCAAGAGGTGTCTGTCTATGGATTTCGCTGCGGCAATGGTACTCGCTGGAATGATATCCTTTGTACCGCCTACGATTGTGCTTTATCTGGCTTTGAGCCCGGCCCTGTCAAAGCAGGAACGCCGCTATACGGCCTGGTCCTTCGCTATTATTTTGATACTCGAAACGATTCTTTATCTCTATTTCTTTCATATCGGCATGTTCAAAATGGAGTGGCTCTCTTTCAAGAAGATGCTACTTACCTACTGGCCGCCGCTTCTTTTGGCGACTTTTATCATTTCTCAGCCTTATTTCTACCAGAATCTCTTTGTTGCCGGCATGGAGGGCCTGTATATTTCCTTTCTCCACACGACATGTATGAGCGTGACCATGGTTTTCATCACGAAAGGCGAATTCCTGGACTACTGCGTCCTCTATTTATTCGCCTATTCCCTCGTCTACGTGATTTCGGCACCGCTGCTGCTGAAGTTCTTCCGGGACCTCTTCTTTAAATATCGGACTTTCTCGATGCTGGCCTTCTGGAAATACGCCGCCTGGATACCGATTTTGATCAGCACCTATTCCGCCGTCCTCGCCCTGCGCCCGGGCCCCCTGCCGGAAGACAACATGATTTCCCGTGTCTTCCAGGCCCTTTCGGGTATCTTCATGGCCGTCATCATGTATACCGGCACGCGCCAGATGTCCCATCAGGTCCATACCCAGCAGAAATCGCATCTCCTGGGCGCCCAGATGAAAGCCCTCAGCGACTACACGGGCCTTTTACAGGAAATACAGAAGCGCATGTCCATCTTCCGCCACGACAGCCGCCATCAGCTGCGCCTCCTTTCGGAACTGATCCAGCAGGGCGACGACGAGGCAGCCCTGACCTTCCTCGATACGCTGCATACGGAGCTCCAGGAAACACAGCTGCAGAAGTGGACGAAGAATAAATTCATCAATACTGCCGTCTCGCCGGGACTGGAACGGATGCGCCGCGCAGGCTTTGACGTCACGGTCAGCCTGCCCTTACCGCAAAGCCTGCCTTTTGAAATCGATTTGGGCAGCCTCATGGCCAAAGCCATCCAGATTTCAGAACAGGCCCTGGAAAAGCAGCCCGAAGATCATCGCATTTTCTTTATGGGCAGCCACCGAACGCACGACAGCCTGATTATCATCGTCAAACGCTGGATTGCCGAAGACGATGCTGCCGAGGATACCGACTTCCTGCGGTACGAGCCGTATGGCCAGATTGTCCCGGCCCTCAATGCTTTTTCTACAGCTTACGACGCATCCTTCCGCTACGACCTGAAAGAACACATGGTCAGCCTGTACTTGACCATTCCTTATTCTGACTGAGAGGAGGTGCCCGACGCCCATGCTTTATGATATTATGACGGTCATTATCATTACCTTGTCGATTATGCCGCCGGCCATGCTGCAGTACTATGCCTTCGAACCGCTGCTGACAGAACGGAAAAAGCGCCTCGTCCTGGGCGGCTATGCCGTTATTTTACTCGCAGAGCTTTTCTTTTTGCTCTATATGATTCCCTTCGGCCCGTGGAGCCACAGCTACAGCTTTTATAAAAAGCTCTTCACCGTCATCTGGATTCCCCACTTCATCTGGGCCGTCGCCGTCATCCGGCCCTTTCTCTTCCGTCATCTCTACGTCTTTTCCGTGCGCGCGACGCTGACGATTTTCATCCATACCGTACTGGCCCTCCTCTTGCTGGCCTTTTTCCAGGATGAAAGCCGCCCTGTCCTCTCACGTATCATCTATCCGGCACAGTTCTTTTTCTATACCCTCTGCTTCACGGCGGCCATCCCCTGGCTGCGCCGCTATTTTAATGAAATCTTCGTCAAATACTATGAGATCAGCACGCATAAATATTGGAAATACGTTTCTCTCCTGCCCCTTTTCCTGATTCTCGACATGTACCTCACCATGGCGACGTCGGACATCCTGATGATGGACAAAATGCTCCTGCCCCGTACCTTCCTGATGCTGGCCCTGATTCTCCTCGCCTTCAGCATCCGCGCCGGCTTCCGCCAGGCAGACATCCTCATCAAAAACTACGAACGCAGCAACACGATGACCGCCCAGATTCAGACCAGCCGTGCCTATACGCGTTCTCTCCTCCAGTCGCAGGAAGAAATGAAAGAAATCTATAAAAAGCGCAATGGTCTCCTGGAAGAGCTGCAGGTCCTCATCGCTTCCCATGAACGCCAAAAAGCGCTGCACCTGATTGAAGACATCGGTACCGCGCTCAATAAGACGAAACGCCGCCAGTACTGCCAGAACACGCTGGTCAATGCCGCCCTGGCAACGTATCTTACCAGAGCCGAGGAGCTGAAGATTCCCGTCACGGCCCACATCGTCGTGCCTCAGGAAAGAGCCGGCCTCAGCTTGGACATGGCCATCGTCCTTTCGAACCTCATCGAAAATGCCATTCACGCCAGTGAAAAACAGCCGAAAGGCCAGCAGGCCATTTCCCTGCTCACCCTTTACCAGGGCGACATCCTCAGCGTCCTCGTCAAGAACCGCTACGACGGCCAAGTCATCCTCGACGACCAGGGCCTGCCCGTAACCAAAGCGAAAGGCCACGGCATCGGCATGAAATCCCTCGACCACTTCCGTCAGACCTACGACGCCAGCGTCCTCTGCACCTACGAAGACGGCTGGTTCTCAACCTACATCCGCGTGCCCTGGGGCGGCGCAGCATGAAAAATTTCCGTGGGTCGTTCATCGTTTGTCGTGAAGGTTTGATTTTTGTAGGGGCGACCGTGTGGGGCGCCCGCGCGAATCTCGTGAATAGCCTCATCCTGTATTTGCGCGAAATTTCGACGAACGACGAACGCCAAACGAACTACGAAACGCCTACACCCCCGTCCCGTCGAAGGCGGGGATGAAAGCTTCGCTGGCGCTGTCTTTTTCCTGGACGAAGCCGTCTTCGATGCCGCTGTCGAAAAGGTACTGTTCCGCCTCATCGTACTCTTCGTCCGTCAGGCGCCGATTGATTTCCGGATAGTCCCCAGCCCGACCACAGGGCACGTACTGGCGCATCAAACTGAACAAGACCTGGCCGTCAGCGAAATGGTCCCGCACCCAGTCGATGACGGCTTTTGTATTGTCCAGGCAGCCCGGCAAAAATGAGGTGACGGATGACGACGCCCTTCTGGAGGATGCCGTCGTCGTCCATTTCATACGGGCCGACCTGGTCGTACATGTGCAGGATAGCTTCTGTTGCGACCTGGGGATAATCTTCAGCCGCACTGTAGCGCTTAGCCAGGGCCGGATCGAGGTATTTCAAATCGGGCAGATAAATCTGGACCTTGCCCTTGAAAGCGTCGATGGTCGCCGGCGTTTCATAGCCGCCGCAGTTATAGACAACAGGCACGGGCAGGGGCTCTGCCAGACTTCGAGGATGGCCTTCTTGTACGGCGTCGGCGTAACCAGGTTGATGTTATGGGCGCCCTTTTTCGATGAGCTCGCCGTAGATATCCCGCAGGCGCGCCGCCGTAATCGGCACGCCCGTACCGCCCATGGAAATCGTCGTATTCTGGCAAAAACAGCAGCGCAGATTGCAGCCCGTAAAAAAGACGGCTCCCGAACCGCGGGAACCGCTGATGCACGGCTCTTCCCACTCATGCAGGGCCGCCCGGGCCACAACAGGCTGGAGCGGACTGTGGCAAAAACCGGGCAGTACCTGTCCTTCCTGCCGCACTTCTGCCCGCACGACGCCGCACTGGCGCGGACAGTCATTACAAATATATTCCATTTGATTTCCCTCCTGCAAGAAGTTATTTGACGAAAAACAAAATTACAAGTATAATTAAGTCAAAAATAAAAAAGGCGTGCCGACAAACGGTCGCTTCCTCATTTCACGGAATAACCGCCAAAGTTTGGAGAGCTGGGGCGGTTATTTTTTAACGACCGCCTGCCGTTCAGCAACGCCTTACGTTGATTATAACACTATCGTTACAAAAAAGTCCAACATGCATTTATGTTGGGCTTTTTCATTTTTATAACAATTTCCCAGGATTCAAGATACATTTAGGATCCCAAGCTTTTTTCAGGGCCTTCATCAATTCCAGGGCCACGGGGTCTGTGTATTTGGCGAAGAGGGCTTTGCGGGACTGGCCGATGCCGTGTTCACCGGAGATGGCACCGCCCATTTCGTAGACAGCCGCGCAGGCCTGGTCTTCGAAAGCTGTGATTTTTGCCTTTTCATCGGCTTCGTCGGCAAAGCCCCGGCGCAGGACGTCGAGGTGGATATTGCCGTCGCCGGCGTGGCTGACGCCACGGAAGACGACGCCCGTCTGCGCGCCGATAGCTTTCAGCGACTGCAGAAGGTCTTCCAGCTTATCCGGCGGCACGACGAAATCTTCCATGGCCGCTACCGGGCATTCCGCTGCCGACGCTTCCGTAAAGGCCTTTCTCGCCTTCCAGACCTTGTCGGCATCGGCCATGAAGACTTCCACGGCACCGAGGCTGCGGCAGAGTTCATCAGCCGTGACGCAGTCTTCATCGAGGGTATCTTCGTTCTTGCCATCGAGCTGGATAATCATATAGGCGCCGCCCTCTGGACAGGGCTGCTTTTCCTTGAGCCAGTCCTGGACGACGGCGATGACGTCATAATCCATAAATTCCAGGCACGTCGGCGTGATACCGGCTTTCGGCAGGGCCGTGACCAGGGAAAGGGCCTTTGCAGGCGCCGGGAAGACAGCCAGGAGATTGGCCGTGCACGGCGGCAAAGGCACGAGTCTCAGCGTCAGCTTGGTGATGATGCCCAGCGTCCCTTCGGAACCGATGACGATTTTTTCCAAGGGATAACCGGCAGTCATCTTGTGCAGGCGCTTGCCGAGATGGGCGATTTTCCCTGTCGGCGTGACGACTTCGATGGCATAGATTTGATCCCGCGTCGTCCCGTATTTGACGGCCCGGTTGCCGCCGGCATTGGTCGCCCCGTTGCCGCCGATACAGCAGCAGTCGCCGCTGCAAGGGTCACCGGCATAGAGCAGTCCCCGCTTGCGGGCTTCTTCCTGGATGACAGCCGTAATGACACCGGCTTCGACAGTCATATACATGGCGTCTTCATTGATTTCCAAGATGCGGTCCATCCGTTCCGTACTGACCATGATGCCGCCGCGGCTATCGGCAACGGCACCACCTTCCAGGCCCGTCCCGGTCCCCCTGGGAATGAGGGGGATGACAACGTCATTGGCCAGGCGGACTACGGCCGCCAGTTCTTCTGTCGTCGCCGGCAAGACGACGACATCGGGCAGACAAGGCTGGCCCGTCCCTTCATCCTGACCGTAGGGAATCCGTTTATCCCTTTCGGTCCAGACATATTTCTCACCGACAATCTGCTGCAAAGCCGCTACGACTTCCGGCGTTACCTGATTATACTCCATGACTCACTTCTTTCTCAGGCATCCTGCCCGAAGATAAAATTTAAGATACGATTCTTGGAACTGGCGGTATTTCCGCTTGGCTAAGGGAATCTTATGCCCCTGAATCTCGATATATTCGCTCTTGATGAGGCGAATCGCCGACTGATTGACGACGTAGCCTTTCCCGGGCGATACGAACTGGCCCGGTGCCATGGATTCCAGCATATCCAGGATGGCGGCCAAGGGCTGCCGCGTTTCCAGGACGGAATGGTCCGCCGTATAGACTTTCTGGATATGGCCTTCGCTTTCGATATAGAGGATAGCATTGATTTCTTCCACTTGGATGCCGCCGCCGACGAGGCGGAACACCATCTTGCCGCTGTGGCGCTGGCGGAGGCTGTCCATGACCCGGTCCATGGCTTGCGCAAAGGCCTCCTGTGTAAAGGGCTTGACCAGGTAGTGGGCAGCCCGGACGGCAAAGGCTTCGACAGCAAATTCTTCGCTCGTCGATAAAAAGACGATTTCTGCGCGGCTCTTTTGCTTCCGCATCTCTGCAGCAATATCCGTCCCCAACAAGCCGGGCATACAGATATCCAGCAGAACAATGTCGAAATTCCCCTTTTTTTCCAAAATGCATCGACGAAATCCATGGCGTTCTCATAAGTAAAAACCTCTATCGGTTCTCGTTTATCCTGGAAATACAGCTGAACTGCCTTCCGGATAAGTTCCAATTGTTCCCGTAAATCATCACAAATCGCAATTCGTACCATCATGACGCCTCCTTTCAATAAACGAGTGTTCTACAAGTCTATTATATCATCACATTTGCCTCAAGCCGTCCGATATGTCACGAAACAGCGCATTTTTGACGTGTAATGGCGTCCGCCAGCATATGCATGAATCCCGTTATCACCGATTGGCGTGAACGGGCTCGCCACGTGCGATCCCCTTTTGTGGTTCGTTTGGCGTGGTTCGTTTGCCGAAAATTCTCACAGCTGCAAGAAAAATGATATTTTCATACAGCAGATTATTAAAAAATTTAAACCTTCACGGCAAACAAATCACGAACCACGGCAAACCACGTGAAAAAAGGGATTGTGCATGACGGCAAAAGCCTTCGTGCGACAATCCCTTCCCCACACTACAGCACGATGCCCCGCAGGAGCGGCACGATCGTGAACTGATATAATTTCAAAAAGCCGAAGACGCAGATCCCGATGGAAGCCCCGACGATGGCACCGTTGATACGGATCCAGGCCAGGTCTTCACCGACCTTGCTTTCCAGGAACTGATTGAACCGTTTCTTGTCGAAACTGGACAGGACGTCGCGGACGGCGACGGCGATAAGGGAATGTTCATGTTCCAGGATGACGTTGCAGGCACGGCGTATCTGTTCATCGAGCCAATCCTTGATTTCCGGGTAGGACCGGCAGTATTCCAGGTAATGGATGAACTGTTCTTCCAGCAAGTCCTTCAGCTCTTCCTTGCCCTGGTCGCCTTTGGTGAAATAATCCTTGGCCGAATTTTGCGTCGCCGTCAGCCACTGCTCGATAGGCAGGGAGTCGACGAACTGGTCCTGCCAGTTCTGGACGCCAAAGACCAGCTGACCGTTCATGGAGTAGAGGAAGAGTTCCAACTTGCGGCACAGCCATTCGCGCTGTTCCCCTTCAGCCTGTTCCCACTGGTCGAGCCATTCGACGATGCCCAGCTTGATATCGCGGGCAATTTTGTGGGTGTCGACGATGCCCAGGACCTTGGTCAGGGTGAGGCTGGACATGGACGAATGTTGTGATTCTTCACGCCACTGGATGATGAGCTTTTCCAAAAGACTGTCGAAGTCGTCACTGTTGACCAGTTCCCGCACGAGGCCGATGGCATCGTTGAACATGTGGCTGTTCGGATCTTCCAAGAGGGAAATGAGGCGGTCCTGGAAAAAGCTGACCAGAGGCTGCTGTTTCAAGTACTTGCGGATATGCGAGGCAATGGACGCCTGTGTGCCGCCCTTCTGGGCATAGCGGTAAGCCCGCTGCGCCACTTCATAGAGGACACTGCGGAACTTTTCCCGGCCGTTCGGGCCGCGCAGCCAGCCGACGAGCTTGTCGATGAAAGAAATCTGATAGAGCTTATCCTGCCACATATTGGGCTGGAGCAGTTTTTCCGAAATGATTTTCGTCATGCTGTCGATGATTTCATCGCGGTGACGATAGAGCAGTTCCGTATGATACGGGAAACCCAGTGGTTTTTCAAAGAGTGCCGTAACGGCGAACCAGTCGGCGATACTGCCGATGAGGGCCGATTGGATGACGAAGAACAGCAATTCTTCCCAAACCGAGACATCATGCGTATACCACCAGAGGAAAATGGCGATGAAGCAGACGAAGGACAGGCCTAAAATCGTATTGGCACGCTGTCTGTATGTCATAAGATAGCCCCTCCCTTCACGGCGTACATGACCAGGTAAATGACGGCGCCCAGGATGGCCCCGACGAGCGAACCGTTGACGCGGATCATCTGCAGGTCATACCAGACGCTGTTTTCCAGCTGTTCCGCTAAATAATTGCCATCGTATTTCAGGATTTCCTGTTCTGCCGTCTTGCCGAACCAGACCTGGAGGCGTTTCAATTCACGGGCTGCAAAAGCCAGGGCCTGACGGTTCATCTGTTCTACCTGATCCGGGCTTTCACGCCACGATTCCAGCTTGTTGATAACGTAATTGGCAGCCACCTTGCAGACCCGCTTCTGACGGTCCGGGTCCTGGACGTAGCGCTGCCAGGCTTCCTTGGTGTCAGGCCGCGTGACCAGGCTGTTGTACATGCGGTTCTTATAGCTGTCGATGCGCTGGCGCCATTCTTCGTTAAATTCGATTTTATCCGTCTGTTTCCATAAATAGCGCAACGCCTGCTGGCGCTGGAGGGAATTTTCTTCCTTAGCTTCCGCCAAAAGGCCCAGGCATTTATCCTGCAAGAGGCCGGCGACGTGGTCCGGCTGGAAGACTTCCATCTTCAAGGCCGCTTTGATGGCCCAGCCGAGGAGGATATTGTGTTTGGCGTACTGGCGCAGGGATGCTTCGTAGATTTCACCGACATAGCGCTTCATCGTTTCGCTGCGCACGAGTTCTTCCAGGTTGAGGATCATGAAATCGAGGAAATCCTTCCCCGATTCGCCGCGCAGGCCGATTTTGATAGCCTTGCTCATGATCGGCGCCAAGTCGACTTTCTCGATGGCCTGGCCGCCGATGCCGGCAAAGGCCTTGACGACGGTCTTCATGTCGATCGTATACAAGAACGTATTGAGTATCTGACCGAAGACGCGTTCTGCCGACTGGAACCCTTTTTCCGTATGGAGATAGTCCAGCGTCGCTCCCAGGATGGGATGATGCTTGAGGACATTGTACATATTGGAAACGGTCAGGATTTCATATTCGATCATATGCCGGGCCATTTCAGCAATGCGTTCCTTACTGTTCGGGATGAGGGCCGTCTTAAAGGAGATGCCCAGCGGACGGCGGAACAAGGCCGTTACGGCATACCAGTCTGCCAGGCCGCCGATGAGGGCTGCCCCGGCCAGATGGGTCAGCAGCCCGCCGACAAAAAGGTCTTGGAAGGGGTAGGCCAGAAGCAGGATGACTGCCGCCGTAATCAGGATATAATTGGCAATCTGGCTGCGTCTGCCCCCATTTATATTACTCGCCATAACTCCTCCTTACTGCCCATCGATGATGACATCGTCGCCATCATGCTGGGGAATCCACAAGGGTACGTCGGGATAGGCCTGTTTGAAGGCAGATGACGGTGTCCAGGGCGTCCCGAAATAATGCATGGGAATGAGGCATTTTGTGACGGAAACGTCTTTGAGGAAACCCGTGACGCCCCATTCACGGGCGCCTTCCAGGCGGGCGTCGACAGGGAAAAAGACGATGTCGAAAGTCTGCCCGGCAAGGTGCTTCATTTCGCGGTCGAAGTTTCCCTTGGCTTCGGCATTGTTTTCATCCGTATCGCCGAGCCAGTGCCACCAGTTCAAGTCGCCGGCATGGAAAATCTTCAAGCCGTCCGTTTCCACCAGGAAAGACCCACCTTCATCGGTCGACCCGTACTGAGTCACTGTCGTATCGCCCAATTCCAGCGTGTCATACAGCTTCATGGCATGGAACTTGTCGGCAGGAATCTCCTTCAGATGCACATCTTCATTGACGATGTACTGGGCGCCGCCAAACTGGCCGATGCTGCTGTTGAAATGGTCTTCATGCCAATGGCTGACAAAGAACCACAACGGCTTCCTGCCGACGTGGCTGTAGGCCTTGACCGTCCCCGACGGATCCTTGTAATAATCAAAGACCAGCACTTTGGAATCGGTTTCGACGGCAAAGCCGCTGTGATTCAAAAAAGGTAATCTGTACACTCATATAGTAACCCCCTTATCGGAATGTTTAATGGCTATTGCATACTTTTTATTATACCATATATGCGTCATCCGTGTACATGCCTGGGAAGGACTCGTGGTTCGTGGCTAGAGGCGATGGCTTTAAATTTAAAAAAGCATCCACCATCAAACATCAAACTTCAACTTCCTAATTTCAAAAAGGAGCTGATCGCGATGCGATCAAGCTCCTTTTTAC
>ENA-OQCL01000770-OQCL01000770.1-human-gut-metagenome-genome-assembly--contig:-NODE-770-length-13799-cov-2.958821_pt1 | contig 13799 bp, 13 predicted proteins | sample MGYA00242502_ERZ504586 | MGnify/ENA primary metagenome ERZ504586 (study PRJEB26092, sample SAMD00036316) | human gut metagenome | host: Homo sapiens | study: EMG produced TPA metagenomics assembly of... | reverse complement strand
ACTTATATCCATTTGATAGACGGCCCCTTTCGTCTCCACAAATGCGCAGTTTTCGGTATGGAGCGATGGTATTGTAAAGCGATTCAAAATTATAAAAATATTTTTCCATTTAATACAGGAGCGTGTTGTAATTAAATACGAGTTGTATTAAAATAATAGTCACAAAGCGTTTCGTGTCATTTCGTATCATTTCGCACATTTTGCATCATCAACTAAGGAGGAATTCGAGATGAAAAAGAAACTGACCGCACTGTTACTCGTAGGACTACTATCTGGCAGCATGCTGGCTGGCTGCGGTGGAAACGCAAGCGACGACTCCTCGTCAAGCGCTCCTGCTTCCGCAGCGAGTGAAGCTGACCAGGTGGAGCTTGTCGTTTTCGCTGCTGCATCGATGACAGAAACGCTGACTGAGCTGAGCAACGCCTACATGGAAGAAAATCCGAATGTAAACGTTGTGCTGAACTTTGACTCTTCCGGAACGTTGAAAACGCAGATCCAGGAAGGTGCCGATTGTGACGCTTTTCATTTCTGCCGGTCAGCTGCAGATGGATCAGCTGGATGCCAACGCAGATCCTTCAGTCAACACCGAAGGCCTGGATTTGTCCTGGAAGACAGCCGCTTTGACATTCTCGAAAACAAGGTGGCGCTGGCTGTGCCTGACGACAATCCAAAGAATATCAACTCCTACGACGATATGAAGGCAGGCCTTGAAAACGGTAGCATTCTGCTGGCGATGGGCAACAGCGATGTGCCAGTTGGTCAGTACACGCAGAAGATCCTGACCTATCTGGGTCTGGACGAAGCGACACTGGCAAATGCCGGGAACATCACCTACGGCTCCAATGTTAAGGAAGTCACCACGCAGGTGAGCGAAGCTGCTGTTGACTGCGGGATCATCTATCAAACGGATGCGTATTCTGCAGGGCTGACGGTCGTGGACACGGCAACACCGGAAATGTGCGGACAGGTCATCTATCCGGCAGCGGTTCTCAATGTATCGAAGAATCCGGATGTTGCAAAGGATTATCTGGATTTTTCTGACCAGCGACGACGCGGACGCAGTATTTGAAGAAGTTGGCTTCACAGCCATCAACGAATGATCTGTCGACATTGCTTATTTGATCTGAAGGGAGGGTGTGCACCATGGATTGGTACCCATTATGGAACTCACTGCGCATTGCAGCGATCAGTACGGTGATCATTTTCTTTCTGGGAATTTTTTCAGCGTATTATATCGCCAAGGCGCCACGGGTTGTGAAGGGTGTGCTGGACGTCGTGCTCACCCTCCCTTTGGTTTTGCCACCAACAGTCGTCGGCTATCTGCTCTTGCGTGTGCTGGGGCCAAATCGCATTCTTGGCTCGTTTGTGCTGGATGTGTTTGGCATTAAAATGACGATGACCTGGTGGTCAGCGATCTTCGCAACGACGGTGGTCATTTTCCCGCTGATGTATCGCACGGCGCGCGGCGCTTTTGAGTCCTTCGATGAAAATCTGGCCTACGCCGGACAAACGCTGGGACTTTCAAACACATTTATCTTTTGGCACATTCGCATGCCGTACTGCAAGCAGGGAATTCTCGCTGGCACGGTGCTCGCGTTCGCACGCGCCTTGGGCGAATACGGCGCGACGAGCATGGTCGCTGGCTACACGCCGGGGCGCACCGCCACGATCTCAACGACGGTGTATCAGCTGTGGCGCACCAACGATGACGCGCTTGCCTTCAAATGGGTGCTCGTCAACCTGGCGATCTCTTTTGTCGTGCTTTTGGCTGTGAATCTGCTCGAGAAAAAGCAAAAAACACAGAAGAACCAGCGGCAGCGATTGGGGGAAGCCTAGATGACCATTCAAATCGATGTGAGGAAAAATTTTGGTGACTTCTCTCTGGACCTTCATCTGCAAGCTGACAACGAGGTGATGGGCCTCCTTGGCGCGTCCGGCAGCGGCAAAAGCATGACATTGAAATGTATCGCCGGGATCGAAAAGCCTGACGATGGCTGTATCATATTGAATGAAAAGGTCTTATTCGACAGCCAAAATCGCATCAATCTCCCGCCGCAGGAACGCCGCGTTGGCTATATGTTTCAAAACTACGCGCTGTTTCCGCAAATGACGGTGCTCGATAACATCCGCATGGGCGCACGCCGTGAAAAAAACGCCGCCTTAAAAAAGAAAAAAGTTGCAGAGATCATGGAACGCTTTGAGATCACCGACCTCTCCCACCGCTATCCGTCACAGATCTCCGGCGGCCAACAGCAGCGCACTGCCTTGGCGCGCATCCTGGTGTCTGATCCAGAGATCCTGCTATTGGACGAGCCGTTTTCTGCCCTCGACACGCATCTGCGCTTTCGCCTGGAGCGCGAGCTCAGAGAAGTTGCGCGCGATTTCAGAAAAACGGTCATCCTGGTGTCCCACGACAGGGACGAAACGTTCCGCCTTGCAGACAAGATCGCCATTCTGAGCAATGGCAAGCTGGATGTCTGCGGCGATAAAGTGGACGTATTTCGCGATCCATCCACCAGACAGGCGGCGATTCTCACTGGCTGCAAGAACATTTCCGGCTTCACGGCGAACGGTGCACAGCGGATCCACGCGACAGACTGGGACCTCTCCCTCGATGTTGCACAGGATCCTGCTGGTTTTCATTATATTGGCATCCGCATGCACGATATTTTTTACGGCGACGGACCGAATGCGACGCATTTTGTCGTCCTCGAGGAGATCGAAAATCCCTTCAGCTACACGATCATGGTGCGTGCAAAAGGCGCTCCCCACGCTCCCCGCTCGGCTGGGAGGCGGACAAGGCTTTGTGGCAAAGCGTGCGCGCAAGCGAGATCGTACTGCACATTCCAAATGAAAATATTATGCTATTAAATTGATTATCTCAGTACAGAAACGGAGGAGACAGGAATTATGAAGAAGGTCAAGGTACAGGACGCGATCGGCATGACGTTATGCCACGACATCACTGCGATGGTGGATGGCTTTAAGGGCGCGGCGTTTAAGCGCGGTCATGTGATCACCCAGGAGGATATTCCAAAGCTTCTGGATATCGGCAAGCAGCATGTTTTTATCTGGGGAGGAAAACGCCGGCGAGATCCACGAAGAGGATGCTGCGCGCAGACTGAGCCAGATGACAACTGTGGATGGCGCACACTACGGCAGCATTTCCGAAGGCAAGATACAGCTGTTCGCCGATCAGGACGGCATGTTCCGCGTCAACAAAGCGCTGCTTGCATCTGTCAATCGCATCGGCGATATCACGATCACGACGCTGCCGGATCATTATCCGGTGAAAGCTGGTGATCGTCTCGCATCCATGCGCATCGTTCCTCTCGTCACAGAAGAGCGACAGATCGCTGAAGCAGAAGCGCTTTGCGCCGACAAGCAGCTGTACGATCTGCGGCCCTTTAAGCCGCTGAAAGTCGGCATCATCATCACAGGATCGGAAATCTACCACGGCCGCATTAAAGATAAATTTGAGCGCGTCGCCAGAGCAAAGCTTGCCCACTATCCAGCAGAGATTCTCGGCGTTCATGTGTGCGACGATGAGCTGGATATGATCGTTGGCGCCGGGCGCGCGCTTCTGGCAAAAGGCGCTGAGCTTCTCATTTTCTCCGGCGGGATGTCGGTGGATCCCGACGATCTGACGCCGAGCGCGATCCGCGAAATGGGCGCCGAGATCATTTCTTATGGCGTTCCTTCTCAGCCAGGAAATATGACGTTGGTGGCCTATCTCGATCAGGCTGCGCTGCTTGGCGTTCCTGGCGCTGCCATCAGCCGTCCGACGACGATGTTCGATGTACTCCTGCCACAGATTTTCTGCGGCGATCTGCTGACCAAGGACGATCTGATTCGTTTGGGAGAAGGCGGACTCTGTCAGATGTGCGACAACTGCCATTTTCCAAACTGCACATTCGGCCGCTATTGATAACGGTGTTCACGCAAAATCGATTGGAGGATTTGATCATGCAAGCACATAAAGCGACTACAAACCAAACAGCGGCTCCTCATGCGGAAGCAACCATCGGCGCTGTCATCGTCGCTGCCGGCATGTCCTCTCGTATGGGCGATTTCAAACCAATGATGGGCATCGGCGCCATTTCCATCGCCCAACGCATCGTCGCCACGCTGCGTCAGGCGGGCGCTCATCACATCGTCGTCGTCACTGGATTTAACGCCGACATGCTGGAAAGACATCTGAGCGACAACGGCTTGGTCTTTTGCGCAACAACGAGTACGAATCTACGGATATGTTCGCCTCTGCGAAAATTGGCCTGGACTATCTGCAGAGCAAATGCGACCGGGTCCTCTTCACCCCGGTGGACATTCCGCCTTTTTACTGCCGGCACAGTGCGCGCGCTCATTGCGTCAGAGGCAGAGATCGCCATCCCTGTCTGCAGCGGCGCAGAAGGCCATCCCATTCTCCTCGCCAGCCGTCTAATTCCGGCGATCCTGGACTGGCCTGGCGAAGGCGGCCTGCGCGGCGCCATCAATGCATTGGACGCGCCTGTCTGCCATGTGCCGGTGCGCGACGCCGGTATTCTTCACGATGCCGACACGCCGCAGGATTATCAGGCACTTCTGGAGTATCACAACAAGCAGCTGGCGCGCACAGAGATCAAGGTCACCCTCACCCGCGAGCTGCCATTTTTCGATGAAAAAATGGCCATGCTGCTGGCGCTCATCGACGAGACCGGCTCGGTGCGCATCGCCTGTAAACGCATGCAGATCTCCTACTCCACCGGCTGGAATATGATCCGGCGTCTGGAGTCGCAGACAAAGGGCGAGGTGCTGAATCGTGTGCAGGGCGGCGCTGGCGGCGGCGGCAGCCATCTCACAGCGAACGGCAGAAGGCTTTTGGAAGCCTACCGCCAGTTTGTAGCAGATATCAAGGATTATGCTGCCAGCCGTTACGACCATTATTTTGGGGATGATCTTTAATGCGCAGCGTCTATCTGATCCGCCACGGTCATCCGGATTTTCCCATCGCCAGCCGCATCTGTCTCGGACAGACCGACACGCCGCTGGGTCCCCTCGGCCAGCTGCAGGGCGTGTTGCTCGCACGCGCCTTTGCGCAGACGGCGCTGACAGCTGTTTACACAAGTCCGCTGTGCCGCGCTTATGACACTGCCCGCTATCTTTGCGACAAAGCCGATTGTAAAAAACGATCTGGCAGAGCAGGCGACGGGGCTCTGGGACGGTCTCTCCTTTGCGGAGATCGCCGAGCGCTGGCCGGAGGAATACGCCAGACGCGGCGAAGATCCCACGCGCACCATGCCTGGCGGCGAAGATCTGACACATGCATGTGCGCGCTTTGCGGCGGCTGTGGCGGAGATCCTGCAGGATTCTGCAGGGGACATCGCGATCATTGCGCACAAGGGCGTGATCGATGTGTTTCTGCGCGCGCTCACCGGCAGCGCCGTTTTGCCCAAGCTTCCGTACGGCGGCTACTGGCATCTGACCGCAGAAAAGGATGCGCTTGGCCTTACCGATCCTGCGCCGATCCAGCCGCATCCGGAGCTGGACCGCGCGCTTTGTCTGGCGCTTTTGCAGGAGGTTGCACCGGAGCCGGTGATCCGCCACTGCGAAGCCGTCAGCGCCCTCGCGCTGGAGATCGCCGCCGCCCTCCCCCTCTCCCTTGACACCACGCTGATCGCGCAGGCAGCGCTTCTGCACGATATTGCGCGCACCCACGCGGATCACGCACAGCTTGGTGCAATTTGGCTGGAAAAGCTGGGCTATCCAGCAGTTGCCGAGATCATTCGCCAGCACCACGATCTGGAAACGCCAGCGCTGGGCGAAGCGAGCATTGTCTATATCGCAGACAAATGCCTGCAGGGCACAGCGCGCGTACCCCTCGCAGAACGTTTCGCTGCCAGCCGGGAAAAATGTCAGAGCCAGGAAGCACTGGCTGCCTGGGAAAAGCGCTGGCAGACGACCAGAATATTACAGGAAACCATCAACACCTACTGTGGAAAGGAGCTCATACAATGAGGATCTTATTTGAGACCGCAACATCACACCTGAAAAACAACGAAGATCTGGCGCTCGTCACCGTCATCGCTTCCAGCGGCGCAACCCCGCGCGGCGCTGGCGCCCACATGCTCGTCGGCGAAAGTGGACGCCTCTACGGCACCATCGGCGGCGGCGCTGTGGAGCACCGCTCGATCGAGATCGCCCAGAAGGTCATCGTGGAAAAAGCCTCGCGCGCCCATGATTTCAGTCTGACCAGGGACGATGTGCAGGCGCTGGGCATGATCTGCGGCGGCGATGTGCGCGTATTTTTCACCTATCTCTCTGCCGAGGATCAAGCGCTGCGCGCGCTCTTCGAAACAGCTGCAGAACGCTTCCAAGCCGGAGGCGACCTCTGGCTGATCTGCGCTGTCTCAGAAGGAGGCAGCATGGCGTTGTACGACCGCAGCCACGGGTTTACCGGCGCTGAAATGCCGGCAGCCCTCACTGCGCACCTGAAGCGCAAGCCGCTGCTCGCTGAGCTGGACGGCGCCTCCTACTACATTGAACAGGTGAGCAGCGCTGGTCGTGTGTACGTCTTCGGCTGTGGGCATGTCGCTCAGGAGCTGGTGCCTGTGCTGTCTCATGTGGGATTCCGCTGTGTCGCCATGGACGATCGTGAGGAATTTGCGCAGAAAGCGCTTTTTCCAGATACCGAAGAGGTTCTGCTCGTCGATTTCAACCATATTGACGAAGCGATCACCGTCACCGCCGAGGATTACGCCTGCGTGATGACGCGCGGACACGCCTCCGATGCGGTCATCCAGGCGCAGCTTCTGCGCACACCAGCCAGCTACATTGGCGTCATCGGCAGCGCCCGCAAAAAAGCCGGCGTGTACCAGAAATTGCGCGAGGAATACGGCTATGGCGACGACGATTTTGCACGCATCACCTCGCCGATCGGTCTCGACATCCAGGCCGAAACGCCGGCAGAGATCGCCATCTCCATCGCTGCCCAGCTCATCCAAGTGCGTGCAAAGCAAATGAAATAAGCAATGCTATCCATAGAAAAACAGAAGCCCAATCCTCGCAGGATTGGGCTTCTGTTTTCTATTCTACGGTTCTTTTCGTCTTCACGAATGCGAAGAAATAGATCATCAGACAGATCCAAATGACGGCGAGAACGAGCTGCGCCGCTGGCAGATGGCTGACAAACCAGCAGCCGATGGCCATGCTGATGGTAATGGTGACGGTGATGCGAAGCTTTGTGGCAAAGGTCATGCCTTGGCCCTGGACGTAGCTTTCCAGGTTCTTTTTGTAAAGAGTGGTGCCGGTGAACCAGTGGTGCAGACGCTCTGAGCTTTTGGCAAACAGCAGCGTTGCCAGAAGATAGAGCGGCACCGTCGGCAGCACAGGCAGAAATGCGCCCAGGGTGCCGAGCGCCAAACAAAGGCAGCCCAGCACCACAAGGATCAGGCGAAGCAGGGTCATCATTTTCCTCCATTCAATTCAGAAATCATTTCAGCGCGCAAATGCTGACACAGCGGCTGGCGTCGTCGTAAACGATATCCATGCCGAGCTGCTCAGAAACGAAGCGGATCGGCACGAGTGTGCGATCGCCGACGATCTGCGCCGGCACGTCCGTCTCGACGGTGTTGCCGTCTACTGTGGCGGCCCGATCGCCAACGGTGAGCGCAATGTGGTGGCCGCCATACTCGATAGCGATCGGCGTCTCATGATCGGCCCACGTCACCTGACCGCCGAGGGCTTCGGTGATCAGTCTGAGCGGCACCATTGTGCGGCCCTCTACGATGATCGGCGGCTGGTCGAGGCTGTAGCTGTCGCCGTTGAGCCAGTAGGTGGTGTTGTCGATATAGAGATCGAGCAGGTTGTAGGAATTGTTGCCGAGCAGGGCTTCGCCACGCAGACTGCCGAGGCTGGCGACGACCTTTCCGTTCGCTGCATCGCCGGTAGCGTCGATGGTCAGATAACCATTCGAACCGCTGCCGCTGAAGCCTTCCACGCTCCAGTTCACAACGCGTGGATCGAGGAGCACTTCTGTGCCGTCGGTCTTGGTACCGTAGAGCGTCGCATGGACGACGGAACCATCGCTGACCATGAACTGATCGGTCTCGACGCGCAGGCTGGTGAGCCCTTCTTCGCCGAGAATGTTGACGCTGCGCGATACTGTTGCGCCGCTGCTGCTTGTAATGTTGACGGTCTCTGCTCCAGGCTGCAGAGCGACGTAATTCAAGCCTGCTGCAGCGCCCATGCCATTGGCAGAGGTGATGCTGTAATCAGCAGCATTGACACTGAGGGCGTGGTAATTGGCATCCCAGGCCTTCGTCACGCCAAAGCTCCGCGTTTCGCCAACGACCATTTCACTTGGGCCGCTGGTGACAAATCCGGCAACGGATCCAACTGGCGTGCTGTTGTAAATGCCGATGCCGTTGACAACCGGACGCAGCATGCCGTTTCCTTCCGGCGCGGTGACGGTGGAGAGCGTCGTCTCACCGAGATGCTGCACGACCATCGTCGTGGAGCCGCCGCCGTCGAGATTGACGGCGCGCCAAGCGCCGAGGTATTCCATGAAATAACCCATCGTCGAAAGCTGCGCGCCGACGCTGCGGTTGGTGCGTCCTTCGGCGGTGATGAGCCAGAGGGTTTTCCCATCCTGAGAAACCGCTGCTGCGGTACGCGCGCGCGTTCCGGCCAGCGAGCTCAGATCCTTATAATATGGCACCATGTGTCCGTTATCTGCCAGGAGCGCGTGACCACCGACGAGGAATTTCCAGTTGCGATCCGGCAGAACCTGAGACGTGATCTGCACCTTGGAGCCGATCGGGCAATGGGCGTCGATGAAGGTTTCGCCGATGCCGTTGACCTGCAGGATGGTTTTTCCATCAGGCACCTCAAACGGAAACGTCGAGCGGCGCGAGATCTGCTCAACGGTGCCGTCGGCGCCGATCAACACCTCTGTGTTGTCAGAATGGCCGCGGGAGCTGGAGCCCCAGAGATCGTTGTACATCTGGATGGTGTTGGTGTGGCTTTCCTGACCGGACGGATCATGCCAATAATAGGTCTTGTTGAGGCCGTCGATCGGGAATGTGGCGCCGTCGGCGGCGGTGACGCTGCCATTGTAGCTCATGGCCTCGATGATCGCGGTGTTGTCGGCGGTGATCCCGAGGGAATAGATCCCCTCAATGACCGCCGGCGAGGAGCCAAGCTGACCGTTCACCAGCGACGGGCCGATCGGCGATCCCTGCAGCGCCATATTGAAGAAGTCGCCGTTGATCATGGCGACGGCGCCGGTGTTCTGCGCCATGGCCGGCACTGTCGCGCGTTCAGTGTATTCTCCCTGACCGGCGACAAGCCGCAGATCCAGGTTTGGATTTGTGAGATCACACTCCAGCACCTCAAAACGGATCGGTCCATAGTTTGTGTTCCAATAATGCGATTCATGAACGACACCCGGTGCGATCGGTTCTTCGCCGGTTTTATACGGCGCATCCTCCGCCAGCACAGCACCGACAAAGAGCGCGCTGGCGATGCCAAGGATGGCGGTGTGTCGCAAGATCTTTTTCATGAAGTCAATTTTACTCACTGTATTCCCTCCTTTTCAAAATATTATAAATATCGCAGCCGCTCCCTCAAGACTTTGCGGGAACTGTTGTTGCCTTGTTTCTTTCTGAGGGCGAACCGTGTATAATGGAGCTATATCCCAACAAAGGAGTTGTGACGCGATTGAAAGCTAGTGAATGGCGACCATACAACAAAGACCTCTTTGCCAAAATGCGGCGAGCGAGCCGCGAGTTTTGGCCTCATCGAAGAAAGGAGACTGCATCGCTGTCGGTCTCTCCGGCGGCAAGGACAGCACGCTCCTGCTCTACGCGATGGCCGTGCTCCAGCGCACGCTGCCCTGCGATTTTTCGCTGCGCGCTGTCTCGCTGGACCTCGGCTGGGGAAACGACTACAGCGAGATGGCTGCGTTCTGCGAAGGGGCCTGGGCGCTGCCGCTGGAGATCATCCCCAAGCGAGAATTCGGGCCGCTGATCTTTGAAGAACGCAAGGAGAAAAATCCCTGCTCCCTCTGCGCGCGCATGCGCCGCGGCGCCATCAACAACTGGGCGCACGACAACGGCTGCAACAAGGTTGCGCTCGGCCACCACATGGACGACTGCATCGAAACGCTCCTCATGAGCCTGTTCTACGAAGGACGCGTCCACACCTTTGCGCCGCGCTCCTATCTCACACGCAGCCAGGTCACGGTGATCCGTCCCCTTGTCTACGTCAGCGAAAGCTGACATCACGCGCATTGGCGCACGCCTGGCGTTGCCGCTTGTGAAAAATAAATGTCCGGCCGACGGTCACACCACGCGCAGCGAGACGAAAGATCTGCTGGCGTCGCTCGCCGTCGGCAATCCCCGCATCAAGGAGCGCATCATGAGCGGGATCGACAAGGATCTCTGGCAACACTATCGCATCACACCATCAGAGGAGGAATGATCCATGCTCGCACAAATCCACTCCGCCGCCCTGAGCGGTCTTGCTGCCGACGCCATCGAGGTTGAGATCGATTCCAGCCGCGGCATGCCGTCCTGGGAGATCGTCGGTTTGCCGGACACCTCTGTCAAAGAGAGCAAGGAGCGCGTCCGCACGGCGATGAAAAACCAGGGCTTTGATATTCCGCCACGACGCATCGTCATCAATCTGGCGCCTGCCTCGATCAAGAAAGAAGGCCCGTCCTTCGATCTAGCGATCGCCATCGCCATGCTCGCCGCGACAGAACAAGCGCCGCTGGAAATCCTCGACCGCTTTCTCTTCATCGGCGAGCTCGGGCTCGGCGGCAGCATTCGTCCGGTGAAAGGCGTGCTGCCGCTGGCCATGGCCATGAAAAACAGCGGCAAAGCTCTGATCACCTCGACAGGAAATGGCAGCGAAGCGGCGATCAGCGGCATCACCACCTACGCCTTTGCCACGCTCAAGGACGTGGTCGATTTTCTCATGCGCCCGGAAAGCGCCGAGCCGCTGCCCCAGCCGGACATCGCCAGTCTTCTGGCAGCAGCGCCGCAGACTAGCATCGATTTTTCCGATATCAAAGGCCAGCTCGAGGCCAAACGTGCCATGGAGATCGCTGCCGCCGGCGGCCACAACCTCATCATGATCGGTTCGCCAGGTGCTGGTAAAACCATGTTGGCGCGTGCGCTGCCATCGATCATGCCGCCGCTGTCCGTTGGCGAATGTCTGGAATGCTCGAAGATCCACTCTATTGCCGGGCTACTCAGCGCAGAGCATCCGTTGGTCACAGAGCGCCCGTTCCGCGCACCGCATCACACCAGCTCGCAGGCCAGCCTCATCGGCGGCGGTCGCGTTCCGGGGCCTGGCGAGGTCTCCCTGTCGCACAACGGCATTCTCTTTATGGATGAATTTCCGGAATTTCAGAAGAACGTGCTGGAAGCGCTGCGCCAGCCGCTTGAAGACGGCATCGTCACGATCTCGCGCGTGAGCGCCCAGTTCACCTTCCCCTGCAATTTTCTCCTCGTCGCTTCGATGAATCCCTGCCCCTGCGGCTATCTCAACGATCCGAAGCACGAATGCACCTGCTCAGATGCCGCGATCACCCGCTACCGCCGCAAAGTCTCCGGCCCGCTGCTCGATCGCTTCGACATCCAGCTCGAGGTGATGCCGATCGCCTTCAGTGATCTCTACGACGACAGCACCCGCGAAGAATCGTCGGCGCAGGTCCGCGCACGCGTCATCCGCGCCCGCAACATCCAGCTTGCGCGTTTCGCACAGGACGACGGCATCTATTGCAACAGCAACATGACGCAGGCACACATCCAAACCTACTGCCAGCTCGACGCCACCTGCAAGCGGCTGCTTGAGCGCGCCTTTGAAAAGCTCGGCATTTCCGCCCGCGCCCACAATCGCATTCTCAAGCTGGCGCGCACCATCGCCGATCTCGCCGAAAGCGAACAGATCCAGGCGCCGCACATCGCTGAAGCGATCCAGTATCGCGCCCTGGATAAATCCCTCTGGAACTAATTATAGAAAGGACGTATCATTTCATGGACCCACGTACCAAAGAACTTGCCCATAAACTCATCCACTACTCCACCCATCTGGAAAAAGGCGAACGCATCCTCATCGAAATTTCCGGCCAGGATGCCTATCCCCTCGCCGAAGCCCTCATTGAAGAAGTTTACGCCGTCGGCGGCTATCCTTATCTGCGGCTCTCAGACGCGAAGCTCTCCCGCGCGCTGCTCATGGGCGTCAGCGAAGAACAGCTCAACTTCAACGCAGGACTCCTGCTCGAACAGATGAAAGGCATGGACGCCTACATCGCCGTGCGCGCCGGTGACAACATCTCGGAAAACGCCGACGTGCCAAAGGAGCGCATCGCGCTGCAAAACAAAGCCTACGCCAATGTGCTCGACGAACGCGTCAACAACAGCAAATGGGTCGTGCTGCGCTATCCAAACGGCTCCATGGCCCAGCTCGCAAATATGAGCAGCCGCGCCTTCGAGGATTTCTACTACGACGTCTGCAACCTCGACTACGCCAAAATGAGCGCCGCCATGGACGCCCTCGTCGCCCGACTCCAGCGCACCGACAGCGTCCACATCATCGGGCCGGGCACCGATCTGCGCTTTTCCATCAAGGGCATTCCTGCTGTGAAATGCGCCGGTGAATGCAACATTCCTGACGGCGAAGTTTACACCGCGCCTGTGCGCGAAAGTGTCAACGGCATCATCACCTACAACACACCGTCGCTCTACCAGGGCACCGTTTTTGAGCACGTTTCCTTCACCTTCGAGCGCGGCAAGATCGTACAGGCGACCGCCAACGAGACCGAGAAGCTCAACGCCATCCTCGATGCCGACGAAGGCGCGCGCTACATTGGCGAGCTCGGCATCGGCGTCAATCCCTACATCACCAAACCGATGAAGGACATCCTCTTTGACGAAAAGATCAGCGGCAGCATCCATTTCACCCCAGGCAGCTGCTACGAAGACGCGCCAAATGGCAACGATTCCACCATCCATTGGGACCTCGTTCTCATCCAAACCCCAGAATACGGCGGCGGCGAGATCTATTTCGACGACAAGCTCATCCGCAAAGACGGCCTCTTCGTGCCAGAAGATCTGCAGTGCCTGAATCCAGACGCGCTGAAGTAACAACAAAAATTCCCTCAATGTGTAGCTGCTGCTCAACATCGAGGGAATTTTTTTATGCTATTCTATCCAATTCTGCGCCATCTCGTCGCGCAGGGCGCAGAACATCGGGTAAAAACTTTCTTTTGTCTGATCCACGATCGACAGGGCGATTCTTTCGTTGTAGCTGTGCGCCACATTGTTGCGCGCCTGAAGGGCTTCCAGCCAAACATCTTCTTCGGTGATCATTCTGGCCTCAAACGCCGTTTTGATCACGCGCTTTGGCGAACCGAGCGCAAATTCTGTGTAGCCCTGTTCCTCGAGGACCTCCTTCATCGCTTTCCAGGACTGTTCGAAGCAGATCTGAAACAGCGCAACCATGCCGGTGAGGGTGACAACGTCATACGGCGGCTCTTCGTCATAGATGGCACAGAGATTTTTCAATGACGCCTGGAAATTATCCCACTTTTTCATAGAGCACCCTTCCTTCCTTTTCAATCGCGGCCAAAAGCTCTGGCTGTACGTCGCTCCCAAGATCAACGATGTCAAACTTTAACAGCGTCCACGTTTCTTCGCTGCAAGCATGCGCAAACCGCACAACATCGCCACCGCGCACGGCGAGGTCGATGTCGCTCGTGCGCCGATAATCGCCGCGCGCCCGCGAGCCAAAAAGCAGCACCTGCTCGATGCCAT
>ENA-OQCL01000768-OQCL01000768.1-human-gut-metagenome-genome-assembly--contig:-NODE-768-length-13832-cov-3.551259_pt1 | contig 13832 bp, 16 predicted proteins | sample MGYA00242502_ERZ504586 | MGnify/ENA primary metagenome ERZ504586 (study PRJEB26092, sample SAMD00036316) | human gut metagenome | host: Homo sapiens | study: EMG produced TPA metagenomics assembly of... | reverse complement strand
TTATATACCTAAAAAAGGCGAACTCGGTTCGCTCCCAAATTCGCCATTTTATGTTATAGCGTCCGGATCACTCTACAGAGATCATGTAGTAGTAGACCGGCTGGCCGCCGCTGATGTGGCTGACCTCAATGTTGCCGCCGCACTTGGCGCGCACCAGATCGGTCGTCGTTTTCGGCGTCCTCGTCACTGACATCACAGCCGGAAATGACCGTGATGAACTGGGTGTCCTTCTTCTTCATGGCGCGGGCCAGACGGTAGGTCGTCTTGGCCAGATCGGTGCCGGTGGCCACGATCTTGCCGTTCTCCAGCGCCATCAGCTCACCCTTGCGGATGGGCTTGCCGTCAAACTCGCTGTCGCGGGCGGCGTAGGTGATCAGACCGGTGTTGACATGGTCGGCCGCCTGCATCATGGCAACAGCGTTCTCCTCCGGCTTCAGGTCGGGGTCAAAGTTCAGCATGGCCGTCATGCCCTGGGGCACGGTGCGGGTGGGCAGCACGATGACCTTGCGGTCGGCCAGCTTCTGGGCCTGCTCAGAGGCCATGATGATGTTCTTGTTGTTGGGCAGCACCAGCACCGTCTTGGCAGGTACACTCTGGATCGCGGCCAGAATGTCCTCGGTGGAGGGGTTCATGGTCTGACCGCCGCTGACAACGGCATCCACGCCCAGATCGCCGAACACAGCCTTCAGGCCCTCGCCGGCGGCCACGGCCACAAAGCCGTACTCGCGCTCGGGGTCAACGGCAGCGTAGGTGAACTCGCTCGTCTGGTTCTCCTCGGCCTCGGCCTGCTTCTCCAGACCCTTGGCCTGCTTCTGGCGGGCGAGGAACTGCTCATGCATGTTCTCGATCTTGAAGTTCGTCAGGTAGCCGTACTTGATGGCCTCGCTCAAGCATCATGCCGGGGTCGGAGGTGTGGACATGGCAGTTGGCCACATCATCGTCCTCGATCACGACAACGGAATCGCCGTTGGACTCCGAAAAACGCGCGCAGACGGGCAACGCTGGCACCCTCGTCCTTGTGCAGCAGGAACTGGGTGCAGTAGCCGTTCTTGATGTCCTCCACCTTCATCAGGTCATCGGCAAAGACGCCCTTGCCGGCGGCCTCGCTGGAGACCTTGGGCTTGGCGGCGACCTCGGCACCGGCGATGATCTCGCCGCCGTCGAATACCTGCTTCATGCCCTCAAAGATCAGCATGATGCCCTGACCGCCGGCGTCCACCACACCGGCCTTTTTCAGCACGGGCAGCAGGTTGGGGGTATCGTCCAGCGCAGCCTGACCGGCCTGCAGGGTGGCGTCCCACATGGCGGGAACCTCCATGCCGGTGCATTCGGCAGCCTTCTCGGCTGCCAAGCGGGAGACGGTCAGAATGGTGCCCTCGGTGGGCTTCATGACGGCCTTGTAGGCGGCCTCGACACCCTGCTGCAGCGCGGCGGCAAGGTCGGCGGCGGAGGCCTCGGTCTTATCCTTCAGCGCCTTGGAGAAGCCGCGGAACAAAAGGCTTGTGATAACGCCGGAGTTGCCGCGTGCGCCGCGCAGCATGGCGGAGGCAGCGGTCTTGCTGGCTTCGGCCACGGTGCAGCTGTCGGGCATGGCCTCCAGCTCGGCGCGGGCTGCGCCGATGGTCATGCTCATGTTCGTGCCGGTATCACCGTCCGGCACGGGGAAAACATTCAGCTCATCCACGCGGGTGCGCTGGTTGGCAATATTGTTGGCGCCGGAAAGGATGGCGTCACGCAGGGTCTGGCCAGTAATCATGGTTTCGTTACACCTCATATTTTCTGGGTAAAAACAGTCTTAGTCGGCAATGACATCGTCCACATAGACATCAATGCGGGCGACCTTTAAGCCGGTGGCAAGTTCAACTTCGTCTTTGACGCGGTGGGTAATGCTCTGGGTGATGGTCGAAATATTCAGGCCGAACCCGACCTTGATGTGCAGGGCGATGACCAGCTTGCCGCCCTCCTGCGTGACGGTGACACCCTTCGGCGGCAGACTGCCGGTGCGCAGGGCGCTGCGTACAACGCTTTCGGCCGGGGCCTGACCCATGGCGGCAATGCCGTAGCACTGCTTGGCGGCCTGCTCCACCAAGCCGGAGAAGTAGTCGTTCGTCAGGGAGATATGTCCATAGGGATTGACCTTGGTGATCATCTGCGATCCTCCTTTACAGGGTTAGCTGCGGCTAAGGCCGTAGCTGCACGATATGAATCATTAGCTATTATACACCTTTTTTCTCCGCTTGAACAGAGATTTCAGAGAAATTTATTTTGTGGCGCGGATTTAACATTCCATTCACAAAGTTTACAGACAAAGCGTATATACTGGTTACAGAAGTATGACAACATTGCCAAAGGAGTGCAGTTTAAAGCATGAACCTTTTATTCTTTTTGACACCCAAGCAGGATGTCTTGTACATTTACGAGGATTTCACCCTGCGCCAGACACTTGAAAAATGGTCAAACCAGCGCTATGCCACCATCCCGGTGCTGAAACGCAACGGCGAATATGTGGGCAGCATCACCGAGGGGGATATCCTCTGGGCGATGAAAAATCTGCACGGGCTGGATCTGGAGGCCAGCGAGGATGTGCCGATCTCAAGCTTTCCCCGCCGCCGCGACTATAAGCCCGTGACGGTCACGACCGATATGGCGACCCTGCTCAAGGCGGCCATCGACCAGAACTTTGTGCCGGTGGTGGATGACCGCAATGTGTTTATCGGCATGGTGCGCCGTACCGTGCTGCTGCGGGAGCTGTACGACAAATATACGACCCTGCCGCCCGACAAGCGGTTCCAAAGCAGTCACCCGCCGATGTAAGGGCTTGCAATCCGCCGCGCGTTGCGGTATAATCAGCACAACGGACAGAGAAGTCACGCAAGGGCTTCTCTGTTTTATTTTTTACAGTGAGGTGTGGGTAGAAGAATGAAACAGCCTTTGATTGGGATCGTGCCGCTGGTGGATGAGGCGCGCGAGAGTTACTGGATGCTGCCCGGCTATATGCAGGGCGTGGAGCAGGCGGGCGGCGTGCCCATTATGCTGCCGCTGACGGCTGATGCCGCCGCACTGCGGCAGCTGGCCGATACCTGCGATGGCTTTTTGCTGACGGGCGGGCAGGATGTTTCCCCTGCCCTGTACGGCGCCGCGCCGACGCCGCAGTGCGGCGAGACCTGCCCTGCGCGCGATGCGATGGAAGCACGGCTGCTTGACCTTGCGCTGGCGGCGGACAAGCCCGTGCTGGGCATCTGCCGCGGCATTCAGTTTTTGAATGTCCATCTTGGCGGTACACTGTATCAGGACCTGCCCGCTGAGCACCCTTCGGCGGCAAACCACCACCAGACGCCGCCCTACGATGCGCCGGTACACAGTGTGACGCTGACGGCCGGCAGCCCGCTTTGGGTACTTTTGGGCAAGGATACGCTGGCTGTGAACAGCCTGCATCATCAGGCCATAAAAACGATTGCGCCGGGGCTGGCGGCTATGGCTGTCTCGGAGGATGGACTGACGGAGGCCGTATGCCTGCCTGATAAAAGGTTCGTCTGGGCTGTGCAGTGGCACCCCGAATTTTCGTACCGTGTGAATGGGGACAGCCGAAAGATTTTTAAGGCGTTTGTGGGTGCGTGTTAAGGCAATACCGCATAATTCTAAGTGCCGATACGGCGAGCGAGGTGCGGCAGATGCTAAGCCAAAAGCGCAGATAATACTTTGTGTATTATCGAGCATTTTGGCAACGCAGATGCTGTGCCGCAGCCGCCGGAGCGGTGCTTAAGCCGTCAGGCGGGAATTGTGCGGTGTTGCCTTAAAGGAAAAGCCTTCCCCCAAGGGGGAAGGTGGTGCGGCGCGCCGGATGAGGGGCAAGTTTGCCATTATTATCCATAAATGGGTTGTCGTGGGAAGGCTGCCCTCTCAGTCAGCCACTTCGGTGACAGCTTCCCCAAAGGGGGGAAGCCAAAAAAATCCCTTCTGTGGTGTCACACCAACAGAAGGGATTTTCTTTTATTTTGCTTTTTCAGCAGCTTTTTTTGCTTTTCGCTTTTTTACGCTTGCGGGCTGATGAACTAAAATCACCAGTAGCAGTGCGGCTGCGGCACCGCAGGCGGCCGCGAGCAGGGGCACCTTGCTTGCGGGGGCCTGCACGGCGGCAAACGCCGTGGTGCCCGCAGGTGCGGTGCAGGTCAGGTAGCTGCCGTCCACACTCGTCTCGGCCTGCTGCCAGCCTGCATTGGTCTTGACCCACAGCACAGTGTTGTCGGTTGTCTCGGGCGGCATGTAGCGCAGGGTGTGGCCCGTGTCGGCGGGCAGCTCCAGCCCCCAGGCCTCGACCAGAGTGCCGAGGGTCTGGGGCGCATCATCGATCTCATGAAGCATCAGCTCATCGGTCGTATCAAAGCTGCCCTCCACCAGAACGATGGAGCGGCCGCTGCGCTTCTCCTGACTCTGGCGCACAGTGTTCATGCTGTTGTACTCGGCATGGATCGTGGTGTCAAAGGTCATGTTGGTCAGGTCCACATCCTCCCAGCTGCCGTACTGGCCCTCATGATGGGGCACCGGCGGGAGCTGGTCGGTCGGGAAATCGCTGCCGTAGGGAATGTAATACTGCTGCACCAGAGAGTCGTCCTCGGTCACAAAGCGGATGCAGAGGCTTGAGAAATCGCTGGGCAGGTTCTCCTGCGCGGCAAATTTCTCATAGGGCAGCGGCTCGGCAATGCCCTTGTAGCTTACGCTGTCGATGCCGGCGGTGCCCGTATCCACAAAGGTGTTGCCGGTCACGCTGCCGTCCAGCGGGTCGTTTACGATACCGGCGATCGCGCCGATCTGCTCGCTGCCGCTCTCGATCATGACCATGGCGCGGCAGTTTTCGATGGTGGCGCCGCTGCCGGCAATGCCGCCCACCTGCTTGGAGCCGGACAGTCGACACTTGGCGTAGCTGTCGCGGATGACGGATTTGCTCACACCGGCCACGCCGCCCACGCCGGTGGCGTCCTCGGCGTCCAGCGTGCCGAAGCCGCGGCAGTCGATGACAGAACCCATCTCGGCATCGCCGACAATGCCGCCGGCGCGCTGCTTTTTGGCGCTGACGGTGCCGTAGTTGGTGCAGTCGCGCGCCACAACACGGGTCTTGAAGGTAAAGTTCAGCGACTCGCTGCCGGCGATGGTGTAGTCGTCCTCGGGGTCGAGGTCATTCTCGCGGGCCATTGCGCCGGTGATGCCGCCCGCATTGATGTCGGCGTAGACAGAGCCGCTGTTGATGCAGTTGGAGACCTTGGCCTCGACATCGCTGTCGGTGTCCTCATCGGAGATGTCGTCCACGAGGTCGTCTGCATCCCGGTTGACATTCTCGCTGGCACCGGACAGCGTCTGGCCGATCTTGTTGATCTGGTTGGAGATGGCGCGGACATCGTTGATCAGCGCTTGAGAATTGCCGCTGGCGCTTGTATTGAGGCTGCTGACAATATCGCCGATGCCGGTCAGGTTGCTGCTCAGGTCGTTTTTGCTGGCCGTGATCGCGTCACGGTTGGTCAGCTCGACCTTGGGAATCTTAACATCCACAGAATCGGGGATGGCATCGCTGATGCCGTCCACCAGATCCTTGGCGATGTCTTTGTTTTCCGGCTCCTCTACAATGTAGCCGGTATCCGCCTGATTCTGATCCGGCGTGGGCATGGGGCCGACGATCGGATCGCTGTCATCCGCGGCAGTGCCGGGATCGGGCTGGCTGTGGGCCTCACGCGCAGTGTCCGACTCTGCCTGCTCGGCGGGGGTATCCTCTGCAGCGGGCTGGTTGGTCTGCTCTGCGGGGGCGTCCTCCGTCACGGCAGGCTGCTCGGCCGGGGCGGTGTCGGCGGACTCCTCCGGCGCAGCCGCAGTCGTTTCCTCCTCCGAGCTGCTGCCGGTGAGGTCACCGATGGAGTAGCCGGGGTCGATGATCGCACCGTCCGGCTGCTTAGTCGCATTGGGGTCGCTTGCATCGCCGGTGGTGTCCTTCAGATTCTGCTTGAACTGGGTCAGATCGGTCTTGACGGTCTGGGAGCTGATGGAGAGGCCATCCGCCGCCTGCTTGAGCAGATTCTCGATGGCGCTGCGGGAGCTGGTGACGCTGTTCTGCAGATTGTGCAGCTGGTTGGACAGGTCACTGCTGGCGGCGCTTGCGTCATCGCAGGCGCGATCAACCAGTGTCTGCAGGGTGGTCATCTCCTCGCTCAGCTCCTGCAGGGTATCCTTGGTGTACTGCAGGGTGCTGCTGGGCTCCATCTGGCCCACGATGCCGCCGCTCTCCTTGCGGGCGTAGACGGTGCCGTAGTTGACGCAGCCCTCGATGTAGCCGGTCTGGCTGCCTGCGATACCGCCGACATTGTAGCCCATGTGCTGGTAGCCAACGGTGCCGCGGTTCATGCAGGCGCGGATCACGCCGCTGGACTGGCCTGCGATGCCGCCGATGTCGGTGATGTCGGCGGCGTTCTCGGTGCCGATCAGGTCGCCTAGGGTCAGCTCCGACAGGTCAATGTCGTTCTGCTCCACCGTGGTGTTGACGCTGGCCGCATTGGTGGAGTTGGCGATGATGCCGTGGTTCTGCCCGGCAAGGCCGCCGATGAAGTGGGCGCCGTAGACGCTGCCGGTGGTGGTGCAGCTCTCGATCACGCCGGTGGCAAGGTTATTGCCGGCGATGCCGCCCACGATGGACGCGCCGGAGGACACGCCCTCAAAGCGGCAGTTGTGCAGCGTGCCGGCGTTGCTGCCCGCAAGGCCGCCCACGGTGGTGCGGCTGCCGGTGGGCATGGCGCGGCCGCGCACGACAAGGTCGCGGTACATTAGCCTCTTTTTTGGACATAGCGGAAGAAGCCGATGACCGAGCCGTCATCCACAAGGCTCAAGGCCGGAGATCACATGGCCCTGCCCCATCAAAAACGCCGCTGAAGGATGGGATGCCGGTAAAGCCGCTGCCGGTCACCTCAAGGTCGGTGTCCAGCACAACGGTGCGGTTCTCGCTCCAGCTGTCCAGACGGCAGTAGTCGGCCAGCTGCAAAAGCTCGTCCACCGTACCGATGTGGTAGGTCTCCTTGGCCTCCGGCTCGGTATCGCTCTCCCCCTCCGCAAAGACGGGCAGGGCGAGGCTCAGCGTCAGGCAGAGGGCAAGCAGCGCAGCCCAAAGGCGGCGCGTTAAATCAGAAGTGTGGTTCATTCGGCGTCGCCTCCTTTCGCGGTGTCGTTGGTCGTGTCGGGGTTATCCGCAGTTTCGCGGACATTCTCCTCCGACAGGTACATGTCAGGCTTTTCAACCGTGAGCTCGGTGCCGGTGGCAATGCTGGCGTTGAACTGGCCGTGCAGCACACCCTTGATCTCGGCATCCACAACGCCGTTGATGTAGCCGCGGACGCGGCCGTTGACATGCATTGTGCCGCTGGCGGTGCGAGTGATGCCGCCGACGCCCTTCATCTCAAAGCTGGTGCGCTCGATGATCGTATCGCCGAGGATCAGGATCTGCGGCAGCACAAAGAGGACCAGAAGGATCGAAACGATGGTGCCGCGTCCCAGACAGGTGCCGATGGCAGAGATAACGGGGTTCGTGGTCAGGACGCTGATCAGGATACCGGCGGATGCCAGAATAGAGCCGGAGGTGAAGATCGTCGGGAAGGACTCGTTCAGCGCGGCGACCATGGCCTCCTTCGGGCGCATGACCTTCTTCAGGTCGGTGTAGTGGCTCGAGATAACGATGGCGTAGTCGATATTTGCGCCCATCTGGATCGAGTTGACGATCAGGTAGCCGAGGAAGTACAGCGGGGTGTGCTGCAGATACGGCACCGAGAAGTTGATCCAGATACTGCCCTGAATGACGATGATGAGCAGCACCGGCAGACCGGCAGACTTGAAGGTGAACAACAGGACCAGAATAACGAACAGCGCAGACAGCACACTGATGAGCAGGTTATCCTCACCGAAAGAGCTGGACAGGTCCATGGCGCTGGTGGTGTTGCCGACAACATAGAACGAATCCTTGTCGTAGTATTTGCCGATGATGTCGTGCATCCGGTTGACAAAGGCAAAGGTCTCGTCAGTCTCCTCGGGCAGGTTCAGATAGACGACCATACGGCTGTAGCTGTCGCTCTGCAGCTGCTTCTGGGCCTCGTCCAGCTGGTCAAACAAATCGTCCAGTGTGTCCTGCACATCGCCGGAAAGCGTGATGTTTCCGTCATGCATCTCCTGCTCCAAAAAGCGGAACATATCATAAAGCGGCACGCGGTAATCGTCCAGACCGTTGATGATCTCGCCGTACTCGTCATGATCGACAGCGTAGGCACCGTACAGCGCCTTGGCAACCTCATAGTCCAGATCAGCCAGCTCGGCCAGCTGGCGCGGGGTCAGCGCATCGGTCAGCACATAGCCGTCCATCGCCTCGATGTTGGCAAGGCCCATCGTGGATTTGACCTCGGCGCAGCTGTCCAGTTCGTCAAGGATCGCACCCTCGGCCTCATAGTTGCCGGCAGGCACAATGACGGCGACCATGTTGCTGGAGCCGAACTCGTTTTTGATCTTCTGGTAGGCGATCTGGCGCTCGTTCTGCTTTGCTGTGACCAGATCGGTGAAGGTGTAGCAGTAAGGGCAGAGGTTGGCAAAGACGGCTGCCGCAATGATGACAACGCCGAAGATCGGCGGAATGACAAAGCGGGTCTTGATGTCGAATTTGCCGACCGCCGTGATCTTGGGAATGAGGTTCTTGTGGCGGGTCTTGTCGATGAGCTTGCTGAACAGGACCAGCAGGCCGGGCATCAGCGTGAAAACGCAGAGCATACTGAACAGGATGGCCTTGATCAGCACCGTGGCAAGGTCGCGGCCGATGCCGAAGTGCATGAAGGCCAGCGCGGCCAGACCGCTGATGGTTGTCAGCGAGGAGGAGGAGATCTCGGGGATCGCCTTGGAGAGGGCTGCAATACAGGCCTCGCGGGTGGGCAGCGTCTCATGCTCATCGCTGAAGCGGTGGCAGAGGATAATGGCGTAGTCGATGGCCAGCGCCAGCTGCAGGATGACGGTGACCGAGTTGGAGATGAAGCTGATGGTGCCGCACAGGAAGTTGGTGCCCATGTTCAGCAAGGCGGCGGCGCCGAAAGTCATGATCAGAACCGGGACCTCGGCGTAGGAGCGGGAGGTCAGTGTCAGCACGACAACAATGATGACGGCGGCGATGATGACGATGACCAGCATCTCGCTCTGCAGATCGGCCGAGGAATCGTAGCCGACCTCCGAGTAGATCGAGGTATCGTAGCTGCCCTCCAGCTTGTCACGGATCTGCTGCAGGGCGTTCTCGGCGCGCTCGTCCCCTACCTCAGCATCAAAGCTGACGGAAAAGAGGGCTGAGGCATCCTTGTAATGATCCTTGGTGTCATCAAATTCGACCGTGGAGACACCCTCAATGTCCTCGATCTGCGCCTGCAGGTCAAGTGCGGTGTCGTAGGTGATGTTTGAGACCATGACATTGGCTGTGCCGTAGGTGACGAAGTTGTCGTTCATGACGGTCAGGCCCTGGCGGGTCTCGGTGGTGTCCGGCAGGTAGGTCGTGATGTCATTCTCAACCTTGACCCAGCCGGAGGCAATGACACTGAAGATCAGCGCAAATATGTATAACAGAAAGAACAGGTTGCGTTTATCAACGATAAACGCAGCGAGCTTTTCCATGCCGCCGCCTTTTGCCTTTTCATTCTCCAAGGGTATACAGCCTCACTTTCCCATTATAGATACTAAAAGGATACTACAATATTATACGAAATGCAAGCCAGAGAGAACACGGTCAAAACTGTGGGAATGTACAAAGAAACGATGAAGCTTTTGTTAAGGTGTACAAACAAAAGAGCCTTCCCCCACAGGGGGGAAGGCTTTCAGACGAACGACTGCGGCGCAAAACAAAAAGTACCGTGCGGTACAAACCACACGGTACTTGAAAAGCTATTGGGTAAGCTAAATTACTTCAGCTCAACCTTAGCGCCGACCTCAGCCAGCTTCTTCTGGATGTCCTCAGCGTCAGCCTTGGAAGCCTGCTCCTTCAGCTTGGCGTTCGGGTCTCGACCAGCTTCTTGGCCTCCATCAGGGAAGCACCGGTCAGCTCCTTAACGGTCTTGATGACCTGCATCTTGTTAGCGCCAACGTCAGCCAGGATGACGTCGAACTCGGTCTTCTCCTCCTCAGCGGGAGCAGCAGCGCCGCCGGCAGCGGGAGCAGCAGCAGCAACAGCAGAAACGCCGAACTCCTCGCAGATGGTGTCAACGAGCTCTTTCAGCTCCAGAACAGTCATAGTCTTGACAGACTCGACAATGGCAGTGATCTTCTCAGAAGCCATGGTAGTTACCTCCATAAATTTTATAGTTTTAAGCGGCGCGGTTTGTATTCAAAGAGCGCTGCGCCGGTGCGCTCAACCTGCTTGACCTGAAATCAGGCAGCAGTCTCGTCCTGCTTGTCGACGATACCCTGCAGGGCAACAGCCAAACCACCAACGATACCGTTGAGGGAGCCAGCCAGCATAGAGAGCAGGCCTTCGCGGTTGGGCATGGTGGACAGGCTCTTGACACCTGCAGCATCCATGACAACACCATCGCAGAAGCCACCCTTGACGACAAAGCGCTTGGACTTGTCGGCGTCAGCAAACTTGCACAGGATGCGAGCAGCAGCAGCCGGATCCTCAGCAGACAGAGCGATAGCCGTGTCACCCTTGAAGCAGTCGGTCAGAGCCTCGTACTGGGTGCCCTTGACGGCCAGACGCAGCATGGTGTTCTTGACGACCATGTAATGGACGCCAGCCTCACGCAGCTCCTTACGCAGCTTGGTGTCGTCAGCCACGCTGATGCCGTTGTAAGCAACAACAACACCGGCCAGAGAAGAAACGATCTTCTCGTTCAGGTCCTTAACAAGAGCCTTCTTGGCTTCCAGAATCTTTGCACTGGGCATTTGAAATTCACCTCATTCCACTTACAGATTGGTTTCGGTAAGCGGCTTTTTTGTGATGTACAGAAAAAAGCCCCTTCCCGTCGCCGGGAAAGGGCTTGAAAGCATTGCATTCAAACGCACGTTTCTCGGCAGGTGGGATATTCTCCCGTTATGCCTTGCGGCACCTGCTGTCTCAAAAACAGCTTAATTAGTATAGCACGAAAGCGTGCGTTTGTCAATAGAAAAAGCGGAATTCTCTATTTAATTCATTGCCCATGTTCATGGGCGACCAATAGCGGAACGCCGCTTCGCGTCGTTTAATTGAGCGCGCATATGCGCAACGCGCTCAATTAAACACCATACTTATTGGTAGCAACGCGGACGCCGGGGCCCATGGTCGGTGGCAACGGTAGCAGCTCTTTGAAGTACTGGCCCTTGGCAGCGGCGGGCTTAGCCTTGGCGATGGCCTCGAGGACGGTGTCCAGGTTGGTCATCAGCTTCTCGGCGCCGAAAGAGGCCTTGCCGATGGGCACATGGATGATGTTCTGCTTGTCCAGACGGTACTCGATCTTACCGGCCTTGGCATCGGTGACGGCCTTGCCGACATCGGGGGGTAACAGTGCCGGCCTTGGGGTTGGGCATCAGGCCACGGGGGCCCAGAACCTTACCGAGACGGCCGACGCGGCCCATCATGTCGGGGGTGGTAACCAGAACGTCGAAGTCGAGGTAGCCGCCGGCGATCTTGGCGATCAGATCATCATCGCCGACCTCCTGAGCGCCTGCAGCCTCAGCGGCCTTGGCAGCGTCGCCCTTGGCGATTGCGATAACGCGGACATTCTTGCCGGTGCCGTTGGGCAGAACAACAGCGCCGCGGACCTGCTGGTCAGCGTGGCGGCTGTCAACGCCCAGACGGACATGCAGCTCAACGGTCTCGTCGAACTTAGCGGTAGCGGTCTTGCAGCACAGCTCCAGAGCTTCGCTGGGATCGTAAGTCTTGTTGTTCTCGATCAGCTTCGCAGCGTCGATATACTTCTTGCCGTGTTTCATTGCGTATTACCCTCCTATTCAGCCCTCAACGGTAACGCCCATGCTGCGGGCGGTGCCCTTGATCATGCTGACAGCGGCTTCCAGAGAAGCAGCGTTCAGGTCGGGCATCTTGGTCTTGGCGATCTCCTCGGCCTGTGCCAGCGTGATGGAGCCAACCTTGTTCTTGTTGGGTACGCCGGAAGCAGTGTCGATGCCGGCAGCCTTCTTGATCAGAACGGGCGCCGGAGGAGTCTTGGTGATGAAGGAGAAGGAGCGGTCAGCGTAAACCGTGATGACGACGGGGATGATCATGCCCATCTGGTTCTTGGTACGCTCGTTGAACTCCTTGGTGAACGCCATGATGTTGACGCCCTTCTGACCCAGAGCAGGACCAACAGGGGGAGCCGGAGTTGCCTTGCCGGCGGGGATTTGCAGCTTGATGTAGCCAGTGATTTTCTGTGCCATAATACTTGCACCTCCAAATTTTGTGGTGAGTTGCGGCCTGCGGTGCAGACCTCCCACGGGCGTGCGACCTCCGCACACCCTATAAAAACCGTACCCCGGGGTGTTCCCCGTTCGCGGCCTTTACCGGAAACTGGGTGTTCTGAAAAATCAGAACAGCTTGACCTGATGCAGCTCCAGCTCTGCCGGAAGCTCGCGGCCAAACATGGTGATCTTCACGCGCACCTTGCGCGCAGGAATGTCGATCTCCTCGACCGTGCCGACAGAGCCTTCCATCGGGCCGGCCGTGATCTCGACAGTATCACCGACCTTGTACTCGACCTCAAGGTCAACGGTGGTTTCGACGCCCATCTTGGCAACCTCTGCCTCGGTCAGGGGCTCGGGCTTGGACTCCGGGCCGACAAAGCCGGTGCAGCCGCGCGTGTTGCGCACGATGTACCAGGTGTTGTCGTTCATGACCATTTTGACAAAGACATAACCGGGATAGAGCTTCGACTGAACCTCTTTCTCGCCGGTCTTGTTGCCGTGCTTGTCAAAAATCTTCTTCCATGCGGGTCTCGGTCGGAACCTTTACATCGCAGATCAGATCCTGCAGATGGCGGTTCTCCACCATCGTCATAAGATCCGTAGCGACCTTGTTCTCGTAGCCGGAATAGGTATGTGCTACATACCAGTTTGCTTGCTCAGCCATGGTCTTTGCCTCCGCTCAACGCGCTCAGGCGCCGATCAACAGGTGGATGGCGCCGCCAAAGATGAGATCCAGCAGGATCAGCACGACAGCTGCGACTGCCACGACCACGATAACGGTGATCGTATTGGTCTTGATGTCGCTCTTGCTGGGCCACACGACCTTTTTCAGCTCGCTCTTCGTATCTTTGAAATACTTGCCGATCCCTTTGAAAAAGTTCTTGACTTTACCGAAGAAGGAAACCTTCTTCGCGCCGTCGTTCTTTTTGGGCTTGTCGCTTTGAGTCTGGGCGGCAGCGGTGGCTGCATTTTTTATCTGCCATCTCTAAGCTCCTATCCTCACTTGGTTTCGCGGTGAAGGGTATGCTTCTTGCAGAAACGGCAGTACTTCTTCATCTCAAGACGGTCGGGAGAATTCTTCTTGTTCTTCTCCTTGTTGTAGTTGCGCTGCTTGCACTCGGTGCAGGCCAAGGGTGATCTTGACAGTCATTGTTCGGCACCTCCATTATCGGTTAATAAGCCTCCCTCGCGCTTGCAGGCGCCCTTGGAAAAAAGGGCATAAAAAATAAAACCCGCAAAAGAGGTGCTACCATAATAACACGACTGCGGGGTTTAAGTCAAGCGGATTTGCAAATTTTTTGTACCTTTTTTGACGCCGTGGCGAGGAACGCAGCATACAGGCGGGCATTGCCCGCCCGCGGGTCATCGTTGACGCCGACCCCTACGATAACAAATCACGCACCGCTGCCATT
>ENA-OQCL01000767-OQCL01000767.1-human-gut-metagenome-genome-assembly--contig:-NODE-767-length-13849-cov-3.541758_pt1 | contig 13849 bp, 15 predicted proteins | sample MGYA00242502_ERZ504586 | MGnify/ENA primary metagenome ERZ504586 (study PRJEB26092, sample SAMD00036316) | human gut metagenome | host: Homo sapiens | study: EMG produced TPA metagenomics assembly of... | reverse complement strand
GGCAGGCTGCGCCGCGCTGGATGTATCGCCCTGCTGGGCTGCATGCTGCTGGGCGCCACGTACGTCAACGTGCGCGGCGACAAGACGCTTCTTCAAGCAGGTCAGCCGGGTAACGCCGCCGATCAATGTCATGTTTTTTGTCCTGAGCGGCATGCACCTTGATCTGAATTCCCTGACCACCGTGGGCATCATCGGCGCGGCATATTTCGCGGTGCGCATCGGCGGGCAAGTTTCTGGGCTCCTGGCTGGGGGCGCGCATCACGGGCATGCCGGTTGAAGTTAGGCGCTATCTGGGCCTGGCGCTGATTCCGCAGGCGGGCGTGAGCATCGGTCTGGCCGTACTGGCCCAGCGCATCCTGCCGGAGGAATCCGGCGCGCTGCTGAGCACGATCATCCTCTCGTCCTCCGTGCTCTATGAGATGATCGGTCCGGTGTGTGCGCGCAAGGCGCTGTTCCTCTCCGGCGCGGTGCCGGGTGTGCAGGGCGCATTGCAGGCGGACCGGACAGTGGAGAAAGCGGTCAATGTGGATAAGTCCGCCAAGGCCGACAAAAACCAGAAGGCTGACAAGGCGTTGAAGTCCGATAAGGCCACGAAGGCGGAAAAGCCTATAAAAGCGCAGCGCGACAGCAGGGAAAGCGATAAGGCCACCGCCAAGAAGAACGAAAAAAACCGTCCTGGACGGACGGCCCATGCCCCTGCCGGAGCCCCAGCCGAAGATCCGCTGGGCGGGTGCAGGCGAGCGGATGTGGGCCATGCGGCGGGAGCAGGGCAGCTTCCACCGGGGATAAGAAACGCGGCGCGGCTTCCAGGGAGGAAACCGCGCCGCCGCTCTATCGGTAGACGATACGCGCGCCAAATGGCGACAGCGACAGCCGAGCCAGCTTGAAGCACTGCAAGCCAAAGGGAATGCCTACGATGGTCAGGCACAGAAGCAATCCGTTCAGGGCGGCGGCAAGGGCCAGCCACAGGCCGCTCACCAGCAGCCAGATCACGTTCATCAGAAAGGAGGGCACGCCGCCGCCGGCTTCCACATCCCGACCGAAGGGACAGAACCACAGCGCGGCCAGCTTGAAGCACTGGCGGCCCACCGGGATACCCACGATGGTTATGCTCCATAAAACTCCTGCAAACAGCCAGCCGATTCCCTGCCAAAGACCTGCAAACAGAAACCATAGCACATTGCCCAAAAAGTTCATCATTCTTCACCCCGCATCAGTATAGCATTGGATCAGGGTCAAGAAAAGCGGTCTTTCCTTTTCTAATGAAAGCCTCATGCTGCTCCAATGCTGCATGATAAAAAATGGGGCGTGGGAAAAATCTTCCTTTTTCCCCGCGCCCTTTCGCACGAAATTACAGGGTTTCCATCATCTGGGCGATGGCTTCCAAAAACGCGTCGCTGTTCAGGCCCGTGGCCTCTCCCTCGTAAAGGGCCACCAGGTCCTTGGTCATGCGGCCGCTCTCGATGGTGGCCAAGGTGGCTTTTTCCAGGCGGTCCGCAAAGGCCTGCAGGTCCGCAAGGCCGTCCAGCTCGCCGCGCTTGCGCAGCGCGCCCGTCCAGGCGAAAATGGTGGCTACAGGGTTGGTGCTGGTTTCCTCGCCCTTGAGGTAGCGGTAGTAGTGGCGGGTGACGGTGCCGTGCGCGGCCTCGTACTCGAACTGTCCGCCGGGGGAGACGAGCACGCTGGTCATCATGGCCAGGCTGCCGAAGGCCGTGGCGATCATGTCGCTCATCACGTCGCCGTCGTAGTTTTTCAGCGCCCAGATGAAGCCGCCGCGGCTGCGGATGACGCGGGCCACCGCGTCGTCGATCAGCGTGTAGAAATACTCGATGCCCGCGGCCTCGAAGGCGGCCTTGAACTCGGTTTCGTACAGCTCGGCAAAGATGTCCTTGAAGCGGTGGTCATAGATTTTGGAAATGGTGTCCTTCGTGGAAAACCACAGATCCTGCTTGACCGACAGGGCGTAGTTAAAGCAGCTGCGGGCGAAGGAAGCAATGCTGCGGTCCGTGTTGTGCTGGCCCTGGATGATGCCGGGCCCTTCAAACTGCATGATGGTCTGCCGGACCTCGGCGCCATCCTCACCGGTGAAGCACAATTCGGCCTTTCCGGGGCCGGGAACGCGATACTCGGTGTTTTTGTATACGTCGCCGTAAGCGTGGCGGGCGATGGTGATGGGCTTTTCCCAGCTGCGCACGCAGGGGGGAGACGCCTTTGCACCACCACCGGCGCGCGGAACACGGTGCCGTCCAGAATGGAGCGGATGGTGCCGTTGGGGCTCTTCCACATCTGCTTGAGGCCGTATTCCTCCACGCGCTGGGCGTTGGGGTGATGGTGGCGCATTTGACGGCCACACCGTATTTCAGGGTAGCCTCGGCGCTTTCCACGGTGACGCGGTCATCCGTCTCATCGCGGTGCTTCAAGCCCAGGTCATAGTATTCGGTCTTCAGGTCCACATAGGGCAAAATCAGCTTGTCCTTGATCTTCTGCCACAGGATGCGGGTCATCTCGTCGCCGTCCATCTCCACCAGCGGCGTTTTCATCAAAATCTTGTCCAAACAATCCCGTCCCTTTTGCCATTGTATTCGACCGCACAGAGGGTCCAAAGCTATTGTATCGGGTTTGCACGGGCTTGGCAATACGCGGTACAGCAAAGAACAGCGCGCTTGTGCGGCCGCGGGGTTTGTGCTATCATCGAGGTACGCTGCCGGCGCGCCTGACAAAGCGCCGCGAAAGGAGAGTTCCCATGACCCGTGAACAACGCCTGGCCCGTACCGCTCTTTTACAAAACTGAAGCGCCGCGCCGCACATTCTTCCGCTTTGAAAGCCGCGCGCCCTCTCTCCCTTCCATCTTCCGTTTGCCGCGCGCGCCGCCTCGCGTATAATATCGCCGTCGACGCAGAAATTACGAAAAACTTCCGAAAGGGGCGCGCGGTCATGGATTACGCGGCTTTTGTTTCCTATGTGCTCGTTAATGGTATTCGCTCCGGGAGCGAACACAATCACGGCGATGTCAGGCGCGTCGCGCGGCGGCTTCATGGGCGCGATGCCCTTCTGCGCGGGGCTCTTCCTCGGCACCTTCGTCATAGAATGCGCCGCGGCGCTCTTCTGCTCCTTCCTCTACGGCTTCATCCCGCAAATACGGCCCGCGATGACGGTCCTGTGCGCCGCCTACATTCTGTGGACTGCGTGGAGCGTCTGCGCTCGGGCGAAGAGCCAGCGCGCGGAGGTGCACTGCTAAACTAATCCTGTACACGCGAGGGGGTAAAAGTGAGACAAGATATAATTGTTCTCGGTACATGACAATCATATCTTGAGTCATAAGCATAGTGCTTATATGTACAGGAGGCCTGCCATGCGGTACACGAAGGAAGAACGTCTTGAGATAGGACGAAAGGTTTATGAAGGGACAATGAGCCGTTATGAGGCTGCGGAAGCCTACGGCATCAGCGACGACACTGCAAGGGACTACATGCGCATGTATCGTGATTCCAACAGTCTGCCGCCTAAATCCTCTGGGAATAACACAGGCTGCTATGTTTACAAGCCTTCCGAAAGCCAGCCTGACATCTCAGATTATGAGTCTATGACTAAAAAAGAACTCATTATCGAGCTGATAAAAGCAAAAGTGGCTGAAGCAAGATTAAAAAAAGGCTACGAGGTGAAAGGAGATGGTCGAACAAAGGAATATATTCTTTTAGACAGCTCGAATACCAAGTAATCCTCGAACTCTCCGAATATTTTCCGGTAATCCTCCTATGCCGCGTAACCGGAATCCCCAGAAGCAGTTTCTATAACTGGAAGCGCAGCATTTTGAACCGTCCAAGAGGGCGAGAGACTTTGCCGGAAACATAATGCTCTTTATGGAATATCATAAGAAGTACCCATCGCACGGATACAGATGGCTCAACGCGAAAATAAGGCATTGATACAGGGATAGTCCATTCCGATCCGTACGCCTATAAATGCTGCAGGGCTGCCGGTATAAAAAGCAGGACGAAACACTACCGCTATAAAAAAGCCAGGCAATCCGTACAGGCTGTTTTCCGAACCTGCTTCTCGCCGGCCTTCCCGCATACGCGCCGATGCAGTACATAGCGAGCGACATGACGGCGTTCTGCTTCAAAGGGACGTATTACGAACTCACGCTGTACATGGACCTGTGGAACAACGAAATAGTGAGCCATGCGTTGTCTTCAAGACGCGGAGACAGGATGACATACATAAACGGTTTAGAAGGACTGATAAAAACCAGAGAAAAAGAAACGGAATGGCAGACGATACTGCATTCAGACCAGGGCGCGGTATATGCGTCCAAGAAATACAACGACATACTTCGCCTTCACCACATAGGACATTCAATGTCCAGAGCTGGGACTCCGACGGACAACGCTGCGATGGAAGCGATAAACGGCTGGCTGAAATCGGAACTGTTTACAGACTTTCACGTAACTGGCAAAGAAAGCATAGAACGGGAGATAGAAGAATACATAAAATTCTTCAACGAAGAGCGTCCCGCCTATGCGCTGGGATATATGACGCCGAAACAGTATAGGGAGGCGTATAGCGGAAACGGTAATTCTAAGAGGAAGAAGTGAAAGAAAGAGATATACCCCTATTGTACAGGATTAGAAAAGTCTAATGTCCAATTTTTGTTGACTAGTGCAAGGCGGCGGCGCGTTCCTCGGCGGGATAGCGATGCAGTTCCTCAACGCCGGCGTAATCCTCTGCGCCGTCACGTCCTTCTCCGTCTTCATACTCCCCCATCACGACGACGCGCGCGTCATAGCCTTCTTCGCCTTTGCGATAGCCGCCGCCGGATTCGTCAGCGCCTGCTGCTGGGCCGCATTCGGTGCCGCGCTCGAAAAATTCTTCCGCTCGCGCCGCCGTACGCTCAACGGCGCGATGGCCCTCCTCCTGGTATGGTGCGCCCTCTCACAGCTGGCAGGGCTAGTGCGATGAAAATTTACAAATAACTTGTTCAAAAATAAATTTTTATAAACACGTAATTTTTAATGATCACCGGCAAATCTACGCTTTTTTCTTTATTCTTGAGAACATTGTATTTTTCACAAAAGCCGCTATTATGTAGACAGTGTTTTTATCTTCCGGCGAAGGGAGGACGGCGCGGTGAATATGGGCCTGTGAGAACCCGATACAGTGCATGGAATGCATTCGTATAGTGCGAAACGCCTGACGCCGCCGCTCTCGTCCAGATAAATTTTCCAGATTTCATAAAATCTGCAAAGGACGGAACGCAGCGCCGCGCGCTGCGCGTTTCGGCGTGTCCCGCTCTCACGGGCGCGGCGCGGGGTCGTACCGCGCCGTGTGGTGGTTTATATGTTGCAAAAAACTTAAAACAGGAGTGGTAAATCATGATGAAAAGCTGTATAGCAGCCTTTTTCGGCCTCGCGCTCTTCTGCGGCGCCGCTTTCGCCGCGGACGACAAGATCACGGTCTGGTTCGACGCGGGCGGCAGCCCCGGAGAACCCTACGCCCGCACGCTCCAGAACGGCGCGCAGCAGGCCGCGGACGATCTCGGCATCGACATCAAGTTCGTTTACACCGACTGGAACGCAGAGAAGATGATCACGAGCTTCCGTCAGGGTATGGCGACGAATCCCGACGGCATGGTGGTCATCGGAGCGCCGGGCGACGACGCCTATATGCCGCTGATCGGAGAGGCGATAGGCAAGGGAATTCAAGTCATGTGCGTCGATACGCCGCTGCCGAAGACCTTCGAGAAATACCAGCCGCAGGGCTTCAGCTATATCGGCGTAAACAACTACGGGCAGGGCGAGATGATGGCGAACCGCTGCATCAGCCACTTCGGCCTTAAAAAAGGCGACAAGGTCTTTATCTGGGGCCTTCGCAGCGTCCCCGGACGCGGCCTTCGCGCGCAGGCGATGACCGACGTTTTCACGAAGGCGGGACTTGAGGTGGATTATCTTGAAATTTCGCCTGAGGCGAACAAGGAAGCTACGCTCGGCGCGCCGATTTCTCGACGGCTATATCCGCCTCGCAGACAAGGAACTGCAAGCTCATCGTCATCCGAGCCACGCGGCGCTGACGGCTGCAGGCGGGCACGGCGCTGCGCTCCGCCGGCATCAAGCCGGGCGCGGTGCAGATAGCGGGCTTCAGCCTCTCGCCCGCGACGGCCAAGGCCATCAAGGCCGGATATGTCGGCCTCGTCTCCGAGGGTCAGCCCTACATGATGGCCTATCTCGCGGTCAATCAGATAGTCCTCAACAAGCGCGGCAGCTTCGGCGGCATTTACGTCGACACGGCGGGCGGCTTCGTGACGAAGGACAACATAGAGCAGATAGCGCCGCTCGCGGAGAAGGCCATACGTTAGCGGATATGACTAAAATCCTGGAGATGCGGGACGTCCGCAAATCTTTCGGGAGCGTCCACGCCCTTAGGGGCGTGGACTTTTCCCTTGAGCGCGGGGAGATTACGGCGCTGCTCGGCGACAACGGCGCGGGCAAGTCTACGCTGATTAAGATAATCTCGGGCCTCTACGCGCCGACCTCGGGCACGGTCTATATCAACGGCGAGCGCGTCAAGTGGTTCAGCGTCGCACACGCGCGCAGCCTCGGCGTCGAGGCGGTCTATCAGGACAGGGCGCTCGGAGTGTCGCAGCCGCTCTGGCGCAATTTATTCGCCGGGCGGCATATCAAGACGCGTTTCGGCCTCATCGACGTGAAGCGCGAGCGCGAGGCGGCGGCGGATATTATAGCTCATCTCGGCCTCTCGGGCGCGGGCATATCGCCGGACACTCCGGCGGCGTCGCTCTCGGGCGGAGAACGTCAGGGGCTGGCGATAGGGCGCGCGATGTATTTCAAGGCAAGCGTCGTGATTCTCGACGAGCCGACTACTGCGCTCGCTGTCAGCGAGGCGGAGAAGGTGCTCGACTTCATGCGGCTGCTGAAGTCCGAGGGGCGCTCCGTCGTCGTCATCACGCACACGATAGAACACGCGCACCGCGTCGCAGACAGGTTCGTAATCCTCTCGCACGGCAGGGTCTTCGGCGAATGGCGCAAAGACGAGCTTTCAGAGAGCGGCCTCTTCACGCGGCTGATGGAGGCGGAGAGATGAATTTTTCCGATGTTGCAAAGAACAGCAAAAACCAGCTGATAATCACCGCTGTGCTCTTCGCGCTGTGGGCTTTCTTCGCGGTCTGCGCGCCCGAGGCGTTCCTTTCGGGCAGCATATACATGACCTTCCTTTCGACGATTCCGTTCATCATGATCGTAGCGACGGCGATGACGCTGGTCGTCGTAACGGGCGAGATGGATTTGTCCTTCGCCTCGAACATGGCGATGTCGGGTTTCGTATTCGCGCTCGTCTCAAAGGCCACCGGCTCCGTCCTCGTCGGCGCGGCTGCGGGCGTGGCGGCGGGACTCGCGATAGGATTTGTAAACGGCTTTATGATTACACGCACCGGCGTGCCCGCCATCGTCGCAACGATAGGCTTCGACTTTTTCTGGCGCGGAACTGTTATGCTGCTCTCCGGCGGCACTGCGATACCGCTCGGCATCGAGCTCAAGCTGGACAACCCGGAGATCGCCGTGCTCGTCGGCAGGCTCGGCGGATTTCTGCCCATGCAGTCTGTCTGGGCTGTGTTATTCGCCGCCGCGACGGCGCTCGTCTACCACCGCACGTCGTGGGGCGACGACCTGCGCTTCATCGGCGACGACATAAACGTAGCGAAGATGCTCGGGATGCCGGTTAACGCAGCGCGCACCGGCGTATTCGCCTATCTCGGCTTCGCTGCCGGGCTCGCGGGCGTTCTCGCCACGGCGGAGATGGGCAACTGGTGGCCGACGCAGGGCGAGGGCTATCTGCTGCTCGTATTCGCCTCGGTCTTCATCGGCGGCACGTCGGTCTACGGCGGCAGCGGCACGGTCTGGGGCACGGTTATCGGCTCGATAATGATGGGCACGATAGAGGCCGGGATAGTGAGCTCTGGCTGGTCCGGCTTCTGGACGCGCTTCGTCGACGGCCTCGTGCTGCTGCTCTCGGTCTCGTTCTACGCGCTCGTGTCGAAGAGGAAGAGGGAAAGCGGCGCGAACGGGTAGGTGCGCGGGGGAGTTTTATAGAGATGTACTTACAATACCATGTCGCGACGGTAATATTTTGCGCCCAATAAAGCGGTGCATAAAATCGCCGGCGCGACATAGTTCTTAAAAAGCTGAACGAGTATACGAGTACATCACCGTCATGCCCAGCTTGCGAAAACGCTGCGCAAGACGGCTCAGGGCAAAGGCTCGCGACTGAAGCATTCGTGTTTCAACTTACGCGCTCGCATGAGCGCGACGGCCTTTCAGGAATACACCGACCTCGCCGTTTCGTTTCAACTCACGCGTCTGCAAAAGCGCGACCAGCGCCTTGCGGTAAATGTCGTCGGCGCTGTCGTTTCAACTCACGCGCCCGCATGAGCGCGACGTACAGCTTACTGATGAAGATATAGTAACACTTTTTGATACGTTTTGCGCGGACGTGTTTTTATTTTCGGCGAGCTATCCGTCAGCCTATCGCCGAGACCGCGTCCGCGCGCTATTTCTTCCGCGCCGACACCTTTATCAGCGCCAGCCGCGCGTAGTGGGCGAGCCACGCCCAGAGCGCCATTATTGCGGCGTAGTCGAGGAAGAAGAGATAGAGCGGGCGCTCCGTGTCGAAGAATACGAACTGGTTTCGCAGGAACATGTAGTCGAGCAGTTTGTGGCGCATGAGCGCGTGCGCGCCGAGCAGGGCGGCGGCGGCTCCCGCCGTCCGAAGAAGCGGCGTAATCCATCGCAGCGCGCGCTGCGGCGCGGCGGCGTTCTTCATCATGCCGAGCATCATGCTCCAGTGCAGGCCGAGGTGCAGCGAGATGAAGCAGTAGCCCCAGTAGGCGGCGAGCATGTGGACCGTGCGCGCGAGCGACGCGCCGCCGCTGAGGAACGGTATGTCGTAGATATAGCGCGACATCGCGGCTCCGCTGACCGCGGCGGCGGACATCGAGGCGAGGCAGAGCAGGTTGACGGCGGTCTGGAAGGCGCGCAGCGGCGTGTAGCGCCCCATGAGGAGCGCGGCGTACCATTTGCGGTTCAGCGCGTTGTGCAGGATGAAGAGCAGCGCGAGGCCGCTGCCCAGCCATTCGTGCGCCTCTTCGCCGACGAGTATGTAGGCCATGCAGCCGTAGAGCGCGGCGGTCATCAGCAGGTCGACGCAGATTTTGAATTTCACGGAGGCTTTCACTGGGCGGCGCTCCTTTCATGAAATTGGCGGATGTTTTGCGCGCATCCGAAATTTCCGGTGCGCTTCCACGGAGCGGCGTTCGTCCCGTACATTTTACTCTACGCCGCGCTTTGCGCGCCTTTTCGGATTTTCCGGGAACCAGCCCCGCGCGACGCGGCGTTCCTGCTCTTTAAGCTCGATTATGCACCATAGGCACGTGCAGCCGAGCGAGCCGAGCGCGATTGAAACCAGCGGAGATCCGGCGAAGAGCGACGCGGCGCAGCAGAGCGCGCCCGCGGCGAGGAATGCGGGCCAGCAGCGTGACGAGAGGTAATATTCCGCTTTTATCACGACGGGGTGGAATACCCCGATGCAGACGAACGATATGACGGCGGCTGCAATTCCTAGCCAGTTCACGCTTTTCACTCCTATTTTGCGGCGCGGCGGGCGCGGCGGTTTTTTCCGCTTTTATTCTACTATCGCGGCGGAGGCGCGCGCCAATGCTTTCGGCGCAGCTCCGCGCCATGCCCCGCGGGTATCGGCGAGCGGGTGCTAAAAAGGCCGCTGGGGCGAAGCCGCAGGCCTTTTTGTGAATTTTATGTTTGCACGGTTATTCGAGCGACGCGCGCATTTTCCTTATTACTTCGGCCGGATCCGGCTGGCCGAATACCGCGTTGCCGGCGACGGCTGCGTCGCAGCCAGCCTCGCATATCGCGGCGGCGTTCTGCAAATTCACGCCTCCGTCGATTTCGATGATGTAGCCGAGGCCCGAGCTCGGCGCGGCGCATCCGCAGCTCGCGGACCTTGGTCGAGCGTCTCCGGGATGAACGACTGTCCGCCGTAGCCCGGGTTGACGGACATGACGAGCACGAGGTCCGCCATGTGGAGCACAGGCTCGACCAGCACAGCGGGCGTTCCCGGATTTATCGAAACTCCGGCGAGGACGCCGGCGTCCTTTATTTCTGAAGCACACGGTGGATGTGTTTCGCAGCCTCGGCGTGCACCGTGAGCAGCGACGGGCCGGCCGCAAGGAACATATCAACGAAATCCTCGGCGGGCTCCGCCATCACGTGTACGTCGAGGAAGGCTTCGGGCCAGCGTTTGCGCAGCGCCTTGACGAGCGCGGGGCCGTACGAGAGGTTGGGGACGAAATGTCCGTCCATTATGTCGACGTGCAGCCAGTCCGCCTCGCCTTCGAGCCGTTCGATGTGCCCGCCGATGTTGAGCGCGTCGGCCGAGAGCAGCGACGGCGCGATGAGCATACGGCGCCCTTTCTTGAGTTCGTTTAGTTGTAACGGTCCTGCCATACGAAGTCGCCTCCGAGATAGATTGTAACTCTCGCTTCGCCCGTGTACGGGACGTTCATAGAGATGTATTCGCCGCTCTTCGCCGTGCCGTCTTTCAGCACGCGAGTTCCGTAGTCGTCCATGAGTTCGATTTTAAGCGACAGCGGCTTCGTGAGCGGCGGAACCTGATAGCGCACCTTCGCCGTCTTCTGCGGCCCCGACGGCTTCGCGGCCTGCTGCGGCTGCGCCTGCTGCTGTTGCTGCGCGGGCTGAGCCGGCGTCTGCGTCGCGGCCGGCGCCGCAGGTTTCGCCGGCTGCGCCGGAGTCTCGACGACCTGCGTTTCGTCGCGCGCCGGAAGCTTCGTCGGTATCGTTACTGGCTTTGTCTCTTTTATTACGACCTTGCGCACCGCCTCGGCGCGCGCTGGGTCCTGATCGTTCGCAGGCGGCGCTTCGACGGGCGGCGCGTCCGTCGGCAGAGGGGCGCGCGCGAATGTCAGGCTGACGAGAGAACCGGCGGGAACCCGGCTGCCTGCTTTCGGGCGCGACGATAGCACGCTGCCCTCGGGCACGGCGTCGGAGGGCGACTCCGTGGTCTGGCCGAGGCGCAGGCCGAGCTGTTCAATCATGTCTATCGCCGCCTGCTGCCCGTAGCCGCGCAGGTCCGGGACTGCTACGAATGAATTCTCGCCCTTCGCGCCGCTGCTGACGAGCAGCGTCACCATGCAGTTCGACGAGACGCGCTGCGGCGCGGCGGGGTTCTGCGCTATGACGGTGCCGGAGGGCGTGAGCTTGTCCGTGACGCGCACGACGCGGTCGACCTTGAATCCAGCGTCGCTGAGCATCTTGACGCCCTCCTCGAACTTGAGGCCGCGCACGTCGGGTATCGCCTGCGCAGCCCCGCCCTTGCTGACGCGGAGCAGGACGACCTTGCCCTTCGAGACCTTCTCTCCGGCGCTGAGGTTCTGCGCGACGACGGTGTCTTCCGGCGCGGAAGAGTCTACCTTGTCGACCTTTGCGAGCAGCCCGCGCGTCTGGAGCGCGTTGAGCGCGTCGACGAGCTGCATTCCGGTGACGCCCGGCACGGCGACGTCCTTGTCCTCGACGAAGACCATTTTAACGCCGAGATATGCGCAGCCTATGATGACGAGGAAGGCGACGAGCATACCCCAGCGGTGTATTCTGCCCATTTATTCCACCTCCGCGGAGCTGTGGCGGCGCTTTGCGAGCATCGCCATGTAAAATCCGTCGACCCACGGCAGCGCGGGCATTATGACGGTCCCGTAGGGTTTGCCGCGGCGCATGAACTCCGCCCTGCGTTCGACCGGAAGCTCCACAAGCTCTGGGTGGCGGCTCATCACGTCGGCGACTATTTTTTCGTTTTCCGTGCGGAAGAGGCTGCATGTGCTGTACATCAGAACGCCGCCCGGCGCGAGGAGCGTCGCGGCGCGTTCGAGCAGCTTTCGCTGTAGTTTGCCGTTTTCCTCGACCTGCTCGGGCGAGCAGCGCCATTTCGCTTCGGGGTGCCTGCCCCACGTCCCGCTGCCGGAGCATGGCGCGTCGAGCAGTATAGTGTCGGGCGCTTCGTCGGGTTCGAGCGTCAGCGAATCTCCGCATTTGAATTTCACGCGCTCCTCGGCGCGCATACGCATCATTTCAAACTGCGCGGATTTGAGCTTCGGCTCCGAGACGTCCCACGCCTCGATGCGCGCGCCGCGCATTATGTCAGCGAGCTGCCCCGTCTTGACGCCGCGCCCGCAGCACATATCAAGCACGTAACGGCCCCCGGCGCGCTTTGCAAGCGTTTCGGCGGCGAGCATCGACGACTCGCTCTGCGGCATTATCTTGCCCTCGCCGAAGCCCGGAAGCTCAAGCGGGAATGGGTTCGCCGCGGTGCGCACGGAGCGCTCGACGAACGGCGACGGCCACGCATGGCGGCCCGAGTTGTTGTACTCCGCTATATACTCGTCGCGGTCTACGCCCTGCGAGAGGCGCAGCGAGAGATATGTCTTCATCCCGCTCGCCCTTACGAGCTTCTTGGCCTCCTGTATCGAAAGCTCCTTCGACCACTGCGCTGCGGCCCAGCCTGGGACGCCCCAGTAGAGCGCCTGGTCGCGCAGCGCGCCGCTTTTTTTCAGGCTTTCGAGAAATCTCGGATATTCGTCCGATACGGTGTGGAGAACGGCGTTGACGAGGCCGACGTCCTTCTGCCCTCCACCCGCCTTGACGGCCTGCACGAGGCCGTTTATCAGCACCGGCAGAGCGAAGTGGCGCAGCTCGACGATTCCGGCTATCCCTACCATCAGCGCGTTCCACGTCAGCGGCGGCAGCTCGCGCGGGCCGCGTTTGCAGTATTTTATAAGCATCGTCTTCCAGAGGCTCTGCCTGCGCAGCGTGCAGTAGAGCAGCGTCGCGGCGAGTTTTCTGTCGCCCGGCGCGATCTCCTGATACACCTTGCGCAGCGCCTCTGAGGCGAAAGCGCCGCCGCGTACCTCGCCGTAGACAGCGAGAGCGGCTTCAAGTCCTCTCATGATCTCAACCCCTTGCCGCGCGCGGCGCGCACGGTTTTTTTCATCTGACTATTGTATATCATACAGGCGTAAAATCGCCGGTCTTTTGGGACCGGCGACGAAAATCAAATATTTTCCTGCGCTTCCGAAGCCTGCGCTACTCCTCGCGGCTCATTCCGCGCAGAGCTATCAGCCTCACGAGCTGCAGTATGGTCATGACGAGCGCAGCGACGTAGGTCAGAGCTGCCGCGTCGAGCACGGCCTTTGCTCCGCCGATCTCCTGCTGCGACAGGATGTTCGTCTCGCGCAGCATGCGCAGCGCGCGCGCGCTCGCGTCGAATTCGAGCGGCAGCGTCACGAGGTGGAAGACGAGGACGCTGCAGAAGAGCAGTATCCCAAGGTTCAGAAGGTTCAGCGAGCCGATTATGAGCCCTATCAGGAAGAGCGGCATCGACGCCGTCGAGCAGAGCTGCACCGCCGGCGCTATCGCGTTGCGGAACTTCAGGAACCCGTAATTCTCCCTGTCCTGCACCGCGTGGCCCACCTCATGCGCCGCGACGCCTATCGCCGCGATGCTGCGGCTGGCGTTGACGCTGTCGGAAAGGCGAAGCACCTTGTCCCTCGGGTCGTAATGGTCCGAAAGCTCGCCCGGCACGCGCTCGACGCGCACGCCGGAAAGGCCGTTCCTGTCGAGCAGCCTGCGGGAAACCTCCTCGGCGGAAAGGCCGCTCATGGCCCGGACCTCGCTGTATTTCGCAAAAGCGCCCTTCACCTTGAACTGCGCCCAGAGCGAGAGCAGTATGGCGGGAATGAGCACGATTACTGTCGGGTCAA
>ENA-OQCL01000766-OQCL01000766.1-human-gut-metagenome-genome-assembly--contig:-NODE-766-length-13884-cov-6.633496_pt1 | contig 13884 bp, 12 predicted proteins | sample MGYA00242502_ERZ504586 | MGnify/ENA primary metagenome ERZ504586 (study PRJEB26092, sample SAMD00036316) | human gut metagenome | host: Homo sapiens | study: EMG produced TPA metagenomics assembly of... | reverse complement strand
CGTCAAAGCTGCCGAGCGCCACAATGGGAAACCGCCCAACGCAGATATTCGATTTAACAGCTCTTTGGGAACGGGAATCTGATTTCTTGAAATCCAAATATTCAGCAAAAGACAGCGTATAAACCGGAATGGAGATATATCGTCCCGTCAAATAGGTCGAGATCTCGCTTGACATCAGCTTGGAATTAGAGCCGGTCACATAAATATCGGTATCGGCATTTTCCAGCAGACTATTTACAGCTTTTTCCCAACCGTCCGATTTCCTGCACTTCGTCCAGCAGCAGATAGTAGCGCCCATCGTCGGTCATCTGTTCTTTAATGCCCTGATACATGGCCTTGTCGGTCATTCCGTCGTCAAAATCCTCCGACGTATAGCGCATACTGATAATGTGGTCTGCGGCAATCCCGCTTTTCAGCAGATCGTCCCGCAGCATATCCAAAATCGTGGATTTGCCGCAGCGCCGGATTCCCGCCAGTATCTTAACAAGCGGAACGTCACGGTAAGTTTTCAGCGTATTCATATATTGTGGTCGGATAATCATATCGTTCGCCTCCTTGTTCCTTACTAATAGTATAGCGAAAAACTCCAAGAATATCAATGGTTTTTATTCGAAATCCGTAAAAATTTATTTTCTGCAAAACCTTTTTTGGGTTCGAATGAATTTTGGTATGTAAAAGCGGCATGGATTTCTCCATGCCGCCTAAAGAGCTATTCTGTTTTGAAAGCGCCAATCTTTTCCAAATAGGCAAAACCGTCTGCATGGCCCCGGAAGTAGATGTGTTCCCGTTCCATATTATCGGCCCGCATATACAGCCGGATAAATTCCTTCCAGGCTTCATGCTCCTCAGCAGTAAAAGAAAGTTCTCCCTTGCCCTCCAGCAGAGCGCCAATCATAGGATTTTGGCGTTTCAGTTCTTCCATCTGGGCCTTTAACTCGGTATATTCCGGGCTGGCAGCCGCCAAATCCATCACAATGTCGCTGTCGATTTCAGAAAACTGCTCGGAAATGCGCTCCGGGAGCAGGCAGTAGCTATCATCCATCTATCATCACCCCTTGTTACGATTTTTATTATACTATACCTGCCCCGCAGCGCAATGGCAAATGTGCGATCACCTTTCTTTCTGCGCTTTGGCTTTCTGTTTGGCTTCGGCGGCCTTGGCCTGTTCCTGGACGGTATCCCAAATATTTTCCATGTGGGATGTTTCTTTATCTTCCCACCGCTCAAAAATCTGCTTCAGGGGCTTGCCGGATTTCAGCAGCGCCCTGGCCTGGCTGTCCTCCAAATCGTTGTACTCTAACGACATCAGGATGTCCTCCCGCACCGTGTACTCGTAGGCGTGGTTCAGAATCTCAGCCGGCGGCTGGGAGAGCAGCCAGTCCCGGAACCGCTCCTGTTCCGCGAACATTTTTTCATAGAGCCTGGTATTCAATTCTTCGTTGGTCATCGTATCCTCCTTTACCGTGCCAGCTCCGCAACCCTCCGGGCAGGCACATCCTCGCCCTCATCCGGGGTATCGTCCAGCAGAGTCTTGTCCTTCTCATCCATGTTGAGCAGAATATTCAGCTCTTTCAAACGGGCTGTTTTCTCCGCCAGCTCCTCCTCGCGGGCAAATGGGGCAGCCAGTTCGGTGCGGGCGTTTTCAAGCTGGGTCTTGGTTTCCTCCAGGCTGTTCTGCTCGGCCTGCAGGCTGCCCGCCAAGTTCTCCAGCGCGTTGTCCAGGCGGGTGATATTGCCGAACACATCTGCGCCCAGCGTCACCGTATGGGAAAGAGTGCCTTTGAGCGTGATCCGGTACTCGTTGCTCCTGCCATCATAGGCCAGCACCATGGAAAAGCCCCGGTACTGCCCCAAAAGAACAGCGTCGGAACCAGTCATGCGGGTGCAAACGTCAATGATAGCCTTGCCTGCGTCCTCTTTTTCGGTGTAGTGTTTGCCATCCACCTCCATGCCGCAGAAGCCCTCCTGAGCCTTGGGGTGGTCCGCTACCAGCGCCACATCCTGCTCATAACCCTCGATCCGTTCCGTGAGCCGGGTGATTTCCTCCGGGTACTTGCGGTACACCAGCTCCTCCAGCGCATATACCTGGTTCAAGTGGCTGGCTTTCAGCATATTCAGCCGCGCCACCTCCATATCCAGGTTGCACTTCTCGATAATTAACGGATTGCCGGTGGCCAGCGCCTTGATCTCCGAATAGCTCAGGGCGGTTTCATCCACATCATCCGCCACACGGACGGGGGCCTTGCTGGTCATGATCTGGGCGATAAACTTCTGCTTGTTCTCCACGAGCTGATAGAGGTAAGCGTCAAAGGTGCCCTCGGTGACATAGCGATAGATTTCCACCTCCTCATTTTCATTGCCCTGGCGGACGATGCGCCCCAGCCGCTGCTGCAGATCAGAGGGCCGCCAGGGGCAGTCTAAATCATGCAGGGCAATCAAGCGGTCCTGCACATTGGTGCCTGCGCCCATTTTGGCCGTGGACCCCAGCAGCACTCGCACCTGCCCGGCGCGCACCTTGGAAAACAGCTCCTTCTTTTTGGCTTCGCTGTCCGCCGTGTGGATAAAGGCGATTTCTTCTTCCGGGATACCGGCGTCCATCAGTTTCTTTTTTAGGTCGTCATAAACACTGAACGAGCCATCGGTGGTAGGTGTGGACAGGTCGCAGAACACAAGCTGGGCAGAGCGTTTTTCTTTGGTCTGTTCCCAGATGCGGAACACATTCCGGGCGCAGACAGCCACCTTGCCATCTGGGTCATCCGGGGCCAGGGGCTGAATCAGTCGCATATCCAACGCCAGTTTTCTTCCGTCGTTCGTAATGCGCAGCATATTGTCCACATGGGGATCGACGCCGCCGGCACGGATTTTCTCTGCCCGTTCCGCCAGCCCTTGATCATCTCTTTCTGAAACTCCGAGGGCTGGATCACTTCCGTGTGGAAGTTTGCCTTGGGGACGGGGAGTTTCAGCATATCCGCCGTCTGGATGTCGGCAACCTCCTTGAAGGCAGCCATCAGCTCCGGCAGGTTATAAAACTTGGCAAACCGGGTTTTGGCCCGGTAGCCGGTGCCCTCCGGCGATAACTCGATGGCGGTGACAGTCTCCCCAAAGTTACTTGCCCAATCGTCAAAATGGATCAGGCCCATCTCCTGCAGGAGCCGGTACTGTAAATACCGTTGAATGGTATAAAGCTCTACCATGGAGTTGGAAATGGGGGTGCCAGTAGCAAAAATTGTGCCGCGCCCGCCCGTCAGCTCGTCCAGATACTGCGTTTTCATAAACAGATCGCTGGATTTCTGGGCTTCGGTCTGGGCAATGCCGCCCACGTTGCGCATTTTTGTCGCCAAAAACAAGTTCTTAAAATAGTGGCTCTCGTCGATAAAAAGGCGGTCGATACCTAATTGCTCGAAAGTGACCACGTCATCTTTACGGCTCTGGTCGTTGAGCTTGGCCAGCCTTGTCTCCAGCGATTTCCGGGTGCGCTCCATCTGCTTGACCGTGTAGCCGTTCCGCCCTTCTGTGCCTTGGCCTGTTCGATTCCTTCCAGGATTTCCTCAATCTGGCGCTCTAAAATGGCCTGCTGGCGCTCCACACTCATGGGGATTTTCTCAAACTGCGAGTGACCGATAACGATGGCGTCATAGTCCCCGGTGGCAATGCGGCTGCAAAACTTCTTGCGATTCTGGGTTTCAAAATCATTTTTTCGTAGCAACCAAGATATTGGCGCTGGGATAGAGTTGAAGCCATTCCGCCGCCCACTGCTCCGTGATGTGGTTTGGCACCACAATCAGTGACTTGGTGCAAAGCCCCAGGCGCTTCATCTCCATGGCGGCTGCCACCATCTCGTAGGTTTTGCCTGCCCCTACCTCGTGGGCCAGCAGGGTGTTTCCGCCGTACAAAATGTGCGCAATGGCATTGATCTGATGGGGACGTAAGGAAATTTCCGGGTTCATGCCTTCAAACCGGATGTGCCGCCCATCATATTCACGGGGGCGGACGCCGTTGAAGGTTTCGTTGTAAATGCGGCACAGCAGTTCCCGGCGGTCGATGTCTTTCCAGATCCACTCGGCAAACTTCTGCTTAATCAGCTCCTGCCGGTCCTGGGCAATGGCAGTTTCCTTCTTGTTGAGGACAGGCTTTTTCTTGCCGTTCTCGTCCTCAATATAGTCAAATACCCGCACATCCCTTTGATTTAGAGTCTGCTCCAAGATGTGGTAGGCGCTCATCCGCTTGGTGCCGTAGGTGGTATTGGCTTTTACATTGCTGCGGTCGGCGTTTTTCTCCCGGATACTCCATTGGCCGGTGGCTTCGGAGCGCAGGATTTTGATACGGTCCCGCACATAGTAATTGGGGGTGAGCAGCTCCACCATGAATTGCTGGTACACCTCGATGGGCACCCAGTTCGCGCCAATGCGCACGCCAATTTCTCCAGCGCCCAGGTCCTGGGGCTGGACGGCCTCCAGAGCCTCCATATTCCTGCGGGCGGTTTCCTTCTGATTGTCAGGGGCCACTTCCAGGAATGCTTTTGCCATGCGCAGCTTTTGGCGCACTTTCCCGGAAAGGTACTCATCCGCCGTGACAAGAGGATAGCGGCTCAAATCCGCCAAAGAAGGCAGGATGTCCTCCGGGTTCTCCGCACAGCGAATATCCCGGTAGATCACCCCGGCAAGCTCTTTTTCCAGTTCCTCCGGGGATTTGCCCGACAGCTCTGCCATATAGTCCATATCCACACGGGCTTTTTCCGAAATGGACACGGCCAATGCTTCACTGGCCGTATCCACGCTGGTGACAGCCACATGGGGCCGGATGGTGCGCCGAGTGAACATATCGGCTTTTCTTTTTAGGTTGCCCTGCTCATCCAGCACTTCCAGAGAGCAGAGCAGGCAGTAGCTGGAGTCCTCCGAAAAGGCCAGCTTGTTGCCGCGACTGTTCAGCAGCCCATACTTGGCGGTGAAGCTGTCGTAAAGGGCGTTGAGCTTCTGCTGCTCGGCTGCAATATCCTCATCCGGGTAGCCTTCGGTCTGGTAGTCAATGAGCCTACGGACACATTCCCGCAGCTCGATCATGCCGCGGATACGGTTTTCTGCCGTGACGGAGACTTCCACCGGGTGCATGAGGCTGTTTTCCCGGTAGTACACCTGGCCGTCCACCACGGTGTAGCTGAAGTTTTTTACGCTGGGGGCGGCGGGGATGGCGCGATCTTCCTCCTCGTCCAGCTCCTCCAGCTCGTAGGGCTTGATTTCCGCCTGCAAAAACTGGATGGCATTGGCAAGCTGCTCGGATAAATCTTCCCCCTCGCGGGCTTTGCAGGCGCTGTCCGGCCCGAACCGTGTGGATTCCATCACCATGTCGCCCAAAATCATCTCCGGGTGCTGCACAAAATAGCGGTTCATGCGGATTCCGTTTTCATCCGTGTCTAAATGCACCCAATCCTGGTCTAAATCGGTGATGTGGTCGCGCTTTTGCAGAAAGATGATGTCGCTGGTCACTTCGGTTCCTGCGTTCTGCTTGAAGGTGTTATCCGGCAGGCGGATGGCCCCAATGAGGTCGGCGCGCTGGGCCAGATATTTGCGGACAGCGGAGTTTTCCTTATCCAGAGTGCCCTTGCTGGTGATGAACGCCACGATACCACCGGGGCGCACCTTGTCCAGCGTTTTGCCAAAGAAATAGTCGTGGATCAGCCAGTGGTGCTTGTCGTACCGCTTATCCAACACTTTGAAATCCCCAAAGGGGACGTTGCCCACGGCCACATCAAAAAAGCTGTCGGGCATTTGTACGGTTTCAAAGCCGTTTACGGAAATGCTGGCGTTCTGGTAAAGCTGCCCCGCAATCCGCCCGGAAATGGAATCCAGCTCTACGCCATAGGCTTTGCTGCCCGCCATATCCGCAGGGAGCAGGCCCAGGAAATTGCCGGTGCCGCAGGACGGCTCCAAAATGTTGCCCTGGGTAAAGCCCATCTGGGACAGGGCCTTGTAGATTCCCCGGATGACCACGGGCGGCGTGTAAAAAGCGGTAAGGGAGCTGGCCCTGGCCGCCGCGTATTCCTCCGAATCCAGCAGAGATTTCAGCTCCTCATAATGGGGGCTGGTTTGTTCAAAGCAGTTTGCAAGGCCGCCCCAGCCCACATAGCGGGACAGGATTTCCTGTTCTTCGGGCGTGGCCAGCCGTTCCTCAGCTTCGATCTGCTTCAAGGTGCGGATGGCGGCAGCATTGGCCGCGTATTTCTCGCTGGGGGTGCCGTGGCCCAGGGCGTCATCGGTGATGTGGAAATCATGGCGCTGATCCCTGGGGACCTCCGGGTGCAGGGTTGTGAAAGTAATGCGCTCACGGCGGGGGTGCTTCGGCGGCAGTGGGAGTGCTTCTTCTTTTTTAGGCTGTAAATCGGCCTGCTCTGGGCTGGCTGGCTGTTCCTCTGCGGCAGGGGCTTGTTTTGCCTGCTCAATGGCTCGTTCATCAGGGAAGTTCCCGTAAACCCGCAGCCATCTGTTCTCCTGAAGGTCATAGATACCCGCGCCATCATAGGCAAAACCATCCTCGCCCTCCATAGTGCCGGCCACATATTTTTGCGCAGCTTGTTCGGCCTCCGCCAGCGTTTGGTAATCCAGCCGTTCATCAACCCCATTTTCAAAATGATGGTACACCACCACTTCGTAAGGCGGCTCCATGCGCTGGGCGTAACGGTCGATGTCCTCCATGGTGAGCCATTCCGGTTCATCTGGCAGGGCAGCATAAAGTTCCCGCATTTTTGCGATCTGTTCCCGCACGTTCCCAGCCCACAGGTGCTTTTCCGCCCGTCCGCCAGCGCCCAGGAAGTAGTCGCAGTCGGCTTTCAGGCGGCTGAGTAAGAAATAGCCATCTGACCCCTGCTCCGGCGTGGCGCCGATGGATTCCAGTTCTTCATCGGAAACGGAAACGAGGCCGTCAAAGTCCAGTTCGGCCAGCTCATTTTGGATGAGTTCATCCAGGCTCTCATACTGCCTGCGCTCCAAAAACTGCCCGCCCAGATAACGCTCAATACGGTAATGGACCAGATCGGCATTGACCTGGACGGGGATTTCCGCATCCGTGACAGTGGTGTAGGCAATGCCCACCTTTTCCAGATCACTGAAGTCGGCTGGGCTGCCATACTCGGCCTCGCAGAAATCGTTGATAAACTCTTTGGCGATCTCCAGTGAAGCAGGTTCCGGCTCCTCGGACAAAAACTCGCGCTCAATGAAGTCGGCAACATCCTGGCTGTTACCTTTGCCGCCATGGGCACGGTAATCCATCAAACCTTCTTCGACCAGTTCGCTGGATACCGCATATCCGGCCTCCTCCAGATAACCGGCGATTTCTTCTATCTGCGCCTGTTCCGGGGTAAGGGCCGGGGGCAGCTCCGCGATCTGCTCCATACAGAGGGTGATGTCCACCGCGATTTCTTCTTCCAGGTCCGCATGGTCCAGGAAGGATTGAAGCAGTCTGCGGATTTCCTCTCTCTGAACGGGGTCGTGAAGCTGCTGGGCGATATTTTCCACCGCTTGGGCGTCATCTTCGCCATAGCCCATGCGGGAACCGTCAAACTCTCCCACAAAGCGCAGCACCTGGGCAGCCAGCTCCGGGTAGGGGTCTGCCGGTTCTTCTTTTTGAGGCGGTTCCTGTACCCTGGGTGGCACGGCGAACACCGGCGCGTCCTGGGTCACGGAAATGGTCATTTCCGAAGTGTCAGCAATCCGCTGGATTTCCTCCCGCACTGCCTGGGGCATTTCCTCATCATAAATCGTTACCGTGCGGTCCGGCGCGATGTGGGCAACCGTTTTGTAGTCCCCGTGTTCTTCCTCCAGCCGGTTCCACACAGTAAGCCCATTTCCCAGATGGCCATAGCCCAGGTCGTAGGCTTTGGCTTGCGGCATAGCAGGAGCCACAGGCTCCTTGTGCTCTGCAAAGAGCGTGAAGGTTCCCTGCCGGAAGGCGGTGAGGTTTTCAAACGCCTGCTGGCGCAGGGCATACATCCTGTCATCCTGCGGGGTGGCCTCCCAAACGGGGACCATCATCTGATAGATTTCTTCCACACGGGCCGGGTCGTCAAGCTGCGGCTCGATGAGCTTCACTGCGTCCCAATAGGCAAAGCCAAAGGGATAGGGGTGGGGCTGCTCCTGCGGCACATTCTCAAAGAAAGTGCGGATATTCCGGGCAAGCTGGTGCTTCTCATACTGCGGCATGGCGGCGCGGTCCTCATCGGTGAGGAACCGCCCCTGGGCGATCATGGCGCTGACGCGCTTTTCCACGGCGTTCCATTTCAGCTCCACCTTGGCGTAGGGGGCGGTAATACTGCCGTGGCTGAAAGAAACACCTTTACTGAGCTGGTAGGTCACATCGTCATTCCCACCGGAATGGCCGGTGTACTCGCCGTGGTAGTGCTTTAAGAAATTCTCCCGTTCCTTGCGCTCTGTGTGGTTGCGATAGAAAGAATACACGGCCAGCCGGTAATCGGTGCTGCGTTTTCCACCCCGGAGAAGGTTGTCGATCTCGTCCCCGGAGATGAAAAAACGCCGCTGGGGGGCGTACCCTTCGGCGGCGGTAAAGTGCAGCGGTTCCCGCTGCAGGTCGGAAAGCTGCTCCAGCAATTTTTGCGGACGGTGGAAATGGAATCGCAGCAGTTCCCGGTTCTCTCTGTATGCCTGGACAAACTGCTCCAGCTCATCCCGCAGGTTCTGCAGCCCCTCCGGATGGCCTAACAAATCGCTTATGGCGGCGCTTTCCTCTGGAAACCCATGATTTTTGCCGTAAATGGCATTCACCGTGGGAAGATAGCCCGCGTCGGCGGTGCCTTCTGCAAAATCCTGCCGGAGATACCATAGCTGCGCGGCCCGTTGCTGGCGTTCATACCCGTCCACCCGGTCCAGCTCGCTCTGGGGCATATACCGGCCCAAGTCCAGCAGTTCCCGGATACGGGCCGCCGCCTGTTCCCAGGGGATGAGGGTGGCGCTGGAACGCTGGGCGCTTTCGCCCTGGGCAATGCAGATTCCCTCGGCGTTGTACCAGATGGCATACTGTCGGCCATCCAGATAAAAGCCAGCGCCGTTCTCTCCATAGTGCTCTGCCAGGAACCTGGCATTGTCCGGCTTATCCTTTTTGAAATAGGCGCAGATGATGAGGCGGCTGTTCTGGTCGTTAGCACCAATGCACAGCGCCTCGTCGATTACCTGCTGAGGCAGAGCCGGGTGAGGGAAAATGGATGGTTGGGCCGTACCCTCGGCCTGGGCTGGCTGCTGAAACGCCGCAAAATCAAAAAGGGACATCTGCTGGCTCTCCTGGGTAGGGAGCTGCGGGATGTCCGTCTGAATGAAATATTCTTTTTTGTCAATGAGCTGGGCAGTCCACTGGGCCACAATATCCCAGGAAAAAACGGATTCCTTGGTGCGGGATGGGTAAGAGCCTTCCCACATGAGCAGGCCATTCTCCTGGGGCTTATATCCCAGGCGCTGCCCGTCAGCGATGATCTCAGTGTACCGGTCCTGATAAGCGGATTTCAGATATTCCGCCCGTTCCTGAACATCGCTGTGAACCGAGAAGAAAAGCTCGATCTGATTTTTCTTATATTTCAGGTCATCATCCTTGTTGGCGATGATGGCCATAATCTGCTTTTCATCCAAAAGCGCAGGGAGCTGTTCGCCACCTGCGCTTTCTTCCGGTTCCGGCTCTTGGGTCGTTAGCTGTAAATCAGTTCTGCCAGCACCATTTCCTCCGCCGCGTTCTGGATGTTGTTCATCAGCCCCACCCATTTCATCTGGTCGCTGGCTTTCAGTTCCTCCGTCACGCCCTCGGCTTTCGCCATCTGCGCCACGATTTCCTCCATCCGGCGCTGGGCGGTCTGCTGGATCTCCGCCAGATGGCTGTTCAGCTTGCCGCTGGTCAGCAGGTTGGTGTACGTCACCCTGCGGTGCTCCTTGAGGAACTTCTTCCGAAGCAATGCGTATTTCCCATGGGGAACCGGCTCCTCCTGGGGCGGCAGAAGGTTCGGCAGATTGTAGTCGCCCTGCCTGGTGTAAGTGATCTCGGTCATATTCAAAACTCCTTTCCGGCTGTGTGTTTTCCTGTTCAGTTACAGCATACTGGTTTTTCTGCTGGGGTTCAAATGTGCGATTTTCTTTTTGGGGCTGTCTTTGCAGGGCAAGGACCGTGCGGGAAATGGCGGAAAGGCACATCTGGGAGATGTCCCCGGTGGCCACGCCCAAAGCGTTCAGGGTCTGTGGAGTGTTGAAATTCAGCACATCCCGAAAATCCTCATCCTCAAAGTATTCAGACGGGTCAAGGCCGCAGCGCACCAGCAGCATATATCCAATGCTGTTTTGCACCGCCCTGCGGTATTCCACCTCCAGGTTCAGCTCGTCCAGTTCTTCCAGAAAGCTGCCTTCCGTGAGGGTTTTCAATTCAGAAAGATAGTCGGGCATATTATCCTCCACGGCGTTCTTTGCCGCAGAGAGCAGGGCTTCGCCCAAATCCTCCTTGTGCTCCAGTTCTCCAAAGCTGTTTTCCAGCGTTTCAATGATGTCCGGCGCGTATTCTTCCCGCACCGTCCAAAGGGGGACGGGCTGGGGGAACCGGGCTTCATGGGTATCGGAAATGTCAAAGTAGTATTTCAGTCGGGGTTTTCCATTGTGTTCCCCATCAAAAACGGCAATGCCGTTTGCGCCCCGGTTTACCCAGCGCCCAAATTGCCGGTTCCATCGCTCGATCTCCAGGACGGCGGTGGCGTCTGGGCGCTGGGCGTAGACAAGCAGTTGTTCATCGAAAGAAAGCCGGTAGTTGCGGCAGGCAGAAGCCAGAAACGCCCGCCACTGGTCAGGAGCTGTCACGCTGCGCTGCGTTTCCTGGTACAGCTCCGTCAAGGCTTTATATCGTATCGCCATCGGTTGCCCCTCCTTTTCTTATTCTTTTTTTGCAACTTTCAGTTCTGCGCTGTAATCCTTATCCGGGTCATATTGATTGCACAGGGAGAGCAGTAACAGCCAGATGGTATTTCCGGCCTCCTTCGGGTACATCCGTAGCGCCACGCAGGGCGCATGGTCGCTGTCAACAAAGGGCCTCCCATAACGCATAAACTGGTCGATCAGCTTTTGAGCCATCTCCCGGTATTCTTCATAGGGGTTCTGTTCCGCCTGCTGATGGAGAACCGTCATCAGCAAGTTGAACCAGTCCTCATGCGTATCCAGTTTTACGGGCGGTAAAGACGCCATTTTTATCACCTCATCTTTCCATGGCGGCGGCCTGCCGCTGCCGGGGAATGGAAAACCCGTAGACTTTGGCGATGTCATCGCCCAGCCTGCGGGTCACTCTCGTAATATCGGCGCGGGTTGCAATGCCGCGATATAGTTTTTCTTTCAGCAGTTCAATTTGAGAAGGGCTGGCGCTGTCCTTGTAAACGCGGTAGAGGTAAAAGTTCGTGCCATCATGGTGGATGGCGTCGCACCGCAGATCGCCCAGCCTGTCCACATACCAGGTGGAATAATCCGTATCGGAATACAGGCAGTCCCGGATGTTGCCGCTGGGGATTTCCTTATATCCCATGCGCCGCCCATTCCACAGGCCCAGGTCGCCTACGACTAAAATCGGCTGGGAGAGCTGCACATTGAGGTTAGCGCGTTCATCATCCAGGTAATCCCCATTGATTTCATACATCAAGGAAATGCGCTCATTTTCGGATAAATCCGGGTATTCTGCCTCCAGATCGTCCCGCCAATCCTCATAGTCCAGGCCATAATTGCTCCAGATAACGTGTCTTTCCTCCTTCATCGGGCTTCACCCCGGTCTTTCTGCCTGGGCTTGATGGGCTGCCCCTGCTCGTCATAGTTTCTGGGATCGGCGGCGGGGGTCTGCCAGCCAAACATGGAGCCGGCAAACATGGCGGCCTCCTGTGCTTTGGTAACGCCATTCTTCACATTGCGGTCGTCTGCAAAACTCTCGGTTCTGTTGAGCGTCAGGAGTTGAAAAATCATAGCAAGGGCTGTAGCCTTTTTCGCCCCTGGTCAGAAGAATCAGCTCCCCGGATGAGGGCAGTACACTAAAACACTGCACCGGCAGAGAAGAACGCAGCGGGATCACGCTCCCGTGAGTTTGCTCCAATCGCTCCGCAAATTCGCAAATATGATACAGGGCGCTGGAATACCCGCCGCTGGTTTCAAAATGGGTTTCGTCGATGAACCGGCAGGTGCGGTCGCGGGTTCCTCCACCGCCCGTGAAAATGCGGATGTGGTCGCCATCAGGGATACGGAACAGCTCCTTGTAGCCGGGCGTGATAAACCGGATGCCCTGTTTGGCCTTTTCCATGTGGTGTTCCAGAAATCGGGCAACGTAGGCGTAGAGATAAAAGTTGTAGTCCCCATAATTGGGATTGCACCGTAGCATATAGGTGTGCTGGGGCGTCTGCACCTTAAAACCGTACTCAGCGCAGTAGTTTCCCTCAAACTCAGCCTCCGGGTTCTGATAGCAAAACCTGGTCATGCTGTCACGGGTGCAGAGCAGCCCGTCCTTCTCCCGCAGAGTGTTGACCACTTCATCAAACTCCGCCTTAAACTCGTCCGTCTTGTATTCCCTCCGGTGGTCGAACCAGGAAGTGTAAAATTCCTGGCCGCCGCCAAAATCCCCGCGCAAATGGCCGATACAGCCGGTTTGCCCTTCAAGCTGGCTGCTCTGGTTGTACGCATACAGGCGATCTGCCGGGGTCATGCTGGTAATTGTCAGTTCCATCATCGCTCACGTCCTTTCTTTTTCGCTTGTCGTTTTTGCTCCGATATGGCTTTTTCCCTTGCCTGCCAATATTCGGGGTGGTGAATTTGCACGCTGCTATTGATAACAGCCTCATACGCACCGGGGGCAAAGCGCTCGTTCACCGGAGCCTGGATCATCTTTTTATCCATCAGCTCCCGGAGAGCCACCTGCGCGTCATTATCTTCCTCAAAGCAAAGATAACCGCTCGCTATAAAACCGCAGCCCATCGCTTCTTTTCGGAATATCTTTTCCGCCAGTTCCCGGCGCACCATAATTCCGCCATGCCCTGGGGTAGAAACGGAATAAACGCCGGGGCAGAGCGTTTCACATTCCTGGATATTGCCCCATGGGGAATAGGAAGGGGCCTCCGGCACAATAGTGTTTTGCCGCTGATCCTCCAGGCACTGCACCTCCTCCTGCGCCCGCGCCACCAAATCCTTCTGCGCGGAAAACAGATCGCTGAAATAGTGGCCCCAATCGTAGTCCGTCCGGTTACTGCATTTCCAGGTGACAAACTGCTGGGGCGCTGTCAAATGAACGCCCAACACAAATTCGCTGTCGCCCACATGACAGGAATCCGTAATGACATACCCGGCGTTTTCTCTGTAATCCATCATCGTTCACGCTCCTTCGTAGTTTTCTTTTTGGCCTGTTCCTGCTGGATCGCAGTAAGGCCATGCTTGGCCCAGCCGGGAAGGTCCTCCGGCTGTATCGTTCCCAGCACGTCCATACGCTCATATCGGCTCTCTTTGCCAGTATAAAGGTCAACGCAGTAACAGGCTGACCCCCGGCTGTGTGGAGAAGCCCCAAAGCCTCCCATACAGAGCTTGAGCTGACGGGTAGCCCTGCGGTATTCCCGGCGCAGCACCTCCGGCTTTATCACCACGATTTTCCCGTGCAGATCATCCTCATAGGAAATGGGGATGCAGCCCTCCGCTGTGATGGGTCTGTCATCTATGTTGGGCTTAGTGACTTCGATCACCGTCACGCCGCCTTCCTCGCTGGAATTGTCCTCAGTCACATCAAAGTAAACCGGGGTGCTGTCCAGCACATAGCCGTAGGGGGCCTGTACTTCAACCAGAGAGTACCCGGAGCCGTACTCCAGCTTTTCAGGCGTTACCAGATAGCCCTCGGAATTGGTGT
>ENA-OQCL01000765-OQCL01000765.1-human-gut-metagenome-genome-assembly--contig:-NODE-765-length-13891-cov-2.844377_pt1 | contig 13891 bp, 10 predicted proteins | sample MGYA00242502_ERZ504586 | MGnify/ENA primary metagenome ERZ504586 (study PRJEB26092, sample SAMD00036316) | human gut metagenome | host: Homo sapiens | study: EMG produced TPA metagenomics assembly of... | reverse complement strand
TGCAGTTCGGCACACTTGTCGGTGCAAATCCAATCACGGTCACCTTCATCGGCATTGTCATCCTTCTACAGCGCTGGCAACCGCTGGCGCCAGCTCCCGCAGCGGCCTGGTCTTTGCCAATACAGAATGGATCGCGCCAAAGTGGGCGTATTATCTCGGTATCATGAGCGTGGTGCTTGTGATGATCGCCTATGCCGCCATTGGCGTACCACTGGCAAATCTGATGTTCCCGGTGTAAGGATAATATATTGAAGAAAAGTGCGCTTTGTCTTGAGAATCTGTTGCGCTCACAACAACGGCGCATAAATGGAATTGATATAATGTAACCAACAAGTTGATAAACAACCACTTCATCAAGGAGGAAACATTCAATGACTACTGGAAGAAAAGTCATGGTTCTCGGCCTCGACGGTATGGAACCATACACTGCGAAACGTCTCATGGACGCAGGCAAAATGCCTAATCTGAAAAAAATGGTTGAAAACGGCGCTGCCCGTGAAAATCTCGAACTTCTTGGCTCCATGCCAACCATCACCCCTGCTCAGTGGACCACCCTTGCTTGCGGTTGCAACCCTGGCGTACACGGTGTGACCGACTTCTGGAACCAGGACCCTGAAAACCTTGACACCATCATCTACGGTCTCGACAGTCGTCTTTGCCAGGCTGAACAGCTCTGGAACGTTACTGCTCGCGCTGGCCTCAAGACGCTCGTATGGCAGTGGCCTGGCAGCTCCTGGCCTCCAAGCAGCGACAGCGAAAACCTCATGGTTGTCGACGGTACCCAGCCAGCTTCCGTAAACTATTCCATCGCTAACATCGACATCGCAAAAATACGTCGAAGCTTCCACCGAGATCACTGAAAACGAATTCATCGACCATATTGGTTCCCAAAAAACCTCGGCGACGCTGCTACCGACTGCGTCATCGATGAACTCGATCTCGAGGAAGAGAGCGACGAAGACAAATATGCAGAATTTGATGCGTCCAAGACCGATGCTAAGGCAAACCGCGCAGAACTTCTGCTCAACCGCTACAAAATGAAACGCATCAAAAACGTCGACTTCCACAAACAGGGCGGCGCTGCTATGGAACAGCTCGCCAAGGTTCCATTCGACAAGATCAAGAGCACCATCTCTGAACCAACCAAGTGGGCGAAAGAACTGCCTGAAGGCGCGCGTGAATTCATCACCTACACCGCTGGTGGTCAGATGCGTCGTCCATGCCTGATCCTGAAAAATGCTGACGGCATCTATGACACTGTTGAAGTTTATCGCTCCAAGAAGGACGCAGAACCTCTCTGCACCCTCGTTGGCGAAGAAATGGTCACCGACGTTCTCGATGAAAACCTCGACCACGGCAAAAAGACCATGGCTACCCGCTCTTACAAGGTCCTCGAGATCGCTCCAGACGGCAGCAAGGTTCGTATGTGGATGAGCACCGCGTTCAAAGTTGACTGCGACGATCGTTGGTCTCCAAAATCCATCTACAAAGAAGTCATCGAAAACTGCGGTTATGTACCACCATTCACCCAGATGGGCGGCACCACCCTCGAATTCGCACAGAAGATCCTGACTCCAAGCTGGGAACACAACGCTATGTGGCAGTCCCGTGCGATCAACTATCTGATCAAGGAAAAAGATCTCGACGTCGTATTCAGCCACCATCATTTCATCGACCACAGCGCACATCAGTTCTGGAACTTCGCGCTGCAGAAACCAGGCATGGCTCCAGAAGAAGAATATCAGAAGCAGATCGACAAGACCTACGAAGTCGCTGACGAATACATCGGCAGCTATCTGCATCTGCTCGACGAAGGCTGGACCATCATCCTGACTTCCGACCACGGTGAACAGATCCACACCATGCCACCAGCACGTCTCGGCAGCGCCGGCGGCGTCAGCGCAGGCATTATGCGTGAACTCGGCTACACCGTCATGAAGAAGGACGAAAACGGCAACGACACCGCCGAAGTCGATTTCTCCAAGACCAAAGCCCTCGCAGTTCGTACCTCTTACATCTGGATTAACACCAAGGGCCGCGACAAATACGGCATCGTTGACCCAGCCGACAAGTACGATCTCGAAGAACAGATCATCGACGATCTCTACAGATATCGCGACGCTGACGGTAACCGCATCATCGCTATGGCATTCCATAACAAGGATGCAGAAGTCATCGGCCTCAACGGCCCATACACCGGCGATATCGTTTACATGAACCGTGAACATTTCGTCACCGAACATGGCCAGGGCCTGTCCACCTATCGTGGCTACTATGGCACCAGCGTGTCGCCAATCTTCGTCGCTTGCGGCAAGGGCGTTAAGCACGTAGAAAACATGAAGCGCATCGTCCGCCAGGTCGACGTTGCTCCAACTGTCGCAGCACTGCTCGGCGTTCCAATGCCAGCTGACTGCGAAGGCGCACCGGTTTATCAGATGCTCGAAGACTGAGATCACATAACTTCCATATATCCTTTCCTTTTCAAAAAAAGGTGATCTATGGCAAAGGCAGAGTGGGGACTCTGCCTTTGTCGTTATATAGGAGGAATTTTTATGAACGAATCCAACGAAATCCATCGCGATATTTACGTCGGCATGGTCGCTGAGGAAATGGCGCAGTCCGGTTATTATGGCGAAGACGTGACGCTTTACGGCTTTCTCGCGAACGGCGAGCTGCACAGCTTCGACGACGAACAGGAATGCGCCGAGACCTATCTGCTGGCGCTGGCAGCCGGCGCAGAAATTTCGCGCATGACCAGCATGCACAAACGCTGCCAGAAAAAGCGCAGCGCCAAGAAAGCCGCTCGCGAAGAACTCGCCAGTGAAATGCGCACAATGCTCGCTGCTGAACCAGCGCCATTTGCACGACGCACTGTCGATCTGCGCGCGCTTTCCGATTACACAAAAGGGCTCGCCAAGCCACGCAGCCGCGAGCAGGAAGCCGCCATCGTCGGCGTCATGACACTGCCAACTTTTGGCATGAAGCCAGAGGAGCGCGAAGCTGTGCTCGATGTGAAGAAAAGCTTTGAAGCCCCAGCTGCCAATCGTCATTTCTTCGGCTTCTACGAGAAAAAGGACGCGCGCTGGCAGCCGGTGCTCAACGGCGCGCTGCCAACGATCCTGAAAAAATGGTGCGCGGCCGCTGCGTGTGGCCCCGTTTCGCCGATCCTGCCGATGCATCTCGAAAGCGCGAAGCCAGTCTACCAGCTGCGCGGCGATTTCGAAACATTGCTCGCGCAGACCATGGACGAGGCGTATCTCGCAATGCTCGATGCGCTTTACGCGTCTCAACACTGATCTGATCGCCGTTCGTTTTGCGGACGGCGCTATTTATATGAAAGGAATGAACGATCATGGATCAACAAGAGATTTTCAAAGAAGCGCTCGCCATGCAGGAGGAGCTCACAACCTGGCGCCATGCCCTGCATCAGATGCCGGAGCTGAGCCTCGATCTGCCAAAGACCAGCGCCTTTGTGCAGACGCGCTTCGCCGAGATGGATGTGCCCTTTCACACGATCGTGAATGGCAACGGCGTTGTTGCTCAGCTTGGCGAAGGGGAGCCGTGCCTGCTTCTGCGTGCTGACATGGACGCACTGCCTGTTGCGGAAACCTCCGGCGTTGATTTTGCGTCGACGAACGGCTGCATGCATGCCTGTGGCCACGATATGCACACGACCTCGCTGCTCGGCGCGGCAAAGCTTCTCAAGGCGCACGAATCCGAGCTCTGTGGAACCGTGAAGTTGCTCTTCCAACCAGGCGAGGAAACGTTCAACGGCGCAGAAGCCTGCATCAAAGACGGCGTGCTCGAATCGCCGCATGTGGACGCTGCCGTCGCTACGCATGTTGCATCGATCGCGCCAGTCGGCCTCGTTGCTTACGGCGATGTGCCGAACGCAGCCGTTTATGGATTCAAGATCACCCTCACCGGCAAAGGCACCCATGGCGCCATGCCAGCCCTCGGCATCGATCCGATCAATACCGCCGTGCATATCTACCTCGCGCTGCAGGAGCTGATCGCGCGCGAAGTGCCAGCCGATCAGGAAGCGACGCTCACCATCGGTCAGCTTTCTGCAGGCTGCGCCTTCAACGTTATTCCTGAGACCGCCGTCATGCAGGGAACGCTGCGCGTTTTCGACAACGATCTGCGCGCGCAGCTCATCCGCCGCATTGGTGAAGTTGTAGAAAATATCGCAGCCGCTTATCGCACCAAAGTGGAATTCGAGATTCTCGGCGATATTCCGGCGCTCGTTTGCGACGCGGCGTTCAACGCACGCCTGGCGGAATCTGTTCAGCAGGCAGCGCCAGCGCTCGCTGTTCACGGCGGCGTGCATACCACAGGTTTCTGAGGATTTCGCGTTTTTCGCGCCACATGTGCCAACGGCGATGCTTTTTCATCGGCGCCGAGACCGACGATGGCACGCCACCTACACCAGCACAATCCAAGCAGTGCGCTTCAATGACAAGCGCTGCCGATCGCAGCCGCCGTCTACGCCATCAGCGCGCTCAGCTGGCAGCGTGAGCAGGCGTGACGCATTTTTGCCGCCCTTTCGTCGGGCGGCATTTTTTTGTTGGATATACGAAAGTGCGGCTCGTCATTGAACAGAGCATAAAAATTATGGTATAATTAATGGGGCAAATCACAAGGACCACCATGAGGGGAGGTGATGGTCATCGCATCACTTAAGAATTGTGGGCGTGCATTTCTGCATCGAAACGTTTCGGTGGGTACTTTGCTGTAATGGCGCTTGTTTTTGTGTTGGCATTGGTGGGCGCCATGCTCTATGCTATAGACAGTAATGGTCTCCACGGCGAACCAGCAAAACAGCTCGCCGACGGCTGGACCTATCTGCAAGATGATGAGCCGCGACCGCTCGGAACCTTGCCTGTTACTTTGGGCACACCGGAGGAAAGTATCATTTTACGCCACGCGCTGACCTCGGAAATGGAGGACAGCGACGACGTGCTCGCGTTTCACGCAAGTTACGCCGCCATCCGTGTCTGGGCCGACGATACCCTCGTCTATACATCGCCAGAGGGCGAAGAGCACGTGCCGACCAGCGTTTGGCATTTTATTCCCATGGAGAAATGCCGCGGTGCTGAGACCATCACTATCGAGCTGACGCATTATTTCAGCAATGGTTCTTTTCAGCTTGATGCGCCGTATCTCGATACCACCAGCGCCATTCAACATACGCTGATCGAGCAAAATTCATTGGTGATTACTTTCTGCGCCATCTGCATCCTGCTCACGTTTGGGCTGTTTATCTGTGGTGCAGTGCTTTATCGCTGGCGCAGCGGCGCCCATCAGCAGCTGCTGGCGCTGGCAATTTTTGTCGCGTTGTCCGGTCTATGGGTGCTTTTGGATGCAAAGATCCTGAATATTTTCGGCGGCAATCTTGCGCTGACATATTTCCTCAATTACGCAGCCTTTCTGCTGTTGCCAGTGCCGTTTTTGCTCTACATCCGCTTCGTTGCCAGCGAAGGCCAGCGCATTCTCACAGCACTGATTTGGGTTGCGCTCGCAAATGCTGTGCTCTCTATGCTGATCTGCCTGAGCGGGATCGCGACCATTGGCGCCACTCTTTTCAGCATTCACGCGCTGATTATCCTGTCAATGCTCGCTGCGATCTGGACTTTTCTGCGTAACAAAGCCTGGCGGCGTGGATCCGATCTGCGCTTTACATTTTTCGGCATGCTACTGATCTCAGCGTGCGTGCTTGTCTCTCTTGTGTTCTTTTATCTGCGAGGCTTTAATACTTCTAGCGCTTCTGCGCTGTACCCGTTGGGACTTTCACTGCTGTTTATTTTCATGGCCGTGGATGCCCTCGCAGTCTTCGGTCGTTTCTGGCGACAGAAAGACGTCGCCGAGCGCTATCGCCGACTCGCCATGGAAGACAGCATGACCGGCATGAACAACCGCAACGCCTTCCAGCTGCACTGGAGTGCCATGCTCGAGCAGCCGCCGGAAGCCCTCGCCATCATCGTTTTTGACGTCGACAATCTCAAACAGATCAACGACCAGTGCGGCCATCAGGCCGGAGATTCTGCCATCAGCACCTGCGCGCAGCAGATCCGCTTGGTTTTCGAAGGCGCCGGCAGCTGCTACCGCACCGGCGGCGACGAGTTTGAAGTGTTCATCGAAGGGCGGCAGATCGATCGCATTCCAGCGCTGCTCGACCGTTTCAGCAAAGCGCTCAACACGCGCTGGGACCACAGCCTGCCATCCGACGGCGTTTCCTACGGATGGGCCGCCGCCAGCTTCGGCGATGACAATCCCCTCACAGAAGTCGCGCTCGTTCGCCTGCGTGCCGAAGCCGACCAATCCCTCTATCGCCTCAAGCAAGCGCGCAAAGGCCCAGAGGAAGAAAGCATCAATTGAATGTTTCCCTGCCGAAAATACGGCAGGGATTTTTATTGCGCGGAATCTGTCAAAACTGTCACTTTCGGGTCACGGACTGGTCACGGTGCTGTGGTAAGATGGGAGCATAGAAAGAGACGACCGACAACCGAAGGAGGTTTTTTACTATGACGACGATATTAGAAACGAAGGATCTCTGCAAATACTACGGCAGCGGCGTGACGGAGGTGCGCGCGCTGGACGGCGTGAACATGAGCGTGGAAAGCGGAGAGTTTGTGGCGATCGTGGGCACGTCGGGCAGCGGCAAGTCGACGCTTCTGCACATGCTGGGCGGGCTGGACCGGCCGACATCGGGGAGCGTGACGGTGGATGGACAGAAGCTTTTCGATCTTTCGGATGAAGCGCTGACCATTTTTCGCCGCCGCAAGATCGGTTTTGTTTTCCAGGCGTACAATCTGGTGCCGGTGCTGAGCGTGTACGAAAACATCGTGCTGCCGCTGCAGCTGGACGGGCGCAGTGTGGACACAGCATTTCTCGACGACGTGGTGCAGGCGCTGGGCCTGGGCGAAAAGCTCTCGAGCTTGCCAAATCAGCTCAGTGGCGGTCAGCAGCAGCGCGTGGCGATCGCGCGTGCGCTGGCGGCGAAACCGGCGATCATCCTGGCCGACGAACCGACGGGCAACCTCGACAGCAAAACCAGCCAGGACGTGCTCGGCCTGATCAAGGTGACGAGCCAGCGCTATTCACAAACAACGGTGATGATCACCCACAACGAAGAGATCGCCCAGATGGCCGACCGCATCGTGCGCATTGAAGACGGGCGCATTGTGGGTAACGCCGGCCTGAGGGGGTGAGCGGGATGAAAGTACGCAATCGCAAGATCATCCGCCATCTTTCGTGGAAGAGCCTGTCGGCAAATCGCACGCGCAATATTGTTGCGATCTGCGCCATCGCGCTGACGGCGCTCCTCTTCACTTCGCTTTTCACGATCGCGCTGTCGATCAACGAAGGCTTCCAGCAGTCGAATTTTCGCCAGGCAGGCGGTTATGCCCACGGCAACTTCAAAAAACTCACCGAAGCCCAATACAACGAACTCAAGGACGACCCAATGATCGCCGAGCAGGGCTTGCGCCGCTACCTTGGCTCACCGATGGAGGCGCCGTTTAATAAGGATATTTGCGAAATCGGTTATGCCGATGCAACACTGGCCAAGCTATGGTTCATAGAGCCGGAAGAGGGGCGTCTGCCGGAAGAAGGGACGAACGAAGCCGCCTGCGATACGCGCGTGCTCGAGCTGCTCGGTGTGGAGCCGGAATTGGGCACCGAATTCACCATGACCTTTGACGTTGACGGTCATGAAACGACACAAACCTTCACCCTCAGCGGCTGGTGGGAAAAGGACGAAGCGTCACCGGCCAGCCAGGTAATCATTCCGGAGAGCCGTGTCAACGCGGTGCTTGACGAAGTTGGCGTGACGCCGCCGGGCGACAACAACAACACCGGTGTCTGGAACATGGATGTGATGCTTGAAAGCGGCAGTCGCCACATTGAGGCGGACCTGAACCAGATTCTTGCCAACCACGGCTACCAGAGCGAGGATATCACTGCCGACAACTACATCGGCACCGGCGTCAACTGGAGCTACACCGGCGCAACGATCGCTGAAAATGCCGATCCGATGACGGTCATCTTCGTTGTGGTGATGCTTCTGCTCATTCTTTTCACAGGTTATCTCATCATCTACAACGTCTTTCAGATTTCCGTGGCGGGAGACGTGCGCTTCTACGGCCTGCTCAAAACCATCGGCACGACGCCGCGACAGATTCGCCGTATGATTCGCCAGCAGGCGCTGCTGCTATCGGTCGTGGGCATTCCGCTGGGGCTGGTGCTGGGCTGGCTTGTCGGCAAAGCGCTGGTGCCAGTCGTTGTGGGGCAGCTTGACGGCGTGGAGACGGTGACTTCGACAAGTCCGTGGATCTTTGCAGGTTCGGCGCTCTTTGCGCTGGTAACCGTATTCATCTCCTGTTTCCGCCCCGGTCGCATGGCTGGGCGTGTGTCGCCGATTGAAGCGCTGCGCTACACCGAGTCCAGCGGCCGCACAAAGGGCAGCCGCAAGAAAGAAAAGGTCTCCCTTTTCTCCATGGCCTGGGCCAATCTTGGCCGCAGCCGCGGCAAAACGGTTGTAACGATTTTCTCGCTGGCGCTGGCCGTGGTGCTCTTCCAGCTTGTCGTGACCTTTGTGGGCGGATTCGACATGGACAAGTACGTGAGTCGCAATCTCGCCACCGATTTTGATGTGGCCAATGCGAGCTACTTCCAGTCCTATGGCGGCTTTAATGAGGACATGGCTCTGTCCGAAAACGACATCGCCGCCATCGAAGCGGCTGGTGGCATCACATCTGGCGGCCGCACCTACGGACAAACCACCGGCATTCAGGAGTTCATCACCGAAGACCAGCTCCGCGCGATCAATGAGCGCTGGCTGGCGATGGGCGGTGTCGATGACATCGATGCGGCGATTGACGACATCGTCGACCGCAGCCTGAAAAACGACGACGGCCTCGTCGCCACCAGCGCGAAGGTCTATGGCATGGAACAGGCGTGCCTCGATCAGCTCACCGTCATCGAAGGCGACCTCAGTGCCCTCAATGATCCATCTCAGCACGCCATTGCTGCAGCCTACAGCGTGGACGATTACAACAATCCTGATCCGGATTCGCATTGGGCCAAGGTCGGCGACACGGTGAGCCTGGCGTATGTGGACGAATGGGAATACGTCAACATCGCAACTGGCGCAGTGTATTCTCAGGATGCGTTGCCAGAGGATGTCGATCCTTACAGCTATACCCAACGCGCCAAAACCTATCGCACCGTGGATTACACCATAGTGGCGACGGTGGCTGTGCCATATTCCATGAGCTATCGCTACTCAGGGAACGACGAGTATGTGCTGGGCGCGGAAGCCTTCTGCCAGGAAACCGGCACCGCAGACATCCTGTACTACGCCTTCGACACCGAGGATGCTGCCACCGACGATATGGAAACATTCCTCGCTGACTACACAGAAAACGTCAATCCAGATCTCAATTATGAAAGTACGAAAATCTTTGTGGACGAGTTCAATGGCTTCCGCAATATGTTCGCCCTCCTGGGCGGCACGCTTTCGGCGATCATTGCGGTGATCGGTGTGCTCAATGTGTTCAACGCCATCCTCACCGGTATCACTGCCCGCCGCCGCGAGCTGGCGATGCTGCAATCCATCGGCATGACGGCGAAGCAGCTGCGACGCATGCTCGTCATCGAAGGGCTGCTCTACACCCTCGGCGCAGTAGCGCTCGCTGCCGTGCTGGTGCTGGCGATTTCGCCGTTTGCCGGCGAAGCGGTGGGCGGACTCTTCTTCTGGTTCAGCTACCGCCCAACCTACTGGCCGCTGGCCGTGGCGGCGCTGGTCTTCGCTGCAGTTGGCGTGCTGATCCCGCTGGCGAGCGTGCACCGCATGCAGCGAAATTCCGTCGTCGATCGCCTGCGCGAGGAATGATAAAAAGCTGCCCCAAAAACGACAGGGCGTTTGTGGGGCAGCATTTTTTTGCACGCAGTCAGAACCTCACGACCCTGCTCCAAGCATTTTATAGGAAATACAGGTCGGCCGTCCGGTCCATGGGTCCGGCACCACATAGGCATCCAGCATGAACACGTCCGCCAATACCTCCCTGGTCATGACCTGTGCTGCTGTGCCCTCGTAGCGAACGACGCCATCGCGCATGGCGATCATCCAGTCAGAGAAACGCGCTGCCAGATTGAGATCGTGAATCACCAGTGCAATGGTTTTCTGCGATGCTGTATTCAGTGTTTTCAACAATTCCAGCACTTCCAGTTGATGTGCCATATCCAGATAGGTCGTCGGTTCATCTAGAAGAATCAGCGGCGTATCCTGGGCTAGCGCCATGGCGATCCATGCGCGCTGCCGCTGGCCGCCGGAAAGCGCATCGATGTCGCGCGTCGCCAAGGCATCCATGTGCGTGATCTCCAGCGCCCAGCGAATGGCGTGGTGGTCGTCCTCCCGCAAGCGGCCGAAGCCTTTCTGGTGCGGATAGCGCCCGTAGGCAACCAGTTCTTCCACCGTGAGCCGCCGGGGGCCTGCGGACTCTGTGGCAAAATAGCCATGCGGCGTGCCACCTCGAGCGTCGGCAGTTGGGCGATCATCTGCCCGTCCAGCACAATCTGGCCGCTTTGCACCGGCATCATGCGCGACAGGGCTTTGAGCAGGGTGGATTTGCCGCAGCCATTCGGCCCGATGATCGAGGTGATCTTGCCGCGCGGAATCTCCACACACTGCGGCGGGATGATGGTGATATGCTGATAGCCCACGGAAATATCTATGCCGGACAAAATGGCATCCATCGTTTGTTCCATAGCGTTCCTCCCTTATGATTTCACGAGCAGGTACAAAAAATACGGCGCACCGATCACCGCTGCCACAATGCCGATAGAAATCTCATTCGGCGCCAGCAACGTGCGCGAGAGAATATCGGAAAACGTCATCAATAGCGCGCCGGTGAGCAGCGTCGCGCCCAACAGCACGCGGAAATCCGGCCCTACAAGGCGGCGCGCAAGATGTGGGCAGACCAGCCCGACAAAGCTCAAGCCGCCACCCACGGCACAGCAAAGACTTGACATCGCCACAGCGGCCGCCAAAAGCACCACCGTCTGCCGCGATACAGCGACCCCCAAACCGGTGGCGATCTGATTCCCCAAACTGATCACGTTCAAGGTGCGGCTTTTGTAAAAAAGAAAGGCGGAAAGCAGCGAAAGCCCCACCAGCAGCATGAGCACGTTCGGCCAGGTGGCGCCCCAGATATTGCCGGACAGCCAGTTTTGCACAAAGGCGTATTCGCTGTCAGACATGCGCAGCATGAGCACCGTCGTCAAACTTGAAATGGCGGTGCTCATGGCGATCCCGATCAATAAAAGCCGCCGCGGCGAGAGGCCACGCGCCGTCAGCGCCAGGCGATAGTCGATGAGGGCGGCGCACACAGAACCGGCAAAAGCCAGCAGCGGCAACAGAAAAGAGGTGCTGACGCTGTTTTTAGCGAAAAAGACGATAAAGGCCGCCACAAACAGCCCCGCTCCTGCGTTGATGCCCAATAGCCCCGGTTCGGCCATTTCATTGCGCGACACCCCTTGCAAAATACAACCGGCCACCGCCAGCCCAACGCCCACAAGCAAGCTTGTCAGCACGCGCGGCAGGCGCAGATGGAGAAGGGTGTAGCGCGCGCCGGCCTCGCCTTTTCCGAGAACGATTTGCCCCAGTGTTTCCAGGCTGATATGGCGATAACCGGCATTGATGTCCACCCAGACAGCCACCGCCAGGAGCACAATCAATACTGCATACACCACACCGACGCGCATACGTTTAGGACGGGATATCATCAACACTCTTTTCCTCCTTTCGTGCAGTCCAAATAAAGAACGGCACCCCGACAATCGCAAAAACCAGACCGATCGGCGTTTCGCTCGGCGCGTTCAGCGTGCGTGAGATGAGATCGGCCACGAGCATGAAAAACGCACCTGCCACCATCGATCCCGGAATGATGCTGCGATAATCGGCGCCGAGGAAAAAGCGCACCACATGCGGCACCAACAGCCCCACAAAAGACACCGGTCCCGCCAGCGCCACCGCGCCGCCAGCCAAAAGCAGCACCACAAAAAGGCAGAGCAGCCGCGTCCGTTCAAGCTGCAAGCCCAATCCACGTGCCGTGTCGTCTCCTAGGCTCAGAAGCGATACCTGCCGTGAAAGCAGCAGCGCTAGCAGCAAACCAAGCGCAATCACCGGCGCCGCAAAAACAAGCTGATCGCCGCGAATCCCTGCCACACCACCGGCGGTCCAAAACGTCAGGCTGTAGCCAATGTTGAAATAAATAGACACTGCCTGAGAGATGGACGATAGAAACATACTCACCGCGCTGCCTGCCAAAACCAGGCGCACCGGGTCCAGCTTGCGATGTTTGAGACTCATCAAGAGATAGACCACCGCCAGCGATGCCGCTGCCCCAAGGAACGAAAAAAACACCGTGGCCGAGAAACTGACACCGCTCAAAAGCGCCAGACACAGCGCCAGCGCAAACGAAGCGCCGGCATTGATTCCCAACAGCCCGGAATCCGCCAGAGGATTGCGCGTCACCCCCTGCATGATCGCACCCGGCGGCAGCAAACGCTGCCCCTACAAGCATACAGCCCAAGGCGCGCGGAAGACGCAACTCATAAACGACAATCTGTCCCTGGTCTGTCAGGTCTGGCGCAGTCAACGCCTGCCAGATTTTTTCCAGCGGCACCTCCGTACTTCCAAAGACAAAGGGAAAGTGCCGCAGCAATGACGACTGCGGCACATCCCCCTGTGATAAACATCCAAAATCTTTTCTTCATGGCGCCTTGCCCACTTATGCCGCAAAGCCACGGAAGAATTCCAGAAAAATATCCAACTGTGCGTTCAAGGTGATCGGATCGCGGTGCATGAAAGCCACCTGATCATAAGAAAGAACGCGCCCTTCTTTCACCGCATCCAAACTCTGCCACAACTGAGAATCCTCCACAAAGGATGGATCGGTGTCTGCAAGCACCCCGTAGAGAATGAAATCACCGGTGTATTCCGGCAACGCTTCCACAGATACAACCTCATAGGTGGTATCGCCATCGACCATTTCCTGCTGCACCTTAGCCGGGGCTTTCAGCTCCCACATATCATAGAGGATGCTGCCGCCGCGCGCAAAGTGACTGCCCATGGTGTAGACCTCCTGCGGCCACACTTCCACAATGGACACCGTGCGGTCGCCGACGATGGCTTGAATCTCGTCCTTGGTTTCCATCACCCGCTGGTTGAAGTCCGCGATATAGGCCTCCGCTTCTTCAGATTTGCCAACCAGATCGGCAATGTAGCGGAAAAGTTCTTCGTCGGTGCGTTTGCCGTCTTCGATGTAAACGGTTGGCGCAATCTCGGAGTATTTCTCATAATCTGCCTCGGTGATCGTGACGATCAGATCTGGCTGCGCCTCAGCGATCATTTCCAAGGATGTTTCTGAACTTGTCGTGTTCATCTCCTGAATGCCGTCCACATAGTCGGCCAGGAACGGATTGGACAAAGCGTACGGCGAAGCGATGGTCGGTTTCACACCGACGGCAAGAAATTCACCGAGATAGTAATCCGAAAAAATCACCTTCGGTTCCTCAGGAATCTCCACCTCGCCCTTGTCCGTTTCCACGGTGCGCATAGCCTGGGCGGCGGTCTCTGTTTCGCTTGCTGCCGACGTGCCGCCTTCGCTGCTCGAACAGCCGGCAAACCCCCCCAGCATTAACACCGCCAGACACACCAGCGTCATCCATTTATATGATTTCATGATGATTCACCCTTTCCTTTTCTGCGTTGGTCGCTTATAATTAGTTTGCACTAATTTACGGGTGACATGTTATCATATGCTCACTCAAAACTCAACACCCTTGTGAAAATACACCCCTTTGGACTATTTTATGCACTCATTCG
>ENA-OQCL01000763-OQCL01000763.1-human-gut-metagenome-genome-assembly--contig:-NODE-763-length-13916-cov-20.456378_pt1 | contig 13916 bp, 12 predicted proteins | sample MGYA00242502_ERZ504586 | MGnify/ENA primary metagenome ERZ504586 (study PRJEB26092, sample SAMD00036316) | human gut metagenome | host: Homo sapiens | study: EMG produced TPA metagenomics assembly of... | reverse complement strand
CCAGCCCATCCACTCAACGCCGACATGCAGGACATCGCGATAGAAGAACGACTCGAGCGGGTCGAATGCGCCGTAGCCAAAGTTCGAAAGAAAAATGATGCAGAAAAGTAGCGCGAGGACGCTGTTGGTGAAGACTGTCTTGATGCTGGCTGCGAAGGTGGCGCGGGCGGACGTGCTGGGGTTGGAGCTTTGTCCCGCACGCTCCCCTTCCTCTGCCGAATCGGCATCCGCATGCCCGGCGACATGGCTGGTCTGCGGCCTAAAGCCCCAACCGACGACGAACGCCAGCACGGTAAAGAGCATCATGAGCACGAACACCGCGCGCGACGACGCAGCCGCCGCGACAAAGCCGCCCAACGTGGGCCCGACGATGATACTCACGTTTGAGAACATGGCGATGGCGGAGTTGATGTCTTTGAGCTCGACGGGATCATCGGTGAGGTAGGCCGGATAGGATGTGGCAATGGGCTGGGCGAATCCCATCGTAAAGCCCAGAAACACCGCGCCGAGTAGGACGACGCCGGTCGCGCTACCAAAGGCGATGATTGCCGCTCCGGTTGTCAGCGCGCCGACGATGCTCAGCAAAAAATGGCGGCGCGGGCCCAAAGCGTCGAGCGCCGCTCCACCCGCAAAGGACCCCAGGATCACGAAAATGTTCATAAAGAGGACTGCCAGCGACGTCGCAACGACCGAAGCGTCGTCCGCATAGGTAAGCGTTCCGATAACGCCGATAAAGTAGCTGGTCTGAAAACCGGTGTAGATGAGGAAGCGCATCGCCACCAGCCGCTTGGCCTGCATGGACAGCGAAGGCTGAGACTTAGAAAAAAGAGGCGCGAGCATGGAGACTCCTTGTTTCATACGAATACGGGCGGTGGGCATTCGCCACCGTCTGTCAAATCAATCTATCCGCATGAAACATTAAGGACGCATCAGGCCCCTTCTCTCCGTTTTTCGCCCATCATGAACTACTTGGTAGATTGTAAGGCATGTCCCACACATCTACCAAAGCAAAAACCACCACAAAGGTGCCTGGCCCCTTTGTGGTGGAAATGGCGTTTGCCCAGATAAAACCTGCCAAAATAAACCTGTCCCTTTTTGGCAGGTTTTAGGCCAGGTGGTCTTGGATGAGATCACAGATGGCTCGGGCGTCGTTGATGTTGATGGCTCGGGTCGCGAAGCCGGCGTCGAAGGCCTGGCGCGCCAGGGCCTCGTTGCAGGCAAGGGCCAGCGTGTGACCGTCGACCAGGTCGAGCGAGCTCTTGCCGCGCAGACGGTCGACACCAGATCGCGCGACGACGATGTTGTCGAAGCCCTCGGTCTTGTAGCCCTCAATGATCACCACGTCGACATCGTTGTAGCGCGACAGCAGCTCGCGCGCGGGCATCTCGTCCTCCTCGCGTGTGTCGGCGTACTCCGCCCAGCGCGTGGCGCAGATGAGGCCCACGTGCTTGGATCCGGCCTGGTGATGGCGCCAGGTGTCCTTAGCGGGCACATCGATATCAAAGCCGTGATGCCCATGATGCTTGAGCGAGCCCACGCGCAGGCCGCGGCGGGTGAGCTCGGCGATAACCTTCTCGACGAGCGTGGTCTTGCCCGAGTTTTGGTAGCCGATAAACGCGATCGCAGGGACGGCTGGAGTGGGAGCTGCGGGTGCGACGGCGACGGGTGCGCTCGCGGGTGCGTCGCCCGCGGCCCCCACAGCCTCAACAGCAGCGGCCTGGCGCTCGGCGCGGTCCCACACACCCGAGCGGCCGCCTTCCTTGTGCAGCAGGCGAACGTCGACGATCTCCATGCCACGATCGACGGCCTTGCACATGTCATAGATCGTTAAGCACGCGGCACTCGCGCCGGTCAGGGCCTCCATCTCAATACCCGTCTTGCCCGTCACGCCAGCCGTAACCAGTACGTGAAAGCCAACTTGCCCGTCTGCGCGCGCCGGCGCCCAGCCCTCCGGGCACGTCCTCGGCCGGCGTCCCCGCCGGAGCGATGGGCGCAATGTCGCACTTGCTCTTGGTAATGAGCAACGGATGGCACATGGGGATGATGTCGCTCGTGCGTTTGATGGCCATAATGCCCGCCACACGCGCGCAGGCAAGCACGTCGCCCTTTTTGGCGCGGTCCTGCAGTACCATGGCCTGCGTCTCGGGATGCATGAGGATGGTGCCCTCGGCGATGGCGATGCGATGGGTCTCGGCCTTGTCGGACACGTCGACCATGCGCACCTCGCCCTTGGCGTCCACATGCGTCAGCTCGTCGCGACGGGCGTCACGGGCGGGCTCGGCTGTAGCGCTGGCAGACGGCTGCGCGGATGCGTCGGCGTTGCCAGCATTCGCCGCAGCCGTGACTTTGTGGGCAGACATCGCGGCCCTACGAGCGGCCTTGGTGGCATCGGCGTACCTGCTCTTGGCCATATGATCATCCTCCGATTTGGGACATAAATCGTTGCGTGCCCTCAATTATCGCGTGTTCCTGCGGTTTGTGGGCCACGGCATCGCGCCAAATCGAAAGTACCTGCATATCATCACCACGGCGCAGCGCCTCACGCACCGAATACTCGGCATCGCTGAACAGGCACGGACGCACGTTGCCATCGGCCGTCAGGCGCAGACGGTTGCAATTCGTACAAAAATGATTGGACATGGCGCTAATAAAACCGACCGTTCCCGCCGCGCCCGGAAAGTGCCAATAGCGCGCAGGGCCCGCGCCGGCAGGAGCGTCGTTGATGTCAAGCGGCTCGAGCTCGCCCAGACCCACCGCGGCGGCCCCGGCATTGATGCGCGCCCGCAGCTCATCACTCGGCACGGTGTCGCTCGCATCCCACAGCTCGGGATTGAGCGCGGGCGCATGCGGGTCCACAGCGCAATGCGAGCTGGTGCGCTCGTCGCCGATGGGCATGTATTCGATAAAGCGTAGGTGGATGGAACGGTCGACGGTCAGCCGCGCAAGGGCAGCCACATCCTGGTTGAGCCGGCGCACAACAACGCAGTTGACTTTAACGGGCTCAAAGCCCCAAGCCAGCGCCGCGTCGATGCCAGCCATGGTCTGCTCGAGCCGACCCAGGCGCGTGATCTTTCCAAACAGCGTAGGGTCGAGCGTGTCGAGCGAAATGTTGACGCGGTTAAGCCCGGCATCTTTGAGCTGCGGTGCCAACTTGGGCAGCAGGGCGCCGTTGGTGGTAAGCGAGATATCCTCGATCCGCGAAATCGCGCGGATGTCGCGAATGAGCGGGATGATACGGCGGCTGACCAGCGGCTCACCACCCGTCAGGCGCACGCGGCGAATGCCTTCCCCCGCCACCAGGCGCACAAAGCGGGCGATTTCCTCGGCACTGAGCAGCTCGTCGTGCGCGCGGGGCGCCACGCCATCGGCCGGCATGCAGTAAATGCAGCGGAAATTGCACTTGTCGGTAACGGCAATGCGCAGATAGTTGATATCGCGGCCAAAACCGTCATGTTGCACGCGCCCGTCCACGCAGCCCTCCCCTCACGCCGGTCTTTATTCTTCGGGGAATATAGTACCGCACGGAGGAAACCGAACCGACACTCGTACGACACGACGCAGGTGAACGGCATTTCCAAGCGCAAACACGACCTGGCTCGGCCGTCCATGTTCAATGAGGCATGCCTACGCACACAACTTTTTTCGCCCCACTGCCAACACAAACCTTGACTCTACAATCGTTATAGGTTTTCACTACACTGATACGTAAACAAACCCAGCCAGAAAGCCCCGCCCATGGAACACGACCTCACACGCGGAAATGTCCTCAAGACCATCGCGGTCTTTGCCCTGCCCTATATGCTCTCGTACTTTTTGCAGATGCTCTACGGCATGGCCGACCTGTACATGATGGGACAGTTTAGCGGCGCCGCCGGCATCACCGCCGTGGGCAACGGCGCGCAGACGCTCTATATCATTACCGTGACGCTCGTGGGCCTGGCCATGGGAACGACGGTCATCGTCGGCCACGCCGTGGGTTCGCGCCGCTTCGACCGCGCCGAAACCGCCATCGGCAATACCATCACGCTCTTTATGGGCGTCTCGGTGGTGCTGGCCGCCGTCCTGCTCGCACTGTGCCCGCAGATCGTGGCGCTCATTGGCACGCCGGCCGAGGCGGTCGAAGGCACCGCCGCCTACCTGCGCATCTGCTTTGTCGGTATTCCGTTTATCGCCGCGTACAACATCCTTTCGGCCATCTTTCGCGGCCTGGGCGATTCACGCTCGCCTATGTACGTGATTGGCGTGGCATGCATCATCAACATCGCGCTCGACTTTCTGTTTATCGGACACATGGGGCTCGGCCCCGTGGGTGCGGCGCTCGGCACGGTGACCGCGCAGACGGCCAGCGTTGCCCTCGCGCTCGTATGGCTCAAGAGCCGCCGCACGCATATCCACCTCAAGCGCAGCGACCTGCGCCCCCAGCCCGAGGTGCTCGGCAGCATTCTTAAAATCGGCGTGCCCGTGGCCGTACAGGACGGCTGCATCCAAGTGGCGTTTATGTTTATCACCGTCATCGCCAACCACCGTGGACTCGTCGACGCCGCCGCCGTGGGCCTGGTCGAGAAGATGATTAGCTTTTTGTTTATCGTGCCGAGTTCCATGGGCGCCACCGTCAGCGCGCTCACGGCGCAAAACGCCGGCGCGGGCAAGGGCGACCGCGCGCGTCAGGTACTCAAGGACGCCATGACGATCTCGGTGGTGTACGGCTGCCTGATCACGGTGCTGATGTGGCTGGTGGCACCGGCGTTTATCGGCTTTTTTGCCAAGGACGCCGCGGTAGTCGCGGCCGGCACCGGCTATATGCACAGTTATATTTTCGACGCAATCTTTGCCGGCATCCACATTTGCTTTAGCGGCTTTTTCGCTGCGTATGGCAAGAGCTACATCGGCTTTGCGCACAACGTGCTGGCCGTGGCGCTCATTCGCGTGCCCGGTGCGTGGCTGCTGTCGAATGCCTATTCCGATACGTTGTTTCCCATGGGCATCGCCTCGCCGTGCGGATCGATTTTGTCGGCAGTCATCTGTGTTATCGCGTTTACCGTGCTCAACCGGCGCGGGGCTTTTGACAAGTTGGTAGCGTAGCGGGGCGTTCGTGTCATACGACGGCCGCGCCGCGCGACTTCGATGCCCCTTCCCCGCCCATTGAAAGGAGCGGTCCCATGACCGACATGCCAACCGAACATACCGAGGGCCTGCTCCGCATTGGCGAGGTGGCGCGCTTGTTTAACCTGAGTGTTGGGACGCTACGTCATTACGAACAGATGGGCTTGCTGGACCCGGCGCACATCGATCCGGCAAGTGGGTACCGCTACTACGGATCGCGGCAGCTCTCCACCCTCAACACCATCAGCCACCTGCGTGTTCTCGACTTGCCGCTAGCGAAAATCCGCGAGTTTGTGACCACGCGCGACGTGGACCTCATGCAGCGGCAGCTAGCTCAGCAGCAGGAGCTCATCGAGCGCAAGCGCCACGAGCTCGAACGCGTGTCGCGCAAGATCGATAACCGGCTTGCCCTGCTGCACGATGCCCTGAGCACCGAGCTCGATACCATTTGCACAATCGATGCGCCCGAGCTTCGCTGCGCCGTGTTGCGCGAACGTGTCAAGCCTACCGACGCCTATGCGCTGGAGTGGCAGATTCGTCAGCTGCAGAAGGGCCAGCACGAGACCTTTGTCTTCCTGGGCAACTTGGGCGTCGGGATTGGCGCCGAGCGCCTCGCCGCCGGCGACTTTGATGGCTACGACGAGGTCTTTTTGCTGCTCGATGACACCGATGAGTACTTGGGCGACGTCGAGGTACGCCCCGCCGCACGCTGTTTGACCATTAGCTTCCGCGGCACGCACGGACAAGCAGCCCCGCGCTACGAGCAGCTGCTCGGCTATATGCGCGAGCACGGCCTGACACCCGCCGGTCCCTCACGCGAGATTGCCCTGATCGATGACATCATCAGCGACGACCCCGCGACCTACGTGACACAGATCACGGTGCCCGTTGCCCCGTCCAAATAAGAACCGCTCGAAAGGCATCATGCTTCCGGGCGGTTCTTCAATTAGGCTATCAGTGCACTAAGCCTGGGGCACCTCACCGGTAGCCAAGATCTGCTCGAGCGCGTCCTCGTCCAGCACGGGCACACCCAGCTGCTCGGCCTTGGTGAGCTTGGAGCCCGCTTTGGGGCCGGCGACCAGATAGCTCGTCTTCTTTGACACGCTGCCCGAAACCTTGGCGCCGAGCACTTTGAGCGCCGCGCCCGCCTCGTCGCGCGTGCGGTTGACGAGCGTGCCGGTGAGCACGAAGGTCAGACCCGCAAGCGGCTGTGCGTCAGCAAGCTCGCCCGCCACGCCAGCGTCGGCTGCGGCCTGCGCGTGCGCGGCACCCAAATCGACCTCGAGCGACAGGCCCGCCTGGCGCAGACGTTCCAGCACGGCAAGGTTCTCGGGCACGGCCAGGAACTGCTTAACGCTCGCCGCAATCTTGGGACCGATGCCCTCGCACTCGGCGATGTCCTCTTCGCTCGCCAAGATAAGCTTGTCAATCGACAGGAATCGCTCGGCGATGACCTCGCCCACGCTCTTGCCCACGTGGCGGATACCCAGGGCAAACAGCACGCGACCGAGCGGCTGGCTCTTGGACTTGTTGAGCTCGGCGATGATTTTCTCAGCCGTCTTGAGGCCCACCGGAATGGGATCGCCCTTCTTGACGCCCTTTTTGCTGTTGGAGCTGGCGTACACGCGGCCCGTGTCCAGTCCGGCGATGTCGTCGACCGTGAGCTGGTAGAAGTCCGCGACATCGTGGATTAGGCCGGCGGCGATCATCTTGTCGACGATCTCGTCGCCCAGGCCGTCGACGTCCATGCAGCCGCGGCTCACCCAGTGGAGCAGGCGCTCCTTGAGCTGCGCGGGGCAATCGATGGACACGCAGCGGTAGGCTACCTCGCCATCCTCGTGAACCACGGGGCTGCCGCACACGGGGCAGACCTCGGGCATGTGCCAGTCGACCGAATCGGGCCGGGCGCTTATCGAGCACCGGGCCCACGACCTCGGGGATTACGTCGCCTGCCTTGTGCACGATGATGGTGTCGCCCTCGCGCACGTTTTTGCGGCGGATCTCGTCGATGTTGTGCAGCGTGGCGCGCGCGATGGTGGAGCCGGCAACCGTCACCGGGTCGAACTCGGCGACCGGCGTGAGCACACCGGTGCGGCCCACCTGGATGCGAATTTCGCGCAGAACGGTCTGCTTTTCCTCAGGCGGGAACTTAAAGGCGATGGCCCAGCGCGGCGCACGGGCGGTAAAGCCCAGGTCGAGCTGCTGGGCGAAGCTGTCGACCTTTACGACCACGCCGTCGATGTCGTAATCCAGGTCGCCGCGGTGCTCGAGCGCCTGGGCGCAGAACTCATGGACCTCGGCCGGCGTGGCGCAACGAGCCACGTTAGGGTTGACGCTAAAGCCGGCGCTACGCAGCCAGTCCAGAAACTCGCGCTGGCTGTGGACGTGCAACGGGTCGGTATCGGCGATGGCATAGATAAAGGTGGCCAGATCGCGGCGCGCCGTGACCTTGGGATCCTTCTGGCGCAACGATCCGGCGGCGGCGTTGCGCGGGTTGGCGAAGGGGTCGCGGCCCTCGGCATCGGCTTCTTCATTTAGGCGCACGAAGCTGCCCTTGGGCATGTAAACCTCGCCGCGCACCTCGATGGCGCGCTCGCGGTCGGCGCCCATGTGGGCGAGCGCTGGCTCGGACAGGTGCATGGGCACATCCTTGATGGTACGCACGTTGAGCGACACGTCCTCGCCCGTGATGCCGTCGCCGCGCGTTGCCGCGCGCACGAAGGTTCCGTTTTGGTAGGTAAGCGCGACGCCCAAGCCGTCAATCTTAAGCTCGCAGGTATAGGTGACGCTGCCGGCACCGAGCGCATCCTCGGTGCGCTGGAGCCACGCGTCGAGTTCGTCCAGATCCATGGCATCGTCCATGGAATACATGCGCGCCATGTGCGTGACCGGCGTAAACTGCTCGCTCACGTAGCCGCCCACGCGCTGGGTATAGCTGTCGGGCGTCACCAGGTCGGGATAGGCCGCCTCGATCTCCTGCAGCTCAACGAGCATTTTGTCGAAGGCGGCGTCCGTGATCTCGGGCGCGTCGAGCATGTAGTAGCGATAGGCGTGGTAATCGAGCTCGTGGCGCAACTCAGCCGCGCGCGCGGCGGCCTGGGCATGGGCGTCGGCCGGCGCAGCGGCATCCGCGCTCGCGGGCGTTTCGGTATCGATGTCCACGCCGTCACCAAACAGGCTCGATTGCTCCATAGCGGCACTCCTTCGCTCGATTTCAAACGGATACAAGAGTACCACCGGTCACCATGGCGCCGAATAACCCTTTCGAACCGCACCGAATCGGCAGCGGCCGAACCGGGGCGGATCGCGCGATCAACTCATGCCCTTGCCATTTCTAAATGATCCGTTTCCCCGTCCCCAACGGATCAATAAGAAAAGAGGGACTGTCCCGCGTTGGCGGGACAGTCCCCTCTGGCTTCGATATGTGCAATACGGTTCGTTAGAAACCCTGGCCATAGCCTTGGCCTTGGCCCTGGCCCTGTTGGCCCAGCAGCTCCTCCAGATACTGGCGCAGCTGCTCGTCGGTAATGCCGCCGTTGCCGGTGTCGGTCGCGTTGTCGTCCTGCTGCTGGTTCTGCAGCTCCTCGTCGGAGCCCAGCTCGACGGTGACCTTCTTCTCGTCCTTGCCGCGCATAAGCGTGATCTCGACCTTCTCACCCACCTCGTGGCTGCGCAGCGCGATGATCAGGCCATCGGCGCTCGTAATCTCGTCGTCGCCCAGCTTGGTAATGACGTCGCCCTCTTGGATGCCGGCCTTGGCAGCAGGACCATCCTCGACGACGCTCGCCACGTATGCGCCGCTATCGGTGCTCAGCTTGTTGGTACGGGCGTTGAGTGCGTTGACGCTCGAAAGCGTGGCGCCCAGGTACGGATGAACCGGCGTCTTGCCGTCTATAATCTGGTCGGCAATGTTCTTGGCGTAGTTAACGGGAATTGCAAAGCCCACGCCCGAGCTGGAGCCCGAGTAGCTCTCGATGAGCGAGTTAATACCCACGAGCTCGCCGTTGTCGTTGACGAGCGCGCCGCCAGAGTTGCCCGGGTTGATGGCGGCATCGGTCTGGATCATGTTGGCGTAGATGGTGTTGCCACTGGTAGAGCTCATAGCCGTGGAGCGATAGAGCGCCGAGACGATGCCCGTGGAGACAGACTGTTCGTTGCCAAACGGCGAACCAATCGCCATGACCCACTCGCCCACGTTGAGCTTGGAGGAATCACCAATCTCGATCGGCGTGAGCTTGGAGGCATCGGCATCCTTGAGCTTGATGGCAGCCAGATCGCTCGAGGCATCGTTGCCCACGAACTCGGCCTCGTACGTGGTGCCGTCGTCCATGGTAACCACGTACTGGTCGTAACCATCGACCACATGGTTGTTGGTGAGGATGTGGCCCTCGGTATCGAGCACCACGCCCGAACCGACGCTGCCCGAGCCGTCCGACTCGTCGGCAGACTGCGAAAGCGTATTGTCCTGGCTACCGCTCGAAGTGGCAGTGATGGAAACGACGGAGGGCAAGGCCTTGGCAGAGACGGCCTCGGCCAGCGTGGTGTCCTCGGAGTCGATGGTGATCTTTTGCGTCGATGAACCCGAAGCACCCGCCGTCACGGCGTTCCTGCCACCACCAATGTTGAGCGTGCCACTCATAATGAGCGCGATGACCAGCAGAGCGCCGCAGGCGCAGCCGGCAAGCGCTGTAATAAAGATCGGCAGCTTTTTGGTCTTGGTCTTGACCACCGTGTGCTTATTTACAACCTGCTGGCCGCCCAGCGGCTTGCCGGTCTGCGTGTCGAAGGCCTGCACGTAGGGAATGTTGCCATCGGCAGGCGTCGACTCCACCTGCACGCGCGGCTGCTGCTGAGTCTCGCCGGCGTGGTCCGCATCCTGGGGGCGCTGGGAATCGTTCTCGCTCATAGCTGCGATCCTTTCGTCAAATAACCAAAGGCCCGCCAAACACGTGGCGGGCCGTCATTGTTCACGTTGAGTTGTACCCCAAGCTGGGCAGTCCCGAGCACTAGATGCCAAGATTTCAGCTTTGCTTAAGTAATGACATGCTTATAAGCCAATTCGTTTTATGCCGTCATGTCTATTCAATATAACAGTCGATAGCAAAATTATATGTTGAATCGTTAATAAAGTCCGTAATCGTCGCACCCATGCCTGATCCGCACGTCCACTTATCCTTCACCGCGTCGTATGGCGTTGGCCCCCACCCCGTTTCATATGATGCTTCGCTTTCTGTGAAGTAGTTCATCACGTATTTATCTTTCTGCATGAGCGCATACCAAGCGTTTGCATACATCACAAGCGGATCGGTTTGGACTATCGAGTACTTTCCGGAACGAATCTCAATTTCTGTTTTATCGTTATAATAAGCGACTGTGAGCTCAATCTTGGCAAGCAGCGGCAACGTTTCATCTGATTCCCTCTGGATTGTTATGACATCACCGGCCATAGCGTCGGCAGACACAGTTTTGCTCTCTGGCGTGAAAATAGTCTCTCTGCTTCTTGTTCGCGTTTTTTCATTGCCATTTTCATCTCTGACCACCGTGTCGACCACGAGCGTCAATCGCTTCTGAGCGTCCGGCAACTCCACGGCTTCTGCCATCCCGGCTCGCATCAAAATAGGAGCCCCCGCCATCAGACCTAAGAACTGCTTTCTATCAATCATTCTTCATTCCCCTTGTCTACTTGATTTGACTTTCTCAGCTGAATGGGGATACAGAACAGTCCCGTCAAGTTCCTTATCTTCCACAAAAACTAGAATCCATTTATCACCTGCTTTCAACCCTGAGACATATCCGGAACTTGACTTACGGCGCATATCGATTCTCTTACGGCAACCACTTGGCATAAGCGCCTCAAATTGCCCGTTATGAACATCCGATAGAGCGCGCACCTCGACTGCAACAACCGTGTCGTTTTCTCCCCCATTAGTCGCCCTTAACAGAAAGAAGCTCGCTGCGGTGAGCAAAGCAAAGGAAAGCACCAATAGGAGCATTGCCCTTCGAATGAACTTGTCGCCGTTCACGAGTACAATCAACCCTTGCAATATGTGCCATCGTGAGACGTGTAAATTGATACGTCATATGGAAGAAACTGTAGCTGGTTTGTCCATCCATTCCAAAACAACAAGCAGGTACTTCTTGGCATTCGAGTATGTGTTATGCATTGCCACGTAGCCCACAACTGCCATTGCGTGCCCGCTGCCATTTGACCGGAGCCTTCCAGAGAAAATACTCAGATTCCCCGAGTCGGTATTCACCCTAAAGGAATCCCATGACGGATACCAAACGAATGACGTCTCAAGCTCCTTGCCTCGTCTTGCACAAAACTCCTTTAAGGCCGGAGCGGGTTTGTCAGGAGAAGTCTTGCCTTGAGTAAAGTACAGACCAGTCGCTTGATCATATTTCTTTTCTTCTTCCCATGTCCCCGACAGCCTCCAAAGCTCCGAGTATAAATCAGACAATTTAAGGCGGTTCAAAGTCACATAGTGACTGCTAACTGCAAACATTGCCGAAACAGCGCAAGCATAAGTCCCCGTTTCTTTGATAACTTCTGTTTGCGTTGGCGTTATTATTCCCGAAACCGTTTTGCTTGCATCAACAACATATCCCTGTTTATACAAATCCTTGGCAGATACAAAAACGTCATCGAAATGTTCCGGCGATCCGCTGCGATTGCCTCCCGAGGACAATTTATTTGGTACTTTTTTTCCACTTGCGTCTAAAACAATGTTTTTATCTAAGTCGGCAACGCCAACAGTTAGCTCGTCAATCTTTAACGCAACGACGTTATCCGAGGATGCGAGGAGTGCAATTTCTTCGCTTGCACTCTCGATAGGTAAAAGAGCGTTCGGAGCCAAGCAGTATTCGCTGATCCACCAAGATCGCTCTGAATCAAATACGACGTAGCCATAGTTAACGTCATCCCGCTTCGCACGAACGATATACCCGATTGATTCCCCATCGGAATTCACCATTTTTACTGGGTCACAAGCGGTCACCGGCTCATCCGATACATCATCAAAGAAAGCTTGCGCTTGCTCCACAGCTATTTGCGGTGTGACACGGACTAAGTCGTCGTCTCCAAAAACCAACCTTGGAGACATCAGGGCGGCAAGCAACACTATGAATCCGACAATCACCTTTCTCGAATAACGCATTTCTTCCTCCATCCGTGTAGTAGGGAGATACGGTAACTAGATGATATTTGCTAGATAGTGTTATACGTTTGATATTGTTTTTACTGACACACTTTTAATCGGTGAAAGGTCTTCTTTTCGCCCTAAATCAGAACCACCCTTAAAAAGGGTGGTTTGCTCTTAGGGTATAACCCACGGGCCCCGGGCTCGCGTCTAAAGGCGCGGGCCCGGACTTCGTCCAGGCCTAGTGCATCTTGACCCGTGGCGCGCCGGTCGAACCGGCGGGATCACCCCCTCTTGAAGGGGTCCTCGTACTCCTTCACGCTCAGCTTGTCCAGCGCGATGTCGTGGGACTCCTGCTCCCTGATGTACTTGGCGATCGTCGCCTCGTTCAGGCCGACGGTGGACACGTAGTAGCCCTCCGCCCAGAACTTCCTGTTGCCGAACTTGTACTTGAGGTTGGCGTGCCTGTCGAATATCATCAGCGAGCTCTTCCCCTTCAGGTAGCCCATGACGCTCGCGACGCTGTACTTCGGCGGGATCGCCAGCAGCACGTGCACGTGGTCGGGCATCAGGTGCCCCTCGATTATCTCGATCCCCTTGTACTCGCACAGCTTCCTGAGGATCTCCCCTATGTCGCTCCTGATTTGGTTGTAGATCACTTTGCGCCTATACTTCGGCGTGAACACGATGTGGTACTTGCACATCCACTTCGTGTGGGAAAGGCTGTAGGCCTTCTGGGCCATGGCGACCACCCCTTCGACTCGAATTCTTGACGGCCTGAACAATCGTCAATATCGGTCGGAGGGGTGGCTTTGTAAAGCCGTTTGTCTCCACCCGCGTAGCGGGTGGTTCAAAGCTGGCCGCTGCGCGGCCAGCAGACTAAAGTCTTGAATGAGAAAAGGGTACTGGAGAAATCTCCGGTACCCTCACATTCCTCTATTTACTTGCTAATCCTTAAACAGATAGCCCACGCCGCGGACGGTGGTAATGTGCGCCGCGATCTGCGGGCCCACCTTGGAGCGGATGCGTCGGATGTGCACGTCGACGGTGCGCGTGCCGCCGCAGTACTCAAAGCCCCACACGCGGTGCAGCAGCACCTCGCGGCTGTAGGCGCGGTTGGGGTGCGTCGCCAAAAAGCTCAGCAGCGAGTACTCCATCAGCGTCAGGTCGACGGGCTCGTTATCGAGCGTCACCTGGTAGGTAGCCAGGTTGATCTCGAGGTTATCGATGTTGAGTACATCGTCAGCGGTGACGGTCTCCTCCTCGCCCATCAGGCGCTGCGCACGAGCCTTGAGCTCGTTGGGCGTCGCCGTGGGGCATACAAAGTCGGCATGCGCGTGATTCGGCAGGCGCAGGGTACCGAGTGCCTCGTCGTCAACGATCACCAACATGGGGACGCCACCACGATCGTCGAGCCACTTGGCAATCTGATCGATGCGGTCGCTGCGGATGCCATCGGAATCGAGAATCAGCAGGTCGAAGTCGTGCGCCGCAGTCGGCGAATCGGGTGTGGCAAGGCTCACCTCGACACCCAGGGTGGTCGTCAAGCTGCGGGCAAACTCGTGGAAGCGCGTCGTGCGCGCCATGAACAGGGCACTCTTTTCGGACATATCGGCCTCCAAAGAAATGAGCTCAATCGTACTGGAACAAGCCAGCGCGATTAGGAGTTCGCCA
>ENA-OQCL01000762-OQCL01000762.1-human-gut-metagenome-genome-assembly--contig:-NODE-762-length-13944-cov-7.695303_pt1 | contig 13944 bp, 13 predicted proteins | sample MGYA00242502_ERZ504586 | MGnify/ENA primary metagenome ERZ504586 (study PRJEB26092, sample SAMD00036316) | human gut metagenome | host: Homo sapiens | study: EMG produced TPA metagenomics assembly of... | reverse complement strand
ATGAAAATATGATTCAGGAAATGCCGGAAGAATTTAATAAAGTGTTAGAGGTTCAGAAATTATGGAAGAAGTAATAAATGGAATCCTCATTCGTGAGGTGGAAACAAAGAACATCATGACCAAGTCCAGTCTGCCGGTAGGCGGTTACTCGGTCAATCCTTATGTAGGCTGTACACATGCCTGCAAGTATTGCTATGCTTCTTTTATGAAGCGCTTTACCGGACACACTGAGGAATGGGGCACTTTCCTTGATGTGAAGCATTGGCCGGAAATTAAAAATCCGAAGAAATATGCCGGACAGCGTGTGGTCATCGGTTCTGTGACGGATGGCTACAATCCACAGGAAGAGCAATTCGGGAATACCAGAAAACTTCTGGAGCAGCTGATCGGCAGTGACGCAGATATTCTGATCTGCACAAAGTCGGATCTTGTGGTACGAGATATTGATTTACTGAAGAAGCTTGGACGTGTAACCGTTTCATGGTCGATCAACACACTGGATGAAAATTTCAAGAACGATATGGACTCTGCTTCGAGCATTGAGCACCGTATCGCTGCTATGAAGCAGGTATATGAGGCAGGTATCCGTACAGTCTGTTTCGTATCCCCGGTATTCCCCGGTATCACGAATTTTGAAGCAATCTTTGAGCGGGTAAAGGATCAGTGCGATCTGTTCTGGCTCGAAAATCTCAATCTTCGAGGCGGTTTCAAAAAGACAATTATGGATTATATCGCCGGAAAATATCCTGATCTTGTACCACTTTACGACGAGATCTATAACAAGCATAACCGCAGCTACTTTGAAGCACTTGAAGTAAAAGCTGAGAAAATGGCTAAGAAGTATGATTGTCCCTTTGTGGATAATGAAATGCCTTATGGCAGAGTCCCGCAGGGACATCCGGTGATCGTAGATTATTTCTATCATGAGGAAATCCGTGGGACAGAGAATACCGGAAAAAGAAATCGCTAACTTTCAGTTTATAGGACCAATCCGCAACAAACAGCAGCAGTTATATAAACGAAAAAAGTCCGCCGAGGATGCCTTCCCAAAACGGGAAGGCTCCCCGGCGGTATTCGTTTACAGGCTATATCGCGGTCTGTGGGTCGTTCTTATATACGGCAACCTTCTGTCCGCATCAAAGGTATTTCCGCAGGGTCGGCACAAGAACGCTCATATCGATTGGCTTTGCGATATGGTCGTTCATTCCGGCGTCCAGCGCCACCTGTTTATCTTCGGAAAGGCATTTGCCGTCATAGCGACAATGGGGATATTCGCTTTTTTGGGATCGTCCATCCGCCGTATCTTTTTTGCCGCATCGTAGCCGTTCATCACGGGCATCTGGATGTCCATAAGGATGATCTGATACGTTCCGTTCGCAGCTTTTTCCAGCATATCCACACATTCCACGCCGTCTTTTGCGCGGTCTACCGTACAGCCTTCTTCCTGCAATAGCTCGGTGGCGATCTCCGCGTTGAGGTCGTTGTCCTCGGTCAGCAGGATCCTTGTGCCGCGCAGGCTCTCCCTGTCCGCAGGGTCAGCCGCGCGTTTCGCCTGTGCTTCATCCTCGGACGCAATGCGGCAGGGAACAGTCACGGTAAACTTGGAGCCGACACCGATTTTGCTCTCCACTTCCACGGTGCCGCCCATCAGCCCGACCAGCTTTTTCACGATGCCCATCCCGATGCCGCTGCCTTCCACCTTGCTGACGGTGGACGTGCGTTCCCGTTCAAACGGTTCAAAGATATGCTGCTGGAACTCCTGCGACATGCCGATGCCGTTGTCGGCAACGGTGACCACCATATCGCACCAGCCCTCTTTTTCGCCGGGCTTCTGCGTAACGCCACAGCGGATCGTACCGCCGGTTCCCGTGTATTTGACGGCGTTGCTGACAAGGTTTGTACAGACTTCGGTCAGGTGCGGAACATCCGCATAGATATACGGGTGCAGCAAGTGCGTTGTCACCGTAAGCGTCTGATTTTTGCTGTCCGCCTGATTGTGGAACATGGCAATGCAATTCCGGAAATCCTTCTCGATATCCGAAACAGAATACTCCATCTCCGTCTTATCGTTCTCGATCCGGGCAAGATCCAGCACATTGTTCAGCAGCATCAGCAGGTTCTGTCCGCACACCTGAATGTTCTCCATGTATTTTTTCAGCTTTTCCGGGTCGTCCGAATGGCGGGAGGCAAGGTCTGCGTAGCCGATAATGGCGTTCATTGGCGTGCGGATGTCGTGCGACATATTGAACAGGAAGGTGGACTTTTGGGCCCGGTTTGCGCTCTCGGCGTTTTTCCGCAGCGATCTGTAATTTTTCATTCAGCTCCTGCGTATCGTTCGCGGCTTTTCTTGCGGCAGCTTCGGCTTTGCGTGCCTTCCGGAGCAGCTTCAGGATTGCGAGCAGAATGACTGCAACAAAAATGCTGCTGACCAGCAGGACCATGAAGAAGTTATCCTTTATAAACTCACTCAGTGTGACCTTCCGCGCGGCGCTTTTGTACATTGCCAGCGCGCCGGTAAGCATATTGGCCGGCATGGCCTTGATCGTTTTGTTCAGTATGGACAGCAGATGGCGGTTTCCGCTATTGACCGCAAAGCAGGATCTGGCAGGGTTTGGAAGCGGAACGCTGTAAAAGTCGTATTTTTTGCTGTAGTTTTCCTGACTGCTGACCCCTGTGACAAAGCAGTCCGCCTGTCCGTCCTTGACCAGCCTTGCCGCATCCTCCTGTGTAGCGCAGTCCACGATCTCCCACTGCGGATAATAAACCGCAAGATACCTTGTCAGGGAGAGCTTGTTTTGGGGAACGGCAACGCGGTTCGCTTGGTTTTCGTTAAAGTGCTGTTTGTTCGTGACCGCCATCAGGTTGGAGGTCCACGTTGTGTTGGTGCAGGCAACGCGATACTCTTCCGCCAGATTGGGACTCTGGTCGAAATGGAAAACCATGTCGATCTCGCCCAATTTCAGCGCATCGAGTTCCGCTTCTTTGCTGTCATACCCGACCATCTGGAATTCCAGTTCCTGATTTCCCAGACAATCCTTGGCAATCTGAATATAGTCCGTGATGGTTCCGGTGATTTCCCCGGTGGACGGGTTATAGGTGCTGACGCCGCTGTCGCTCGCCAGAAAGCCCATCCTGATCGCACCGTGCTTTCTGAGCCACGCCTTTTCCTCCCCTGTAAGGATGGGCGTATAATCCATTGAGAAATATCTTTTGTACAGATCCGCCGTATAAAAAGGCACAGCTTCGTCCAACGCGCGCATCGCATCGTCAAGTTCTTCCTTGATATCAGGCCGGTTTTTGTTGATCGCATAGTAGATGCCGGATTCTCCCACACGGGTTATGGTCGAGATGCCACGCTCTGCCCAGAAGGATTCTTCCAGCGAAACAAAGCAGTCGATCTCGTGGTTTGCCAGCTTTTGCTTCACATCCTCGTTGTTGGAGATGTTGACGTGTTCCGTTTTCAGGCCGTATTTTTCTTCCCACTCGGCCAGCATCACTTCCGGCTCTGTTCCCATCAGAACGCCGATCTTTTTGCCGTTCAGCGTCTTGAAGTCGGAGGCGGAGATGTCTGCGCGCGAGAGATCGGCGTAGAGGTAATATTTTTCCACTCCCATCGGCTCGTCTGAAAACAGCATCTCTTGGGTGCGGTCCTCCGTATAAGAGATACCGCCAATAATGTCGATCTCGCCGTTTTTGAGCTTTTCGAAGCAGTCTGACCAGTCGCAGGTCACATACTCGAACTGCCAGCCTGCATAGCCGGACAAGGTCTCCAGCAATTCGTAGCCGTAGCCCTTTCTTGCGCCCTTCTCGTTGACATAGTTGAAGGTGTCCTCAAACGAGCCGACACGAACAACCTTTGCAGAGGCGGTTTCCGCGGCAGCTTTCACAGGGAGCACGGCTGACAGTAGCAACAGTAGGCTCAGCATCACACAGGCGCTTTTCCGTGTCAAGGTCTGCATGGTTTCGCTCATTCCAGAGTTTTTCATTTTATCCAATCTTTCTCCACCCCAGACGGTCTCATTCCGGCTTTATTTTCACTTCACCGATTTCAGGAAGGTGCTTGCAATATCATTCTCGTTCTGCTGTCAGCAGCTTTTTTGAATATCTATCCTATTATGTAGCATAATTGTAACATTATAACAGAAGCGTTTCAAGATTTTTTCTTGTAAAGAGCACCTATTTTCTATGGAACGCTTTTATCCCTTACCGGCAAAAAGCCGTTCCCGCAAAAATACTGCGATGACGATAAAAAAGCGAGCAGCCTTTTTTCAGGTCGCCCGCTTATGGAATCTATGGTATTTTACCGCAAGGCAAGAAATGCGTAAAGCATTAAAAGGCGGTATAGGTCTGCCCTGTGCTTTTAATCCAGAATTTTTCCGTCAATGGAGATGGTGACCACCTGCCACGGAATGAACTTTCCGCTGGTCTGAAGCGCCTTTTTCGCCGCCATCTCCAAGCCGCCGCAGCAGGGCACCTCCATGCGGAGGATGGTCACGCTCTGGATATCGTTGCTGCGCAGGATCTCGGTCAGCTTTTCGCTGTAATCCACAGCATCCAGCTTCGGGCAGCCGATAAGGGTCACCTTGCCGCGCATAAACTCCTGATGGAAATTGGCGTAGGCATAGGCCGTGCAGTCCGCTGCAATCAGGAGCTTTGCACCCTCAAAGTAAGGCGCATGGATGGGTGCCAGCTTGATCTGAACCGGCCAGTTGCGCAGGCGGGAGACCGGCTGCACAGGGGCGGCAACTGCACTTTCGGCAGCGGTCTCCGGCTGTTCCAGCATCCGCATCCGGGAGCCGGGGCAGCCGCCCTCGTGGAGGTGCTTCATCTTCTCCTGCAATTCCTTTTTCTTTTTGTTCTCCTGCACCGCTGCCTCGTCGTAGGCAGGGGCTTCCCGCTCCTCAAAGGTGATAGCTCCGGTGGGGCAGCCCGGCAGGCAGTCGCCAAAGCCATCGCAGAAATTTTCCCGCACCAGCTTTGCTTTGCCGTTGATGATATCAATGGCTCCCTCATGGCAGGCGGTTGCGCACAAGCCGCAGCCGTTGCATTTTTCTTCGTCAATATGGATGATCTTCCGAATCATATCTATACTCTCCTGTTGTGGGTGTTTTTGCATTTGCAGGTTTATTATAGTATACTAAAGCCATCTTGTATGTTTGAATTCCAACAAGGAGAGCATTTATGCAAAAATATCTGCCTGTTCTGCGGAGCTGCCCCTTCTTTACCGGGCTTTGCGATGATGAGATCTTGTCCATCCTGCACTGTGTCAGTGCAGCGAAAATCACCCGTCCCCGGGGTTCCTACATTTTCCGTGCCGGAGATTCCACGGAGGTCATGGGGCTCATGTTGTCTGGCTCCACCCTTGTGATACAGGAGGATCTTTGGGGACACCGCAATATCCTGTCCAAGTGCAATACCGGAGACTTTTTCGGGGAGCCTTACGCCGCCACCCCCGGTGCCATCCTGAACATCAGCGTGGTGGCAGAGGAGGATTGCGAGATCCTGCTGCTGAACGTCAAGCGGCTGCTCACCGCCTGCCCCACCGCCTGCGACCATCACCAGAAACTCATCCGCAATCTGGTCAGCGTTCTGGCAAACAAAATACTGCTTTTTAACGATAAAATCACCCATGTCAGCAAGCGAACCACCCGGGAAAAGCTGCTGTCCTACCTGTCCGCCGAATCCATCCGGCAGTCCTCCCTTTCCTTTGACATCCCCTTTGACCGTCAGCAGCTGGCGGATTTTCTCTGCGTGGAGCGTGCCGCCATGTCGGTGGAGCTTTCCAAGCTGCAAAAAGAAGGGCTGCTGGTCACCAAACGGAACCACTTTGAGCTGTTGACCCGCTGACCGCTTGGTACACTGTCTGCAAGCACCGGCTTCTTTGCGAAAACCGGTGCTTTTTTGCAGTTGCACTTTTCCCGGGAGATTATTATACTTATCTTATAAAAAAGACCGGGTGCTGCAAGGGCAGGAGGGAAAGCGTATGGCATGGAACAAAACCACGCAGGACGGTATTTCCCTGCGCAGCAGGGTCACGGTATGGCTTGCCGCGATTTTGCTGGTCACAATGCTTTCCACCGGCATTGCTACCATGGCAGGTCAATGGACGGTGCACTCCTTTGATACGCTGCTGGCCGACAACGCCGTCTGCTACACGGTGCAGAACGCTCTCAAGGACGAAGCACAGGCCTTTGCGCGCTATGTGCGCCAGCCTACTTCTGAAACCGAACAAGCCTATACCGCCGCCTGCACCGCTTCCGAGCAAAGCCTTGCGGCCCTGCCCTTCGATTACGCCCGTATCGGCGAAGAACGCTATGCCCGCACATGGAACCTTTTGCAGGGGTACGCGGGTTACCGGCAGGAGCGGGATGCCTTTTTGCAGCTTTCGCCCTCAGCAGATACCTATATTGAACAGATGTACCATGTGATGGCGCTGCAAGACTACCTTGCCGAGTATGCGCTGCGCCTGACACAGGCCACGCTGGAACAGGAAAACGCCCTTTACAGCAGCACGGCGGCTCACATCCGGCATCTGCCGTGGCTGTATCTGGGGCTGTTCCTGACGGCGGCTGTGCTGGTGCTGCTGCTCATCCGGGTGCTGAGCCGCGCGGTGGTGCGTCCGCTGCTGCGGTTGGCGCAGGCTTCCCGCAGCATTGCCGAGGGAGATTTTTCCAGCCCGGACCTTCCGGTGAAAAGCAGCGACGAGGTGGGGCGGCTGACAGCCACCTTCAACCAGATGAAACACGCCATGGCGCAGCAGCTGACCACGCAGCAGGCCTTGCACCGGGAAGAGGTGCGGAACCTTGCGCTGGAAAAGGATCTGGAACACACCCGGCTGGAGGTGCTTAAAAGTCAGGTAAACCCGCATTTTTTATTCAACACCCTGAACATGATCTCCTGCATGGCGCGGCTGGAGGATGCTGCCACCACCGACCAGATGATCGTGCATTTGGGCAGTTTGTTCCGGCACAACCTGCGCACCAAGCGCCAGCAGATCACGCTGGAGGAGGAGCTGGACGGGCTGGAGGACTACATTTATTTGCAGCAGATGCGGTTTGATGGACGCATTACCGTAGAAAAAAGCATCCGGGTGCAGCCTGCGGCGGTTTTCGTGCCGTCCTTTATGCTGCAGCCGGTGGTGGAAAACGCTTACTCGCATGGGCTCAAGTCCCGCGAGGAAGGCGGACGCATCCTGCTGCGGGCATGGATGCAGGGCAAGGTGCTGGTGCTCACGGTCGCAGACAACGGCAAGGGGATGACCCCAGAGGAGTTGGACGCCGTGCAAACCAAAATTGCCCAGAGCGAGCAGACCGGCCGTAACATCGGCCTTGGCAACATTTCCCGCCGCATCGGGATGCTGTATCCGGGCGGTAAAATGCAGGTATACAGCCGCGCAGGTCATGGCACTGTGGTGCGGTTTGAACTGCCGCAAACGCAGCAGCCGGAAGAAAAGGAGGAGACGCTCTCGTGAAGTGCAAATTGCTGGTAGCAGAGGATGAATTGATCGAGCGCAAAGTGCTGTGCAGGACCTTGCAGAAGTATCTGGGAGATCTGATAAGCCTGTATGAAGCAAAAAACGGCAGGGAAGCGCTGGAAATTTTTGCCCGCGAAGCGCCGCAGGTGGCTGTGCTGGACATTGAAATGCCGGGTCTTACCGGGCTGGAGGTGGCGCGTAAGATCCGCGAAACGGACAAAAATTGCGCCATACTGTTTCTGACTGGCTTTGATAAGTTCGACTACGCACGGCAGGCGATCTCTGTGCGGGCGCTGGACTATCTGCTCAAGCCTTACAACGAGCAGGAGTTGGTATTCGCGGTGGAGGATGCCATCCGGCAGGTGTCGGTGCAGCTGCCCGCCCGCCCGGCACAGCCCCCTGCGCCTGCAGAGCCCCTCCGCCGGGAAGAGGATGAGGATATGCGCACCGCCATCATCCGGGCAGAGATCAGCCGCTTCATCGACGCTCACTATGGGGAGGATATCTCCATGCAGGATGCCGCCGCTGCGCTGCGCTACTCGGACGCTTACTTCTGCAAGCTGTTCAAGCAGTGCTTTAAGGTGAACTTTTCGGCCTACCTGAACGAATATCGGGTGAACAAGGCGCGCCAGCTGATTTTGGACCCGCGCCTGAGCCTGAAAGATATCGGCGCTGCTGTGGGTTACAGCGACGCCAACTATTTTACAAGGGTGTTCAAGCGCCTGACCGGCCAGACCCCTTCGGAATACCGCATGGCCGCAGCGGAAAAAGCGGTACAAGGATAAATCCGACACAAAAGAAGCGCTCGTTCTTTTCTGCCTGTCAGCAGGAGAGGGACGGGCGCTTCTTTATTTTTGCCAGTTTCTTTCGTCCGCAAAATACAAAAATTGTACTTGGATACAACAAAGACAAAATCGTACTGCGTTTCACAAAATAATCCGGTTTCGCAAAAATGAACGGTTTGTTAAACTATAATCATAGAAAAACGCGAAAAGAGAGGATGCCATTCATGAAGAGAAGAACGTTTCTGTCGCTGATGGGCGCGGCGGCACTGACCAGCAGCATGATGCTTACCGGCTGCGGCGCCGGCTCCGATGACGACCGCAAGATCGTGCGCATCGGCCATGTGCAGTCCCAGACCCACCCGGATCATCTGGGACTGGAAGCCTTCGCCAACTATATCAACGAGAAGCTGGGCGACAAGTACCGCGTGGAGGTGTACCCCAGCGAGCTGCTGGGCTCCCAGACCGAAATGGTGCAGCTGACCCAGACCGGTGCCATCGACTTTGTGGTGGCGTCCAATGCCATTATGGAGACCTTCAGCGCCAAATACCAGATCTTCAACCTGCCTTACCTGTTCTCCAGCGTGGAAGCCTACCACGAGGCCATGGATGACCCCGAGGTGACAGACCCCATTTTCAAGACGACTTCTAAAGCCGGTCTGGAAACGGTGGCATGGTTGGATGCCGGTACCCGCAACTTCTACACCATCAAGACCCCCATCAACCAGCCCTCCGACCTGAAGGGTCTGAAGATCCGCGTGCAGCAGTCGCCCACCAACGTGGAAATGATGCGTCTGCTGGGCGGCACGGCTACTCCCATGGGCTTCGGTGATGTGTACACCGCATTGCAGGCCGGTATTCTGGATGGTGCCGAGAACAACGAGCTGGCTCTGACCGATAACGGCCACGGCGATATCTGCAAGTATTACTCCTACGATATGCATCAGATGGTGCCGGATCTGCTGGTGGCAAACTACGCTTTCCTGAACGAGCTCAACGACGAGGAGCGCGCGATCTTTGAAGAGGGCTTCCAGATCGTGAAGCGCACCGAGCAGGACGCTTGGGAGGATGCTGTGGCTGAGGCCAAAGACAAGGCCGAGAATGAGCAGCATGTCAACTTTATTTACCCGGACACTGCACCGTTTCAGGAGGCTATGGCCCCCCTGCACGATTCCGTGCTGGCCGCAAACCCGGAGTTGCAGCCCATTTATGACCTGATCCAGCAGCACAACGCTGCCCATACTGCGGACTGAGGAGGAGCATCATGGAAAAACTGAGAAATACCCTGAACAAGGTGCTCAACCTGCTGGCAGGTCTGAGCATGACAGTCATGGTGGTACTGACCACCTATCAGGTCATCGTGCGTTACATCTTCAACTCTCCCTCCACATGGTCGGAAGAGCTGGTGGGTTATCTGTTCGGCTGGAGCACCATGCTGGGCGCCACCATCGTCTCCGGCGAGCGCGGCCACATGAACATCCCCGTGCTGGTGGACCGGTTCAACCCCATCATGCGCAAGGCGTTCCACATCTTTGCCGAGGTCATCGCCTTCCTCTTCTCCGCGACCATTCTGGTGTTCGGCGGTTTTCAGGTGTCCCAGCTGGCTATGGGACAGCAGACCTCCTCGCTGGGCGTAGCCGTGGGCGTGTTCTACTGGGTCATGCCCATCTGCGGCGTGATCATTCTGGTGTATTCCGTGCTGAACATTATCGGTATCGCCAACGGCTCCATCTGTCTGGATACCCCGGAGGATGCAGACTTTGCAAAAGTGGAAGCCGAAATGGCTGCCGATGCCGACAAGGAAAACAAGGAGGACTAAGCTGTGGCAATTCAAGCATTACTCGTAATTCTGGCAGTGCTGCTGGTGCTGCTGTTCCTCGGCGTGCCTATCTCGTACGCCATTGCAGTCTCTTCTCTGACTGCCATCCTTTCTTCCATTGATCTGAACGTAGCCGTGCTGACCGCTGCCCAGCGCACCTTTGTGGGCATGAGCAAGTTCAGCCTGACCGCCATCCCGTTCTTTATTCTGGCCGGCAATATCATGAATCAGGGCGGCATCGCCAAGCGTCTGGTGGATTTCGTCATGGCCATTCTGGGCAAGCTGCCCGGCGCACTGCTGGTGACCAACATCGGCACCAACGCCCTGTTCGGTGCCATCTCCGGCTCGGCTTCCGCTGCGGCGGCTGCTGTTGGCTCCATGATCCGCGACGGTGCCGACGAGCAGGGCTACGACCCCGCCGTGACCGCTGCCACCAACGCTGCTTCCTCCTGCTCCGGTTTGCTGATCCCGCCGTCCAACGCCTTGATCACCTACTCGCTGGCATCCGGCGGCACCTCTGTGGCTGCGCTGTTCATGGCTGGTTACATTCCCGGCATCATCTGGGCGCTGTGCTGCTGCGTGGTGGGCGTGCTGCTGGCGGTCAAGCTGGGCTATAAAGGCACCCCCGGCAAATTTGACTGGAAAAATCTCGGCGTCTGCACCCTGCGCGCCCTGCCTTCTCTGTCCTTGATCATCGTGGTCATCGGCGGCATCATCGGCGGTGTGTTCTCTGCCACCGAAGGCTCTGCCATTGCCGTTGTCTATGCACTGGTGCTTGCCTTCTGCTACCGCTCCATCAACCTGAAGAGCCTGTGGAAGATCATCGTGGACTCTGCCAAGATGTCCGGCATGGTGGTGTTCCTTGTGGGTGTTTCCAACATTCTGGGCTGGGTCATGGCCTTTTTGCAGATCCCGGATGCCGTGGCGGCAGCCCTGCTGAGCCTGACCAGCAATAAGTACATCATTCTGCTCATCATGAACGTGATCCTGCTGGTGTCCGGCACTTTCATGGATGTGACCCCGGCCATCCTCATCTTCACCCCGCTGTTTCTGCCCATCTGCCAGAGCTTTGGCATGAGCACCATCCAGTTCGGTCTGATCCTCGTGTATAACCTTTGCATCGGCAACATCACCCCGCCTGTGGGCAACGCATTGTTCGTGGGCATCAAGGTGGGCCGCACCTCGCTTTCCAAGGTCATGCCGTATATGCTTATGTACTATGTGGCCATCATCGGCGGCCTGCTGCTGGTCACCTTTATCCCGGCAGTGTCTACCGCACTGCCGCAGGCAATGGGCCTGATGTAACTGAGACATTCCCTTCTTCTCCTAAAAAGGCGGTACCTGCTTTGCGGCAGGCACCGCCTTTTTCTGTCTCTTGCACCAAAGCAGTCTTGTGCGCTATACTATCTGCAAAGGGAGGGAGACACCATGCGCAGACGGACCCTTTTTAGCCGGGCTGGGCTTTGCAGCCTTGCAGCTGGCAGGCTGTGGCGCAAAGCCGCAGACTACACCGGACTATGTGCTGACCTATGCCGACAACCAGCCCGCCGGGTACCCCACCACACAGGGCGCACAGTATTTTGCGGATCTTGTGCAGCAGCAGACCGGGGGCAAGGTGGTCATTCAGGTCAAAGCGAACGGCGAGTACGGCTCGGAACAGCAGGTGTGGGAGCAGCTTGCCATTGGCGGCGTAGATTTTGCACGTGTGTCGCTTTCGGCGGTCACAGACGATCTGCCCCGGCTCAACGTGCTGCTGCTGCCGTATCTCTACCGGGATGCCGACCATATGTGGCGTGTGCTGGATGGCAGCATCGGAGCAGAGTTTTTGCAGGACTTTACCGCGCAGGGGCGGGTGGGGCTGAGCTGGTACGACGCGGGTGCCCGCTCGTTCTATGCCCGTCAGCCGGTGCGCAGCCTGAACGATCTGCAGGGCAAGACCATCCGCGTGCAGGATTCGCAGATCGTGATCGACATGATCCGCCTGCTGGGTGCAGTGCCGGAGACCACGGCTTACAGCGACGTGTACTCGGCGTTTGAGACCGGGCAGATCGATGCCGCCGAAAACAACTGGCCGGCCTACTATTCCATGGAGCACTACAAGGTGGCGCAGTACTACATGGCCGATGAGCACAGCCGCGTACCGGAGGTGCAGCTGGCTTCCGGCCGCACATGGGATGCACTGCCGGAGGAGTACCAGCAGATTCTGCAGAAATGCGCCCGGGCATCGGCACAATATGAGCGCCAACTCTGGGCACAGGAAGAAACTGCCGCCCGAGAAGCGGCATTGGCTGGCGGGTGCCGGGAGCTGCCGCTGCCCGAAGAGGAAATGCAGAACTTCCGCCAGCTGGTACAGCCGCTGTACCGGAAATACTGTGCCGACTATCTGCCGCTGGTGGAAGAGATACAGGCAGAATGACAACAGAGAAAGTCCTTTGAGGGTGCAGGGAACTGCTCCCCACCATCGTGCGCGATTTTCAGGCGGTCATCTCCAAGGAGATCAAGGAGTTGCTGCTGGGAAAGCGGAGAGCGGCTTTTATACCGTTCTCCGCGCTTTGTTCTTATTTTATCTCCGGTGTTTCCTTTCGCTGCCGGGTGGAGCTCAGATATTCCAGCAGCGTCTGGCTCACCACCGAGCTCGCCGTCTTGGAAAACGCCAGCCCCAATGTCCGGCAGCAGGCAGGCTCCAGCGGGCGGGACACCACACCGGGGCAGCCAAATGCCTGCATCACCAGTTCCTGCGAGATGGTCACGCCCAGCCCGCTGCGCACGAACGCCATGATGAGGGTATCGTCCCGGAAGCTGTATGAAATATTCGGCTTCACCGGGCATTTGAGCATCAGGTGCTGGATGTCGTTATCACAGCCGGGCGTTTCAATGATGAGCGGATACTGAAACAGCTGCGGCAGGATCACACTGGAATGTGCAGCCAGCGGATGCCCCTCCGGGAACACAGCGCACAGCGGGTCGTCCCGGAGCGGGTAGAATTTCAGGTCGTCTGCCACAATGGACGAGAGGAAACCGCAGTCCACCTGCCCACGGATGATCCATTCCCGGATTTCATCATAGTTGCCGTCCAGAATTTCAATCTTCACCTTCGGGTAGTTTTCCTTGAAATAATGCACGACTTCCGGCATCCAGAGCGTTGTGATGCTGGAAATGCTGCCCACCCGCAGCTTGCCCTCCACCTTGTGGTTGATATTGAACGCTGCCTGCCGCAGCCGGGTCTTCTGGTTGGCCAGCTCCCGGATGTAGGGCAAAAGGCGGGTGCCGTTATCGGTCAGGGTCACGCCCCGGTTGATGCGGGCGAACAGCTGCACGCCCAATTCCTCTTCCAGCCCTGCCATCATCTGGCTGATGCCGGATTGGGTATAGTTCAGTGCCTCCGCTGCTTTGGAAAAACTGCCCGTTTCGCATACTTTCAAGAATATCTCGTATCGGTCTTTCTGTTCCCGCATTGCAAACGCTCCATAAGTAAAATTTATAGGTCGTAGTAATTTTATTGGGTTTACTGATATGATACTTCATGTTATCCTATATTACAATAGGTTTTTAGGATAGGAGTTTGAGAATCATGGAAAAGAAAGCAAGCAGTTTCTCCGGACAAATCGGGTTTGTCCTTGCTGCCGCCGGAAGTGCGGTGGGTGTCGGCAACCTGTGGCGGTTCCCGTACCTTGCCGCAAAGGATGGCGGCGGTTTGTTTTTGCTGGTGTATCTGGTACTGGTGCTGACCTTCGGTTTTACCCTGCTCACCTCGGATATTGCCATCGGACGCCGCACCAAGCAGAGTGCCATCCGCGCCTACGAGACGATGCGCCCCAAGTGGAAATTCCTCGGCATCCTCACCTTTCTGGTGCCGGTTCTGATCATGA
>ENA-OQCL01000760-OQCL01000760.1-human-gut-metagenome-genome-assembly--contig:-NODE-760-length-13978-cov-3.023608_pt1 | contig 13978 bp, 14 predicted proteins | sample MGYA00242502_ERZ504586 | MGnify/ENA primary metagenome ERZ504586 (study PRJEB26092, sample SAMD00036316) | human gut metagenome | host: Homo sapiens | study: EMG produced TPA metagenomics assembly of... | reverse complement strand
GAGCGTTGTGAATTCAGAAATACCTTCCACACGCCATAAAAGCCGTCATACCATTCTTTAAATCATCCCCGGTAATACTAATCGACACATCTTGACCAGTCGTATTGTTGTTATAACCAGTCACATAAATCTCGATGTCATCTGCCGGCGTTGTCGTTTCCGCAGCAAATGCTGCCACCGGCAGCATACTGAGCACCATCGCAGCCAATGCCACGAGGGCGATCAATCTTTTCTTCATGTTACAAATCCCTCCTCAGTTTGTTTTAAGTATGCCAAAACTTTTTACGATTATAGCACAGAACAGCGACAAATTCACCGCTGTCCGATGGATTGTTATTGCTCTGTTACCAGCTGTTTACCGGCTTGTCATCATTGACCGGAACGCGGCCGCTCACTGGGCGGCTTTCTTTTCAATGTCACTAATTTCGTTCACACGGCGTTCGTGACGGCCGCCGTCAAATTCGCTTTCCAGCCAGACATCGACAATATCCAGCGCCAACCCTTCGCCAATGACACGCTGGCCCATGGTGAGGATGTTGGCGTTGTTGTGGTTGCGGCTGGCGCGGGCAGAGAAGGTATCGTGGCAGAGCGCCGCGCGGATGCCAGGCACCTTGTTGGCAGCGATGCCGATACCGATGCCTGTGCCGCAGACGAGGATGCCGCGGTCGCATTCACCGCTTGCAACAGCGCGCGCTGCCGGTTCGGCGATCAGCGGATAGTCGCAGGATTCGTGGCTGTCTGTGCCAAAATCGATCACCTCGTGGCCGAGGGTCTGCAAATGTTCCTTGATGGCGCTTTTGAGATCAAAACCACCGTGGTCAGAGCCTAATGCAATCTTCATTGTTCATTTCTCCTTTTCTCATTTCCATTCAGCGAGACGCACACCGAGCGCCGTCTCAAGCTGTTCATATACACTGTCATAATCCTCCGGTCGGCGCGGATCGGCAATCTCGCCCGCCGGCGAAAGCGGCTGGATCTTCGCTGCCTGGCGCGGCAAGATAGCGCGCAGCTGTGCCGCCTGCAGGAGCGTCATCGTGTAGATGTGATCCGCTGCTTCAACCATATCCGTCGTCAGCGCCTGCGAGCGATGCTCAGACAGATCCAGCCCATGCGCGCTGCAAACGCGCACCGCTTCCGGCTTTGCACCGTCGCCGGGAAAAGCCGCCAGGCCCGCTGAGCGCGCGTGGACATTTTCCAGTCCAGCCTCGACAGCGAGCGCCTGTGCGATCTTTTCTGCCATCGCGCTGCGGCAGGTGTTCGCTTCGCAGACAAAGAGCAGCTCCATCTCAGCCCTCCTCAGGCCAAGGCTGGCTCATTTGCCAATGCGGTTCATCAGCGCTTCGCCGAGATCCGCAAGCGGCCAGGCATCGATGTAGATCTCCTTAACGCCATAGGCATCCATGCGACGGAGCCCGTCAAAGAGCCGATGCGCCGCTTCATCCGGATGGGCAAAGCTGCCCATGTTCCAGACAAAAACATCCTCAGGGATCGTTCCCAAGCCTGCCAGCGTTTCGTCAGCGATCAGCATGCCCACAGGGCGTGGCGCCGTTTCCAGACGCTTCAGGATCTTTTCTGCGCGGTCGTCGCCAGTGAGCAGATACGCCGGCGCCTGAGGCGCGTAGTGGCGATATTTCATCCCCGGCGCCTTTGGCGCATCGCTGTCGCCAAGTGGCGCCGCTTCCGTCACCGGACCGATCAGCGCTTCGATCTTTTCGCGTGGGATCCCGCCAGGACGCAGGATCGCATACGGCTGCACCGTCAGATCGACAATCGTCGATTCCACCCCCACGCGGCACGGACCGCCGTCCACAACCCCGGCAATGTGGTCGCCAAAATCATGCTCCACATGTGCAGCCAGCGTTGGCGACGGATGCCCACTCAAGTTCGCGCTCGGTCCCGCCAGCGGATGCCCCAGCGCCCGGATCAGCCTGCGCGCCAGATCGTTGTCCGGCATGCGCACAGCCACCGTATCCAGCCCGCCAGAGACCACGCTCGACACATTCCGGCGTTTTTTCAGCACCAGCGTCAGCGGTCCTGGCCAGAAAGCCTCTGCCAGATCCACCGCCGCTTCCGGGATGTCTTCGGCAATATCACGTAGCGCGCTCATATCAGCAATGTGCAGGATCAGCGGATTGTCCGAAGGGCGTCCCTTCGCCGCATACACAGCGCGGCACGCTTCTTCGTTGAAGCCATCAGCGCCCAGGCCGTAGACCGTCTCCGTCGGAAAAGCCACCAGCTTTCCTGCACGCAGCGCATCCACCGCCATCCGCAGATCTTCTTCACGATCAATATTCAGTAGCATCGTTCCCATCCTTTCTCAATGAGAGTGTGCAGTTTTCGCACCTTTTATTATACCCGCTGCCGCCGCAAAATGACACCCCCGCACACGAAAAAACCGGCATCTGCTCATAACAGATGCCGGGAAATGATCATTCGCCAGCGACGGCTGTGTTCGTCAGCGTGCCGATGCCTTCGATCTCTACAGTGATCGTGTCGCCAGGCGCGAGATGGCCGACGCCTGCCGGCGTGCCGCTGTAGATCAGATCGCCTGGCTCCAGCGTGGTGAACGCCGAAAGATGCGCGATCAAGCGCGCGATCGAAAAGATCATCAGCTGGGAATTGCCATTCTGGCGCAGCTCGCCATTGAGATAAGAGCGCACCGCCAGATTTTGTGGATCCTTGATGTCTGTGACGATCCATGGCCCCAGTGGTTTATAGGTTGGCTGGCTCTTGGCGCGCAGCCATTGCTTGTCTGCATTCTGATAGGTGCGGTCCGACACATCGTTGCCGCAGGTGTAGCCCAGCACATAATCCAGCGCTTCGTCTTCGCTGACACGGCTGCAGCGGCGGCCGATCACCGCCACCAGCTCGCCTTCATAATCCACCGTGTGATCCAGACGGCTGATCACGATCGACGAATTTGGCCCGGTGATCGCCGTTGTCGCGCAGAGAAAAGCGATCGGATCGTCTGGATTGGCGCGCGTTGGGTCAATGTGCTTGAATTCGTCAACATGCGCCGCGTAGTTCAGCCCGATCGCATACACATGCGGTGGTTTCACCGGCGCCAAAAGCGTGCAATCGTCCAGCGGCAGGCTCGTGTTCGTCAACACGATCTCCCGCCCGAAAATATCCCGTCGATCAGCGTCGCACAGTCTTTTCCGTGTCGATCGCTGCGTAGTAGATCTGCTGATCGTATTTGATGCGTGCAAATATTCATTATTATCTTCCTTTCCAATTCTTATCTTTTTCTTCTCGCGTATCGACAAGCGTTTCTGCCACAACGCAGGCGAGGATGATCGCTGCGCCGATGAGGCCCATCAGCGAAAGCATTTCGCCGAGGAGGAAGAAGGAGAAGAACGCTGTCAATACCGGTGCGGTGCATTGCAAAAGAGCGACGGTGCGCGAGCTGATGCCTTCGAGGGCCTTGTTCTGCAAAAGATAGCCGAGAAGCGTGCAGGCCAGCGCCAGATAGAGGATGATCGCCCAGTTCACCGGCGAAGCGCCTTGGAGGGTCAGCCCGCCTTCAAAGATAAACGCGCAGACAAACGCCATCACCATGCTCGCTGCCGCCTGCACCGTTGTCAGCGTCAGCGCGTCCATCTGCTGCAGCGCCGTGCCGCTTGAGACCAGCGAACCTGCGATGCACACTGCTGAGAGAAATCCCACCAGCTCGCCCACGCCAAAGCCCGAAAAGCCGCCGCAGAAAAGATACAGCCCCACGACCACCAAAAGCTGCAGCGGAATGTGCACCCAGCGATAGCGCGTGCGATGGATCAGAAACGCCAGGATCGGCGTCAGGATGATCGCCATCGAGCGCAGAAACGTCGCCGAGGTGGCCGTCGTCAGATTGAGCGCGATGTTATTGAGCACATAGCCTGCCGCAATGCACAGCGACGGCACCAGCCAAAGCCGCACCGACACTGCGCGCAGCCCATGCGCAATGCGTCTGCCGCAGACCAACAGGAGCGCCGCCACAGCGATCGCATAGCGCACCGTCATCAGCGAATACACGCTCATCGTTTCGTAGGCCGCTTTCGAGATCGGATCCCCAAAACCATAGAGCACACTTTGCAGCAGGATCAACCCCGCAAAAAATAATACCGATCGCCGATGCATCACTCTCAACCTCCTGATTCATTCACTATTAATAGTATAGCAAATTTATGAATTGCCAGACAATAAAAAAGCAACACGCGCGCAGAGAACTTCTTTATCATCAAAAAAATCCCCTCCGATCACTCGAAGGGGAAGATGTTCATAAACTGTTACGCAAGCACGCGGCCAGCGGTGTCGAACGGATAAGCGTCGTAGCTCTGGATGCAGACGCTCTGGCCTGGCGCTGGTGCATGGATGTACTGACCATCGCCGATGTAGATGCCAACGTGGTATGGGCTTGCGCCGCCCCAGAATACGAGGTCACCAGGCTGCAGCGCAACCAGGGAAACCTGCTGCACAACAGCGATCTGATCGTAGGTGGTACGTGGCAGGCTGATGCCGTTCTGAGCGAAAACATACTGCACAAGACCGCTGCAGTCGAAGCCGGCTGGTGTAGTGCCGCCCCAGACATATGGCACGCCAATGTACTGCATAGCAGTAGCGATGATATTGCGTGCAGTCGCATCGGAGATGCCGCCAACGATCTCATCCACAGTGTCTTGATCCACAGATGGGGTGGAAGGAGTGGTGGTGTCGTTCGTAGAATCATCGACATCCGGATAGGTCACATCCGGCGTATCAACGACTGGCGTGTCGGCAACTGGTGGTTCAACAACCGGTGCCTGGTAAGCATTCATATTGCCCCAGAAGTTTGCCCAGACATCGCTGCCCGTCTGAGAAGCGAGCACGAGAATGTTCGAGCCGGAGAGGCTGATGTTGTTGTTAGGAATGATCGCCTGGAAGAAATCCTGTGGCACATAGAGCACACCGTTCACATTCTGGATGCTGTAGGTGGCGCCGCCCTGCTGAACCTGCAGGCCAGTCTCGCCATTGACGAGATAAACTTCATAAGCAGTCATGTCGTTGTAAAGTTTGAGCTTTTCCTGACCTTCTGCTTTCCAGTCAACGCCAAGCGCCTGATCCTTCATCGGCTTCCAGCGTTGCGCGCAGTGGCAGATAGGTCTGACCTCCGATGTTCTGTGCTGGGTTTGCCAGGCTCACATAATCGATCCCGTAGGATTCGGTGGTGTCGCCAGATGGCTGCTGAGAAGCGTTGTTGTCAGTCACAGGTGCAGATGGGGTCTGCGTGCTGCCACCATTCAGCTGCTGCGTCGCAGCGGCCATAGCCTGAGCGGCTGCAGCCAGGTTTGGCGTCGTCTGTTCGCCAACGATGGCCGTATCCGTGTCCGCTGCAAAAGCAGGGGCAACAGTGCAGGTCATCGTGACAGCGCAAAGCGTCAATGCGGTCGTCCACTTTTTTCAAATTCAAAGGGGTCACGTCCTTCCTTTGACGGGGCGTGGTCGATAGATCAGATTGAATAGTGTAAAAATAAAATAGCCCGTCAATGTCCCTTTTTTTCGCATGCAGCGCCGCTGATGCAGCGCGCAACGCGTCATTGCTCGTGAAACTTTTATTATAATACAGGAAAACCTTGCATTTGAACAGGTTTTACAGCGGATTGTCATTAAACTGTTGCTGTCTGTTACAATCCGCAAAAGTCGGCGCAAAATGCGCGAAAAAGGCGCTACGAACGGATTCATAGCGCCTTTCACTGTTCAGTATGGGGAACAAAGAACGAACATTTGTTCCTGCTTCCGATTAGAAAAAATAACAAAAGTTACAAACTTCCATGTCGCTTGTTACAAATGGCGCATGCCTGGCGCGCGTCAGCCAACGATTCTGCCAGCGCTCGTGAATGGATACGCGCCGTAGCTCTGGATGCAAACGCTCTGGCCTGGCGCCGGTGCGTGGATGTACTGGCCATTGCCAATATAAATGCCAACATGGTACGCGCTGTAGCCCCAGAAGACGAGATCCCCTGGCTGCAGATCGTCAAAGGAGACCGGCGTCGCTTCCGCCTGCTGCGTATACGTCGTGCGGGAGATCGAGATGCCGTTTTCCGCGTAGACATATTGCACAAGCCCGCTGCAATCAAAGCCGTATGGCGTCGTGCCGCCCCAGACATATGGCACGCCCAGGTATTTCATCGCCGTCGCCACGATCTGGTCGCCGACAGATTTTGTCACATAGGCGTCGTCCACGCTGTAGGTTTCCAGGCTCTTCCAGAATGCACTCTCGTCTGTCTGGATCAGCATCAGGATGCTGCCCTGCACAGAAACCACGCGGTTGGTCAGCTGCTGGATAAATGCCATTGGCGCATAAGTGATATCGCCTTCCACCTTGAGCGGATAGTAGGTGCCGTTCGCAGAAGTGGCGATCGCCGTCTGGTCGTCGTTGTAATAGAGCTGCATATCGCCGCCGGCGATGGAAAGCTTGATCTTGCGCGCCTGTTCGTCAGGATTTGTCGTCACAGCAGCGCCCATCTGCTCCAGCGTCGAGCGCAACGGCAGATAAAGGGTGCCTTCTTCGTTGATGACAGAAGTAGCGAGCTGGTAGCTGTCAATATGATAATTGCTCGTCGCGCCCTGTACAGCGGAAGTCACCTGCGCAGTATCGGCCACAGGCGCAGTATCGTCAGCAAGCGCAGGCGCTGCGCCGAGACCGCTCACGCCAAAAGCAAGCAAAAGCAGAGTTGCGATGGATTTCTTGTTCATGATAGGGATCACGTCCTTTTCGTTGTGTTTCATCGACAGGCGCTATGCTAGCACAGAATTTTCGCCGTTGGCAAGGTCTACAAATAACATGTCAATTTATTGTTATGTATTAAAACCCAAAAAGCGAAGAATTTGTTACGCAACTTCAACCCCCTTGTTCAAGCGGGTTTTGAACGTCACCCGATAAAAAGATCCCACCGAAAATCGAACAAATGTTCTCGCTAAAAAGAACAAAAAATAACACGCCCACCAGCGTTGTAACTTTTGCGTTCGAAAGAAAGCGCGCAGCAAAAAAGACGCTCCGCAGAGCGCCTCTGATCTATTCTGTTTTCTCGTTCTCTTCGTTTTCCGTGTTTTCTTCTGCGTCTTCCTGTTCCAGCTCAGAGTCTGGTTCTGCTTCCGCAGTTTCTTCAGATGGTTGCGCTTCGGCGACCGGCTCAGATGGTGCGCTTGCCAGCTTGTCCTTGCGCGCGTAGTAGAAGATCGTCACACCGATCGCCATCGAAATAAAATCGATCACGCTGAACGATTCCATGCTCACCTGCGTATAGACCAGCGACACGATCCCCAACAGCGCAAACACCAGCCCCAGCTTCATCGCCATATCGTTATAGCGACGCAGGCAGACATAGCCGCAGACGATCGCCAGGATCGCGATCACATAAGAAAGTGCCACGATCGCTATCTCGCCGGCTTCGTGTCCTGGCATCAATCCCTGCACCATGCCAATGATCGCCATCATTCCCAAAAGCGCATAGAGCACCCCATAGACCATCATGACAATGCCGCAGATCTTCATCGGATCATAATTTTTCTCCATGATCACACGCCCCTTTTCTCATCATTTACACAATGATATCTGCCAATTATTATACCACTCCAACAGAGCCTGCTCAACGACACAGCGCCTCCATCGCGCCCATGAACGCACGCTTTGTAAATTTTCTACATCATACGCCCATCCATTGGCCCATTCCACTATTCAATGTTCGCTGTCATCTTTTTGTTTCTAATAGTATAGAAGGAAAATAAAAAATGCAGGCGTTCCGTTTCCAGAACGCCTGCCACAATACTGATCATTCTTCGTTTTGCACAAGGATGCCAACCTTTTCCAGCACCTCGTCCACATCGCTGACCGGCACGATCTCCAAGCCCTGCTTGATCTCGTCGTCGATATCCGCAAGATCGCGCTCGTTTTCTTTTGGAATGAACACCGTCGTAATGCCCGCGCGCTGCGCAGCCATCAGTTTTTCCGGCAGACCGCCGATCGCCGTGACAGCGCCGCGCAGAGAAACCTCGCCAGTCATCGCATAGCTTGGCGCCACAGCGCGGTCCGTGACCAGGCTTGCGATCGCCGTCGTCAGCGTGATGCCCGCCGATGGACCATCCTTAGGCACAGCGCCTTCCGGCACATGGATGTGCAGATCGCATTTCTCGTATTTTTCCCATTCCTTCGGGAATTTCGCCTTCACCAGGCTCATCGCCAGATACGCCGATTCCTTCATCACATCGCCCAGCTTCCCAGTGAGCAAAAGCTTGCCGCTGCCCTGGGTAAAGAGCGCCTCGATGAACAGGATCTCGCCGCCAGCCTGCGTCCAGGCCAGCCCCGTGACAACCCCCGATTTCTTTTCCGAGAGAATATGATCGTGCAGGATCGGCTGCATATCCAGCCACGTGCGCAGATCCTCCGGCTGCACCGTAAACGGCGCCTCCTCGCCCTTCGCCAGCTTCACAGCCGCCTGGCGGCAGAGCGTGTCGATGCGCTTGCGCAGACCGCGCACACCGCTTTCCATCGTGAAATCGTCGATCAATGCGCGCAGCGTCTCATCCGGGATCACCAGCGCATCCTCCGGCACACCGTTTTGTTCGTAAGAGGCAGCGAGCAAATGCTCCTTGGCGATCGCCAGCTTGTCGTTTGCCGTGTAGCCGTTGAAATTGATGACCTCCATACGGTTCAAGAGCGGCGCCGGGATCGTTTCCGTCGTGTTCGCCGTGCAGACAAAGAACACATCCGACAGATCATACGGCACATTCAGATAATGGTCCACAAAATTGCTGTTCTGCTCCGGATCCAGCACCTCCAACAGCGCGCTCGCCGGATCGCCGTTGTAGGACGCAGAAAGCTTGTCCACCTCGTCCAGCACCATCACCGGATTCGACACCCCAGCCTTGTGGATGCCATCGATGATGCGCCCAGCCATCGCGCCAATATAGGTGCGACGATGCCCGCGGATATCCGCCTCATCGCGCACACCGCCCAGGCTCACGCGCACATACTTGCGCCCCAAAGCCCGCGCAATGCTCTGGCCCACAGACGTTTTGCCCGTGCCAGGAGGCCCCACAAAAAGCAGGATCGAACCACTCTGTTTTTTGCGCAGCGCCATCACCGCGATCTGCTCGATCACGCGCGTCTTCACCTTTTTCAGACCATAGTGGTCCTCATCAAGGATCGATTCCGCCGCCGCCACATCAATCGCGTTCGCTTCTTCCTTCTGCCATGGCAAGGACAGCAGATATTCCAGATAATCGTAGAGCAGCGCATACTCATTGCCGCCATTTTCACGCGCCAGACGGTTCAACACCTTGTTCGCCTCAGTGCGCGCCAGATCGTTCAGCGGCAGCGTGTCGATCAGATGCGCAAAACGGTCGAAATCGTTCGCGTCCTCCGGATGCATCTCATCCAGCTTCTGCTGCAGCACATCGATCTGACGGCGCAGCGCCTGCTCCTTCATATTCGCTTCGTATTCCTCGCGCTGCAGCTCCATCGCCTCCGCGCTCGCCCGCGCCACCTCGATGAAGGCATAGATGATCTGCTCGATCGCCTCCATGCGCCCGCGCATGCTCGGATACGTCAGCACCTGATAGCGCGTTTCATTGTCCGCAGCCAGCCATGGCGACAGCGAGACCCCCGCTTCCTCGATCGAATGGAAGCCCTCGATCATCGGCATCGCCTGCTTGCCCCAGTCGTATTCCTTGGCAAAATCGTTCAGCGCATCCTTGATCGCCCGCAGGCGCGTCAGACGCTCCTCCTCCGGCACATCGCGCACATCGATGAGCCCCGTCGTCTCCACCTCGATCGTCGCATCGTCGTTCACACGCACCGCATCGATGCGCAGACGCTCGTTGGCGCGGATCGTCACAAAACCATCCTGAGACACATCGCTCACATATCCGCCAACGCCGATCTCGTAGAAATCGTCCGCCGTGTATGCGTAGCGCGGCTTCTGTTCCTTCGCCGTCAGCAGCACCACATCCTCGTGCAGCACCGCTTTCGACAGCGCAAATTCTTCAAACTCCTCGCCGCGGACATACATGTTTACCCCCGGCACCAAGAGCACTTCGTATAAAGGTAAAACAAACATATCGCAAAACTCCTATCTTTACTAGCCATCTCAAAACATGAGTGCTAAAGCGTTTCAAAAATAAAAACCTTCGCCGCCACATAAAATATGACAACATCGGGCATCTCTAGCTATCTATGATAGTAGCACGATGATGACGCCCTGTCAACGCCTATCCAGACCCATTCGGCAGGATTTTTTCTCGCCGCGCCTTTAACAGCAACAAAAAATCCAGCCAACGTTCGCTGACTGGTCATTTCTGTTCGGCGATGGCGCCTTCCTGGACGTGGAAGACAGGATCGTAGCCGAAATTTTTGAAGGTAAAATCCAATCCCGTGCCTGTGATAAAAAGTCTGGATCTGCTTTTTGATGACGATCTCCATCACAGCGCGCTGGCGGTCAAAGTCCAGCTCGCTCATCACATCATCCAAAAGGAGCAGGGGCTTCGTGCCGAGATGCTGCTCGTAAGCATCGATCGCCGCCATCTTCATCGACAGGATCGCCGTGCGCTGCTGGCCCTGGCTGCCGTAGGTGCGCAGATCGATGCCGTTTTCGTAGAAGATCAGATCGTCGCGATGCGGCCCCAGCAGGCTCTGCCCGCGGGCGATTTCCTCCGTTTCCACCTCCGCCAGCGCTCGAGAAAATGCGTTTTCATCACCGCATCGTTTTCGTGCAGCACCTGGCCCAGGCTCGACTGATACGTCACATTGAAGCTGCCCTTTTCGCCAGTGAGAAAAGCGTGCACCCTTCGCGCCTGCGGCACCAAAAACGCCAACAGATCCAGCCGGCGGCGGATCATCCGCACCCCCAGCTCCACCAGCTGCAGATTCCACGGCACCAGCTGCTCGCGCTCCGCTCGGCGCCGGCGAATATCCCGCAACAGCTCCCCGCGCTGGCTCAGCACCCGCTCGTAGCTGTGGCGCGTCTGCTCATAATCCGCAAACAGCGCCTCCAGCTCCCGGTCGATAAAACGCCGGCGCTCCGCCGGACCACCCTTGATGATCCCCAGATCATCCGGCGTGAAGAGCACAGCCGCCAAACGCACCGGCAAAGCGCGCAGGCGGCCGTAGCGCACACCGTTGAGCTTCACAGCCTTGCGGCGCACAGCGTCGTAGTAGATCTCCAGATGGTGCGTGCGGCTCGTTTCATCCAGCGCAAACAGCGCCTCCAGCCGGAAAAACTGCCGATTCCAGTGCACCAGCTCCCGGTCCTTGTTGCCGCGAAAATTTTTGCCGTAGCAGAGATAGAAAATGCTCTCCAAAAGATTCGTCTTGCCCTGGCCATTTGGCCCCAGAAAAACATTCAGCGTCGGGTGCAGCGCGATCGTCGTGCTGTCGTAGTTGCGCCAGTCCCTGAGCGTAAGTTCCTTGAGGATCATCTTACTGTCTCAGCGGCAAAAGCAGATAGAGATAGCGCTCGTCGTTCTTTGGCTTGAACACACATGGCCCAAGATCGCCGCTCATCTCCACATCCAGCGCATCGTAATGCATCTTCGACAGCGCATCCGTCAGGAAGTTCGCATTGAAGAGAATGTTCACCTCGTCGCCTTCCATATAAATATCCAGCGCCTCGTTGACCTGGCCGCGTTCGCTCGCCGTTTTGATCGTCAGCTTGCCGCCTTCCACATTCAACCGGATCACCGTCGTGCCGCTGTTGTCGCGGCCAAAAAGCGTCGCGCGCTCGATCGAGCTCTTGAGCGCCGTGCGGTCAATGTCAAAATGCGTCGTGTGCGCCTTTGGCAGCGCCGCGCGATAAGGAGGAAATTCCCCCTTGATCAGCTGGCTCGTCATCTGCACATCGCCGCTTTCAAAAAGGATCTGGTTCTTCGTCACAGAAATATGGATGATCGCATCCTCATCCACGATCCCGATCAGCTCCTGCAGCGCGCGCACAGGGATCACAACGTGGAAATCATCGCCCGTTTCGTTGTTCACCTTTTCTTCCATCATCGCCAGACGGAACGAGTCCGTGCCCACAACCGTCACATCGTTGCCGCTCACCTCAAAGAGCAGCCCCGTAAAGATCGGGCGCAGATCCTCCTTGCGCGCCGCAAACGACGTCTGACGCACCAGATCCGACAGCGTCTGCTGAGAAATGCTCATGCAGTGCAAGATCTCCATCTGCGGAGGCTTTGGAAAATCATAGCCCGGCCAGCCGATCATCTCCGTCGCATTGCCGTCGTAGTGGATCGTCATTTTGTCCTGACCATTATAGGAAGTATTTTCAAAAAGCAGGTTCGTATCCGGCAAGCGGGAAACAAATTCGCGGAAGCTCTTGCCACTGACAACCGTTTCCCCTTCCTCGATCACCTCCACTGGCACCGTGCACTGGATGCGCAGCCCCGCGTTTTCGATCGTGTCCGTCGCGACCATCGTCAGGTGGCCGTTTTTCGCCGAAAGGTAGATACCGCTCAGGATAGGCTGCACACTCTTCGTCGACAGCGCACGCTGCACAATGCTCAGGCTGCTCGTGAGATTGTCTTTGATAGCTGTAAATTTCATGGTCGTCTTCTTCTCCTTCTTTAATAAGTAAGTTAGTAGTAGTATTAGTAGTGCCTGTGGATTCGTTGAAAACTCCTCACACACCAGCGCCAGCGCGGCTTTGCCCCTGTCTAAAACCATGTGGAGAGCAGAGGCCAGTTTTCAACAGCTTCCACAGCGTTTTTCGTTTTCCACGCAAACCCACATGTGGAAAACCATTTCGTGGAAAAACCTGTGCAGGATGCGTGCATAAAAATTCATGAATGTGGATATCCAGCGTCAGCAGGCCATTTGCAAATCCCACCATTCCGCCGACTTTTTAGCCGCGAAAAAGCGTCGGACCAGCGCCCTAATCCTTAGAAAAACTGTGGATTTATCCACAATAAAACGCCGATTGTGGATAACATTGTGGATAAATGCAGCGATTTTAACGGATTTTTGCGGGTTTTCCACAGAAATCCCAGGAAAATTTCTAACCGTCCCGGGAAACCTGTGGAAAACGATCCAGCCGCGTCAAAATCGCCGAAAAGTTTTCCAAAGCCCCAGCCGCTGCATATTATCAAAGCCTCCGTGCATGAAGCGCCTCAGGCCTCGATCGCGCGGCGGATGTTTGCAATGTCGCTCTGCAACAGCGGATCCTGGCGCATCCCTTCCTCAATCTTGTCGATCGCGTTCGAGACCGTGCTGTGGTCCTTCTTAAACAGCTTGCCGATCGCCGGCAGACTCATCGACAGCAGATTGCGGCAGAAATACATCGACACCTGGCGCGGCAAGAGCACATCCTTCTTGCGGCTCGTGCCCATCATCTTGTCCCGCGAAAGGCCATAGTATTCGCACACCTTCGTGATCACAATATCCTGCGTCAGATGCTTTTCGTGCGCCACCTTGTTTTTGATCGTGCGCTCCGCAAGCTCCAGCGTGATCGGCTGGTTCGAAATGCGCGCCGTGCTGATCACCGTCTGCAGCGCACCCTCCAGCGTGCGGATGTTCACCGCCACATTGTCGACAATGTATTCAATGATGCGATTGTCCACCACAGCGTTTTCCATTTCCGCCTTCTTCTGCAGGATCGCAATACGCGTCTCCACATTTGGCACCTGGATGTTACTGAGCACCCCGCCCTCAAAACGCGTCACCAAACGCTCCTCCAGGTCCGGGATCTCGCGCGGCAGCTTATCCGATGTGATGATGATCTGGCGGTTGTTGTTGCGCAGCTCCTCGAACGTATGGAAGAATTCTTCCTGCGTCCCTTCCTTCCCAGTCAGGAACTGGATATCGTCGATCAGGAGAATATCCACACTGCGGTACTTGCTGCGAAAAAGCCGGCGCCGAATTCTGGTTCGGATTGATCGACGCAATGTAATTCGTTGACAAAGTTCTCGCACGTCGTGAACTTGATCTTCGCTTCCGGCTGCGCCTGCAGAATCTGAAAAGCGATCGACGTTC
>ENA-OQCL01000759-OQCL01000759.1-human-gut-metagenome-genome-assembly--contig:-NODE-759-length-13982-cov-9.785204_pt1 | contig 13982 bp, 15 predicted proteins | sample MGYA00242502_ERZ504586 | MGnify/ENA primary metagenome ERZ504586 (study PRJEB26092, sample SAMD00036316) | human gut metagenome | host: Homo sapiens | study: EMG produced TPA metagenomics assembly of... | reverse complement strand
ATCCTCTGATACGTTTTGTCAAGGGTGTTTAAGAACTTTTTTCGCTGTCATTCAAAATCAGACGCTTGATTTTGTCGCTCATGGTTTCTTTGCTCGTTTCACTGAAATGGATTTTGACGCGGTAGGTGGTCTTTCCGATTTTCTTTATCATTACAGGTGGCGCGGCTTCCTTTACGGTCAGAGGGGAAGCGGTTGCGGGGGTGCTGCGGTTGCTGGTGTCGTTGTTCATAGGCTCTCCTTTCCATGAGAAAAGCCCCATGCGGTCATACATGGGGCGGTGGTTTTGAGGTTGAAGTGGCGAAGTGGCAAAGTGGCAAGGTATCTGGGTTTTGCCACTTGGATTTTGCCGTTTCACTTTTTAAGAGCGTGATACCATGCCGCGCCAATGCGCTTTGAGGTAATGCGCCCGTCAAGGTTTCTCTTTGCCGCCCGGACGGTACGGGCGGATATGCCCGCTTCTGTGGCGGCTTTCTCTATGTCCTCGCTGGCAAGCTCTTTCCCGTCTGCCAGTAAATCCAGTATCAGCCGTTCCGCCTGTTCGGTCTTGGTGGCGGTGTTGCCGCCCGCGCCGGACAGCAGCTCGTCGGCAGTTATATCATATTCGCCTATCCACGAAAAGCCCGTTTCCGGGTCAAGGCAAAAGGCAACGGGCTTGCCCTCCGGCGCAAGGGAAGATTTGTCATGGACGATAACGCGCACATTCGGTTCTCGCTTCACGCGCCCGATCAGCAGGACGCTCCTTGCTGCGGCGCGGAAGTCGATAGAACCTAAGCCCCGGTATGCGCTCTGCCCTCCGGCAGCTTTGTTGAGATGTCCGATAAGGATAACGGCGCACCCGGTACGCTCGGCAACATCGGCAAGGCGGCGGAACATGGGGCGCACTTCGTTTGCCCGGTTCATGTCGGTCTTTTCGCCCATGTACGCCTGTATGGGGTCAAGGATAATCAGCCGCGCCCCGTTCTGCGTGATTGCCTTTTCTATGCGCTCGTCGGAGAGGGTAAGCTCCCGCTTGGCTTCATCAATCACAAGCACGCGGTCAAGGTCGGCTTCGGCTTCTATCAAGCGGGGCTTGACGGTATCGCCCAGCCCGTCCTCGGCGGTCTGGTAAATCACTTGGAATGGCGGCAAGGGCTTCATTCCCGGCAGCGTTCCCCCGGTGGTGCAGGCGGCGGCAAGGCGTAGGGCAAAGGTGGTCTTGCCCTCGCCGGGGTTGCCTTGCACAATGGTTACTTTCCCAAAAGGGATATACGGCTCCCATAGCCATTCAACGGTCTGTGTGTCAACCTCGCTCATGCGGATAATCTCGACGGTTTCTTCCTGCGGCGGCTCTTTCAAGCCGTAAACCGCTTCCCGGATATACTTCCCGTCTGTGATTTCTGCCCGGTGCTGCAATACCTCGTTCCAGTCCTTGTAAAGCGGCACAAGGCGGTGGACGGTCAAGCCCTCCGGCACAAGCTCCGCAAGGCGGCTGCAAGCGTCGTTTCCGGCTTGGTCGCTGTCAAGGCAGAGGTAAACGGTCTTGATGTTCGGACGGTCAGAGAGGAAACGCAACAGGGCTTTTTCTCCCACGCCGCCCAATGACAAATAGCTCTGCTTCTGCCACGCCTTTTTGAACAGGCAGAGGAAAGAGAGCAGGTCAACGGGGGCTTCAAAGACAAAAAGCCTGTCGCCCTCGCCCCGGTAGCAGAAATTAAAGGCTTTGTCGCTGCCTTTCACATCAAGCCGGAAGTTTCCCGCCGTTCCCTTGCTGTGGGCGTAGCGCGGTATTCCGTCCTCGTCCCGCCCCACAAATACGGCGTTGTGGTGGGCTGCGTCCTCGTAAATATCGCCGCGGGCAAAGAAAAAGCCCGTCACATCTTCATCAATGCGGCGGGCTGCTGTGAGGTAGTTCCTCGCTATTCTGTTGTCGTTGTTTGGGGGCGGTAGCCGGAAGTCGGAAAGGGACGCGGGGCAAGGTCTGTCCGGCGGCGGTGCGGCTCCCTTTTCTCCTGTGAGAAGTTCCACGGCTTCGGTGAAGCTCTTGCCGAAAAACTCCATGACAAAATCAACGGGGCCGCCGCCCTTGCTCTGGCTGTGCCTGTACCATTTGTTTCCCCGGACGGTCAAGCTGTCGTGCCGTTTCCAGCGGTATTCATTCCCGGCGCGGGTAAGCTGCTCGCCCTGTGATTGCAGGAAAGAAACAAGGTCGGCTTGGTTCGCCCGGTCTATCTGTTCTTGGGTGTAGTACAAAAATCTCAACTCCTTTCATCGTTCTAAGTCGTGCCGCTTGGCGCGGGTCTGCTCCGGCTGGTCGGCTTTCAGCGCAATATCAACGCACTTGCGGATATTGTGCAGCTCGGCAACCTCGGCGCGGGTTTCTTTCAGCTTGGTATATTCCGCTGTTCTCTGCCCGCTGAGGGTGGCGTACTCTTTTTCCCATTCAGCGATAGGCAAGCTCTTTGTCCCTTTCGGCAGATTTGCATGGAGATAGCGGCTCGCTGCGTTCCATAGCGTAAGCTCGGCGCGGTGGGCTTCCTCGTACTTGTCGCGCTTGCTCGTCCAGCCATTTTTCAGCTTTTTCAGCTCGTCGTGAATGGGCTTGTACTCGGTGTAGTTCTTCCCGTATTCAATCAGCTTTTGTAATTCTTTCATGCGCTTCTCGGCGGTTTTCATGCCCGCCCGGATAGCGTCGGCTTGGTCGCTGACAGAGGAAAGGGTAGCGTCCAGCTCCGCAAGGGTGGAAATGCCATGCTCGGAAAGATAGCCTACTGCCTTTGCAACGGTTTTCAGTTCATCGGCGGCGTGCTGCCTTTGCCAACTTTGCGAATACTTCCGGCTCTTTTCTCTCTGAACGCTCAAATACTTCATCAGCAGATTTGCAAGGCCGGGGGATTGTTGCGGCTGTTCCGGGGCGGTTTCCCACGCTTTGAACAGGTCGGCAATCCATTCTTTGAGCTTTCCAATCTGCGCTCGGATTTCCCGTATAAGGCGGTTTGCCTTTTGGATATTCCGGTTCAGTTCGCCTTTCTCGGTGGCAATACCTTTCTTCTCCATCTGGCAAGCCGCCACGCCCATGTGGACGGTGGGTATCTCGCCAATGCCGCGCTCGGCGTTGCTGCGGTGGTCGATACGCTCCGGGCTTCCGGCTCGTTCAAGGTAGGCGTTTGAAATATCCGCCCATGCCTTACGCCACAAGAGGGCGTTGCCCTTGTCGTTCCAGCCGGTCAGGTCAACTTTGTGCGTCTTGTATCTGCCGCTTGGCAAGCGGATACGCTCGCCGTTTTCATCAAGGTCATATTCCTTTTGGGACTTTGCCGCCCATGCGCCGCGCTCGTCAAGGGGGCGCATGGTAAGCATGATGTGACAATGGGGATTGCCCTTGCCGGTGTCGTGAATGGCATAATCAACGCACATTCCTCTGGAAACAAATTGAGAGGAACAGTATTCCCGGACAAGCCGGATCTGTTCCTCTCTGGATAACTCTATGGGGAGCGCCGCGTCAATCTCTCTGGCAAGCTGGGCGTTCCCGGCTTTCTCGTAAAGCTCCACGCTGTTCCACAAGGTTGAACGGTCAGAGAAAGAGGGCGGGGCGTGGGGTGGCAGCATAATTTCCGTATGGACAACACCGCCTTTGCGGGTGTAGTCGTGTGTCATTCCGTCCCACTCATTTGTCAGCTTTTCGCCGCTTCGGTAGGCGGCTGCGGCAACGGCTGATTTGCCCTTGCCCCGGCTGACAATGCTGATATTACAATGATAGATGGCTATGGGTATCACCTCCCGGATAAAATGAAAACCCGCAAAAATGGTACAGACGCCAAAGGCGGGTATACTGTTTTTGTGGGTGTGCAGGGATAGCCGCGTAAGCGGCGCAAGGGGTGCAGCCCCTTGTTGCGGCAAAGCCGCCAATGTCGGTCAGAGAGGGAAGCAAGCGGCTTTCTCTCTGTGCCGACAAGCCCTCGGCAGAGCGCACGCACCCGTAAGGGTGTATAAGTGCGCCCTTTGTACCAAAGGGATTATTCGCTTTTCCCGCCCTCGGTGCGTTTTTTCAGATAGCCCCGCGCTTCCTCGCTCGTCAGGGCAAGCCGGAGAAAGGCGGCGGCTTCTTCGTCGGTCATGGTCTTTGCTTCTGGCACAATGCTCTCAAAGACCGCACCCCGGACGATCAGCCGATGGCTGCGCGTCCTGCGTTCCTCTTGGGATAACTTTTGCCGCAACACCTTTTCCCGATTTTCAAGCTGCCGGATTTTCTTCTTCCCGTCCTCAATCTCGGCTTGCAATTCCTCGCGTTTTTTTCTCTCGGTTTCGTCATGGGTGGTCACTCCTTTCTACCTGTCGGCATAGAAAAAGGACAGTCGATTTCCTCGGCTGTCCTTTTGATTAGGGTGTTTGGTTTACTCCGTTCTGCTCAATAAATGGGAATATTAAATATCAATACGCCCTTTAATACATTCCTATTAAAACATCAGCTTCGATTGTCAAATGTGTGAGAGTACGCCAATCAACGCAATCTTTTTCAACGCAAAAGAGAAGCGGCGTCATTTCAATAAACGACATTCTTTGTTCTGATGACAACTGTACGGTGGCTGAAACCGTTTCTCTTGAAATGGTTTTAAGATATTTCTCAAAATATTCAACGACAGACTCATTTGAATAATCTGGATTTTTCAAGTGTGCTTGCACTTTAGTCCTGATTTCCCTCAAATGATTTTTCGTAGGAATTACTTTCACAACATATCCGTTAGGAGATAGCAATCGCTGAAATTCTTTGTAGTGTGCAGGCGAAAATATGTCTAAAATACAATCCATACTTCCGTCTTTCAAAGGGATTTTTGATAAGTCAGTAACAAACCACTTCACTGCTTTGCGCTTGTCTTTTTTTGATGCAATCTGTATTGCCTCCCTTGACAAGTCAAAGGCAAAGATGTTTCGTTCTGTTCTTTGCTGTATCTGCCTTGCATAGAAACCCTCGCCGCAACCAACATCTAAAATGTTTCTTATAGATGGCGTATCAGAAATAAACTGTATGATTTTCTCCAACACAACATCATACATGCCATACTCCAAAATTTGGTGCCGGTTGTCAAAAGACCGCTTGCTGTAGTTGGTTTTGGGCGATGATTTTAACAACAAATTTACATACCCATATCTTGAAATATCAAAGCAATGTCCATGTCTACAAATTAGGCTATTGCCTTGTATATCCATTGATTTTGTGCAAATTGGGCATTGAAAATAAACCTTGCTGTCTGCAAAGCGTGATAAATTATTATTCATTTGTTTTTCCTCCGTAATTACATCTCTGCTTCAATAAGCGAGTTATGCAATACGGATAACCGCAACATAACTCGCGGTTTTATCTTAATCTCATAAATGTAACCATTGTGTTGTCCTCCAATCAATTCCGCAGTATTACTCTGCTTTTAGAAAAAGTATAGCACAAAACTATGAACATTTCAACTCTATTTCAGCCTGTCGGCGACGTTGCTCTCTCTGGCATACCGCCGCGCCGCTTCCCGCCGTTCCTCGCTGTATGGGGCGGTCAGACGGAAAGAGAAGCGGCCTTTCTCAATGTCAAACTCCATGCAGCCCGTTTCCGGGTCTGCGTCAGTCTGCTGGCAGATCGCCGGATAACGGCGGCTGTATGCAAGCAGACGCTTTTTCAAGGCGGTGTTGTGGGTGCGGATATGGATAAGGGGGTCTTTCTCGTCAAACCAAATATCGGTGGTCTTTTCCTGCTTGGTAAGCCCTGTTCTCATGCAAGCTCCTTTCTGCGCCCCTGTTACGCAATAGGGGCATTTTTCGGGTGTTTTCTCCGGCTCTTGACTTGGAGAAAACGGCGTTTTTGACGATAAAAACCGCCCGGACGGGGAATGGTTCGTCGGGGCGGCTGTTATCGCAAGATTTCTGTTTTTTCCGGCTCTTGACCGTCAGACATAGATTAGCTCATGCCTGATGATTTCCTCGGCTCTCGCCTTGCAGTTGTTCATCAAACCTACCCATTTCATCGGGTCGGCGGCTTTAAGGGCTTCGGTGGCTCCCGCTTCTCTGGCAAGGCGGGGCATGAGGTAGTCCAGCATATCCCGCGCCGCCCGGTCTGTTTCCGCAAGGTGGGGGTATAGCTTCTCGCTGGCTACAAGGGCGTTATAAAGGCGGCGGCGGTATTGTTCCAGATAGGCTTTCCGCAGCCGCCCATAGTGGCCGATATGGGGCTTCAGGGCAATAGGGCGGTTCCCGTTGTCAATCAATCTTCTCATGCGATTTGTTCTCCTTTCTCGTCCTGCTTCTTTTTGTGGTAGTTCTCCCGCCTTGCAGCAAGGAAGTTTTCATACCGGGCTTGAGCTTCGGGATTTCCGGCTGCGGCTTCCTCGTACATCTTCTGACGGGATTTCTTGGTAGCTTCACTGTGATATGCCCGCCGCCTTGCAAGCTCGGCGGCTGCGGCGGGGTCGGTTTCCGCTTGGGTTTTCAGTTCTTGGTAGGCGTTCTTCTTCCGGCTCCGGCTGGCTTCCAGGCGTTCCGTTTCCTCCGGCGTGAGTGGCTGGCCTGCGTCCTGCGCGGCGGCAAGCTCTTTCAGCGTCCGGGGCTTGGGCGGCTGTGCCGCTTTCTGACGCTCATACCATGCCTTGTGCTGGCGGTTCTTCTTCTCCCGGTAGGCGGCAAGACGCTCTGCTTCCTCCGGCGTGAGGTCGGCTCCGGCCTTTTGCAGCGCGGCAAGCTCCTTTAAGGATTTCGACTTAGGGGGCTTGGGCGGTTCGGCGGCTTTCCGCTTCTCCCGCCATTCCTTTTGCCATGCCCGGTTATGGGCTAACCGCGCTTCATCTGCCGCCTGTTCCTCCGGGGTCAACAAGCCCGCTTTCTTCCTCGCGGTAAACTCCCGTTTCTCTGCCTTGCGCTTTTCTTCCCGCGCCTTGGCAAGCTCCTGTGAATGGGCTTCCTTTGCGGCCTGTTCCTCCTGCTGGCGGCGTTGTTCCTCGGCTTCCATTGGGGTAACGATATGGGCGGGGACTTCAAACGCGCCGATGAAGTTGAGGTAAATATCTATCCGCTGGCGGCGGCTGTTCCCGCGCCCCTCGCCCTCATGGACAACCACTTTCTCGATAAACTCGTTGAGCATGGGCGTTGTCAATTCGGAAAAGTCGGTGTAGCGGCTCACAAGCTCGATAAACTTATCTGTTTTCAGCCTGTCGGCGTTCCAGCTCTCGATTGCTTCCTGCCATTGTGCGATAGCGGCTTCCAGCCCGGTCTGTTCCTCGTCATATTCGGCAAGCAGACGGGTAAAGTGCTTATCGGGTATCTTGCCTGTGGCGTTGCCCTCATAGAGCTTCTTTACAAGGCCGTCCAGCTCCTTACACCGCCGCTGTGCCTTGCTCACTTTCTGCCGGTACTCCTTGACGGCGTTCTCTTGGTGCTGGTCGGACGCTTCCCGCACACGCTCGATAAACTCCGCTTCATTGTGCCGCACATACCAGCTCACGCGCTGGATTGCGGCAAGAATGGCGGCTTCCATTTTCGCGGTGGGGATATAGTGCATGGTACAGTCGCGGGTAAGCTGGCGGTAGCTGGAACACACAAAAGCGTCGTCCAGATACTTGCCTTGCACAAGGCTGCTGCGGTGGGTCAGCTTCGCGCCGCAGTCGGCGCAGTAGAGAAGCCCGGTCAAGCGGTTTGGGGTGGTCTGCCGCTTGGGGGCGCGGCGTTTTGTTCCCATAAGCCGCTGGACGGTGTTCCATGTTTCCTCGTCCACAATGGCGGGGATTTCCCCGTCAAAAATATACTGTTCCTCCGGCGCGGTCTTGCGGGTGCTTTTGGTCTTGTAGTTCTCGCAGACGGTTTTCCCTAAAACCTTGCGCCCTGTGTACTCCGGGCGTTTGAGGATATAGCTGATAGTTGTTGTTGACCATGCGTAGGGGTCTGTGTACTTCGCCGCCCGGACGGGTGCGCCTATCCGCTTCCAATGCTCGGACGGGATAGGGATTTTCTCGGCGCGGAGTGCCCTTGCTATGCTGGCGATACTCTCCCCGGCAACAACGCTGTGGAAGATACGGCGCACAACGGCGGCGGCTTCCTCGTCGATTACCCATTCGCCCTTGTTCTCCTTGGACGCAAGGTAGCCATAGCTGACGCTGCCGGAGCAGCGCAAGCCCTTTTCCATTCTCGACTTGAAAACGGTCTTGATTTTCCGGCTGGTGTCGGCAACATACCACTCGTTTATCACATCTCGGAAAATTGACATTATATCAAAGCCGTTGGCGGTATCAAGGTTGTCATTTGCCGCAATAAAGCGTACATGGTACTCGTCAAAGGTGCGCTTCAAAAGCCCCACTTCGACAACATCACGGCCAATCCTGCTTTGGTCTTTGATAATGACCGTAGCCACATTTCCCGCCCGGATTTCTTCCAGCATAGCGTCCAGCCCCGGACGCTTGAAAGTCGTTCCCCGCACTCCGTCATCGGTGAAGTGCCGGATATTCGTAAAGCCGTTCTTTTGGGCGTAGTCCTCCAAAATGCGCTTTTGGTTTTCTATCGACACGCTTTCCCCGGCTCGTTCATCGTCATGGGAAAGACGCTCGTACAGGGCTGTGATTTTTCCCTTGTCCGGCTGTTTCTTCATGGGGTGTAACCTCCTTTCTTGAGGGTGCGCGCTCCCTTTATCCTTATTGTAAATTACCATTCGGGTCGGTTAAGACGTAAGAGGAATGAAGCTGCATTAGATTAGGTTTGACAAAAAATCTTGTTTTTCCGCTGCCGCTGCCGCCGATCACGACGACGTTCTTATTTCTCGCGTACTTCGGCTGCTTCGGGCGGCTGTTCATGGTAAGCCGTTCCGTCTGCGTCAAAATGATGTTGTTTTGGAAATCCGGGTCTATGTAGGGCTTTATATCTTCGGCGTTTCCCCATCGGGCAGAGCCGTACTCCGCGCCCTTGCGGTATTTCTTCGCGTTTTTCCCTTTGACATAGACTATCAAGCGGATAATCACCGCACCGACAATGCCGACAAGCAAATCCAACGGGTAAACGCTCGGCAAGGCGTTTTCAAAGGCTGCGGAAAATCCTTGTGTGATATTCAGTATCTTTGCAGAAATATCCGCGCCGGGGGCAAGCCGCACCGCCTGTCCGACTTTATCAAAGAGATAGACAAAGAACACATAGGGGATATTCGGAAGTATCAGCTTTTTGTAGTTGATCTGCTTCATATCTCGCGCCCCCTGTCCATTTTCTTTACCTTGTCGCGGGCGGCGTTAAGCTGCTTCGCCTTGTCCTTTGCAGCGGCAAGGGCTTTGCGGATAGAGGGCTTTTTCTCCCGGTTCAGCTTCTTTGCGGAAAACTCTTGAAACGCTGCGGTCATAACGTCCGCGTCCCGGCCTTTGAAAAACACAAGGTAACGGGTCTGCTCGCCCTTAACCTTTTTTAGCGAAAAATCTATGTTGTATTTCTTCGCCGTACTCTCAAAGGCTTTAATATTGCTGTCGGTGATCTCGATGTTGGAAACACCCGCGTTCTGCTTCATAAGCTGCCGCATGGTCTGTTTCCCATGCGCGGGTTTGCTTTTCTGCTCCAAAAACTTTTGGATTGCTTTCTGTAACGCCTGTTCGGTAAGCCGCGCCGCGCCTTTTCCCACTTTGACGTATAGGGCAATCGTTTTTTGGGTTACTTCCTCCTGCAAGGTATCAACTCCTTTCCCGGTAAAGTGCGGCTATGCTCATTCGCCGCCGTATAAGTCGTGATTGACAAGGGCGGTATAGTAGCTGTCAATGGTACTCGGCGCGTTGAACAGCACCGCTTTTAGATACTGCTTGATGTTGCGCACTTTGGTTGTGTTCTCCCTCATGCAATCCAAAACAAACTCAATATGGCTGCTGTTCAGCTTCAAAAACTTGGATTTCACCAATTCGGCGGGGTAGTCGTCCCCGGCAATACGGATTGTCTTTCGGGCTGTGCAGACGGTTTCCAGCATAAGGTCAACAATCTCGTCCAAACGGTCTTTGTCAATTTTGCAGTTTTGAATGAGATGGTCGTATTCGATATTGTCCTTGATAATCTCCCTGTAAATCTCTACTGCGCTATTGCTTTTCGCTTCCGTTCTTTTCCTTTCCGGCGGCGTAGCCGCTTCGCCATGCGCAAAGGGCAAGGGGTTTAGGGAATGGAAAGGAATGGAATCGGTACTTGATAAATCAGTAATTGATTGTTCTTTACTTAATATATCTTTATTTAATTGCGTTGGATTTTCCAACGTAGGTTTTTCCTGCGTAGGTTTTTCCAACGTTGGATTATCCAATGTTGGATTTTCCAATGTAGGTAAATCCAATATAGGCGGCTGTCCGCCGCTGGTAGCTGCTTCCGGCTCTCGCGGCTGCGGCTGCTCGTATATGACGTAATCTGCGCCCCGCAAGCGTCCCTTTTCGTCGCGCTCCCGGCTGCGCACGATATATCCGGCTTTTTCGAGTTCCTTTACCGCTTCGCGGATTGCGTCGATCTTCTCCCGGTTGATATGGGATAAGCCCGCAAGGGTATAATCCCAATCTTCGGGCAGCGAAAGCATTTGCGACAACAAGCCCTTTGCCTTTAAGGACAATTCCTTGTTTCGCAAGTGGTGGTTGCTCATAACGGTATATCCCGTATTTCGCTCCACTCTGAAAACTGCCATATTTCCTCACTTCCTCTCTTGGTATGCGTGGACAATTAGAAAGCCGTTTTCGGCTGTTTTGGTATTGCAATATGCCCTTTGCCGTTTTCGCGTCTGCAAAGCCGCATGGCACAAGGGCTTTTGCCCGTCTATTTGTCCATGCTGGCGTGCGTTTTCCGCGTCCTTTTGCCGGGGCAATAGGGACACTCTTTGAAAACGCAAAACTCATATTTCCACCCGGGGCGGTAGAAACGGCAAGTGCCGCAATCTTCATCATCTCCGGCACAACCGGATTGATAGCGGTCAAATCCCGGCTTCTGCTGCATGAGCAATTCAAACGCCCGCTGCTTGCCCTTTGTGAAATACATTCCGGCTGCACCTCCTTTCCTGCGGGCATAAAAAAACGGCGTTACTTTCTCCCCCAAAGGGGTTAAGGTAACGCCGTTTGTGTGCGTATTCAGTTTTTAACACATTCCCTGTCTATCCGCTGTCCGCAAAACCATTGATTTTATTAGCTTTTTGCCGCTATCGCTATCACACCTCATTATTTGACCGTCCGGGCTGGAATGAGATGATCCGGTTGGCCGAGGCAGGAAAGGTCAGAACAGTCATTGTCAAGGATATGTCCCGCATGGGCCGGGACTATCTGAAAGTTGGTTACTATACCGAGAGCTTCTTTGCCGAGCGGGATATTCGGTATATTGCCATCAATGACGGCGTGGACAGCGACAAGGGGGACAACGATTTCACCCCATTCCGCAACCTGTTCAATGACTTCTACGCCCGCGATACCAGCAAGAAAATCCGGGCTGTTATGCGGGCCAAAGGAAACTCCGGGGAACATCTCTGCACCAATCCGCCCTACGGGTATATGAAAGACCCGGCGGACAAAAAGAAATGGATTGTGGACGAGGAAGCCACCGAGATCATCAAACGGATTTTTGACCTGTGCATTGCGGGGAAAGGCCCCATGCAGATTGCCAAGCTGTTGACCGCCCAACACGTCCTGACGGTTAAGGCCCACTACGCCCACCGGGACGGAAAGCCGCTGCCGGAGAAGCCGTATCAATGGAGCCCTAAATCTGTGGCGGGAATCTTGGAGCGGCCAGAGTACACCGGCTGTACGGTAAACTTCAAGACCTATTCCAAGTCCCACAAGCTGAAAAAACGGCTGCATAATGCCCCGGAGAACCAGCGGATTTTCCCCAATACCCAGCCTGCCATTATCGAGGAACAAGTCTTTGCGCGGGTACAGGATGTGGACAGGAGACAGCCGCGCCCAGCAGACGGGAAGCAAGGATTATTCTCTGGACTGCTCTACTGTGTCGGATGCGGGACAAGCTGTATTTCTGTACGACAAACAGCTTTTCGCCCAAGCAAGACCACTATGTCTGCTCCAACTATAAGAGCAATACGGGAACGTATTCCGCCCACTTTATCCGGGAAGAAACGCTAAAATTGTTTGTGTTGCAGCGGATTTTTCGATGTGACGGCATTGTTCTTTGACGATGCCATGGCATTTGAAGAAGCCGCGAGAAAGCAACGGTTCCAAGAAGCCGAAAAAGAGGCCAAGAAGCGCAAGCGTGAAATTGCCCAAGCGGAAAAGCGCATTGCCGAACTTGACCGGATTTTCAAGCGCATCTATGAGGACGACATCAGCGGGACGATCAGCCATGAACGGTTCTTGAAACTCTCCGCCGACTATGAGGCAGAACAAAAGAAACTGACGGAGCAGGTCAAGGCATGGCGGGACGCGGTAGAAACCTTTGAACAGAATCAAGCCGATTTCGCCAGCTTTGCAGCCATTGTGCGGAAGTATGTGGGCATCCGGGAACTGACGCCCACCATCGTCAACGAGTTTGTGAAGAAGATCATCGTCCATGCACCGGATAAGTCCAGCGGCCACCGCAGGCAGAAGATTGAACTGATCTGGAACTTCATTGGAGAAGTCAATTTGCCGGGCGACGATCAGACCGTGGAACGGCAAAGAAAAGGCAGGACGGCATGACTTTTCAGCCATGCCGCCCTGCGACAATTAAATTACTTCCTTATGAGCGCGCGCCTTTTCGGATGTCTCTTTTATTTTTGGAAATCTGTCCCCGGTTTCCGGGCAGGCCGGATATGCCAAAGGCCCCGACGCTTAGCCGCTATGACACACACTTCCCCGGAATCATATGCTGATCCGGGTGATTTTATGCGGCGAAAACCATGGCGCTATTTTGCCTTGAGTTGTGGCGCCGCGCTTCTCTGGTTGATCATATCCACATGGCTGTCGCTTCCGTGGCTGCGGTATGTGGCGAAATATTTGCCGGACTGGTATGTATTGCTGGTCATCATGGGAATCGCGTTGCTCCCCGGGTATTTGATGAATGCCATGTTTGTATCCAATCTGTTTCATGTGAAAACGAAAGCATTGCCTGACCCCTGCCGGGAACCGGTCACCGTGCTGATCTGCGCCCGCAATGAGGAGGGAAGCATCTATCAGACCATTGAGCGCGTCGCTGCGCAGCAGTACGAAGGAAAGCTGGAAATCCTGTGCGTGGATAACGGGTCCACCGATCGTACCGCAGCAGAAATCCAAAGGGCTGCCGGCGCGCTTTCGACTCCGCAGCGGGTCATCCGCCTGCTTTTGTGTGAGCAGGCAGGGAAGGCGCATGCGCTCAATGCCGGCCTTTCTCAGGTGAACACCCGCTACTTCATCACGGTGGATGCCGACACGCTGCTTGAACGTCATGCGGTTTTGCGGATCATCCGGCGTATCCGTGCAAGTGGCGCCGGATGTGTGGCGGGCAATCTTCTGGCCAGAGAGAGCGGCAATGTCATTCAAAAGATGCAGATATACGATTATCTCATCAGCATTGCGGCCATCAAGCGCTTTCAGGGGAGCTATGGCTCCACACTTGTGGCGCAGGGCGCTTTCAGCGCGTATGATACACTGGCCGTCAAACGCGCAGGAGGCTGGGAGCAGTGCGCCGGTGAGGATATTGTGCTGACCTACCGCCTGTTGTCCCAGGGGCTGGCGTCGCTGTATGAGCCGGCAGCCATTGGCTACACCGATGTGCCGTGCACGCTGCGGGCGCTGTGCAGCCAGCGCATGCCGCTGGGCCCGGGGCGATGTTTGACGGCCTGCGCGCGGTGATGCCCTGGCGGCAGCGGAGCTTTTTGCAGTGGCTACTTTGAAAGCGTCAACGTGTCAATTGTGTTTTGGACCTTGCATTTATATTCGGCTTCTGGGTAGGCGTGGTGCTTTTGTGCTTTGGCCTGAGCTGGTTTGTGGCTGGATGACCCTGTGGATGCTTCCGGCGCTGCTGGTCAACGCATGGAGCGTATACGTCTTTCAGCGCAAACAGGAAGGAATCGTCATCCGGCACAGCGCGAC
>ENA-OQCL01000758-OQCL01000758.1-human-gut-metagenome-genome-assembly--contig:-NODE-758-length-13992-cov-2.701479_pt1 | contig 13992 bp, 14 predicted proteins | sample MGYA00242502_ERZ504586 | MGnify/ENA primary metagenome ERZ504586 (study PRJEB26092, sample SAMD00036316) | human gut metagenome | host: Homo sapiens | study: EMG produced TPA metagenomics assembly of... | reverse complement strand
AGTCGAGGCACGCGACGGCCACGGCAACCGCATCAATGTCACGCTGTTCCCGGACCACGTCGTCGAGGTCGATGGATTTGGCCGCGGCATCCCCGTTGACTACAACAAGGCTGAGGAGCGCTTGGAACTGGGATCCTGGTCTTTTGCGAGCTGTACGCCGGCGGCAAATACGCCGAGGGCAGCGGCAACTATGATTTCAGCCTGGGCCTGAACGGTCTGGGCCTGTGCGCCACCCAGTATGCCAGTGAGTGGATGACCGCCGACATCTACCGCGACGGCTTCCACTATCACCTCGAAATTGCAAAAGGGCGGGAACGTCGGCGGCTTGCAGAAGGAGCCGTTCAAGGGCAAGCGCACCGGCTCGGTCATCCGCTGGAAGCCCGACACCGAGGTTTTCACCGACATTGCCGTCCCGGCGGAATCCTTCAAGGATATGCTCCGCCGTCAGGCCGTCGTCAACGACGGCGTTACGCTGGTCTTTACCGACAAGTCCGGCAGCGACGCCGAAAAGTTCGAGTACCTGTACGAGCATGGCATCACCGACTACGCCAACGAGCTGGTAGGGGACAAGGCCCTGACGCCCGTGTATTTCTGTTCCGGTGCCGCCGCGGGCCGTGACCGCGCCGACCAGCCCGACTATCAGGTCAAGATGAACGTCGCGTTCGCGTTCTCCAACACCGTACAGTGTCTGGAGTATTACCACAACTCCAGCTGGCTGGAGCACGGCGGCAGCCCGGACCGCGCCGTGCGCACGGCATTCGTCAGCCAGATCAACGCCTGGCTGAAAAACAAGGGTCTGTACAAAAAGAACGAGAGTGCGATCACCTTTGCCGACGTGCAGGATTGCCTTGTGCTTGTCTCGTCCAGCTTCTCCACCCGCACGAGCTACGAGAACCAGACGAAAAAGGCCATCACGAACAAGTTTGTGGCCCAGGCCATGACCGAGTTCCTGAAGCATCAGCTTGAGGTCTACTTTATCGAGCACCCCGACGAGGCCGAAAAGGCCTGCAAGCAGGTGCTCATCAATAAGCAGAGCCGCGAGCACGCCGAGAAGGCGCGCATCACGATCAAAAAGACGATGACCCAGCAGATGGATCTCGCCAACCGCGTGCAGAAGTTCGTGGACTGCCGCACCAAGGACGCCACCCGCCGTGAGCTGTATATCGTGGAGGGCGATTCCGCTATGGGCGCGGTCAAGCAGAGCCGTGACTCGGAATTTCAGGCCATCATGCCGATCCGCGGCAAGATCCTGAACTGCCTGAAGGCCGACTACGCCCGCATCTTCAAGTCGGAGATCATCACCGACCTGATCCGCGTCATGGGCTGCGGCGTTGAGCTGGGCGGCAGCCACAATAAGGATCTGGCCAGCTTCAATCTGGACAACCTGCGGTTCAATAAGGTCGTCATCTGTACCGATGCCGATGTGGACGGCTACCAGATCCGCACCCTCGTGCTGACGATGCTCTACCGCCTGACGCCGACCCTCATCAATAAGGGCTATGTCTATATCGCAGAATCGCCGCTGTACGAGATCAACACGAAGAATAAGACCTTCTTCGCCTACACCGAACCGGAAAAGGCCGACATCCTGCGCCGCATTGAGGGCGAAAAGTACACGATCCAGCGCTCGAAAGGTCTGGGCGAGAACGACCCCGAGATGATGTGGCTGACTACGATGAGCCCCGAAAGCCGCCGCCTTATCAAGGTATTGCCCACCGATGCCGAGCGCACCGCCGCGGTGTTTGACCTGCTGCTGGGCGATAACCTGCAGGGCCGCAAGGAGCATATCGCCGAGCACGGCGCGGAGTATCTGGACGATCTGGATGTAAGCTGATACGCGCCCGACAGAAGAACACCCCTACGATTGCCGCGCGTGTAGGTGCGGGGCGTGACCCGCCCGCAACCTTCCCGCAAACGCTCTGCGCCCGGTATGCTGCGGGCCGGACATGTCCGGCCCCTGCCGGGCGGCTGTGAATATAGGATAGATTTTATGGCAAAACGAAAAGAAAAAAAGCTGACCCCCGCGCGCCCGCAGCTGGGGGATAATGTTGAAATTTTATCGGCGGGTGAGGTGCTGGAATCTGCCATCACCGACACGCTGGAAACCAACTATATGCCCTATGCGATGAGCGTTATCGTTTCCCGCGCGCTGCCGGAGATCGACGGCTTCAAGCCCTCCCACCGCAAGCTGCTCTACACGATGTACGGCATGGGCCTGCTGAAGGGCAACCGTACCAAAAGCGCCAACATCGTCGGCAGCACGATGCACCTGAACCCCCACGGCGATGCAGCCATCTATGACACGATGGTGCGCATGGGCCGCTCCAACGAGAGCCTGCTCGTGCCGTTCGTGGACTCCAAGGGTAACTTCGGCAAGGCGTACAGCCGCGATATGGCCTACGCCGCCGCCCGTTACACCGAGGCCAAGCTCGAGCCGGTCTGCGATGAGCTGTTCCGCGACATCGACAAGGACACCGTCGATTTTGTGCCCAACTACGACGGCACGACGACGGAGCCGACGCTGCTGCCCGTCACCTTCCCGACGATTCTGGCCAACAACACGCTGGGCATCGCCGTCGGCATGGCATCCAACATCTGCTCCTTCAACCTCGAGGAACTCTGCAATGCGACGATTGCCCTGATGAAGGACCCGCAGGCCGATTTGCGGGAAATCATTCCGGCCCCTGATTTCGTCGGCGGCGGCCACGATTCTGTACGACGCCGCCGAGATGCAGAACGTGCTGGAAAATGGCCGCGGCAGCGTCCGCGTCCGCGCTAAGTGGAGCTACGACAAGGAAAACAACTGCATCGACGTACACGCAGATCCCGCCCACGACGACGGTAGAAGCCATCATGGACAAAACTACGAGTTGGTCAAGCTGGCAAAATTCGCGAAATCTCCGATATGCGCGACGAGACCGACCTGAACGGCTTAAAGCTGACGATTGATTTGAAGCGCGGCCAGGACCCCGACAAGCTGATGGCGCGCCTGTACAAGGCCACGCCGCTGGAGGACAGCTTCGCCTGCAACTTTAACGTGCTGATTGCGGGCCAGCCCAAGGTGCTGGGCGTGCGCAGCATCCTGAACGAGTGGATCGCCTTCCGCGCCGAGTGCGTGCGCCGCCGCACCTACTACGACCTGCAGGGCAAGCAGAAGCGTCTGCATCTGCTCAAGGGCTTGAAGGCGATTCTGCTCGACATTGACAAGGCCATTGAGATCGTGCGCAACACGGCCGAGGAGACCGAGGTCGTACCCAACCTGATGATCGGCTTTGGCATTGACGAGGTACAGGCTGAATATGTGGCCGAGATCAAGCTGCGCCACCTTAACCGCGAGTACATCCTCAAGCGCACCGAGGAGATCGAGGAGCTCGAAAACGCCATTGCCGATCTTGAGGATATTCTCAAGCGCCCGGCCCGCATCAATAAGATCATCATGAAGGAACTGGGCGATGTAGCCAAAAAGTACGGCAAGCCCCGCCGCTGCGAGATCATGTACGAGATCCCGGCCTCTGAGGCGGAGGAGCCTGAGCAGCAGATCCCCGACTACCCGGTGCATCTGTTCTTCACGCGGGACGGCTACTTCAAAAAAATCACGCCCCAGAGCCTGCGCATGAGCGGTGAGCAGAAGCTGAAAGACGGTGACGAGGTACTGTTTACCTGCGAAAGCACGAACAGCACCGAGCTGCTCTTCTTCACGAATCACCGTCAGGTCTACAAGTCCCACGCCTATGACTTTGCCGACAGCAAGGCCAGCGTGCTGGGCGATTATGTAGCCTCCGCCCTCGGCATGGAGGAGGGTGAGGTGCCGCTGTATATGGTGGTCACGCCCGATTACAAGGGCTGGATGCTCTTCCTCTATGAGAACGGCAAATGCGCCAAGGTCCCGCTGTCCAGCTATGAGACAAAGCAGAACCGCCGCAAGCTGCTCAAGGCATACAGCGATAAGGCAGAGCTTGCCTTTATGCGCTTTATCCCCGAGGAGACCGAACTGGCCATCTTTACAACAAACAACCGCCTGCTGCTGGTCGGCAGTGCGCTCATCCCTGAAAAGGCGACCCGCGATACCGCCGGTGTCAATGTGGTTACGCTGAAAAAGAACGCCGGTATCTCCCGCCTGACGCTGGCCGAGGGGCTGGAGCTCAACGATGCCCCGCGCTATCGTGTGCGTACCCTGCCTGCCGCCGGCGCCACCCTCAAGGAGGATGACCGCATCGAGCAGCTGACGCTGTAAAGAAAATAGTGCACAAATCTCCGTAGGGGCGCATTCCATATGCGCCCGCAAGGTGTCTGCCGTCTGACGGGCGGATATAGAATCCGCCCCTACGGTGTCAACCGAAAAAAGTGCTTGACAATCTTGATACTTTGTGCTAAAATATTCCAGCAATCGTTCAGATGGCTGCTCCGTCCGCACAGGATGGCGAACGCTGGTAGCCGCAATTCGGAGATTGTGATGAGCACATATATCAAGTATGGCTCCTTTTATCATGATCGAGAAAGAGGTGAATTTAACCATGAAGCAGGGCATCCATCCGAACTATGTGGACTGCACCATCACTTGTGCCTGCGGCAATGTGATCCACACCCGTGACACCAAGCCGGAGATCCACGTCGAAGTTTGCAGCAAGTGCCATCCGTTCTACACCGGCAAGCAGAAGCTGGTCGATACCGGTGGCCGCGTCGAGCGTTTCAAGCGCCGTTTCGCCAAGTCTGGCAAGTAATTCCGTTTTTGTACCCCGGATGTTCTTTCATCCGGGGTATTTTTGCTATAGAGTGAGGTTTGCGCCATGGCCGACTATAAAACCATACGCGGCACTTCCACATTTGAATATGAGGAAAAGCGCAGCCGCTTTATCGCCACGGCCGCCTTTGCCGATACCGAGGAAAAGGCCCTCGCCGTGCTGAACGCGGTGCGCGCTGCCAACCGCACGGCGCGCCACAATGTCTATGCCTATGTGCTGCAGAACGGCCGAACGCGGTATTCCGATGACGGCGAACCCGCCAAAACCGCCGGGACCCCGGTGCTGGAGACGATCGGCCACGCAGGTGTGGCCGATGTGATCGTTGTAGTGACGCGGTATTTCGGCGGCATTCTGCTGGGCACCGGCGGGCTGGTGCGGGCGTATACGGCGGCGGCCTCCGGCGCGCTGCAGCAGGCCGAGCTTGTCAGCATGCGCCTTGTGGTGGACTGCAGCGTCCGTGTGAGCTATGCCCAGTTTGAACAGGCCCAGCGCATCATTGCGGCGGCGGAAACAAGACTGGACGAGCCGGTCTTTGACGATGCCGTGACCCTTTGCTGGCGTATGCCCGCAGGGCAGGAGGGTGCGCTCTGCACCGCACTGAACGAACTGACGCGCGGCGGGGCTGAGGTGGAGATTTCCAAACCGCAGTACGCCCCGTTTTGAATTGCGGCAGCTTGCATCGGCCTGCGGGGGCGTTGGGGACGCCGCCCCCTGCAACCGTGAAAATATTTCAAAAAAATCCCCACAAAAAAAGAGTGTTTCCCATACTTTTGTCGTATTTATAGATAGAGGATCAGGAAAAGGGGGCGCACTATGACGATCCGTGAAGAGACCGAGGCCATTGAACGGCAGACCCTGAGCAGCTGCGCGACCTTGAGCGCGAACAGTCTGGGCCGCCGCCTGCCGCTGACGGAGGACCCGATCCGGCCCTGCTTCCAGCGCGACCGGGATCGTATTCTCCACAGCAAGGCCTTCCGCCGGCTGAAGCAGAAAACACAGGTATTTCTCTCGCCGGAGGGAGATCACTACCGCACCCGGCTGACCCATACGCTTGAGGTGTCCCAGATCGCGCGCACGGTCTCCCGCGCGCTGCGGCTGAATGAGGACCTGACCGAGGCCATCGCCCTTGGGCATGATCTGGGCCACACTCCCTTTGGCCATGCGGGTGAGCGCGCCCTTAACCGACTTTGCCCGGGGGGCTTTACCCATTACCGGCAGAGCCTGCGCGTTGTGGATTTTCTCGAGCGGGACGGTCAGGGCCTGAACCTGACCTGGGAGGTACGCAACGGCATTGTGACCCACACGACCGGCGCCTGGGCCCGCACACCGGAGGGCTGTGTTGTGCGCCGTGCGGATCACATCGCATTTTTGAACCACGATATTGAGGATGCGATCACGGCGGGGGTGCTTGACCCGCGCCGCCTGCCGCCCGAGGCAACGGCCGTGCTGGGCCATACAAAGTCTGAGCGCATTACCACGATGATCACCGATCTGGTGGCCCACAGCGGCGACGGCCAGATCTGCTTTTCGCCTGAGGTCGATGCCGCCTATGCGGTGCTGAAGGACTTTATGTATGCCACGGTCTATGTGGACCGGGAGGCTAAGCGCGAGGAAAAAAAGGTGGACAAGCTCATCAGTGAGCTGTATGACCGCCTGAGCAGCGAACCCGCTCTGATGCCGAATTTTTACATGCAGATCGCCTACAACGAGGGGGTGGACCGCGCCGTGACCGACTATATCAGCGGCATGAGCGATGAGTTTGCCACCCGCCTGTTTGAAGAATTGTTCATACCGCAAAAGTGGCATGTTTTGTAACCGCTGCGCCGTAGGGGCCGGGCGTGCCCGACCCTGCACAGATTGGCAGACGCAGCATTGCGGAAAAACCGCGGGCTAGGCATGCCCGGCCCCTACAATCTGACAAGGAGGTGCAGTCAACCCATGATCCCTCAGGAATACATACAGGAGGTCGTTCGCCGCAACGATATTGAAGAGGTCATCGGCCAGTATGTGCAGCTGCGCCGACGCGGGCGCACCCTGAGCGGGCTGTGCCCCTTCCATAATGAAAAAGCGCCGTCCTCGTTGTCTATCCGGACACCCAGAGCTTTTACTGCTTTGGCTTGCGGCGCAGCGGGGGATGTCATCGAACTTTGTGCGCAAATTACAATAACCTTGGGTATGTCGAGAGCGTCAAGCAGCTGGCGGCCCGCGCCGGAATGCCCCTGCCCGAGGAGGATGACCGTGAATCCCGTGCGCGCCAGCGCCTTTTGGAGATCAACCGCTGTGCCGCCCGCTATTTTTATGAGAATCTGAACGCTCAGACGCCGGAGGCTGCGCTGGCCCGGAAATACTGGAAGGAAAAGCGCGGCCTGTCCGATGCGGCCATACGCCGGTTTGGGCTGGGCTATGCGCCGAATGAGGGCTTCGGCCTTGTCAACTACCTCAAGCGCCGCGGCTTTCAGGACGATGAGCTCGAGCATTCCGGCCTGATACGCCGCAGTGAGCGCGGCAACCTGTACACGATCTTCCGCCACCGCGTCATGGTGCCGATCATTGATGTGCGCGGCGCGATCATTGCGTTCGGCGGCCGTGTGCTGGATGATTCCAAGCCCAAGTACATCAACAGCCCCGAAACGATGGTCTACCACAAGTCCCACACACTTTTTGCGCTCAACATCGCCAAAAAGGTCCAAGAGCAAGCGCTACATCCTCTGCGAGGGCTACATGGATGTCATCGCAATGCACGAGGCCGGCTTTGACACGGCGGTCTGTGCCTGCGGCACGGCGCTGACCGCTGAGCAGGCCAAGCTGCTGAGCGAGTACGCGGACGAGGTCGTTCTCAGCTACGACTCGGACGAGGCCGGCCAAAAGGCTACCGAGCGCAGTCTGGGCATCATGGCCAACACGCCGATGAAGGTCAGCGTGCTGAGTTATCAGGGTGCCAAGGACCCGGACGAATTTATCAAAAAGTACGGCCGCGAGCGGTTTGAGATGCTTTTAAACGGCACGGCTAACCCGACAGAGTTCCAGCTAGAAAAAAGCGAAGGCCAAGTACGACCTGCGCAGCGATGACGGCCGGCTCAGCTATATCCGCGAGGCCATCGCCATCCTGACCGAGCGGGGCGTCAGCCCCACGGCGCGGGATGTCTACGCCGGGCGGCTGGCGGACGAGACCGGCGTGTCCAAGCAGGCCATCGTATCCCAGATGCAGGGCGCAGTCCAGACGGCGGCGCGCCGCGACCGCCGCAGACAGCAGCAGGAACTGTCCAAGCAGGGGATCGCCGCCGACATCCGGGTGCCCTACACCAGCAGCGGGGAGTCTGCGCTGGGCGCAGCGGCAGCGGCCCGCCAGCTGGCGGCAGCCCTGATGCAGAACCCGGACGAGATTCCCTATGTGCGCCGCCGCCTTGATATGGCGACTGTGCTGATGCCGGAGCTGCAGAGCGTTCTGCAGGCGATCTTTCAGTGTGCTGACAGCGGCCAGCCGCTGAACCTGACAACGCTGCAGCAGCTGCTGGACGACAAGGCGTTCCAGCAGATCGCGCTTGCAATGGCGCAGAACCACGATGCGCCTTTGCAGCATCAGGACATCGACATGTACCTTGACCGGCTGGAAAGCGCCAGACCGCTGGACGAGAAGGTCCGACAGATGGACGACAGCCAGTTCTCCGACTTTTTTGCCAACATGGGCAAAAAGAAGGGTGCCAAGGCTGAAGAACCAGAAGAATAACGACATTCCGACAGATTTGTTGCAACAATATAAAACCAAAAGGAGAACCTACTTATGGCAGAGAAGAAAGACTCGATCCGCACGCTGATTGACACCGGCCGCCGCATCGGCAAGCTGACCAGCAGTGAGATCAGCGATGCAATGGAGGAAAACGGCAACGTTCTGGATGTTGAGGCAATGGAAAAGCTCTATGAGGAGCTTGAGAGCAACGGCATCGAGATCGTGGACGACACCCCCGTGGAGGTCGATGATACGGTCTCCGGTGCAGATGACGGCGCCGATGATTACGAGGACGGCCTGACCGCCGACGGCATCACGATCGACGACCCCGTCAAGGTCTATCTGAAGGAGATCGGCCGCGTGCCGCTGCTCACCCCCGATGAGGAGACCGAGCTGGCTCTCAAGATTCAGGCGGGCGGCCCCGATGGCGAGAAGGCCAAGCAGCGCCTGAGCGAGGCAAACCTGCGTCTGGTCGTTTCCATCGCCAAGCGCTATGTCGGCCGCGGCATGCAGTTTCTGGATCTGATTCAGGAGGGCAATCTGGGCCTGATCAAGGCTGTCGAGAAGTTCGACCACACCAAGGGCTTCAAGTTCTCCACCTATGCGACATGGTGGATCCGTCAGGCAATCACCCGTGCCATCGCCGATCAGGCCCGCACCATCCGCATCCCCGTTCATATGGTCGAGACCATCAACAAGGTCAAGAAGGTCTCCAGCCAGCTGCTGCATGAGTATGGCCACGACCCCAGCGCCGAGGAGATCGCCGAGCGTCTGGAAATGCCGGTGGACAAGGTCCGCGAGATCATGCGCGTGGCGCAGGAGCCTGTCAGCCTCGAGACGCCCATCGGCGAGGAGGAGGACAGCCATCTGGGCGACTTCATCCCCGATGACGATGCCCCCGTGCCCGCCGAGGCCGCCAGCCAGACCCTGCTGAAGGAGCAGCTGGCCGATGTGCTCAAGACGCTGACCCCGCGTGAGGAGAAGGTCCTGCGCCTGCGCTTCGGCCTTGAGGACGGCCGCCCCGCACGCTGGAGGAGGTCGGCAAGGAGTTCAATGTCACCCGTGAGCGTATCCGCCAGATCGAAGCCAAGGCGCTGCGCAAGCTCCGCCACCCCAGCCGCAGCAAGAAGCTGCGCGATTTCCTGGATTGATAGATACATAAAGGAAACCAGCAGGTCCCATGCCTGCGCCGCTAAGGCGTTGGGCATGGGACTTTTGTATGCAGATTTTGCGAAGTGTTGCACTCTCGTCAACACTTCCTTGAAATATGCTTGATTGTAAATATTCCGTGACTGTGCTACACTTGCCCTTGTGCGAAATATAAAAACACGGAGGAAATAGGAGAATCATGGAACAAAAACAAAACAGAAGTTCATTTTCTGGCAAGATCGGCTTTGTGCTGTCGGCGGCCGGTGCGTCGGTGGGCTTGGGCAACATCTGGCGCTTTCCGTATCTGGCAGCCAAATACGGCGGCGGCATCTTCCTGCTGATCTACATCGTGCTGGCGCTGACCTTTGGCTACAGCATGATCATGGCCGAGACAGCGCTCGGCCGCATGACCGGCAAAAGCCCGGTCGGTGCCTATGCGTCGTTTGCGGGCAAGGGCCGCAAGAATGGCTTTCTCGGCTTTGGCGGCTGGATCAACGCCATCATTCCGGTGCTGATCGTGCCGTACTACTCGGTCATCGGCGGCTGGGTCATCAAATATCTGTTTGAGTATCTGCGCGGCAATGCGCAGGGGGTGGCTGCGGATGGCTACTTCAGCACCTTTATTGCGGACGGTGCCTCCGCAGAACTCTGCTTTTTGCTCTTTGCGATCTTCACGCTGGGCATCATCTTTGCGGGTGTGCGCAACGGCGTGGAGCGCGTTTCCAAGTTTATGATGCCGGTGCTGGTCGTGCTGTCGGTCGTGATCGCGGCCTACTCGGTAACGCGGCCCGGCGCGCTCGCCGGTGTGAAGTACTTTCTGGTGCCCAACCCGGCCAACTTCTCATGGATGACGGTCGTTGCGGCAATGGGCCAGATGTTCTACTCACTCTCGATCGCCATGGGCATCCTTGTGACCTTTGGCTCCTACATGAAAAAGGATGTCGCCATCGAGGAATCCACCCAGAATGTCGAGATCTTTGACACGGCCATCGCCATCATGGCAGGTCTGATGATCATTCCCGCGGTGTTTGCCTTCTCCGGTGGGGACCCGGATACGCTGCAGGCCGGCCCGGCCCTGATGTTCATCACGATCCCCAAGGTGTTTGCCAGTATGGAGCTGGGTACGCTGGTCGGCGTGCTGTTCTTCCTGCTGGTGCTGTTTGCGGCGGTTACCAGCTCGATTGCCCTGGCCGAGAGCGCCGTTTCGACCTTTGAGGATGAGCTGGGCTGGAGCCGCAAGCGCTCCACGGTGCTGGTCGGCGTGATCATGGTCGCGCTCGGTACGCTGTCCAGCCTTGGCTACGGCCCGCTGGCCGGTGTGACGGTCATCGGTATGCAGTTCCTCGACTTCTTCGACTTCCTGACCAACTCGGTCATGATGCCGATTGCGGCCATTGCCACCTGCCTGCTGGTCTCCCGCGTGATCGGTGTGGAGCGCATCGAGGAGGAGGTTGAGCTGGATGGTCAGCCCTTCCGCCGCAAAAAGGTGTTCCGTTTCATGATCCGCTGGCTCTGCCCGATCTTCGCCGCCGTCATTCTGGCAAGCTCGGTTGCAAATGCCTTTGGGATTATCAAGATGTGAAAATAAAAAAGCCTTCCCCCACAGGGGAAGGCTTTTCTCGTTGTAGGGGTCGGCGTCCTCGATGCCCCGAGAGCGTTTCCGCAGCCGCTTACTTTTTCGCTGGGCTGTACCGCAAAACCTTCTCCGAAAAATGCTTCGTGAAAAACTGCACAAACGGTCCCAGCCCGAACGCACAAATCAGCGTGCCCAATCCGATCAGCCCGCCCAGCAGGTAGGCAAGCAGGGCACACAGCGCATCGGTAAACACGCGGCAGCCGAAGTAGGGGAGCGGCAGCCGGTCAGACATCATCAGAGAAAGCGCGTCATAGGGTGCAACGCCCAAATCCGCTGTCTGGTACAGCGAACACCCGAAGGCCACGACCAGCACGCCGACAGCCACCCAGAACAGCTGGACGGGCAGGGTGTCGGCAGAACCGAATGCCGCCGTCATCGCATTGCTCGTGAAGGTGACAATGAAGCCGATGCAAAAGCTGTTGATGATGGTGCCCAGCCCAATGTACCGCCGCCCCCAAATCAGCTGCGGCACAAACAAAAACAGGTTCATAAGCACATTCTCAATACTGAATGGCAGGCCGGCCAGCTCAGCCAACCGCAGATTCAGTGCGCTGATGGAGTCGTTGCCCAGATGGGAGAACTTGAAAACTGCAATGCCGATGCCGATGATGACGACGCCGCGATCATGCCTAAGATGCGCCGTGCGCTGATTTTCTGCTCCAAAATGCTCATGTCAAAACATCCAATCTTTATAGAATGAGAAATAGTACTATAACTATGTCGTAAAAAACACCTGCTTGTCAAGGGTAAACCTCTCTAAAAACTGTCGGCGATCCTTGTGAAAACTGCTGAAAGCGGGGGTACATATCGGCTTTGCTGAATTTGTCAAGTGCGGGCGGACGGTGCAAAATCAGCAAAGTGCTGAAATTTTGTTACACCCGCCCGGGCGTTCGATGCGGGCAAAAAACTTCATAAAAAAGCTGAAAAACCCTTGACAGCAAGCCTTTTTCCCTGTATACTGGTACAGTATCACAAAAATGGAATAGAGCGCCCTAAAGAGATTTCGCAAAAACAGTGGAATTGAAAAGTTTGTGAAAAATGACGAATATGCCTACCTTTCACAACGCTTTTTTCGGGCGGCTTTCGCCAACTTTGTCAATCTATGGAATAGGAGTGGTCGCGTTTTATGGTTAAGGTCAAGCCCGTACAAAACGGCAGAACGACCCGCATGAGCTTTTCCCGCATCAACGAAGTGATTGGCATGCCCAATCTGATCGAGATCCAGAAAAACTCTTACAACTGGTTCCTGGAGGAGGGCCTGCACGAGGTCTTTCACGACATTGCCGCGATCGAGGACTACACCGGCAATCTGGTGCTGGAGTTTGTCGATTACCGGCTGGACAAGAACCCCAAGTATTCTATTAAAGAATGCAAAGAGCGGGATGCCACATATGCGGCACCCCTGTATGTCACGGCCCGCCTGCTGAACAAGCAGACCGGCGAGGTGCAGGAGCAGGAGATCTTCATGGGCGACTTCCCGCTCATGACTGATGCCGGCACCTTCATCTCCAACGGTGCAGAGCGCGCGATCGTCTCTCAGCTGGTCCGTTCTCCCGGCGTTTTCTACGGTTCCAGCAAGGACCGTACCGGCAAGGATCTGTTCACCGCCACCATGAACCCCAACCGCGGCGCATGGTTGGAGTATGAGACCGATTCCTCCGATGTGTACTATGTCCGCATCGATAAGAACCGCAAGCTGCCCGTCACCACGCTGCTGCGTGCGCTGGGCCTGTCCACGGATGACCAGATCAAGCAATTCTTCGGCGATTCCGAGCCGAAGATCAACGCCTCCCTCGAGAAGGATATCACCCACAACACCGAGGAAGGCCTGCTCGAGGTCTACCGCAAGCTGCGCCCCGGCGAGCCTCCGACGGTCGAGAACTCCCGCGCACATCTGAACAACCTGTTCTTTGACCCGCGCCGTTACGATCTGGCCCGCTTCGGCCGCTACAAGATGAACAATAAGCTCAGCCTGACCCGCCGCATCGCCGGCTACAAGGCGGCTGAGGATATCATCGCCCCCTGACCGGCGAGCTGCTGGCCGCCAAGGGCGAGAAGATCAACATGGCCAAGGCCGAGGAGATCGATGCCGCCGGTGTTACCCGCGTGGTCATTCTGGTCGAGCACAAGGGTGAGGAGCCTCATCCCTTCATCGTCATCTCCAACGGCTGTGTCGATGCCCAGAACTTCTTCAGCTTCAATGTTGAGGAGGAGGCCGGCGTCAACGAGCGCGCCAACTTCGCCGAGATCCGCAAGATCCTCGACACCACCTCCGATGTGGAGGAGCAGAAGGAGCTGCTGCGCCAGAACCACGATGTTCTGATCAGCCGCACTGTCACCGTTGACGACATCTTTGCTTCTGTCAACTATCTGCTGGGTCTGGACCACGGCATCGGCGTGACCGATGAGATCGACCATCTGGGCAACCGCCGTATCCGCAGCGTGGGCGAGCTGCTGCAGAACCAGTTCCGCATCGGCTTCTCCCGCATGGAGCGCGTCATCCGTGAGCGCATGACCCTGCAGAATCAGGAGAACGGCGAAAAGATCACCCCGCAGAGTCTGGTCAACATCCGCCCGGTTGTGGCCGCTATCAAGGAGTTCATCGGTTCCAGCCCGCTGTCTCAGTTCATGGACCAGAACAACCCTCTGGCCGAGCTGACCCACAAGCGCCGTCTGTCCGCTCTGGGCCCCGGCGGTCTGTCCCGTGACCGCGCAGGTTTCGAGGTCCGCGACGTTCA
>ENA-OQCL01000757-OQCL01000757.1-human-gut-metagenome-genome-assembly--contig:-NODE-757-length-13996-cov-2.627298_pt1 | contig 13996 bp, 12 predicted proteins | sample MGYA00242502_ERZ504586 | MGnify/ENA primary metagenome ERZ504586 (study PRJEB26092, sample SAMD00036316) | human gut metagenome | host: Homo sapiens | study: EMG produced TPA metagenomics assembly of... | reverse complement strand
TTTGCCGTACACCCCCCAGGGGGGCCTTCTCTTGTCCCTTCGGGACAATTCACCTTGTGCCGCCAAATCCGATTAAAGCCTAAAAGGGCCGCGATCTTCCATTCGCCAGAGGTTTTTCGACAAGCTGTTTTCTTATGGGCTTGTAGGCAGGGGCCGGGCCAACCGGTCCAATGCAGCCACATCCTCCCGTAGGCATTGGGAGGGCAGGGCATTGGGGTCATAGCGTAGGGCGTCCCCCCGGGTGGGGCGGCCGGGAGGCGATGAACACATCCCCCAGCCGGCGGATGGTCAAGGGGCTGGTCAAGATGGCCAGATGCCGCGCCTCCAGCACCTGCAGGATGTCCTTGGCATTGCAAAGGGCGGTGCGGCAAAGTTGCAATACCGCTTGCTCCGGCGCATCCCGCAAAAAGCGGGGGTAGGCGTAGGGCAGCATCAGGTTGACGGAGGGAATGACCGAACCCCGGGGCGGGGCGCCCCCATGCCCGTCCCCCCGATCCGAAGGAGTAGAGCAGGCTTTCGTTGAACCAATACCTGAGGTTGGGGATAAAATATTCCCAATCCACCGGCCAGCCCTGGGCCTTGGTCAGGTCCATGCCCCGGCCGGACAGCACCCCTACGATGATCCGGGCGATGGGCACCCCTTCCGCCCGGAAGATGGGCTCCAGCTTTTCCAACCGGTAGCCGTTGTGCAAAAGATCGTCCACCAGCAGCACAGGCCGTTGGAAGGATTTCAGGGTGCGGGCCTGGTTGGCCAGGGAGGAATAGCCCGGGGATTCCAAAATGGAAAAGCTGCGTAGATCCGGGGCAAATACCTTTTCCGCATGGAGGGCCTTGGTGACCGTATGGGGAACCATATCCCCGGAAAGCACCTTCCCATAGGGCACGCACATATTGGCCCCCATCCCATTGTGGCCGGGCGCCACCGGGTTCCAGCGTTGGACCTTTTCCATCAGAGCCTGGTTGAGCAGCTCCGTATCAAAGCAAAGGAGCAGGCGGCCGGGGAATAGACCGCAAAGATCAAGCCGTAGGCTGGGCCGCCGCTCCTTCACGGCTTTTATCACCGAAGGTTCGCTGGAAAAGGGCGCTTTGAGCCTACATAACACATCCTGGATCAGGATCATGGGCGCCCGCATATCCACCAGGTACAGCTGGGGGCAAGGGCCCAGGGGCACAAACCCCAATTGAGGCAGCAGCTGGGCCAGGGGATCTTGGGGGGAATCCGCCCGGTATATGGCGAAGGTGACGTCGTCCAAGAGGCAACGGGCCAGCAATTGGTTGCACAGCAGCCGGGCCTCTTCCGGCCCGGGGGCCTGGCAGGTTTCCAGGAGCAGCACCTTGCCGGATACCTGCTGACGCAAGGCTTCAGCCTCTGGGGCGCTGTTTAGGACGGTATAGAGCTGGGAAACGGATAGGGACTGGGCCTGGACCCATCCCAGCGGCTCCTGGGCATCCCGCCTGTGAAGCTGGCAGATGTAAGCCCCTTGCTGGGGCCGGGACTCGGAAAAATACAGGGCATCCTGCTGGAGCAGCCGCTTATCCTGGGGGGTGCGCAAATATAGGCCTTTGGCATAGATGAAATCCTGCACCACAGGGTCCACCAGCATGGAGATGTCCATGTTTTTATCGATGGATTCCCGGATGCGGGTGGAGCTGACGGTTTCATAGTCCGGCGGCAAAGTCAGCAGCCGAAGTTGGCCCTGGATGCGGCGGCGGATGGCCTGCTCTACCGCCCCGGGTTCCTGGCCTTCTGCTCGTGTAAAAACGATATGGTCGTATTCCTGGGCGCCCCGCCTGGTATGCGTAGCGGAGGCGTTGCATCCACGTCGCTGCCCATGACCAGCGATACCCGTTCCCCGGGGAACAGGCCGGAGAGCTTGGCAAGGTCTTGAGGCATGGCGATATTGATGGGGATATCGTCCGGGAACAAATAGACGTTTGGGGCATCCGCTGTGCTCAGCATGGCGATCTGCCGGCGTAGGAGCTTGGGCAGGGTGCGCTTGCGCCAGGAAAATTCATCCACCGCCAGGTAGACCGTATAGCCCAGGGCTAAGATCTCTTCCACGATCCGGCGGTGGCCTGCGGAAAACGGGTCGAAGGTACCGGGGAAAAAGGCCGCCGGGCCGGGGGCGGGAAAGCGCCAAGGCCCCAGTTCCACCTGGGCCTGGGTGATGAAGCGGTATAGGTGGTTGAGCATGGCCGCCCGGTTGAAGAAGGTGGTTTTGCCGGCCCTAGGTTCACACAGCAGGGTAAGGAGCTTCTTGCCGCAGCGCAGAAAAACCTGTTGCCGACCGCGCCAACGGAATGGAGGTTTGCCCAAGGAACCCTTTACATAAAACATACAGGGCGGTACGGTGGATGCTATTTTCATAATGGGCCACCCCTGTGAGCAGCAGACCCAGGATGCGAACCTCCAAGGGTTGGCCGCATACCTGCCCCAGCATGACCCCCAGGGTGGAAAGGGCAAACCTGGCGGGCCGGATCTGGGAGGAACGGACCATGGCTTCCAGCAGGTCGGTACATTCCGCCATGCTCCTTGGGACGGCAGGCCGCAGATGAGCCTTACCCCGAAAACGGGGGGATGTATTGGCCGATGGGGTCCTGGCCGCTCTCCAATTCCCGGATCAGGTCGATGACGATCTCATTGCGCTGGTCCGCCCGCAGCATGGGGGCCAATTCCACCAGGGCCTGGCCAGCCCGTTCCCGGACCGGAAGATGCTCGCTGACGGAAAGCAGGTTGGAAAGATGGGTGGCAATATGGAAGGCTTCCTCGCCATGGGCTTTGGCATAGCCGGCCAGCATATCCACGTAGGTAAGCTTTACCGTCCAATGCACTGCTTTTTTCAGGTTGGCAAGGTAGAGCTGGGATACGTCGAAGCCGGCAGGACCGGGAAGCCGGCCTAGGCCTGCTTCCAACTGGGCAACCAGGTAGGCGATGGCGGGTTCCTCCTGCCGGGGCAGGGCTTGCAATAAGGCGGCAACGCCTTGTTTGCCGCCGGGGCAGCCTGCTTGCAGGATACCTATGGCCAGACGCAGGCTGGCTAAAAGCAGGGGCAATGTTTGGCCAGGCTCCTGGACCAAGGCGCAAAGCACTTGAAAGACCTTGGAAACCTCCTTGGGGGTCAATAGGGAAAGGGGGCATAGGGCCAGGGCGTCCAATAGGGCGAACCGATGGGCGGGCAATCCATCCCAAGCAAAAAACCGCCTGAGCAACGGCGCAAGGAAATGGGGGGCCGCCTGGGGCTCGCAGGCAGCGAACAGGCTGGACGCAATGGCCTTAAGGGAATTGGCGATGCGAAGGGCGTGCTTGGGGGAGATCCGAGCGTCCGGATAGAGGCAGCGGAGGATATAGGTTTCCCAAAGATCCGCCGCCTCTTGGAGCAATTGGGTCACCGAGGGGGCGGCGGCGCCCTTGGCGCCCGGGATGGCAGTTCCTTGCGATAGCGGGGGCCGCTGCCTGCTAAAATTTGCCCCATGATGGCAGCGCTATGCCGGCGCACGTCCCCTGCGTGGTGCATAAGCAGTTCATAGAGGAACCCTAAGGCTACCAGCTTACCCTCCCTGGTCATATATACGCTGTAATCCTCCAGCAACCTAAGGTAGGTGCGCAGCCGGTAAGGATCTTTTTCACTGCGGGCTTGCTCCAGCAGCTGCTCCATGGAATTCTGGCCGCTCAAGGTATGAAGCAGCTGAACATTGTGGAAAAAGGCCATGGAGCGTAGCCGGTCTACCGCTTGGCTGGGGGTAAGCAGAGCCGGGTCCGGGGCCTGCACGGGGATAGGCGTCCCGGCAGGATCGGGATTGACGCCCTGGCTTTGTAAAAACTCCTGGAAATCCCACAACTTCTGAAAGACGGTTTCATAATGTCGGCGCTTTTCTTCCGTCAAGTGGGATAATTTTGTGTAGATGATATCATGGGCTTGCTTGAGGGTATAAATGGATACCTGTTCCGTCCCATTTTCCAGACGGTGCCCACGGACCCGAAAATCCGCATAGATCAGCAGCAAGCTTTCTAAAGGCAGGTTTTCAAACTCCAGATCCCAGGTGGAATGGTTGGCAGCCACATGGGCGATCTGGGGCATATCCAGCTTGGAGAGCCACTCCCAGGTATAATAATAATGTAAGGTGGGCACTCGGGCCGCATCCGGGCCCCGGCAGCCGAATTTGCCGATATCGTGGGCCAGGGACGCGGCGGCGATCAGAGGAATATCGGCAGGCAACCCGCATTGCACAGCTTGGCGGCCCATGGCGACGGCCACATTATGCACGCCCAGGATATGCTTTTCCGGGTCATAGGGGAGGGCGCAGGGGGCAATGCGCAGCAAAAGCAAATACCGGCTTTGGGCGGTATGCTCCATAAAGCGGCGGTATTCCTCTTGAACCCGGCTGGCGGCCAACTCCGCTTGGGTCACAGGGCACGGGTCCCGCAGCAGGGAATGGGGCAGGCGGCCCGCTTCCCCTTTTATACAGTATTCTAAAATGGATAAAAATAGTTCCAGCGCCTTGCGCTCCCCCAGGCGGGGCCGTATGAAGTCCCGGTCCGGGAACAGGCCGTCCGCCAGGTAGTCATAGCACCGGGAAAGCCAGCCTTCTGCCGGCGCCTGGCGCAGATAAGGACCCATCGGCAGGGCTGCAGGCTTGAGCATAGAGCGGCTGGGTCCGTTGCGCCAGACCAATCCAACGCCGCTAGATTTTCCAATACGTGGCCCTGGTTTAAATAATCCCGCAAGGCTCTGGAAGAGACCCGCAGCTTTTTTGCATAATTCTCTTGCAGGAAAGCCTGTAAATCGGAACCGGAAGGATCGATGGGAAACGCCATAATAACATGCCTTTCTAATGGATGATGGCTGCGTCGATAATATTATTATAGTCTCCCGCAGACAGGATGAACAGAGGGGTTTTTTCCAAAAAAGCAGCGGGAAAACAAGCGGCAAGGACTTGACATTCCTACCTGGCATAAGTATAATAATTCGTGCAGTTCGCGGTCGTGGCGGAATAGGCAGACGCGTACGTTTGAGGGGCGTATGGGAGACCGTATGGGTTCAAGTCCCATCGACCGCACCAGCTTTAGAGCAAGCGCTAGATCGCTTGCTCTGCTTTTTTTATGCGGTCCGAAGGCTTCCCCATGGCTTTTGCTCGGCAACGATTATGCTGCAATAATTGGCGGAAAAGCCTTCAAACATACAATAGGCCCTTACCGCTACGTGCTCCATTTCCTCCAGGGGCCTTACAATGATGCGGGGAACGCCTGCATACGAATCCCACTGTGCCTAAAACGCCATACGCGATGGGTAATCCAAGGGCTAGGATTGCATTTTCGCAATCGATAGGGTATAATACCCATGCTTGCCCATGGGCTATGGATCATTGGCGCAGGCTTGGGTTGGAGGGGATGCGTCCTCGCCGGCCCCTCCTATAAAAACCACAGGGAGCGGTATCGAAGTGGTCATAACGGGGCTGACTCGAAATCAGTTTGCGGTTTGTAGCCGCACGTGGGTTCGAATCCCACCCGCTCCGCCATGCGGCCGTAAGCGATGATTTGCTTACGGCCATTTTTAATTCGGGAGCATACGCTTCCTTATTTTATTTGAAAGGACTCCCCAAAGGGGTAAGGCAAAGGTTTTGCCCATTGGGGACATGGGGAGCCTATGCAGCATGTTTGGCCCTAGGTTGCGGCGGCAAAAGCCCTGCTTTGGGAAAGGGAAGGATAGGTGCAATCCAGCGGCGGATATGGTATAGTAAAGATGGGTTGCTGGGGTAAGACGCTAGGGGATGTAGGGAGACGGCTGGGAGGAGCATGCGGAACGAAGATGGGGAATGGAAATTATTATCTGCTGACCAACCTCATATCCGAGGATGAGAAAAAGGTCATCACCAGCATTGTTGGCCATATTGAGCGGGGCGAAGGAAACGTGGGCATTCAGCAGATCGCCAACGAAAATTTCGTATCCCCGGCTTTCATCGTAAAATTCTGCAAGCGGTTGGGGTTTGCAGGCTATCGGGAACTGTTTTACTATCTTACGGTTCAAATTGGCGGCATCAGCGAACAGGCGGGAAGCAAAAACCCTACGTCCATGCTGGACGGCATGGACCCGGAAAGCGTAGCTTGCTTTTGCGCGCTGCTCAATGCCCACCGGAACCGGAAGATCTTTGCCGTGGGCATGGGTTTTGCAGAGCATGTGGCGGCCTATATGGTGCATCGGCTTTCCATCTGCGGGTTCACGGTGTTTAACAGCGTGCATTTTTACGACTATATGATCTTCCGGGAGCAGGGGGAAGGGATGGTAAGCAACCTGGAGCCCTCCCTGATGCTGGCGGTATCCCAAAGCGGCGAGTCCAACATCGTGCTCAACGATGTGACCCGGGCCAAGCAACAGGGCTTTAAGATCATTGCATTTACCCGGTGCGCGGATTCCACCCTGGTCCGCATGTCGGACGTACACTTCATTATCAACGAAACCAAGCAAGCCTTTGTGGGGGACATGCCCAATACCTTTTTCGGCAAGGTGATCATCGCCTTTGAGGAATTGACCGGGGAATACCTGCGCAGGCAGCGGGAGGCCGCGGCAAAATAAAATCTGTTACACGCAAATGAAAAACACTTTACGGGTACTGCCATGCTATAATTGGGATAGCAAGCAGACCCGTTTTTTTATTTCTTCGTTTCACCCCCATATCCCATTTTTATTTGACCCGGCGTTTATAGCAACCCCATGGACAAACCGTCCCCCCAATTTGATTAGTTTGCCGATGGCAATCGGCGATAAATAAAAGGAGGAAAACCCATGAAAAAGACGATCGCTGTTCTTTTGGCGCTGGTATTCGCCTTTGCCGCCTTCACCGGCTGCGCCCAGCCTGCGGCCCAGGAGCCTGCTGCGGAAGAACCCGCTGCGGAAGCGCCTGCCGACACGGAAGAAGAAGCCCCTGCGGAGGAGGCTGCGGCTGAAAACATTCAGCTGGAATCCCTGACCTTGTATTTCGTTCCCTCTCGGGAGCCGGATGAGATCGTGACCATTACCGAGCCCCTTAAGGAGCTGCTTAAAACGGAGATGGCCAACCAGGGCTACGACGTGGGCGCGGTGGAAATCTTTGTGGGCACCACCTATGAGGCGGTGGGCGAGGCCCTTGCCGCGGGCACGGCGGATATCGGCTTCGGTATGCCGGGCGGCACCTACGTACTCTATGACGACGGGGCGGACGTGATCCTCACCTCCACCCGGGACGGCCTGAGCAAGGATTCCGACAACGCCAAGGATTGGAACGACGGCCAGCCCACCCTGCCTTCGGAAGAGCAGGCGGTCTCCTACCGGGCGCTGATGATCGCCGGCCCTCGGAAAAGGGCCAGGCGGTAGCCGCCAAGGTAAATGCCGGCGAAGAGCTCACCTGGGACGACATCAACGGCCTGAACTGGAGCGTGATGAACTCCTCCTCCTCCGCGGGCTATATCTATCCCGCCCTGTGGATGCAGGAGCGCTTTGGCAAGGGCATTACGGACCTGGCCAACGCCGTGCAGTCGGATTCCTACGGCAGCGCCTTTGCCCGCCTTGCCTCCGGCCAGGTGGACGCCCTGATGACCTATGCCGACGCCCGCCGGGACTATGAGGAGAAGTGGACCACCGAATACGCCCGCACCGCCTCCATCTGGGAGGAGACCAACGTAATCGGCGTCACCCCCGGCATCTATAACGATACCATCACCGTCAGCAAGACCGTGCCCTATATGGACGACGCCCTGAAGGCGGCCCTGCAGGAAGCCTTCATCAACATCGCCGCCACCCCCGAGGGCCAGGAGGTTATCGCCATCTACAGCCACAACGGCTACCAGAAGGCCGTCTCCTCCGAATATGACAACGAGCGTGCGGCCCAGGAGCTGATCCAGAGCCTGAGCAACTAATATTGACTGCGCCCTTCCACCGGACAGGCGGGTATCCGCCCTGTCCGGTGGCTGGAGGGGCAACAGCCCAAAGCAGGCAGGGGGACCGCCGTGGCGGCCTCCCGTCCCATGTGCCGGCCCATGAGGGCAGGGGCATGGGAGACGGGAAAAGGGGGCGTTCGCCCCTTTTTCACAGCCTGCCTTCCGGGCATATGCCGCCCCTGGCGGTATCCTATCCAAACCGGCTGGAGGATGCATCAATGATTCGCTTTGACCATGTTTCAAAAGTATACCCCAACGGCACCGTGGGCCTGGACGACGTGAGCCTGGAGGTGGCCCAGGGGGAATTTGTGGCCATCATCGGCCTTTCCGGCGCGGGGAAATCCACCCTGTTGCGCTCCATCAACCGGATGCACGACATCACCGGCGGCACCCTCTCCGTGGACGACCATAACGTTTCCGATCTGAAGGGAAAGGCCCTGCGGCGTTTCCGCCGGAACATCGGCATGATCTTCCAGTCCTTCAACCTGGTGACCCGGACCACGGTGATCAAAAACGTGCTCATGGCCCGGGTGCCGGATATGCCCTTTTGGCGGGTGCTGCTGGGGGCGTTTCGCAAGGAGGATAAGATCCTGGCCCTGGAGTGCCTGGATAAGGTGGGCATTCTGGATAAGGCCTATATCCGGGCGGATCAGCTGTCCGGCGGCCAGCAGCAGCGGGTGGCCCTGGCCCGAACCCTGGCCCAGAACCCCAAGATCATCCTGGCGGATGAGCCTGTGGCCGCATTGGACCCGGTGACCGCCAAGCAGGTGATGGAGGATTTCGTCCGGATCAACCAGGATATGGACATCTCCATCCTGCTGAACATCCACCATGTGGAGCTGGCCCTGACCTATGCCAACCGGATCATCGGCATCCGGGCCGGCAAGATCGTCTTTGACGGGCCGGCCAAGGCGGTGACCCAGGAGGTGCTCAACGCCATCTACGAGGGCCATATCCCTCAAGGCGGGGAGGATGGACAATGAACCTATACGATAAAATCTTCAAGCCCAAAACCATGCGCCTTGCCAACGGCAAGACCGTGGAGGAGCGGGCTAGCCGCCTGCCGGTGATCCTGCTGGCGCTGGTGGCGGCCTCGGTGCTCTCCGTCAAGGTGACCGGGTTCAACCTATCCACCCTCGTTACCCGGGGCAACCAGTTTTTCGTCATCCTGGGCCAGATGTTCCCGCCCAACGCCAGCTACCTTTCCAGCATCTGGACCCCCCTGTTCGATACCATTAAAATGTCCCTGCTGGGCTCCTTTATCGGCAGCGCCCTGGCGATCCCCTTCGCCATCGTGGCCTCCACCAACATCATCCACAACCGGGCCGTCATCGGCGTGGTGCGGGTGTTTTTGAGCCTGGTTCGCACCCTGCCCACCCTGGTTACCGCCCTGATCGCCACCTATATGTTCGGCCTGGGCACCATGGCGGGTACCTTTGCCATTGCGGTATTCACCTTTGCTTATGTGGGCAAGCAGCTCTATGAGCAGATCGAAACCGTGGATATGGGCGCCTATGAGGCCATGGAAGCCCTGGGCTCCACCAAATCCCGGGCCTTCCTATCGGCGATTCTGCCCCAGGTGCTGCCCGTATACCTGTCCATTTGCCTGTTCTGCTTTGAAGGGAACGTGCGCTACGCCTCCATTTTGGGGTATGTGGGCGCAGGCGGATTGGGCCTGATCCTGAATGAAAAGATCGGATGGCGGGATTATTCCAGCGTGGGTATGATCCTGATCGTCCTGTTTATTACCGTGCTGGTGATCGAATCCATCAGCCAGTACATCCGGCGCAAGCTGTCATAGGAGGAACGGCCATGAATAAAGCCATTGCGCAAACATATGCCAAGGCCCCCAAAAGCTGGTATAGCAAGCTGCTGGTGGCCCTGCTGGCCGCGGTTTTGATCGCCTGGTCCTCCTCCACCCTGCAGGGTACCACTGCCGGGGGCGACGGCTGGGAGATCGCCAAGCGGATCGTTTCCGGCATTTTCCATCCGGATCAAACGCTGCTCTTTGACCTGAGCAAATCCGGCGTGGCCTATCTGCTGCTGGAAACCATGTGCATCGCCTTTTTAGGTACCATCGTGGGAGCGGTGTTCTCCATCCCCTTGTCCTTCCTGTCCGCAACCAACCTGGTGCCAAAGCCCATCGCCGTCGTGATCCATGCCTTCATCATGGCCATCCGCACCATTCCCGCCTTTGTTTACGGCCTCATGTTCATCCGGGTCACCGGGCCGGGGGCCTTCGCGGGGCTGATGACCATGTCGGTATGCTCCATCGGCATGGTGTCCAAGATGTTTACCGAGTGCATCGAAGGGCTGGATAAGCGCATATTGGAATCCTTGGACGCGGCGGGCTGCAATACCTTCCAGAAGATCCGCTACGGCATTTTGCCCCAGCTGTTTCCGGATTTCATGTCCACCATCATCTATCGCTTCGATATGAATTTGCGGGACGCCACGGTGCTGGGCCTGGTGGGTGCAGGCGGTATCGGCGCGCCGCTGATCTTCGCCATGAGCTCCTACCGCTGGAACGAGGTGGGGGCCATCCTGGCCGGGCTGATCGTGCTCATCTTCATCATCGAGATCATCTCCACCAAGATCCGCGTGAAACTCGCACGGGGGTAAGATGGGCGCTATGGCCAAACAGGATATTACCATTTACTATACCAGCGACCTGCACGGGCATTTTTACCCCACCACCTATGGGGACAAAACCCAGCGGGCCCTGGGCCTATTCCGCTGCGCGCCGGGGTTTGTAAAGACCCCCAACACCCTGGTGATCGACGGGGGGGACACCTTGCAGGGCTCCCCCTTTACCGCCTATTGCGTCAAGGAGCTGCGCTCTGCCCGGCCGGTGGCGGAGATCATGAACCGGTGCGGGTATGACGTGGTGACCCTAGGGAACCATGACTTCAATTATGGGGCCGACTACCTGCGGGAGTACCTAACCCAGGGCAACTTTGCCTGCGTGTGCGAAAACCTGAAGGATGAAACCGGAAAAAGCATATTCCCCCGCCTGGTGAAGGTGATGGAAAACGGCCTAAGGGTGGGGATCGTGGGGATCGTGACGGACCACGTGAACATATGGGAAAAGCCGGAAAACCTGGCAGGCGTCCAGGTTACCTCCCCCCTGGAGGCCGCCCGGGAGCGCTGGCGGCCCTGCGGCAGGAGGCGGACCTGACCATTTGCATCTATCACGGGGGCTTTGAGCGGGACCTTCGCACCGGCCGGCTGCTGTCCAGCAGCGGGGAAAACATCGCCTATCAGCTATGCCAGGAGCTGGATTTCGACATCCTGCTCACCGGCCATCAACACCTGTCCCTGCCGGGGCGGCTGCTCCACGGCACCTTTGCCCTGCAATGCGCGGACAACGGCCGGGAATATCACCGGCTGGAGGTCTCCGTTCAGGACGGGAAGCCGGTTATCCGCTCCCAGGCCGTGGCCGCCCAGGCCCCGCCGGACCCGGAACTCATGCAGGCGTTCAGCGGCCTGGAGGCCCAGGTGCAGCATTGGCTGGACCAGAGCGTGGGCAGCTTGCCCTATCCCCTGCATACCGCCTCCCATTTGCAGATGGCAGCCTGCGGCAGCGACATCGCCAAGCTGTTTTCCGACGTACAGCTGCGGGCCTCCGGCGCCCAGCTCTCCGCGGTAAGCCTGGCCAACGAGGTGATGGGCTTTGGGGAATCCGTGACCCGGCGCAACATCCTGGCCAGCTATCCCTACTCCAATACCCTGATGGTGCTGGAGATCACCGGGGCCACCCTGCGGGCGGCCATGGAGCGGTCCGCGGCCTATTTTGCCCTGGACGCACGAGGGTGCTTGACCATTTCCGAGACCTTTTTGCTGCCCAAGGTGGAGCATTACAACTATGATTACTACGCCGGGGTGGAATACCGCATGGACGTGACCAAGCCGGTGGGGGAACGGGTGGTGCTGCTGCAATACCAGGGCAAGCCGGTGCAGCCCACGGACGTATTTTCCATCTGCATGAGCAATTACCGGGCCAGCGGCGCCGGAGGCTACGAGATGTATACCGGCTGCCGGGTGCTCCGGGAGATCCAGCGGGATATGTCCGACCTGATTATGGAATATTTTGAGCGGGGGCTGCAAAAAACCTTGTTCCAGCGCATACCGTTTCAATATGAAGTGCGAGGAGGCCCCCTGCCATGCTGGAATTAGAAGCCCAAACCCTGTATGCGGTGCTGATCCGCCTGGCCTTGGCCGCCCTCATGGGAGGGGTCATCGGCCTGGAACGGGAAAAGGCCCGGCGCAGCGCCGGCCTGCGCACCCATATGCTCATCTGCCTGGGCGCGGCGCTGATCATGTGCACCGGGGAATACATTTTTGAACGCTACGGCGGGGAAAACAACATCGATCCCGCCCGTATGGGGGCCCAGGTGGTAAGCGGCATCGGCATCCTGTGCGCGGGCACCATCATCAAGGAAGGCCCTACGGTGCGGGGCCTGACCACGGCCACGGGGCTTTGGTGCGCCTCCTGCATCGGCATCGCCGTGGGCAGCGGCAATATCCTGCCGGCGGCTGGGGCCACGGTGATCGTGCTGGTGATCCTGTGGCTGTTTCGCCACATTGAGGAGCGCCGCCTGCAAAAATCCAATTGCATCGAGTTCTCCATCACCGCCCGCCATACCCAAGGCGTCCTGGCCCAGATCGTGGAGCTGTTTATGGCCCATAGCTGTACCCTGCATTCCCTTTCCTACGAACGGACGATGAAGGACCAGCTCGATATCACCTTTACCGCGTGCCTGCCCCGGACCTGCAAGCCCGGGGAATTGGCCGCCCAACTGAGCGCCATGCAGGAGATCCTGGCGGTGCGGGAACAGACATAGGGCGAACGGGGAAAGCAACACCAAAAAAAGTAGCAATTGCTACATTTTTTTCGTTGCAGCCAGGAATTCCGGGGAAAAGGACCGTTTGCTTGCAAAATCCCCGTGGATGGGTTATTTTATGCAAAAAACCGATCCTAGTTTTTTTCCTGACGAATCTAGAAAGATAAGGAGGCTTCCATGAGAACGAGCCTGGAGGAAACGCTGCAAACGGTGGGAATCTTGGTGATAGACGGCTCCATGTCCACCTCCTTGGAGGCCTTGGGCTGCAACCTGAACGACAGCCTGTGGACGGCAAAGGCCCTGGCGGAATGCCCAGGGCTGGTGGAGCAGGTGCATCGGGATTTTTTCCCGGGCGGGGCGGATTGCGGCATCACCTGCAGCTACCAGGCCACCATCCCGGGGGCTTATGGCCAAGGGCTATTCCCTTGATCAGGCGGAGGCCCTGATCAGCCGGTCCGTGGCCCTGTTCCTCCGGGGCCCGGAGCGCCTGGTGGGAAGCGGAAGGCAAGGCCGCCGGCCGGGCCTATCCCCTCTGCCTGGGGGCGGTGGGACCCTATGGGGCCTATCTGGCGGACGGGTCGGAATACCGGGGGCATTACGGGGTGTCGGACCAGGTATTGCGGGACTTCCACAGGCGGCGGATGGAGCTGCTCTGGGCGGCGGGGGCGGACCTGCTTTTGATCGAGACCCAGCCCTCCCTGCGGGAAGCCCAAATCGAGGCGGAGATCGCAGAGGAATTGGGCGCGGCCTATTGGATCAGCTTCGCCTGCCGGGACGAAGGGCATATCCACGAGGGGGATTCCATCGAGGCCTGTGCCAGGGCCTTTGCCACCGGCTATCCGGGCCTGCAGATGCTCGGCGTGAACTGTACCCCGCCCGCCTATATGGAGGCGCTGATCCACAGGCTGTGCCAGAACACCAGCTTGCCGGTGGCGGTCTATCCCAACAGCGGGGAGGAATACGACCCGCGCACCAAGGGCTGGCACGGGCAACAGGCCGGCCCCAGCTTTGGCGAATATGCGGAACGCTGGATGCGGGCCGGCGCCAAAGCCGTGGGCGGGTGCTGCCGCACGGTGGCCCGCCACATTGGGGAGGTGGCGGCGGCCCGGCGGCGGGTATTGGGCTTGGACGAGGGATGAATCGGGCAACCCTTTGGGAAAGCGGCATACCGCCGCTTTTTTGTTTGCCGGGGCGGCGGGGGGGGGCGGCGGGCTTTTGGCGGGCCCCGGGGTGTAAAACA
>ENA-OQCL01000756-OQCL01000756.1-human-gut-metagenome-genome-assembly--contig:-NODE-756-length-14010-cov-5.319744_pt1 | contig 14010 bp, 14 predicted proteins | sample MGYA00242502_ERZ504586 | MGnify/ENA primary metagenome ERZ504586 (study PRJEB26092, sample SAMD00036316) | human gut metagenome | host: Homo sapiens | study: EMG produced TPA metagenomics assembly of... | reverse complement strand
CATCCCCGCGTGTGAAAATATCGCTTCACGCAGCCAACCTCCGCCCCTTCGGGGCACCTCCTTCCAAAGGAAGGAGGGAGAAAAGCGGAGTGCGTTGACTGGTAACTAGGGTTCAGAATTCAGGGCTCAGGTTCTCGTGGCGGCTTCGCCGCCCTTTTTTAGAAGATGGTATTCTCGTATCGCAGCCTTCCCCTCTAGGGAAGGTGCCCGAAAGGGGCGGATAGGGTGACTATGGCATGAAAAACAGCTGGGATAAGGTTTCCCGCTCACTCCTATGAGAGCTGCAAGTCCCCCGCGGCAGATGGAACGCGAAAATGAGATGATCGTTATTTCACATCGCCTTTTTTCGTGGGGAAAATGGGGTATAATAGGAGAAAGAAATGAAACCACTGCGAGTCAGGAACTACGAAAGGATCTCCCATGTACTGCGAAAAGCTTCGTCTGATCCATATCAGAAATCTGGATGATAAAACCATAGAGCCCGGAAAGGGACTGACCTTCATCGCCGGCCCCAATGGCTGCGGCAAGACGAATCTCATCGAGGCCATCTATTACAGCTCCGTGGGGAAGTCCTTTCGCACGGCGAATGACAATGATATGATCCGGCTCGGCGCGGAGGAGGGCTCGATCCTCTTGACCTACCGCGTGCATCAGACCTCGCATGTGCTGAAGATCCGCATGGTGCGCGGGCAGGGAAAGAAATTCTATCTGAATGATACGCCGATCCGCCGCAAGGAGCTTCTAGGGCTCTTCCGGACGGTCCTCTTCACACCGGATGAGCTGCAGCTCATCAAAGGCGCGCCGCTCATCCGCCGCCGCTTTCTGGATATGGAGATCTCACAGGTTTCTCCCCGCTACTATGAGACGCTCCTTTCCTACAATAGGGCCGTGCAGCAGCGCAATGCGGCCTTCCGTCAGGCGCAGCTCTCCGGACGCAAAGCAGAAGTGGATCTGTGGGATATGCAGATCGCCAAGGGGGCAGCCTATCTCGTGAAGAAACGTCTGGAAACGGTCGCGAAGATGAACTGTAAGGTTCCTTTGCTGGAGCGGTATCTGACGGGGGAGAAGGAGACGCTTTCCATCCGCTATGCGCAGCAGGGGGAAGAAGAGGCGCACACCGAGGTGGAGTGGTACCTGACGATGCTTTCCCGGCATCGTGAGATGGATGCCCGTCTGGCGCATACCTCTGTCGGCCCGCATCGGGATGACCTCCGATTTCTTCTGAACGGGCTCGATATCGCCGCTTATGGCTCGCAGGGACAGCAGCGGACAGCGATCCTTTCGATGAAGCTCTCGGAAATGGAATTCATCAAAGAGGAAACGGGCTCCTATCCCGTACTGCTCTTAGATGATATCGGAAGCGAGCTCGATGCCGCGCGCAGGGAGGCCTTGATGACGTATCTGGAAAAAGAGAAGATCCAGACGCTCATGACTGGGACCGATCCTGCGCTCGCCGGCATGGGGACTGTGATAGAAATGAAAAACCAATAAAAAAAGGGCGATGTGAAATAACGATCCTCTCATTTTCGTGTTCCATCTGCCGCGGGGGACTTGTAGCTCTCATAAGTGACCGGGAAACCTTATCCCAGCTGTCTTTCATGCCATAGTCACCCTATCCGCCCCTTTCGGGCACCTTCCCTAGAGGGGAAGGCTGCGATACGAGAATACCATCTTCTAAAAAAGGCGGCGAAGCCGCCACGAGAGCCCTGAACCATGAACCATGAACCTTGAACCCTGAACCAAATGAAAGCAAAGTAAAAAGGAGCTGTGAAGAAATGAGGATTCATTTCTTCACAGCTCCTTTTTTTATTGGCGGAAACAGGCGCAGCAGGGAAGGGGACGGCGGCTTGGAAACGGCCGATCGTATCCCTTTTTTCACCATGACTTTTTAGGGAGCTTTTTCAGCGCTTCCTCCGCCTCTTTGTCTGTCATGGACTCGATGGGGCGATGGGTCAGGAGAGCGAGGAGGCGGCGCTTCTCATCCGGGCGGGCAAATTGATGAAAAATGCGCTCCTTATACCCGTGGATCAGCTGATTCACGCAGGACTCATAGAGCGGATAGGTACAGGGGAAGCGGCTCGTGACCTCCTGAAAGGTGAAATGCGGATTCTTTCGAAGCAGCTCGATGACGCGGGCGCGCTTTTCCTGACGGTTTTTGCGTTCACAGCTGCTGCAGAGCGAGGTATCCGGCGGCGTGAGTGCGCCGCAGCGTTGGCAGGGGTGGTAGCCGGCGGCGAGCTCGCCTTTTCGGATCTGGAGGACAGCCTTCATCATATCGGAGAAGGGAGCCTGCAGAGCTTCCTTTTCTATATGCGTATCGACCCAGTGTCGGATCCAGTCGGTCTCCTTGTCTGTCAGCGGCTGGTCATACATGCGCTGCTCCTTTTCGATCGCGCGATTGATGGGATCTAAGGTCGTGAAGGTCTGGTATTTCTTCTTTCGCGGACCGGCGATGAAGCGGATATCTGTGAATCGCTTCCGAATTCATCCTCCGACAGGCGCGAAAGGATATCGTTCTTGATGACATAGCAGGGCCATTTCCCAGGTAAACCGGTCATGCCCGGCGTCCTCATCGCCGAAGCCATGGCTCAGGTCGGCGGCGTAGCCCTGCTCTATCCGGAAGAAAACCGCGGCCTCATCCCGTTCTTCACGGGCATCGACAAACTCCGCTTCCGCCATCCCGTCATCCCCGGCGACCAGCTGGTCATGCGGGCCGACATCGAAAAAATCAAAGGCCGTATGGGCAAGGTCAAGGCCCAGTGCCACGTCGGCGATACGCTCTGTGCCGAAGGGGAATATCTCTTTGCCCTCATGCCGGGCCAGAACCCGAAGAAATAATTTTAAAAAAGTTTAAAAATTTTGCTTTGTGTTAAATAAAGCCTTAAATGGGCGCATTTGTGAGCATGAAGTGGAAATTAGCGGGAAAAAGCCTGATTTTGCCCGGCAAAACCGGACGCTATTTCTGTGAGTATAACCTATATAGTTTGTGTTGAAAATAAGCGCCTGCCAGTGAGGCAGGGAAGCGAGGAGTGACTTTAATGACCGAGGAAACGAATAACATGCCTCAGAGCATGATACATCCGACGGCTATTATAGACCCGCAGGCAAAAATCGGTGCCGGTGTCAAAATCGGACCGTATGCCGTTATCGGGCCCCACGTTACCATTGGTGACGGAACAGAAATCATGGCCCACGTTACTATCGACGGCTGGACGACAATCGGCAAGGACTGCCGGTTTTTCCCCAGCTGTTCCATTGGTTCGGAACCGCAGGATCTGAAATATCACGGCGAAAAGAGTTACCTGATCATCGGCGACCGTTCGGTGTTCCGGGAATTCGTCACGGTCAGCACGGCGACTGGCGAAGGGGAAGAAACGCGCATCGGCAACGACTGCCTCTTCCAGGCCTGCACGCATGTAGCTCATAACTGCGTCGTCGGTAACCACGTCATCATGAGCAACTGCGCCGGCCTGGCCGGCCATGTCACCGTCGAAGACCGCGTCGTCATCGGCGGCATTGCCGGCGTCCATCAGTTCGTCAAAATCGGCCGCAACAGCATGATCGGCGGCCTGGCGAAAGTCGTCCAGGATATTCCGCCTTTCGTCATCGCCGACGGCCAGCCCGCCCGCTGCATCGGCTTGAACAGCGTCGGCCTTTCGCGGGCAGGTATCCCGGAAGAAGTACGCCGGGAACTGAAGAAGGCCTTCCGCATCTTGTACCGTTCCGGCCTCAACCTGCGCCAGGCTATTGCCGAAATGGAACAGGAACTGGACAGCTATGAAGAAGTAGAACATTTTCTCCGCTTCCTCCGCAATGCCGACCGCGGTATCTGCAGAGGGACGAAAGACTAAGCAGCCTGATGGCTGGAAACGGAGCTGTTGCATGTGCGACAGCTCCGTTTCGTGGTTCGTTTGGCGTTCATCGTTTGCCGAAAAAATCGACCCACGACAAACGACCTACGGCAAACGGCTCGTCAAAAGAGGTTGCGCATGAATAGGAAAAACCTTCATGTGGCAGCCTCTTTTTACTGACAGGGAGCCTGTTTTTTTGTTATAATATAAAGATGAATATTTCTCTTTATGAATAAGGATGATTGCTATGGAAAAAGTAGGATTGCTTGCCGGTGTCGGCAAACTGCCTGTAGAATTTATGCGCGCTGCCAAGCAGCTGGGGCATGAGGTCATCGTCATCGCCGTCGTCGATGGCGTAGAGCCGGAACTGGCTGCCGAAGCAGATGCTTATTATGAAATCAATGTCGCCAAATTGGACAAAGTCATCAAGACCCTCAAGAAGAATGGCGTCGCCAAAGTCACCATGATTGGCAAAGTCACCAAGGAAATCCTCTTCAAGGGCTTGAAGTTCCCAGATTGGCGGGCCATCAAGCTGTTGGCGAAACTGCGCAACCGCAAGGACGATACGATTATGCTGGCCATCGTCGAAGAACTGGCCAAGGATGGTCTGGAAGTCGTCGACCAGACCTTGTACCTGAAGCCCCTCATGCCGGCTTGCGGCGTCTTGTCGCGCCGTAAACCGACGGCCGATGAAGAAGACGATATCCGCTTCGGTTTCGTCACGGCCAAGGCCATGGGCGGCATGGACATCGGCCAGACCGTCGTCGTCAAGAACAAAGCCGTCATGGCTGTCGAAGCCATCGAAGGGACGGACGCCTGCATCCGCCGCGGCGGCGCCCTGGGACGGGAAAAGTCCGTCGTCGTCAAAGTGGCCAAACCCAATCAGGACCCGCGTTTCGATGTGCCTGCCGTAGGCAAGCAGACCATCCTGTCCATGATTGAAAGTAAGTGCAATGTCCTGGCCATGGAAGCCGGCCGGACGCTCTTCGTCGAACAGGACGAAGTCCTGGATCTGGCCAACCGCCACAATATCTGCATCTGTGCTGTCGATAAGAATTTTTAGGAGAGCCTATGAAAATCATGTTTTCTGCCGGTGAGGCATCGGGCGACCTCCATGGCGCCAACCTGGCCCGGGCTTTGCGGGAACTCGATCCGCAGGTCGAACTGCTCGGCATGGGCGGTAAGGAAATGGAAACGGCCGGCGTCGACATCGTCTACGATATCAAGAACTTAGGCGTCATCGGCGTCGGGGAAATCCTTCGCAAGATTCCTTTTTTCTTCCGCCTTCGCGATTTCCTCGTCGAGACGATGCGCAGGGAAAAGCCGGACGTCCTGGTCTGCATCGACTATCCTGGCTTCAATATGCGCCTCATCAAAGTGGCCAAAGCGGCGGGCATTCCCGTCGTCTATTATATCCTGCCGACTATCTGGGCCTGGCACAAGAGCCGCGGGAAGACCATTGCCAAGTATACGGATTTAGCTATTTCCCTGTTTCCGTTTGAAGCCAAGATGTATGAAGACATGGGGACGAATGTCATCTATACCGGCCATCCTTTGGTCGACACTGTCCATGCGACCATGAGCCGCCGCGAAGCTTGTGCCTATTTTGGCCTGGACGAGCGGAAAAAGACGGTTCTTCTTATGCCGGGCAGCCGGGTCCAGGAAGTGCGCGGCCTCCTGCCGTGTATGCTGGAAGCGGCCAAGCTCATCCGCCAGGAAGCTGGCGACGTCCAGTTCATCCTGCCGCGGGCCTCAACTATTGACGAGGTTCTGCTGGACGAATTGATCAAGCCTTCGGGAATCGATGTCACCATCGGGGAAGACCGGGTGTACGATATGATGAACCTCAGTACGGCGGCCATAGCGGCTTCCGGGACGGCGACGCTGGAAACGGCCCTCATGGGCCTGCCGACGCTCCTGGTTTACCGCGTCAACCGCCTGACCTACTGGCTGTCGAAGGTCCTGGTCCATATCGACAGCATCGGCCTGCCCAACATCATCATGGGCCATCGGGTCATCCCTGAATTGTGGCAGGACGAGGTGACGCCCGGGAATATCGCCGCCGCCATGGTGCCCATGATCACCGATAAAGCGCGCCGTGAAGCTTTGCACGAATCCCTGGCGGCTGTCCGCCGCACGATGGGGGAACCCGGTGCTGTCCAGCGGACGGCCCAGGCTATCTTAGATTTTGCAAGAGAAAGAGGTGCCCATGAAGCAATACAATAGTTGGCAAAGTTATAAGAGATTATTAATGTTCATCAAGCCGTACAAGATGCGCCTCGCCGTCGCCGTCATCTGTATGGCCCTGTCCGGGGCGAGCAACGTCGTCGTCCCGTGGCTCATCAAGGACGTCATCGATAAGGTCCTGGCCAATAAGGATATCTACACGCTGAACCTCATCGTCATCGGGATCCTGATCTTGTTCCTGCTCCGTGGCTTCTTCTATTTCGGCCAGAAGTACCTCATGAGTTTCGTCGGCCAGAAAATCGTCAACGACATCCGCGAAACCTTGTACCGCCATTTGCAGACCTTGTCCCTGTCGTACTTCGACAAGCACAAGACGGGCAATATCATGAGCAACCTGACCAATGACGTCACGGCTTTGCAGACGGCCATTGCAGGCAACCTCATTTCCTTCGTCCAGGAAGCGGTCATCCTCGTCGGCTCCCTGGGGTCCATGCTCTTCCTCTACTGGAAGCTGACCCTCTTGACCCTGGTCATCGTCCCCTCGTCGTCTTTACGATCAACTTCTTCGGCTCCCGTCTGCGCCGGGCCGGTCATGACGTCCAGGGCAAGATGGCCGATATTACGTCGCTCCTGGAAGAAGCCATTTCCGGGATCCGCATCATCCGCTCCTTCAACCGCGAAGACTTTGAAATCCGCCGCTTCATGGTCCAGAACGACCGCAACTTCTGGGCCCTCATGACGACGACTAAGCTGACGGCCTTATTGACGCCGTTCATCCAGTTCTTCGCAGCCATTGCCGTTACGGGCATCATCTGGTACGGCGGCATGAGTGTCATCAACGGTGAAATGACGGCCGGTGCCCTCATCGCCTTCCTCATTTACGCCATCAACCTGGCCAATCCGGTCCGCCGCATCAGCGAAATCTACGGCGACATCCAGAAATCCCTGGCCGCTGCCGACCGTGTCTTTGAAACCATCGACACCGAACCGGATGTCAAGGAAAAGAAAGACGCCATCGTCCTGCCGCCGGTCAAAGGGGAAGTCGAATTTGACCACGTTTCCTTTGCCTACGATAAAGACCACCCGGCCCTGACCGATTTCAACTTGAAAGTCGCTCCGGGCGAAGTCGTCGCCCTCGTCGGTCCCAGCGGGGCCGGTAAATCGACGGTAGCTAACTTGCTGCCCCGTTTCTATGACGTTACCGGCGGCAGCCTGACCATCGACGGCATCGACGTCCGCGACGTCACTTTCTCGTCCCTGCGCCAGCAGATCGGCCTGGTACCGCAGGAAACGATGCTCTTCAACGCTACGGTCCGGGAGAACATCCTCTACGGCCGCCTCGATGCGACAGACGAAGAAGTCGTCGCTGCGGCCAAAGCGGCCAATGCCCATGAGTTCATCATGGAACTGCCTGGCGGCTACGAAGCCCTCGTCGGCGACCGCGGCAGCTCCCTGTCCGGCGGCCAGCGCCAGCGCATCGCCATCGCCCGGGCCATCCTCAAGAACCCGCGCATCCTCATCCTCGATGAAGCGACGTCGGCCCTCGATACGGAAAGCGAAAAAATCGTCCAGGCCGCCTTGGACCGCCTCATGGAAGGCCGTACGGCCGTCGTCATCGCCCATCGCCTGAGTACGGTCCGCAATGCCGACAACATCGTCGTCATCGACCATGGCCGCATCGTCGAAGAAGGAACCCATGAAGAACTGCTGGCTAAGGACGGCCTCTATGCCCATCTCTATGCCGTACAGTTCAACGATACTACGGAAGACACAGCGTCAGAAGGTTGATTCGTGATGAAAAATCTAAAATCCCATCCTATGTACTGGCTGTATAATATCCTGCTCCTCATTTACTGGGCGACACTCATTCCCATGCTCATTTACCGGCTCATCCGGGAAGAAGGATTTTATCAGCGCATCAAACAGAGTATCGGCTTTTTGCCGGAAGAATTAAAAGATAAAATATCCAATCGCCATGCCATCTGGGTCCATGCCGCGTCGGTCGGGGAAATCGTCGCGGCCAGCCCGATTGTGCGGGAAATGCGCAAGACTCATCCCGACGAAGTCATCATCGTTTCCGTCGTCACGGCGACGGGTTTCCGCATGGCCCATCAGATCATCAAAGGCGCCGACGGGATCCTCTATTTCCCGCTGGACCTGCCTTATCTGACCAACCGCATCCTGACCATCGTCAATCCCCAGGCCATCGTCCTCGTCGAAACGGAAATCTGGCCGAATTTCCTGCGCATCGCTGCCGACAAGCACATCCCGGTCATGATGATGAACGGCCGCATCAGCCAGCGCAGTGCCGTCCGCTACCGGATGATCACCTTCTTTACGCGCCGCGTCTTGTCGACGATCCGCATGTTCTGCATGCAGAGCCGCATCGACGCCCAGTATATCATCGACATCGGCGCCGACCCCAATAAGGTCATCGTTACGGGCAACACCAAGTACGACCAGACCTACGGCATCGTCACGGAAGAAGAAAAGAAGCGCTTCCTCCATGAACTGGGCTTTGCCGAAGGGACGTACCCCATCATGATCGCCGGCAGTACCCATAAAGGGGAGAACGGTTCGGTCTATAAGGCCTTCGTCAAGATACGGGACCATTTCCCGGACGCTAAATTGATCATCGCGCCGCGCTATATCTACCAGGCCGACCTCATCGTCGACGAAGGGCTGAAGCATGGCGTCACCATGGTCAAGCGCAGCGATATGAAGGCCGGGAAACCGGTCAAAGCCGACTATGACGGCGTCATCCTCGATACGATCGGCGAATTGGGCCGCGTCTACAGCCTGGGCGACCTCATCTTTGTCGGCGGCAGCCTGGCCCATATAGGCGGCCATAATATCCTGGAACCGGCAGCTCATGGCAAGCCCATCGTCGTCGGTCCCAATATGTTCAACTTCGTTGAAATCTTCGATCTCCTCAGCAGCCGCGGCGCCTGCGTCATGGTCAAGAATGAAAAGGAATTTATCGACACCTGCCTGGATATCCTCATCCATCCGGACCGGGCCGAAGCCATGAAACGCAGCTGTATCGAAGTCGTCCAGGAAAACCAGGGGGCGACGCGGAAGAACCTGGAACAGCTGCAGCAGATGCTCGATGCTGTCCACGGCGGGAGGTGAGGCCATGTCTTTTCGCAACTGGGCAACGGCCTATTTCCATCACCTCACCGGCAGCGGTCCGCATCGCTGCTGGGATTGGCCGGCCCTGGCCCTGCTGAGCGGGGCGTCCTGGCTGTATCGGAAAGGCGTCCTGGCCAAGTATCATTCCATCGCTTCTCATCCGGAACGGCAGGAACACGTGCCGGCCGTCGTCATCAGCCTGGGCAATATCACTGTCGGCGGTACGGGTAAGACGCCGACAGCGTGTATGCTGGCCCGGCGCCTGCAGGCCCAGGGCTGGCGCGTAGCCCTGCTCAACCGGGGCTACCGCTCCCAGCGGGAACAGGGCGGGGCTGCCGTCATGTCCGACGGGCAGCACGTCCTGCTGACGGCTGAAGAAGGCGGCGATGAAGCCTGCCTCATGGCCCGCAGTCTGCCAGGTGTTCCCGTCCTCGTCGGCCGCCATCGGGCCGCCGGCGGCCGTCTGGCTGTCGAACGCTTTGGGACGCAGGTCCTCCTCCTCGACGACGGCTTCCAGCACTGGCAGCTGTACCGGGACTTGGACATCGTCCTCGTCGACGGGACCAATCCGTTCGGCAACGGCCACGTCCTGCCGCGGGGAATCCTGCGGGAACCGCTGGAACAGCTGGCACGGGCCGGCGCCTTCATCATTACGAAAAGGGACCAGATTTCCCAGGACCGGGCGGATGCCATTGTCCGTCAGCTACGGCAGTACAACCGGCAAGCGCCGGTGGCCATGGCCATCCACAAGCCGTCGCGCTGCCTGTCCTTTGCCGCCTGGCACGAAGGCCGGAGCGATGGCGCCGGAGAGTTACGGCCCGACGGGCAGCCGGTCCTGGCCGTATCGGCCTTGGGTAATCCGGCCTCCTTTGAACGGACTTTGAGCGATGCCGGTTTTACCGTCACCGGTGCCATCCGCTATGAAGACCATCACCAGTACAGCCGCGACGATATCCGTCAGATGGCTGACCAGGCGGCGGCTGCCGGCTGCCCCCTGGTGACGACGGAAAAAGATGCCGTCAAGCTGCCGGCATCCCTCATCCATGAATACGACCTGCCACTGTACGTTTTGAGTATCACCATTGAAATCGTAGAAGGACAGGAGACAATAGATACGATTCTGCAAGCAGTATTGGAGGATAAACTATGAAATTTGTATGCATCATCCCATCGCGCTATGCATCGACGCGCCTGCCGGGCAAACCACTGTGCGATATTGCCGGCAAGCCCATGGTACAGCGCGTCTACGAACAGGCTGCCAAGGCCTCGAAACTGACGTCTGTCGTCGTCGCCGTAGACAATCCGAAAGTCTATGACACGGTCGTCACCTTCGGCGGCCATGCCGTCATGACCCGGGAAGACCACGCCAATGGTACGGACCGCCTGGCCGAAGCGGTCGGTCATTTTCCCGATGCCGACGTCATCGTCAATGTCCAGGGCGACGAACCGCTTATCGCGCCGGACGTCATCGACGACTTGTGCCGGGCCTTTGAAGCGGAACCGGACCTGACCATGGCTACCGTCGCTGCGCCTTTGCAGGAAGACGAATACGACGACCCGAGTGCCGTCAAAGTCGTCCTCAACCAGAAGGATGAAGCCATGTATTTTTCGCGCTCCCTCATCCCCTACCCGCGCCACTCCTTTGAAGAAGGGGGCATCCAGCCCTATAAGCACATCGGTATCTATGCCTATCGCCGGGACTTCCTCCTGCAGTACGCGGCCATGGAACAGACGCCGGCAGAAAAAGTCGAGTCCCTGGAACAGTTGCGGGTTCTCGAAAATGGTTATAAGATAAAAGTAATAAAGACTCATCACCAATTCATCGGTATCGATACGCCGGATGACCTGGAACACATCCGCCGTTATTTTGCCGAATCTGCTCATAAAGGGGAATAGACTATGGAAAAAGTGAAACAAATTCAGGTTGGCAGCCAGACCGTCGGCGGCGATGGCAAGCTTTTCGTCATGGCCGGCCCGTGCGTCATCGAAGACCCGGAACGGACCCTGGCCATTGGCAAGGCCATGAAGGCTATCTGCGAAAAATTGGGCCTGACCTATATCTTCAAGGCTTCTTTTGATAAGGCGAACCGCTCGTCCTATACGTCGTACCGCGGACCGGGCCTGACAGAAGGACTGCGCATCCTGGCCGATATCAAGAAAGAACTCCAGGTCCCCGTCGTCAGCGATATCCACGAAACCTGCCAGGCCGAAGCGGCTGCGGAAGTCCTGGACGTCATCCAGATCCCGGCCTTCCTCTGCCGCCAGACCGATTTATTGGAAGCCGCTGCGGCTACGGGGAAATGCGTCAACGTCAAGAAAGGCCAGTTCCTGGCACCGGAAGACATGAAGAACGTCGTCGCCAAGATCGAACACGCCGGCAATGAAAACATCATGCTCACCGAACGGGGCATCAGCCTGGGGTATCACAACCTGGTCGTCGACATGCGGTCCTTCCCGATCATGCGAAGCTTCGGCTATCCCGTCGTCTTCGATGCGACCCACAGCGTCCAGCTGCCCGGCGGAGCCGGCACGAAATCGGCCGGCCAGCGCCAGTTCGTCGGCAACCTGGCACGGGCCGCTGCCGGCGCCGGTATCGACGGCGTTTTCATGGAAGTCCACGATAACCCGGCCGAAGCCCTCAGCGATGGGCCGAACATGCTGTACTTATCGCAGGTCGAAGGCGTCCTCCGCGATATGGCAGCCATCAACGAAATCGCCCAGCGAAGCGTAAGCACGGATAAATAAGCACGGGCAAGAAGGAGACGAAATCATGATGGATATTTTTAGAAGAAGCAAAAGACGTGCTCCATCAGGAAGCACAAGGCATTGAAAAGTTGATTCCTACGCTCAATCAAAATTTCGTCAATGCCGTCAACATGATTATGAAATCGAAAGGCCGGGTCATCGTCACGGGCATGGGGAAATCGGGCCATATTGCTCGTAAAGTATCTGGCGACACTGTCCAGTACAGGGACGCCATCCATTTCCTCCATCCGGCTGAAGCCATCCACGGCGACTTGGGCATGGGTCACGTCCGATGATGTCGTACTGGCCTTTCGAACAGCCGGGGAAACCGTAGAAATCCTCAACATCCTGCCGTCGCTCAAGCGTATCGGTGCCAAACTCATCACCGTCGTCGGCAACCACAATTCGACGCTGGCCAAGCACGCCGACATCATCCTCGACGCATCCGTAGAAAAAGAAGCCTGCCCGCTGGGACTGGCTCCGACGACGAGTACGACCGTTGCGCTGGCCTTGGGTGATGCCCTGGCTGTGGTCCTCTTGACGCAGCATCATTTCACGAAGGAACAGTTCGGCATCTTCCATCCCGGCGGAGCCTTGGGCAAGAAGCTCCTGCTCACCGTCGACGATGTCATGCATAAAGGCCAGGATAATCCTGTCGTCAGCGAAGACAGCATCGTCCAGGATGCCCTCTTCCTCATGACGGAAAAAGGACTGGGTGCCGTATCCGTCGTCGATGAAGACGGCAAGCTCGTCGGCCTGGTCACTGACGGCGACGTCCGCCGCGGTCTGGAAACGGGCTCCAATTTCCTCCAGTGGCCTGTCGATGCCATGATGACCAAGAATCCGCGGGTCATTGCCAACCATAACTTGCGACGGAAGCCCTGCACATCATGGAAAAGAACCAGCCCCGTCCGATTACGGTACTGCCCGTCGTCGACAAGGACGATAAGTTGTCGGCATGATCCATATTACCGATTTGCTGCGGCAGGGAGTGGTCTGATGAGCTTTTTGACACATATCAAGATGCTGGCCCTCGACGTCGATGGCGTCATGACCGACGGCATCATCTATTACAGCCCGTCCGGCGATGCCATGAAGGGCTTTTCCGCCCGCGACGGCATGGGCATTTCCCTCATCCGGGCTGCCGGCCTCAAGACGGCCCTGGTCACGGGACGCCGGTCGCCCATGGTCGAACAGCGGGCGAAAGACCTGCATATCGACTACGTCCTGCAGGACTGCTCGCGCAAGCTCCTGGCCATGCAGCAGTTGTGCAGTGAAATCGGCCTGTCCCTCGACGAAGTGGCCTATATGGGCGACGACTTGAATGACGTCGAGCTTATTGCCAATGCCGGTTTCGGTGCAGCGCCCCTCGATGCCTGCGAAGAAGCCCGGCGGTCGGCCGCTTTCATTTCGGCCTATCCTGGCGGCCACGGGGCCCTGCGGGAATTTGCCGAATATATCTTGAAGAGCCAGCATGTCTGGGACAAGGTCCTGAGCCGTTATTTAGGCGATGGGAGCCTTACGTTGCGCCAATAGGAAAGGAGAGTCTGTATTGTGAGTAAGGAATGGCAGTACCATGCTGCGCGCGGATTCGGCAAGATCCTCTGTCATTTGCCCTATCCGTTTATCATTTCCTTGGGTCGCAAACTAGGCCCTCTCGTAGGAAAGTTGATGAAGAAGCAGCGCAACCGCGGGATTTTCCAGATCCAGCGCGGCCTGGAATGTAGCCGGGAAGAAGCGGAACTCATCATGACCGAAGTCTTCCGCAACCTCGGCCAGTCGCTCATGGAAATCCTCTATACGCCCAATCTGAACCCCGGGAATATCCGCGACTATGTCACCCTGGAACATCCGGAACGCCTCGATGAGGCCGTGAAGGAAGGGAAGGGCGTCATCGTCCTGACGGCCCATATGGGCAACTGGGAATGGCTCGGCGCCCTGGCCATGTACGGCTATCCGGCGTCGACCATCGTCAAGAATCAGGCCAACGACGCCGTCACGCGCCTGCTCAACGAAAACCGTGAAGGCATGGGGCTGGAAGTCTTTGCCCGCGGCGGCAATGAAATGATCATCGCCGCCCGTGCCCTGAAGCGCA
>ENA-OQCL01000755-OQCL01000755.1-human-gut-metagenome-genome-assembly--contig:-NODE-755-length-14043-cov-8.512935_pt1 | contig 14043 bp, 14 predicted proteins | sample MGYA00242502_ERZ504586 | MGnify/ENA primary metagenome ERZ504586 (study PRJEB26092, sample SAMD00036316) | human gut metagenome | host: Homo sapiens | study: EMG produced TPA metagenomics assembly of... | reverse complement strand
AGATTTAAGCCCCGTTCTACCCGTAAATCTTTCAGGCGTTCCTGTACGGAAATGCGGGTTTTCATAGATACATCGCTCCTTCCTGCGGCTGGCTGCCGCCGTCAATCCCATTATACCATACCCGTTCCGCAATCGTGGAAATTTTCGATTTCGGGGCGGTTTTCCTACTTTGTGGATATACGGGAGAAGGCTCAAAAAATGTGCCATAATGGGCTTAGTTCATCGATGGATTATTCCAATCGAATGACCGGCCTGTATGGGATATGCTCCCCGGCGATGTAGCGCAACGACTTGCGGCAGGGAAATGGAGGAACCCTGACCGCAACGAGCGTACCAAAGGGAGCGAAACGCCGTTGTGAGAGCCAGGGGCAGGAACGACATCAGGGAGAACCGGCGAAAATGAACACCGAATTGATACCGAAACACAACAATCTGATAGGGCATAGTCTGTCCTATCCGTAATACTACGGGGATTTCCGGGCGGCTCTATGGCCGCTTTTCCCTTGAAAAATCGGCCCCGAAACACGACACTAAAATCTGCTATCCGTCTATTGCGGCTGTTACGGCTGAAATGGGCGGATTTTTGTTTAAGGAGGCACCATGCCGAGAATGCCGAAAAAGAGGAAGCTGGAACTGTCCTTCTTCCTCAATGAACGGGGGCGGGTAACGTACAACGACCTTTGCCGGAAATGCCAGCGTACTTGCAAGCAGAGTTTCCGGGCGGTCATTGTGGACTGCCCCCATTATCTTTCCAAACGCTCAAAACGAAAAGTAAAGGAGGACACCGATTGAATGGAAGTTGAATTTATGACCGCAGACACCACCCTGCCGCCCTGTATGCCGCTGCCGAGAGCCATGCTGCGGCTCCCGATCAGCAGCACCGCCAAGGTCATGTACGCCCGGATGTTGGATTTTGTTTTCCTGTCCGGCATAGAGGACGCCAACGGGATTTTATTTATCCATTTCCCCATCGTGGAACTGGCGGCGGCACTTGCCCGCAGCACCATGACCGTGAAGCGTTCCCTGAATGAATTGGAGGACGCCGGACTGATACTGCGAGTGCGTCAGGGCTTCGGGGAACCCAACAAGATATATGTACTCATTCCGAAGAAGGAGGCCAGCCGCCGATGAATGAAAAGCTGGAAAAACTCAATCAGGAGATAGAGAAAACGGAAAAGAAGCTGCGCTGGGCGCAACAGGAGGAAAAGCGTCTGACCCATCAGGCTAAGGCGCTGACCCGGAAGGAACGGACGCACCGGCTTTGCACCAGAGCCGCCATGCTGGAAAGCTACCTTCCCCACCCGGAAGCCATCACGGATGAACAGGTCAGTTTGTTCTTGAAGCTGCTGTTCCGGAAGGACAGCACCCGGCAGCTTATGGAAAAAGTGTTCGCCGGAAACGGCACAGAGAAGGAGGGCGCAGAATGAAGATGGATTTTTCAAAAGACGAGTTGGCTATGGTCTATCAGTACGCCGCCGGTACGAAGGAAGAAACTCTTGCGGGGCTGAAAGAAATCGTGCCGGTTATCCGTGACCGGCAGACAAGGGAGATTGTGGAGAATACCATCCGAAAGCTGGACGCCATCCCGGAGCCGGAGTGCCGCCGCTTTATCGCTGATACGAAGCAGCGGTTTATCCAGAAGCGGGACAATTCCATCCGGCGCAGGCTTGCCGAAGCCAAGGCACAGGCGAGGGCGGAAAAGCCACATCCCCAAGAGAAAACAGCCAGACCGGGAACGGTCATAATTGCTTCCAGAGCCGCAGCCCGTGGACTGCCCCTCTGAAAGAGGGCGCAACTATACACCACCTGAAGGTAGTGTGTTGCGCCCTGCCGGGGGGCTTCCTGCGGAAAGCGGATGATTGCCCGCAGCGTTCCGGCTCCTGTCAATCATCACAGAGGAAGCTACACTTCCCCTGCGCTGGCTGACGCCAGCTACCCCTTTGTGTACTTGCCGCCCGGGAACACCTTGCACTGCAAGCTGTTCCCGTCCAGCAAGTTTTACAATAGGCCGCTATACTTTTCTGAAACGATGAGGTATAATGAAGTCAACGACAAATTGGAATTTGGAGGGGATATAGCAATATGAAAAACAATAGATACTTAACTGTTGGCTTATTAACAGGATTTATTGTTGGTGGTTGCATAGGTGTGTTGGCATGGGCGTTTTTGCAAAATCTTTTTGCCATTCCTATTTGTGCAAGTATCGGAATGTTGATTGGAATTGTTATAGGCACGGTGATTGATTATGAAAAAACATCAAAAGAAATAGATAAAATAGATGATTCCTTAAAGGGAAAATCCTAATTTATCGGGCCACCCTGATCCGAACTTTCAAAACTGAATACCAGCCGCCCACCGGCGGCACCACCGAGCAGGAAATCTTGAAACAGGTTCCCTGCTCTTTTTATGCCCGGACACCGGGAGAAAGGAGGACGTGACTTGCCATGCCCGCACTTTGATGTGAAAATCATCCAGCGCAGCAAGCGCCAGTCAGCCGTTGCGTCTGCCGCCTACCAGAGCGGGGAACGGCTGTTTTCCGAATACGACCAGAAACAGAAATACTATTCCCATAAAAGCGAAATCGTCCACACCGAAATCATGCTGCCGCCCCATGCCCCGCCGGAATACGCAGACCGGAATACCTTGTGGAACGCCGCCGAAGCCATCGAGAAGCAATGGAACTCCCAGCTTGCCCGGAGGTTTGTGCTTGCCATTCCGAGGGAACTTCCCCGGTCACAGTACGCCGACCTTATCCGGGACTACTGCCGGGAGTTTTTTGTTTCCAAGGGCATGATTGCCGACTTTGCCATCCATGACAAGGGGGACGGAAATCCCCACGCCCACATCCTGCTTACCATGCGGGCAATGGACGAACAAGGCAAGTGGCTCCCAAAGAGCCGGAAGGTTTATGACCTTGACGAGAACGGCGAGCGTATCCGGCTTGCGTCCGGCAGATGGAAAAGCCACAAGGAGGACACCGTGGACTGGAACGACCAGAAGTACGCCGAGATATGGCGGCAGGGCTGGGCTGACACGGCGAACCGCTATCTGGAAGCCATCGGCAGCCCGGAGCGCCTTGACCTTCGTTCCTATGCCCGACAGGGGATTGATAAAATCCCCACCGTCCACATGGGGCCAGCGGTCAGCCAGTTGGAGAAGAAAGGCATACAGACCAACATCGGCAACCTGAACCGGGACATCAAAGCCGCCAATTCCCTCATGCAGTCTATCCGGCAGATGGTACGCAGCTTAAAGGGCTGGCTGTCCGGCCTGAAAGAGAAAAAGGCGGCGCTGCTGGAAGCGCTGGAACAGGCAAAGGAGCCGACCATCCCCGAACTGCTTTCCCGGTATCTGGATAAACGGAGCGAGGAACGTACCGGCTGGACTTCCAAGGGGAAGCTGAAAGGCACTGTTGGCGATTTCAACAAGGTCATGGAAGCCCTTGACTTCCTGCGGCAGAAAGAGATTTCCACCGTGGAGAGCCTTGACGCCTATCTGGATGAAGCCAGCGCACAGGCCGTTTCCATCCGTGAGGAAATCAGGCCGATGGAGAAACGTGTGAAAGAGATTGACCGGCTGCTTTTCCATATCGGGAACTTTGAAGCAAACAAGCCGGTTCATGCGAAATATGCCGCTATCCGCTGGAAGAAACCCAAGGAGAAATTTGCCGCCGACCATAAGGAGGAACTGGACGCCTACAACGCTGCCCTGCGGTATTTCAAGGTTCACCTTGATGGGGCGAAGTACAGCACAAAGAAGCTGGCCGGGGAACAGGCACAGCTTTCAGAGAATATCGCTTCCAAGACGGAAGCACTGACTGCCGTACAGGAGGATGTAAAGATTTTGCGGGATGTGCGCCACTGGCTCAATCAGGTTTTGCCATCCGAGCAGTACCGCCAGACCGCCGAGCCGGGAAAGAAACCGTCCATCCAGCAGGCAGTCAAAGGCCGGGCGCAGCGTATCCGGGAGGAACAGGCAGAGAAACGCCAGACGCCCCGCCGCCAGCAAAAACAGGATATGGAACTTTAACCAATCAGGCGCTTGCCATTTTCCCCGTGAGAATGACAGGCGCTTTTCTTATTTTCAGGAGGATTTGCCTATTGAACGTATTTGAAGCCGTGAAGCAGTCTGTTACCACCCGGCAGGCCGCCGAGCATTACGGTATCCGGGTAGGGAGAAACGGGATGTGCGTCTGCCCTTTCCATGACGATAAAAACCCCAGCATGAAGGTTGACCGGCGTTTCCATTGCTTCGGCTGTCAGGCAGACGGGGATGTGATTGACTTTGTTTCCCGTCTGGAAAACGTCAGCCCCAAAGAAGCCGCCCTCATGCTGGCGCAGGACTTCTCCATCCCCTATGAGGACAGGGAGCCGCCAAGCAGGAGCCGCCCGAAGCGGAAGCCACGTCAGGAAAGCCCGGAACATCAATTTAAGCGCATGGAGCGCCACTGTTTCCGGGTACTGTCCGACTATCACAATCTGCTGCGCTGCTGGAAGCGGGACTATGCCCCAAAGACGCCGGAGGAAGAATGGCACCCGCTTTTCGTGGAAGCCTTGCAGAAACAATCCCATGTGGAATATCTGCTGGATGTGCTGCTGTTCTCCGACATAGGGGAACGGGCTGCCCTGATTGCCAGCTACGGAAAGGAAGTGAGGAACCTTGAGCGGAGAATGGCAGACCTTGCCGCCAGAACTGCGGCAGGCCGTGACGGACACCATCGAAGCCGCACCCCCGCCCCGGAGCGTTGAGGAAGTGAAAGCCATGCTGGAGGGCACCGAGAAAGGCGGCGTGCGGAACAGTATCCACAACTGCCTGACCGTGTTCCAGTATGACCCCATTCTTTCCGGGGCGGTTGCAAAAAATCTCCTGACCGAGCGCATTGACCTTCTAAAGCCCATCGGCAGGAAACGCAGAACCGGCAGCAAGGCCATGACCGACACGGACATGAAATATATCCGGCTGTATCTGGAAGATACCTACGGCCTGACAAGCGAGAAAAAGATAGCAGACGCCGCTGATCTGGCCGCAGACGCCAACAGCTACCATCCCATCCGGGACTACCTGAACGGCCTTGTCTGGGACGGGAAAGAGCGTATCCGCTACTGCCTGCGGCACTTTCTGGGAGCCGACACGGACAACTTCACTTACCATTCCCTGCGGCTGTTCCTGCTGGGAGCCATCCACCGGGCTTTCTGCCCCGGCTGTAAGTTTGAGGTCATGCTCTGTCTGGTGGGCGGTCAGGGAGCCGGGAAATCCACCTTCTTCCGGCTGCTGGCCGTAAAGGACGAGTGGTTTTCCGATGATTTGCGGAAGCTGGACGATGATAACGTGTACCGCAAGCTACAAGGCCACTGGATAATTGAAATGTCGGAGATGATTGCCACCGCCAACGCCAAGAGCATAGAGGAAATCAAGTCATTTTTAAGCCGCCAGAAGGAGGTCTATAAAATCCCCTACGAAACCCACCCGGAGGACAGGCTGCGGCAATGCGTGTTCGGCGGGACTTCCAATGCGCTGGACTTCCTGCCCCTTGACCGTTCCGGGAACCGGCGCTTCCTGCCGGTCATGGTCTACCCCGGACAGGCCGAGGTACACATTTTGGACGATGAAGCCGCTTCCAGAGCCTATCTGGAACAGGTATGGGCGGAAGCCATGACAACCTACAAAAGCGGCGATTTTAAGCTGTCTTTTACACCCGAAATGATACAGTACCTCAAAGAACACCAGCGGGATTTCATGCCGGAGGACACCAAGGCCGGGATGATACAGGCGTACCTTGACCGCTACACTGGCAGCGCCGTATGCTCTAAGCAGCTTTTCAAGGAAGCCCTGAACCACCCCTTTGACGAGCCGAAGCAATGGGAAATCCGGGAAGTCAACGACATCATGAACCACTGTATCACGGGATGGAAGTATTTCTCCAATCCCCGGATATTTGAAGGATACGGCAGGCAAAAGGGCTGGGAACGGGAAGCCCCGGCAACGGGCGCTGACAACGGGCGTGGAAAAAAACGCCGGACGGATTTGTGGAAGTCACGGAGCAGATGGAACTTCCCTTCTGAATAATCCGGAGAAAATCACAGCCGGTTGCCGACCCCGTTGCTATCCCGTTGCCGAGCCGGTTGCCGGGAAAAAGACCGTAACTGCGGGCTTTTCTCCCCTCTGACAACCAAAGCAACAGAAAAATAAAAGAAAAAGTAAATAAACAGTAACCCGCCAGACAGAGATTGTTTTCGAGGATTTTTTGAAGACCGTTGCCGGACTTCGTTGCCGACCTTCTCCTGTCTGGCTTATTTCATTTATGGAGGTAACTGCCTATGGCAAAAAGCAAAACTGAAATCCATGTCACAACGGTATTTGACGGCGAACTGGACGCTACGGATGTTTTCGTGAGCCTGATTGCACAGAAATACAGCCAGAGAAATAATAAAGAATATCTTGCGAAAAAGCAAGATTTAGAGTATAATAAAGACAAGGTTCAGAGTGACCGTGTTCCGTCTGGATTGTGCGGGTAAACGGTTATGATGAACGGAATGGAATATACAGGCATGGACGCAATACTGGCGGGCAGCTTCCGGGCGGCTATCTATTGCAGGCTTTCCAAGGACGATGACCTTGACGGGGAGAGCGCCAGCATTGCAAACCAGCGGGATATGCTGGAAACCTACTGCGAGAAGCAGGGATGGGAGGTTGTTGCAGTCTATCAGGACGATGGCTACACGGGGCTGAACATGGAGCGCCCCGACCTGAAACGGATGTTGAAAGCCATCGAGCGCAGGCAGATAAACCTTGTGGTCACGAAAGACCTATCCAGACTGGGTAGGAATTACTTGCAGACCGGCTTCCTGATTGAAGATTTCTTCCCCCGCCACGGCGTCCGGTATATCGCCATGAATGACGGTATCGACACCATGCGGGACAACAACGACATTGCGCCGTTCAAGAACATCCTCAACGAGATGTACAGCAAGGACATTTCCAAGAAGGTTCATTCCTCTTATCTGCTGAAAGCGCAGAAAGGCCAGTTTACCGGCTGCCTTGCCCCCTTCGGGTATCGGAAAGACCCGGAGGACAAAAACCATCTGCTGATTGATGAGGAAACGGCTCCCATTGTCCGGCGTCTGTTTGCGTGGGCGCTGGAAGGACACGGCCCCAACTACATCCGGCGCAGGCTGGAAGAAGAAAAAATCCCATGCCCGACCTACTGGAACCGGGTGCGGGGCTTTCGGAACGTGTCAACCAAGTGGGAAAAGAAAGACCCGGTAAACGGGCGGTATATGTGGGATTTCTCCGTGATTAAGGACATCCTGATGAACCCCGTCTACACCGGCGCTATCGCTTCCCAGAAGAAGGAATACCGCTTCAAAATCGGCACCATCGGGGAGAAGAAGCCGGAGGACTGGATTGTGGTGGAGAACCAGCATGAGCCGCTTGTTGACCGCAAGACCTTTGACATCGTGCAGCGCAAGCTGAAATCCCGGCAGCGCCCCCGCCAGACCGGGGAAATCAGCCTGTTTGCGGGGCTTATCAAGTGCGGCGAGTGCGGGAAGTCGCTGACGATCCGCTACACCAACGACAAGCACCCGAAGCAGATTTATTCCTGTAAGACCTACAACGCCTACGGGAAACAGCACTGTACCCAGCACCGGGTTGAGTACGACACCCTTTACAGCCTTGTACTGAACAAAATCCGGGAGTGCGCCAGAGCCGCCCTGATGGACGGGGAAGCCGTTGCCGGGAAGCTGACCGATACCTGCGAAGCAGAGCAGAAAGGCCAGCGGGAAGCATTGGAGCGTTCCCTTACCAAAGACGAGGAACGGATTGACGTTCTGGAAAAGATGGTGCTGCGGCTGTATGAGGACATGGTTGCCGGACGTATCAGCGAAGCGAACTTCAATCTGCTGATGGAAAAGACGCAGGCGGAACAGGCCGAGTTGAAGGCAAGGGTTGAGGAAGGCCGGAAAAAGCTGGCCGATGAAATCCGGCTTGCGTGTGACGCCCGCCAATGGGTGGAAGCCATTCAGGAATACGCCGACATCACGGAACTGGACGCCGCCACCTTAAACCGCCTGATTAAAGAAATCGTTGTCCATGAGAGTATAGACAGCGATAAGACAAGACACATTTCTATCGAAATTCATTTCAATCTCAAACCCATCCCGGAAGTGGAGCAGGTCACGGCCTGACCTGCCCCCGCCGGGGCGGTTCTTAAAAACTCCATAGATATTTCTTGACACGCCGCCGCCCGCCATCGAGCCGTTTTCCTACACCTATTTGGGGATAAAACAGCTCATGGCTGGCGCTGGCGTCGCCGTGGTCGGCATGGTCCTCGTACCCCTGCTCTCCAGCCTGTTCACCGTCTGATCGCTCCCGTCGTTAAGCTGTCATAAGAAATCCTTGCCGCCCCTGCCCCCAAGCGGGGGCGGCTGAAAGGAGGTTGACACCGTATGGATTTCTTACTCGATGCCCTTACTGACTGGCTCAAGGAAATGTTGGTAGGCGGCATTATGAGCAACTTATCGGGGATGTTCGATAGCGTGAACCAGCAGGTCGCAGACATTGCGACACAGGTGGGCCAGACCCCTCAGGGCTGGAACGGGAGTATTTTCAGCATGATCCAAAATCTCTCCAACTCCATCATGGTGCCGATTGCTGGCGTGATCCTGGCTATCGTGATGACGCTGGAGCTGATTCAGATGATTACCGACAAGAACAACCTGCATGATGTGGACACCTGGATGATCTTCAAATGGGTGTTCAAATCTGCCGCTGCCATCCTCATCGTCTCAAACACCTGGAACATCGTGATGGGCGTGTTTGACGCAGCTCAAAGTGTGGTGGCGCAGGCGGCGGGCATCATCGGTTCCGACGCTTCCATCGACATCTCCTCTGTCATGACCGATATGGAGTCCCGGCTGATGGATATGGACCTGGGGCCGCTGTTCGGCCTGTGGTTCCAGTCGCTCTTTATCGGCATTACCATGTGGGCGCTTTACATTTGTATCTTTATCGTGATTTATGGCCGTATGATTGAGATTTACCTTGTGACCTCGGTGGCTCCCATCCCTATGGCCACCATGATGGGCAAGGAATGGGGCGGTATGGGCCAGAACTATCTGCGCTCGTTGATCGCCCTGGGCTTCCAGGCATTTCTCATCATCGTCTGTGTGGCGATCTACGCCGTGCTGGTGCAGAGTATTGCCACCGAATCCGACATCATTATGGCCATCTGGAGCTGCGTGGGCTATACGGTCCTGTTGTGCTTTACGCTCTTTAAGACCGGCAGCCTCGCAAAATCCGTTTTCAATGCACATTAACCAGGAAGGAGGTAATCCCTTTGGCTTATGTACCTGTACCCAAGGATCTTACGAAAGTCAAAACCAAGGTCGCGTTCAACTTAACCAAGAGGCAGCTTGTCTGCTTCGGCGGCGGTGCGCTGATCGGCGTACCGCTTTTCTTCCTGCTCCGGGGGCCTGTGGGAAACAGCGTGGCTGCCATGTGTATGATGCTGGTCATGCTGCCCTTCTTCATGCTGGCGATGTATGAAAAACACGGTCAGCCCCTGGAAAAGATCGTGGGCAATATCATCAAGGTGGCCGTCATCCGGCCCAAGGAGCGCCCGTATCAGACCAACAACTTCTATGCCGTTTTGGAACGGCAGGAAAAACTCGACAAGGAGGTGTATGACATTGTTCACGGTAATCAAAAGCTGGCTGCACCGGCTGTTCGGAAAAGACGAAAAGACCGCGCAGCCGGTTAATCAGAAAAAGATGAAAAAGCTGTCCCGCGCCGACAGAAAGCAGATCGAGGCTGCCATTGCCCGTGCCAATCGCACAGACAAAAAGAAAAAATCGGCTCAGGACAGTATCCCCTATGAACGGATGTGGCCGGACGGCATCTGCCGTGTGGCAGGCAGCCGCTACACAAAGACCATCCAATTCCAGGACATCAACTATCAGCTCTCGCAGAACGAGGACAAGACAGCGATCTTCGAGGGCTGGTGCGATTTCCTCAACTACTTCGACAGCTCCATTCAGTTCCAGCTGTCCTTTTTGAACCTGGCAGCCTCTGAGGAGACCTTTGCCCGCGCCATCAACATTCCTCTCCAGGGGGATGATTTTGACAGCATCCGGGTGGAGTACACCACCATGCTGCAAAACCAGCTGGCAAGAGGCAACAACGGTCTTATCAAGACCAAGTACCTGACTTTCGGCATCGACGCCGACAGCCTCAAGGCCGCCAAGCCCCGTCTGGAGCGCATTGAGACCGACATTCTCAACAACTTCAAACGCCTGGGCGTGGCCGCCGAGACCCTGGACGGCAAGGCGCGGCTGGCACAGCTTCACGGCATTTTCCACATGGATGAACAGGTGCCGTTCCGCTTTGAATGGGACTGGCTGGCTCCGTCCGGTCTGTCCACCAAGGATTTCATCGCGCCGTCCGGCTTCGAGTTCCGCACCGGCAAACAGTTCCGTATGGGTAAAAAATACGGGGCTGTTTCTTTTTTGCAGATCCTCGCCCCGGAGCTGAATGACCGGATGCTGGCGGATTTTCTGGATATGGAAAGCTCTCTGATCGTCAGCCTGCATATCCAGTCCGTAGATCAGATCAAGGCCATCAAGACGGTCAAGCGGAAAATCACCGACCTGGATAAATCCAAAATTGAGGAACAGAAAAAAGCCGTCCGCGCCGGATATGACATGGACATCATTCCCTCCGACCTTGCCACCTACGGTGCCGAGGCCAAGAAGCTCTTGCAGGATTTGCAGAGCCGAAACGAGCGAATGTTCCTTGTGACCTTCCTGGTGCTGAACACGGCGGACAATCCCCGGCAGCTGGACAACAATGTGTTCCAGGCCAGTTCCATCGCACAGAAGTACAACTGCCAGCTGACAAGGCTTGACTTCCAGCAGGAAGAAGGGCTGATGTCTGCGCTGCCCTTGGGCCTCAATCAGATCGAGATTCAGCGGGGGCTGACCACCAGTTCCACGGCTATCTTTGTTCCGTTCACCACCCAGGAGCTTTTCCAGAACGGCAAAGAGGCGCTGTACTACGGTATCAACGCCCTGTCCAACAACCTCATCATGGTGGACCGCAAGCTGCTGAAAAACCCCAATGGACTGATTCTCGGCACCCCTGGTTCCGGCAAGTCCTTCAGCGCCAAGCGCGAGATCGCCAACTGTTTCCTGCTCACCAATGATGACATCATTATCTGCGACCCGGAGGCCGAGTACGCGCCCTTGGTGGAGCGCCTGCATGGGCAGGTCATCAAGATTTCGCCCACCAGCAGCAATTACATTAACCCTATGGATTTGAACCTGGACTACTCGGACGATGAAAGTCCGCTGTCTCTCAAGTCCGACTTCATCCTGTCTCTGTGCGAGCTGATCGTAGGCGGCAAAGAGGGCTTGCAGCCGGTTCAGAAAACCATCATTGACCGCTGTGTGCGGCTGGTGTATCAGGACTATCTCAATGACCCCCGCCCGGAGAATATGCCCATCCTGGAGGACCTCTACAACCTGCTGCGGGCGCAGGACGAGAAAGAGGCGCAGTACATCGCCACGGCGCTGGAAATCTATGTGACCGGCTCCCTCAATGTGTTTAACCATCAGAGCAATGTGGACATCAACAACCGTATCGTCTGCTACGACATCAAGGAGCTGGGCAAGCAGCTGAAAAAGATCGGTATGCTGGTGGTCCAGGACCAAGTGTGGAACCGCGTTACCATCAACCGTGCTGCCCACAAATCCACCCGTTACTACATCGACGAGATGCACCTGCTGCTGAAAGAGGAACAGACCGCCGCCTACACGGTGGAGATTTGGAAGCGGTTCAGAAAATGGGGCGGCATCCCCACCGGCATCACGCAGAATGTCAAAGACTTGCTTTCTTCCCGCGAGGTGGAGAACATCTTTGAGAACTCCGACTTCGTGTATATGCTCAACCAGGCGGGCGGGGACCGGCAGATTCTCGCCAAGCAGCTGGGCATTTCCCCTCACCAGCTTTCCTATGTGACCCACTCCAGCGAGGGCGAGGGCCTGCTGTTCTATGGCTCCACGATCCTGCCTTTCGTGGATCACTTCCCGAAGAATACCGAGCTGTACCGCATTATGACCACCAAACCCCAGGAACTGAAAAAGGAGGATGAATGACCATGAAACCCAACACCGAACTGAATACCATGATGTTTTTTGACGATGCCCTGGAGGGTGAGCGCACCCAGCTGCTCACCGAGCTGGCCGATGCCGTCAGCGAGACCCGCACGGCGGCGGATCAGGCTGCGGAGCTGAACGAGGACGGCGAAGCGGGCCTGCTGCGCCTGACGGAAATCTGGTGCGCCATGAACGGCGTCCCGGCCATCGTCATCTTCGAGGGCGGGCAGTCCGAGCTGCTGGCCAATGTGGTGGCGCAGATCTACGCCCATCTGCTTCAGCACCCCTCCCGTGACCCTGTGGGGCTGGCCGTCTATGTGGAGCTGCGCTACATGACGGCCTCCCTCATGTTGGGGGAATGGTTTGAATAAGGAACCGCGCCTGCGCTTTACGGACGAGGAACGGGCTGACCCGGCTCTGGAGAAGCCCATCCGTAAGGCGGACAAGGCCGCCGCCAAAGCAGACAAGGCGCAGGCCAAAATCCCCAAAAAGCAGGTCCGGCAAAAGACGGTGGACCCGGAGACCGGCAAAGTGACCACCAAGCTGGTGCTGGAGGACAAGAAGAAGCCGCCCTCCAAATTGTCCCATGCGGTGCGGGATACCCCCGCCAATGCCGCTCTGGGGAAGCTCCACAAGGAAATCCGGGAGACCGAACAGGACAATGTGGGCGTGGAGAGCGCCCACAAGTCCGAGGAGGCTGCCGAGACCGGCGTTAGGCTTGCACGGGAAGGCTACCGCAGCCACAAGTTGAAGCCCTACCGCAAGGCGGCCCAGGCCGAGCAGAAGCTGGAGAAGGCCAATGTGAACGCCTTGTATCAGAAGTCCCTGCGGGAAAATCCCCAGCTTGCCAGCAACCCCATCTCCCGCTGGCAGCAGAAACAGGCCATCAAAAAGGAATACGCTGCCGCCAAGCGCGCCGGTCAAGCTGTCGGGAACACCGCCAAGACTGCGGAGGCCACCGGCATGGCGGCCAAGGCGGTCAAGGAGAAAGCCCAGCAAGCGGGCGCGTTTGTCATGCGCCACAAAAAGGGCTTTTTGATTGCGGGTGCGATCTTCCTGCTGGTCTGTATGCTGCTCAACACCATGTCCTCCTGCTCCATGATGGCGCAGAGTATCGGTTCCGTGGTGTCCGGCACCACCTACCCGTCGGATGATCCTGAGCTGGTGGCGGTGGAGGCCGACTACGCTGCCAAAGAAACGGCGCTGCAAGCCGAGATCGACAACATCGAAAGCAGCCATCCGGGGTATGACGAGTACCGCTATGACCTGGATATGATCGGGCATGACCCCCATGAGCTGGCAGCCTACCTGTCCGCCGTGCTGCAAGGCTATACCCGGCAGAGCGCCCAGGCCGAGCTGGAGCGCGTGTTCGACGCACAGTATGAACTGACGCTTACCGAGGAAGTGGAGATACGATACCGCACCGAAACTTCCACGGACCCCGTGACCGGCGAGACGACCACCGAGGAAGTCCCGTATGAGTATTACATTCTGAATGTGAAGCTCACCAGCAAGCCCATATCTTCCGTGGCTTCGGAGCTGCTAACCCCGGAACAGCTGGAAATGTACCAGGTGTACCGGCAGACGCTGGGCAACAAGCCGCTGATCTTCGGCGGCGGCTCCCCGGATACGAGCAACTCCGAGGACCTGACCGGCGTGGTATTCGTCAACGGCACCCGCCCCGGCAATCAGGCCGTGGTGGACATAGCCAAAAGTCAGGTGGGCAATGTGGGCGGTCAGCCCTACTGGAGCTGGTACGGCTTCAATTCCCGTGTGGAATGGTGCGCCTGCTTCGTGTCCTGGTGCTACGGCCAGATGGGGCTGTCCGAGCCGCGCTTTGCCGCCTGCCAGTCCCAGGGTATTCCGTGGTTCCAGTCTCACGGACAATGGG
>ENA-OQCL01000754-OQCL01000754.1-human-gut-metagenome-genome-assembly--contig:-NODE-754-length-14055-cov-2.944428_pt1 | contig 14055 bp, 14 predicted proteins | sample MGYA00242502_ERZ504586 | MGnify/ENA primary metagenome ERZ504586 (study PRJEB26092, sample SAMD00036316) | human gut metagenome | host: Homo sapiens | study: EMG produced TPA metagenomics assembly of... | reverse complement strand
AGTCAGACTAAACCCCAGACAACGGTGACTCTCGACGCTGGCAGCATCACCGGCGACCTGACCTTTACCGCCCACTGGCAGGAGGATACACCCATACCGCCCGCGGAGTACACCGTGACCGTCAAGGACAGCCATGCAGGTGACAACAGCGGCGCGGGAAGTTATGACGAGGGAGCCACGGTCACCATCTATGCGGGTGAGTACGAGGGCTACACCTTCGTCGGCTGGACTGTGACCTCCGGCAATGTGATCCTGGCAAGTAACAGCAGTGCTACAACCACGTTCACCATGCCCGCTGCAAATGTCACCGTTACGGCGAACTGGACGAAAGATGAGGAACCCGAGCCGACTCCTTCCGATGTCATCACCGTCACCCCTGCCGACATCATCATCTACATGGGCGGCGATAAGGGCTATGAAGGCGTTGTGAATGGCAACGGTCAGATTGTCGGAAGCAATTCCCTCCCCGAGCCCGGCTTTGTCTTTGAATTGCCGGGTGAGCTGGACGGCGTGGATGTAGAGGACATAGTGTTCAAGAACGCCGACGGCTCCAAGACCTGGAAGGTCGAGCTCTACGAGGGCCTCGACGCCGTGCCGAGCGCAGCTCTACACTATCGTCCCGACGTATACCGATCCCGACCCGATCCGCGTGGTGTTCAGCGACGACGACACCACCATTGTAAGCGACAACTTTACCGTTGGGCTGGAGCTCAACAAGACCTTCGGCATGAAGCTCTACACCGAGCCCGCCGGTGAAATATTCGCGACATACGGTAGCGAAACCTATTCCGTAGTCACCGGCTCCGGCGAGCTCACCGTTCGCGGTACAACCAGCGAAGTTGAGATTGTCACAGTGGATACCCAGGCACCGGACAGAGGCGTCGGCGTTGTGGCCGAAGCGGGTACCACCTACACCATCAATGGCAGCGAGGTACAGGTGGGCGCGGACGCTCAGGTGTCCCTGCTCTTTGACGAGATTATTAACAATCAGGGCAACGACCGAACCCAGCAGTTGGAAACTGCGGCCCTCAGTAAACTGGGGCAGCCCGCTGACGGCTATCAGTATGCCTATGAGTTCAAGTATCTGGATCTGGTAGATGCCAGCAATGGCAACGCCTGGGTGGCTGCCAGCAAAGATGTAACCATTTACTGGCCGCTGCCCGCGAACGCGAATCCCGGCTGCCCTGAAGGTTCTGCACTTTGCGGGCCTGCACCGCAGCAATGAAAACGGCGGCACACCCAACGTGAACGACGCCAATGTAACTCAGGTTGAGAATGTGCGTATCGAAAACCGGACTATGTGGGTCTTTGAGGTAGGCTCTGCAGGCTCTCGCCCTTGCTCTGGTGTGGAGGAGGAGATCCCCGAGAACACCTTTATCATCACGGCCTCCGCCGGTTCCGGCGGCTCCATCAGCCCCAGCGGATCAGTCCAAGTCACCGCAGGTGGCAGCCAAACCTTCTACATTACGTCCGACCGTGGTTACCACATCGCGGATATTCTGGTTAACGGAACAAGTGTGGGCGCGGTGAGCAGCTACACATTCCCGGATGTTCAGAAAAATCAGACGATTACCGCTATCTTCGCCCGTGACGAAAACTGGGGCGGGATACTGGAAACGATGGGAACGACGATGATGATGACAGCTACATCCCTGTACTACCACTCCAAATTTTGGCAGGGACAAAACTTTCTATCAGACCGATGACCAGCGGATCATGGTGGTGCGGGACTATGAGGACATGAGCCGTCTGCCCGACAGGGAGGATTACGTTTTCCTGGGTTGGAATACCCGAGCTGACGGCAGCGGTGAGGACTATGCACCCGGAGACAAGTTCCGTGTGAAGGGCTCCGCGGATCACCTCTACGCCATGTGGGAGCAGACGATGCCCGACCTCTTGGACACCGGCGTGTCCCGCTGGCTGAACACAGAGGATCATGGGGCCTATCTCAGCGGTTACGGCGGCGGCCTGTTCGGAGCGGACAACAGCATGACCCGCGCCGAGGTAGCCCAGATGTTCTACGCTCTGCTGAAGGACAAGAATGTGCCCATCACCAAGACTTTCTACGACGTGCCGGCGGATGCCTGGTACGCCACGGCGGTGAACACCCTGGCATCTTTGGGCATGGTGTCCGGCGGCACGGATGGGAATTACCGCCCTAACGATCCCATTACCCGGGCAGAGTTCTGCGTCATTGCCCTGGCCTTCGCCTATGAGCCGGAGAACGCCCGGTGCAATTTCACCGACGTGACCCTCAGCGACTGGTTTTATCCCTATGTGGCTCAGGCGGCCAGCTACGGCTGGATCGGCGGCTATACCGACGGGAGCTTTGGCCCCAACGATTCCATCACCCGAGCCCAAGTGACCACTATTGTGAACAACATGCTGGGCCGCAGCGCGGATGTGGACTATGTGAATCGACACACGGAGGAACTGAACCGGTTCACCGATGTGCCCAGCACTCACTGGGCCTATTACCAGATCATGGAGGCCACCAACGCCCACGACTACACCAAGTCTAACGGAACCGAGAACTGGCGCTGAGACGCGCTGACCGCTTCCGCGGGACGCACACAAGCTTTTCCACATGCTGAGGCCCGCCTCCCCATCCGGGGAGGCGGGGCCCTTTTCCCGCTACGCCGGACACTGCCGGCCCGTGTGATCGATGGTGTAGTCGGTGTTGTACTCCCCGCCCAGAATCAGCTGGGAGATGGGCACAAAGGTATAGCCCTCCTGGATCAGCGTCTCCAGAATGGAGGGCAGGGCCTCCGGCGTGTGAAGGGCCGCGTTGTGAAAGAGCACAATAGACCCGGGCTGCACTTTGCCCGTCACCCGCTGGACAATCTCCTCCGCCGGGATCTCCTTCCAGTCCAGGCTGTCCACGTCCCACTGGATGGGCTCCAGGCCGGCGGCGCGCACGGCGCTGATGGAGTGGTCGTCATAGTCCCCGTAGGGCAGGCGGATGAGGGTGGGGCGCACCCCGGTGACCGCCTCGATCTTGTCATTGCAGGCGGTCAGGTCGGCCCGGATCTCGTCGGCGGACAGCTGGGGATAGTGGGCGTGGGTGTCGGAGTGGTTCATCACCTCGTGGCCGGCGTCGTGGAGGGCCTTCACCGACTCCGGATATTTGTCCACCCACTCCCCCACCACGAAAAAGGTGGCCGTCACATCGTACTTTGCCAGAATGTCAATGAGCTCCTGGGTATCCTCGTTCCCCCAGGGTGATGTGAAATAGCGGCCCTTGGGGCTCTAAGGCTCCAGGGGCCGCTGTTGGTTCAAATGCAGAAGCAGACATAGAGGGGGACCGATTTCCGCCCATGTTCCAGACCAAAGTTTTTTGTAGACAACCGAGTGGACTGCTCCGGCCGAAAGGTCTTTTGATAGACCTCCATACTTTTGGCCTTGGTGCGTTCCCCAGCCTTCACCTCGATGGGGAGAGTATTGCCCTCCCGCTGGATCAAAAAGTCGATCTCGTACCCTCCACGCTCCGCCGTCCAATAGTAAAAGGTATAGCCGATGGCGGTCAGCTGGGCGCACACATACTATAACGCACGTTAGTGCAAAAACAAGTTGAAAACTACCTTATTTTACGACAATAGAGGCCGTCTGCACACACTGTACAGACGGCCTCTATCCGTTCAGAAGCCCCAGCTCGTCGGAAAAGGTATATGTGATCTCGATCTTTCCATCTTCAAAGACGAGGATCTGCCCCACCGTCTCCGCCACTGTGACGCGGTCCAGGCTGGTCAGCTTTCCGTGCTGGAGCAGGGATTGGACCCAGGGATGGAGAAGGAGGGCTTCCTCCTGGGTCGACTCCAGCTGTTGAAGCTGGGCGGTCAGCTCCCGCTCCTGCCGCTCGTAGTCGGCCTGGTAGCGCAGGAAATCCTCCCGGCGGAGCAATCCGTCCCGGTAATCCTCATAAGCCGCCTTTTTCAGCCGGTAGAGCCGATCCAGTCCCCCTTCCAGCCGCTGGCGTCCCGCTGTTGTTCCCCGGGGAACCTCCACCCCCGTCTCCTGAGCCAGCGCCTGGAGATTTTGTACGGTTCCAATGATCCGGTTCAGGTCGTCCAGCACGATCTGCTCCAAAACCTGGTGGGAAATGCTGTGCTTGGTGCATACCGTGGGACCATACCTCTGATAGGAGCCGCAGCTGTAATAGATCCCGCCCGCGCGCCTGGTCTTTACCATGGCCCGTCCGCAGTCTCCGCAGCGGAGGAAGCCGGCGAAGGGGCTCTGGTTCTGGTCGAAGCTGAGCTGCCGGGTGCGTCTGTGGAGCAGGGTCTGGACGCGCTCCCATTGCTCCGCTCCGATGATGGCTTCGTGGGTATTGAGGACCACCGTCCAGTGGGGGCGGTCCAGTTGAACGGCTTTCCCGTGCATGGTGGGACGATAGCTGCGCCCCTGTTCCATATGGCCTGCGTAAATCTGATTTTGCAGGATGCGGTGGACGGTAGCATAGGTCCAATAGGTAGTTTGGCCGAGCTTCCGGCCGTTGTGGTAGCGTTCTCCCAGCATCCGTTTGTACTCGCTGGGGCTGGGGATACCCTCGGCGTTGAGCCGTTTGGCGTATCTTGATCTTGCCCCAACCCTGCTCAAAGAGGTCGAAGATCCGCCGCACCACCTGGGCCGCAGCGGGGTCAATGAGCAGATGGCTGCGGTCAGCCGGGTCTTTTCGGTAGCCGTAGCTGGGAAAGGCCCCCTACAAATTCCCCCTGCTGCTGCTTGGTGTGGATGGCAGAGCGGACCTTGTCCGAAATGTCCCTGGCATATTGGGTGTTAAAGATATTTTTCATGGGCAGGAGCATGTCATACCGCCCCTGTTCGCTGTCCACGTGGTCGTTGACGGCGATGAAGCGCACCCCCCGGGCGGGAAACTCCCGCTCCAGATACCGGCCCACCTCAATATAGTCCCGGCCGAAGCGGGACAGGTCCTTGACCAGCACACAGTTGACCCGCCCTTGGGCAATGTCCTCCTCCATGCGGCGGAAGGCGGGGCGGTCAAAGTTGGTGCCGGTATAGCCGTCATCCTGATAGAAGTCCGTCAGGCGCAGCTCCGGGTGGGCCTGCAGATACTGCTCCAGAAGCTTGCGCTGGTTGGCGATGCTGTCGCTCTCCGCCTTGTCTCCATCCTCCCGGGACAGGCGCAGATAGCCCGCCGTGTTCCATTCCCCCATGACCTCCCCCTATCCGTCTAATGTTCGGACGCCTCAGCGGCTGTGGGCCCGGATCAGCGCCCGGAGCAGTTCTTCCGGGTCCCGGGAGCCGTCAAATCTTCGGGTGACCTGCCACGCTGTTTTTTTATCCTGCGCAGTCCGTACAGTCATGTGAGAACCTCCTTCCCTGTTGGAGTGTATGTCGTGTCCGGCTTCAAATATTCAGTTGTCTTGGGCGTCGTCCACGTCACAAACCGTCTAGATGCGCATCGGAACAACCTTCGGTCGGATGCCTGTGATATCAAAAGGCCTTTCAGCCGGAGCAGTCCGTCCGGCTGTCCACAAAAAACTTCGGCATGGAACATGGACAGAAACCGGTCCTCTTCTACGCCTGCTTCTGTATCTGAACCAACAGCGGCGCCCTGGGCGTGGGCTCCCTCGCCAGGGAGGGGCCACACCCCGGACGGGTCGCGGCGGCTGAGGGCATCCGGGAGATCTTTCCTTTTAAGAATGAGGGTCTGGAGATTGTTTACACTTTTTCCAGACTATCAAACAATTTTTCATAGCCAATACAAAATTGGTGTAAGTTTTTACACATATACACAACAATGTTACCAAACTCAGGATTGTAAGAGCGGCCTGAATTTGTTAAAATGAACAGGGCGTCACCAGACGACAGCCAAAGAAGCGGCCCGGGTCTCCATCATCGGAACTGCACCGGATGGGAGACGGCCGCCGAGCAAAAAGCCGGACAGATGGTCCGGCTTTCCTGTCCTTGAGGAGATAGAACGCTGTGGGAGGTGGAAGCGCGGCAGCCTGTGAACGCCGCCGGCCGCGGATGGCGCGGCCGGGAGACAAGATAGACGATGTGAGAAAGGAAGGAAGATTTGAGCATGAAACGAAGGTTAAAAGCCTGCTTGTCCGCCCTGTTGGCAGCTGCCATGCTGCTCTCCCTGCTGCCCGGCGCGGCCTTCGCCGCCGGGGAGACGGGGACTTGGACAGAAGTGAGTTGGAATGATATTACGTCCTCAGACACCATTGCGATTACGGTATACGGCAGTGCGACCGGTAAAACCTATGTGATGAAAAACAATGGCGGTACCAATACCTATGGTCCCGCTGATGAATGGGACAGCAACAATACCGCAGATACCTCCTGGCATTGGAATGTCATTGCATCTGATGGCGGATATCGCATCTGTCCCGCCGGTGACAACCAAAATTGGCTGTACTGCATAAACAATAACAACGGCCTGAGGGTGGGCACCGAATTTGATACAGTGTGGGACCTTGATTCCACAACCGGGTATCTCTCCTGCGTAGACAGCGGCGGAAATACGCGCTACATGGGTATCTATGACAACAATAGCGGCGATACTTCTGTAACCCCCAATTTCCGAACCTATAAAAACACAACTGGTAACACCAAAAACCAGATTACGAAATTCTATAAACTGGAAAGCGATGGAATCACCGACCCAGGCTCTACGCCCCAACCCAGCGAAAGCCCCATCAAGGACGGGGACCAGGTGGTCATTTACGCCCCGCCTACAACAAGGCCCTCTCTTCTGAAAAAAAAGGCAACTATAATGTGGGCACCGACATCACTGTGGCGGATGACGGGACCGTCAGCGGCTATGTGGACGCCAATGTGTGGACCGTCATCGACAACGGCGACACATCTTACAGTTTCCAGCAGAACGACCAAAACATCGGCATCAATGAGGGCTATTCCAGCTTGGGTATGGGTGCTGCAGATGACGACTGGACGCTGGAGGCTCTGGACAACGGCACCTATAATGTCAAGAACGTTACCCGGGGCAACTACCTGGAGTGGCACGCCAAGTTTAACAACTGGAGCACTTATGCCGCTTCCGACCCCGCCCACGACGATCAGTTCTGTCTGAGCTTTTATGTGATCCCCGACACCCCCGACCCTGACGAGCCCGAGATCATCGACATCGCGGAGGCTCTGGCCGCCGAGGACGGTACGGAGGGTCTCTCCGTCAAGGGTGTGGTCACCCTGCTGGACGGTAAGAACGTCTACCTCCAGGACAGCACCGGCGGTATCTGCGCCTATTTCGACACCGCCCCCTCCGGCATCGCTCTGGGCGATACCATCATCGCCACCGGCAAGCGGGCCACCTACAACGACCTGCCCGAGCTGGCCGGAGCTACCTATGAGGCCTCTTCCGGGCTGACCCTCACCCCGGCGGTCAAGACCATCGGGATCTGACCACCGACGACATCTGCACCTATGTGACCCTCCGCAACGTGGAGGTCACCGAGGTCTATGACAAAAATGGCGAGATATTCCAGCCCCAACATCACTGTCAACCGACGGCACCAACTCCATCAGCTCTACAAGGCTGTGATAGATAAGAACACGGACGGCTCCTGGCCTGTGGCTGTGGGCGACGTCATTACCATTACCGCCGCAGTGGGCGTGCATAAGGGAACCCTCCAGCTGCGCAATACCAGCGCCGCCGAGATCGACCTGGACGGCACCCCGCCGGCCCCATCTCCCACGGCGACCAGGTGGTCATCTACAACCCCGAATATAAAAAGCCCTGTCGGGTACCTATGGCGGCTACTACAACAACGGCACCGATATTTCCGTTGCTGACGGCGTTGTGAGCGGCTTTACCGCCAGCGACGTGTGGACCGTGATCGACAACGGAGACACAACCTGGTCCTTCTCCTATAACGGCCAGAAGATTGGTATGGGTGAGTCTTTCTCCAGTATGCCCCTGGGCGAGAAGCACGACAAGTGGAAGCTGGAAGACGCGGGCAACGGCCTGTACTACATCAAGAACGAGAAACGCGGCGCCTATATGGAGTGGTTCGCCAGTAAGGGCAACTGGAGTTCTTACGGCACAATCGCCTCCGGCAGCGAGGACATGTTCGCCCTGGCCTTCTACAAGGTCACCGACATTCCCCAGCCCGGCGGAGACCTGGAATTCCCCGAGACCTTCGTGATCTACAACCTCTCCGCCCAGGGCGTGCTGGCCGGCTCTGACGGCAACGAGACCAGCCCCTCGGTGAACAACGCCGCCGCTGCTGTGGCCGACGGCGCGGCCATCCCCGCCAATGGGGCCCGGGTGTTCACCGTGGAGCAGAGCGGCGAGTACTACCGCTTCAAGACCGCCGACGGCTACCTCTCCTCCAACGGCACCGGCAACAACGCCTTCTATCAGGAGACGGCCAATGAGGACGCCGACTGGACCGTCACCGCCGGCAAGAAGGGCGGCTGGAACCTCATGAGCCGCACCGCCAAGTTTAACGGCAAGTACGACCAGTACCTGGAGTATTACGGCGGCACTTACAAGACGTACAGCATGTACAATGTCACCGATTACGACATCTACGAGTTCTTCTTCTACCCCCTGGCGGAGGGCGTCACCGTCACCGACGGCGTGGTCAACGCCATCCTCCAGACCTCGCCCCGCAACATCGTGCATTCCGCCGTGGTCTCGCAGGGCAACAGCGGCGGCCCGCTGTTTTCAATGGATGGCAACGTTATAGGCGTAAACTCAGCAAAAACCGTGACAGCAAGCGTTGATGAATACGGTCAGCCGATTTCTGCTGAAGGTCTTGGTTTTTCTCTTCCGATAAACGAGGCAATGCGAACAGCAAAACAGCTTATTGAAAACGGCAGTGTGCAGCGTCCGGGTATCGGCGTTTCGGTTGTTGCGGTGGACGAAGCACGCGCAGAAAAGTACAACATACCGCAGGGATTGCTTGTTTATACTGTAACAAAAGACGGTCCCGGGCACAAAGCGGGCTTGTATGCAGACGATATAATCACTGAGTACGACGGAACAGCAGCCACTGACAACGATTCTTTTGTTGACTATCTGCGCCGCAAGGCGGTAGGTGACACGGTCAAAATTCGATATTGGCGAGACGGCGAGTATTATGAATGCATAATCACTGTAGGTGACCTGAATTCGATCGGAAGCGAAATTCTTGATGATGCATACGGCGGAAGCAAATTCGGATTCTGATATTAACTGAATTTAAGGGCAATCAAATTCTTCTCTGTGATGGAACGGCACATTTGCAGCCGTTCCTTTTTTGTTCATCTGTGCGTTTGTTCAACGCGCGGAACGCGACGGAATTTCAGCACAAATGAAGCGTCAGGCCTGCAAATACAACAAAGCAAACCGCCGAGAATGCGCTTCCCGGCGATTCGCTTTGGCTTAAGTATGCGATTTACTTAATTATCGGATAACAAGCATCAATCCGATTATTTGCGCTTACGGTTGAGCAGAGCTGCTGCGCCGCCGACCATGGAGATGATACCTGCAACTGCAATGCTGACCGCACCGGTTGCGGGAACGGGATTGGGGTTTGGTGTGGGTTCGGAGGAAGGCTCAGCGGAAGGTGCGGGCTCGCCGTTGCCGCCGAGGGTGAAGCTCAGCTCAAAGGTGTCATGTGTTCCGTCGCCGATGAATGTTGCATCGGTGAATTCGGTCTGCGTGTAAGTGAAACCGAAGAAATCCTTGTATTCATCAACGATGGAGGTGAGAGTTGCGACGCGCTCCTCATCCGCAACTGCTTCGCCGTTGTCTGCAAAGTCCTCATCGACCGGAATGAATGCTTCGATTGCGGAATCGTTTGCAACAACGCGATAGTAATGGTTGTTCAGCCCTGCAAAGATCGCATAGCTGCCGGTTTCATCAGCACGAACCTCAACCGCACGCTTCTGAACGAGATCAAAGTCTGAACGGTGCATGTTGTATGCGGGAAGACCGTTAGCCTCACTCTTGTCAACGGTACCGAGGGAAAACTGAGCGGGGAAGCGATACTGGCCGATCGTGACGGAAGTGCTGCCGACAACCGTTTCAGCGGTAAGCGTGCCGCGAAGGATAACGGTAACATCGGAATCAAGCTCAGCCATAACGGTGCATACATTTCCTTCAACAGCAACGTTGGAGTATTCACCGGGGATGGGCATGCAATAACCGTGTTCATAGTCACACTGCATTTTGCCGGGGCAGCCCTGGGCTTCAACAAGTGTAAGCCCGTCAATGCCTTCAACGCTTGTGAGGTACTCGATGCTTGAAAGCATACGCTCGCTGTAGCCTTCTACCGCTGCGGGAACGGTGTAGCTGAGAGCAAGGGTAACCGTGTCGCCGACATTGAGCTTTGTGTCGGCAGGGATAACGTTCCAAACATTGTAAGGAACATCCCACTCATCGTATTCAACTGTGGGATCATTTGCAACAAGGTTCAGTTCGGTGCCGAAAACTGCGGCATCTTCACCGTCGGCAAGTGCAGGTACTGCAAGCGCAAGAGTGAGCGCGATTGCAATAACAAGAGCAAAAATCTTTTTCATGGTTCTGTTTCTCCTTATTTTTTGTTTTATTCCAAAACTGCGATCAGCACGATTCGCCCGGATCGGCAGTTAAGGTTTGGGCGGAAGCAGCCTTTTTGCCGAACCCTGCACAGATTGCATGGTGGGGGCAGGCCGCTTTGCAGTCGCCGCAGCGAATGCATTCGGGGCTGTTGGGCGTTGTTGACATGTCCACACCCATGCGGCAAACGTTTTTGCAAACGCCGCAGTGGGTACATTTGGATTCATCAACGCTGTAGCGGTAGAGTGAAATCCTGTTGAAGAATGAGTAAATCGCGCCGAGCGGGCAAATGTATTTGCAGAACGGACGATAGATCATGATGGACAACAGAATGGTTGCTGCAAGAATTCCAAGCTTCAGTGAGGTCAATCCGCCGGCTTCCGCCCAACTTGTGATGCCTGTGCCTGTGCCGGCCGCAGTGTTGCCCGCAAGGCTGCCGTAGGTCATAAGCGGAATACCGCCGAGGAGCATTCCGGAAGGGCAGATGTATTTGCAGAAGAAAGGATTCGATTCGTACAGCAGAGGCAGAATGATAACGAATACAACAAGGAAGAAATACTTGAGGTAACGCAGCTGCTTATCGCCGGGGAAAGTGCGAATCTTAAGCTTCTTGGGGAGCGGAATCTTGTGCAGCAGATCCTGAATCAGTCCGAACGGGCAAAGAAAACCGCAAACGAGCCTTCCGCAAAGTGCGCCGACGAGCATAAGAAAGCCGACAACGTAAAACGCAAAATAGTAAAGCGGTTTCGTGACCAGATAGCCGTTGCTGTCCGACCAGACGCCTTTTGAAAAGTCAGACTGATTGAAAATGGCCTGCAGCGAGCCGATAGGACATGCTCCGAGCGCGCCGGGGCAGGAGTAGCAATTCATACCCGGAACACAAATCTGCTTAAGCGGACCTTTGTAAATCGTTCCGGTGAGAAAGCCGACAACATAGCTGTTCGTAAGCAGGCTGAAAACCGCCTGAATTGCAAACCTCCTGCGTTCAACCGCTTTGCGAACCTGCATTATTGTTTTCTTTGGTTTTGAGTTCAACTTGGTTTTTGTTTCCATCAGCCGATACCTACGCATTCTCGGCAAAGAGCCGTGGCTTTTGAAAGAACCGCATTGATTTCGCCGTCGAATATCCCGTATACAATGAATGCAGCCGCGATAACCATAAGGCAAACGGGCAGGATGATTCTGAGGGTTCCGTCAAGCGTTTGGGTTAATTTAACTCTTTTGTTGTGCATCTTGACCTCCCGGCTCAAAGAAGATTATCGATGATGGAACACCACTTATCATAGGAGTTTGAAGTCGTGACAACTTTAAGGATGTTGCCGTTGCTGTCTATGAAATATGTGGTGGGGTAAGCTCCCGCAGGGAATGCAGCGGCCACAGAACTGTTGTTGCGCAGCACGGGCAGATTAAAGCCCTGAATGCCTCCGATAATGGCGAGTGCGGTGTTAATACACCCGGGGGTTTCGGAATCGCCGAGAACAGTGGCGACTTTCAGTCCGCGGCCTGCATAGTTGTTTGCAAGCTGCTGAATATGGGGCATTTCCTGAATGCAGGGGCCGCAAGTCGTTGCCCAAACATTGACCATGGTTACCTTTGCCTTTGAGAACATACTGTTGTCATAGGTGCTTCCGTTGTTGATAGCCTTTGTTGAAAACGCAGGAATATCAGGTTTGGGGGTCGCGGTGGGTTTCGGAGTCGGCTTTTCCGTGGGTTTTGCGGTCGGTTTCTCCGTGGGCTTGTCCGTCGGACTGCCGGAAGGAGAGTCTGTTGCGGGTTCATCGGTTGCATCACCGGTGGGTTCTGCGGTGATACCGTCCGTGGGAGCCGCAGTATCCGGTTCACTCGTTAAAGTTTCGGTGGGAACGGCACTGTCGGCCGGTTCGCCGGAAGTTATAACATCGGTTGAAGGGGCATCCGTGCCGTTGTCGGGCATTGGAGTTGCGGGGTTGGGATTGCTTGCGATTCGCCAAGGATGCGCACAGCCGGACAAAAGCAGCATCAGCGCAGTAAGAACGCAAATCGCAGGCAGCAGTTTTGTTCTTTTCATTGGTTTCCGTTCCTTTCAAATTCAAGCAAGGGATGGACACGGGATCTTCGGCAGAGCGAATGCTGCCAAAGTATCCAACATGCCCTGCGAGGTTCAGTGGAACCTCACAAGGCACAGAAACGTTCTTTGTTTGTTAATTTGTTATCGAATAATCAGCTTAAAAGCACGTTTATTCGACAATCAGCCAAGTTGCAATGCTGCACGCATGACGAGCAGGGCATCGGCCATGGTAACAACGCCATCGTTGTTAAAGTCGGCAATGCTGATATCGCCGTCAAGCAACTCCAACGCAACACGGGCAATTTGGAGAGCATCGGCAATGCTCAGCATGCCGTCACCGTCCATGTCACCGGGCATTCCTACAGGAGGCTCGGGAGTGGGCTCGGGAGTAGGCTCGGGAGTGGGCTCTGGAGTAGGTTCATCAGCGGGAGTGCATATACCGGTTACGATAAGATCCTCAACTACGCAGCTGAAATCGGTGTCCCAGCCCTGGAAGATATATCCTTCGTGCTCGGGATGAACGGGGGGGACTGCGGCCTGACCGTGTTCAACCTGCTTGATGGTGATAAGGTTTCCGTTCACACCGTCGTAGAACTTGACTTTATGCTTAATCGCTTTGTAAGTTGCAGTCACGGTAACATCGCCCATGGCCATGTACAAAACCTGCTCATAACCGGATTCGTATACATTTCCGGAATAAACCCATTCCCTTAAACTCATATCCTTCAACGTCGGGAGCGGTTCCCGGGAGCGGGGATAACTGCCGCATATGCAACTTCGGCAGTGTCGATGGTTTCGCCGGTTACACCGTTGACATAGGTAACGGTGCAGGGTTTCGTTCGCATGAATTGTCATTGCATCATGCCACATTTCGATGAAGTTTCGCAGCTCGTTCTGGCTTGTGAAGCCGCCGATGAGATGATCGCGAACAACACCGTCACGGCCGACGATGATGGTCTGGGGTATATAACCGCTGGTGTTGAACACGGAGCGAAGAACGCTGTCGGCACGGAGGTTCACCCAAGTGTAACCGTTGTTCTGAAGGAATTCCTTTGCGGTCGCGGGGGTACAGCCGTTGCCTTCACTGATGACGCCGATGAACTGAACATCCGCCTCGGGAGTGGAGGAGTAATACTCGTGCATTGCCTGAATGTGGGGCATTTCGGATCTGCACGGACCGCACCATGTTGCCCAATAGTTGATGAATGTGAGATCAGCATTTTGCAGAATGTCACCGGTGACGGTGTTGCCGTCAAGGTCAACGGTGTTAAAATTGCTGACGTTCATGCCGACACCGGGTTCGCGAGTGGGATCTGTCGCTTTCGGTTCGGCGGACACGAGGGAGAGGGAGCATGCTGCGAAGATTACAGCAAGCAGAACGGAGAGAAGTTTCTTCATTTACCTTTACCTTCACTTTCTGATTTTTGGGGTAACAGCATTCCTCACATGCCCTTACCTTGATGATATTATAGCATATGGTTCGGAGCGTTTCAAT
>ENA-OQCL01000753-OQCL01000753.1-human-gut-metagenome-genome-assembly--contig:-NODE-753-length-14055-cov-8.798823_pt1 | contig 14055 bp, 12 predicted proteins | sample MGYA00242502_ERZ504586 | MGnify/ENA primary metagenome ERZ504586 (study PRJEB26092, sample SAMD00036316) | human gut metagenome | host: Homo sapiens | study: EMG produced TPA metagenomics assembly of... | reverse complement strand
AAATGGCGTCTCACTGGATTTTCGCGTCGCTTCACTCCTAAAAATCCAGTTCGCTTGCACAAGCCCTTCGGGCAGCTCCCCCGATGGGGAGCCAAGAACGTTCTGCCGCTTAACTTAATAGCATTACCTAGAGGGGAAGGCTGCGATACGAGAATACCATCTTCTAAAAAAGGCGGCGAAGCCGCCACCTCAACCCTCAACCCTCAACCTTGAACCTTGAACCTTGAACCTTGAACCCTGAACCCTGAACCAAATGAAAGCAAAGTAAAAATGGGGCTGTAAAGAAATGAATCTTCATTTCTTCACAGACCCCCTTTTTTCATACTTCCAAAATAATTTTTTCATATAATCCACGAAGATCTTGACAGGCGTAGACTGGAGCATGGCCTGCTTGAAGATGAGGTGGCTCGGGCGCAGGATCGGGCGCTTCTGGCGGTCGTAGATCATTTCGCGATTGACATTCGGCGTACACTTCGGGAGAAGGTCTGCCGGGATGAGCGACTGTCCAAGACCATGATTCACGATCTCTACACAGGTGAGACAGTCAGAAACGGTCAGAAGAAAATGCGGAGATTCAGAGAAATTCTGACGCCACCAACGGCTTCTCAGCTCATCCAGCGACGGGTCACTGCGATAGCGGATGGACGGCTGGTTCGGCAGGGTATCGTAGTCGATCTTCTGCGCAGAGATGAGATAGAGCGGTGCATCCTCGAGAAGGATGTCCGCATCTGGCCATTCCTGATTGCCGCGAACGATGGCGAGATGGATATCCTCCTTCTTGACCAGCTTCGTCAGGCGGTCGCTCGTATCCGTCGTGAGCGAGATCTCGATGTCATTGTACTCATCGACGAAGCCCTTCAGAATGGCCGGCATGTGCGACTGCGCGAAGGACTGGCTCGCACCGATGCGCAGCACGCCGGAAATGGTATTCGGCTCATGTGTCACGAAGTTCTTCATGTCTTGATACTGCTGCAGTTCTTTTTCGGCAAAGGAGAAGAGGCGATTTCCCGCATCGGTGAAATGGACACCCTTATTGGTGCGAATGAAAAGCGGACAGCCGATCTCTTTTTCCATCTGGCTCAAGCGATACGTCAAAGACGGCTGGGTCATAAACAGCCGCTTGGCGACCTTATTGATGCTGCGTTCTTCTCGAAGATAGATCAGAATCTTCCAATCCGTGTTATTCATGGCACTACCCCTTGCGCGGCACGCGCGCCTACTTGATATAAAATAATTTATTACAGTATATCACATTGGACGTTTGATTGCTATAGGGGAATGGGATCGGAAGAGAGGTAAACAGTTCGTGGTGAGCCCGTGGAGCGTGTCACCAGTCACTCGGCACTAGTATTGCGTTTTCTAAATAACTGGCATTTAAGTCAACTTCCGAATCAAGTGAGGAGTGAGGAATTAGGAGTGAGGAGTGAAGGTACGGCGCATAAAATGAGGAAGCGCCGCGGAGTTTTATATCATGAGGGGATATTGGGTCACTCTATGAATGGTGTGCCCCTTCCAGCACTTCTAGGGAAACACTGATTAAATCGTTGTCAGATTTCATTCTTGGATTCTTTTACAGAGCGAGGAATCATCTGACGCGAATAGCAAGCTATTTAAGGAAGATGATGACGAAGCTATGTATAAAAATCCATGTGAAATCCGACTCTGCGATTTAATCAGCGTTTCCCTAACTAAGTCCAGAAATTAACAAATCGCTATACGAGTCCCTAATCCCTAGTCCCTAGCCACTAGCTACAGCCCCTATATCAATTCCCTCGGCAGGCTGGAAAGCAGTCTGTCCCTTTCTTTATAGTCCGGCAGATAGGTCTCCATCCGTGCATAGAAGTCGGGGCCGTGACCGGCTACGAAGAGGTGGCAGAGCTCATGGACGACGACAGCCTCGATGCATTCCTTCGGCTTTGTGACAAGGTCGAGGGCGAAGGAGAAGCGCCCCGTCACTCTCCGGCAGGAGCCCCAGCGGCTTTTCATGACGCGGATCGTGACCCCGGTGATCCGACTCTCCGGGATCGCCATGCGCTTTGTCCATATTTCAAGTTGCTTTTCGATCTCCCAAAGAAGGATGCGCTTCATGCCTGCCTTGAATACCTTCTCACGCTCCCTCTGTTTTGTCCGAAGGAGCAGCCGCAGCTCTCCGTCTGTCGAGACGGCGGCATCATCGCGCATCCCGAGGCAGACCTGCAAGGGATACGCCCTTCCAAAGACATGGTGGATCTCTCCTGTGACATATTGAAATTTGATTTTCTCCGGCACCAGCGCCATGTACTTCGTAAGCCATGCGGTCTTTCCCGCGACGAAGTCACGGATCTCCCGCTCCGAAACCCTCCGCGGCGCCGTCACCTCGACAGATCCTCCCTCCCGCACGCGAAGATAGATGCGGCGGATGGGTTTTCGGATCACCAGCACCTCATAGCCCGTCGCAGGGTCGATGAATGTTGTCATGATGCCCTCGTCTCTATAGAACAGAAAAAAAAGCTCATAGGTTCAACAGGGGTGATAGGTGGAACAGGCGCAACGGGGGTGGAGCGACACGTAAGGAAACGCCGCGAAATTTTCGTTGAACCTGTCACGCCTTCAAAGCCTGATGAGCCTATGAGGTCAGATGAAATCCATGAGATGACCTTTGGCGTTTCTACACCTTCGTGCTTTCTCCCAGAATGTGATCCTCTGTCTCGAAGAGAGCCTTGGCGAAATCATCCGGATGGAAACGGTCGAGATCGTCCTCACGTTCGCCGAGACCGATCCACTTGATCGGCACATGCAGCTCTTCATGAACAGAGAGGACCACGCCGCCTTTCGCCGTGCCATCGAGCTTGGTCAGGACGACCCCTGTCAGCGGCACGATCTCTCCGAAATTTTTCGCCTGGCTGATGGCATTCTGCCCCGTGGTCGCGTCAAGGACGAGGAGTGTCTGATGCGGCGCATCAGGGATGACCTTCTTGATGACGCGGGAGATCTTGGCAAGCTCTTCCATCAGATTCACCTTCGTCTGCAAACGGCCAGCGGTATCGATAAGGACGACATCGACGCCGCGCGCCTTGGCTGCTGAAACAGCATCGAAGGCCACCGCCGCCGGATCCGCGCCTTCCGCATGCTTCACGATGTCTGCGCCGGTGCGCTCCGCCCAGATGGTGAGCTGCTCAGAAGCCGCCGCACGGAAGGTATCTGCCGCTGCAAGAAGGACCTTCTTGCCTTCCTTGTGAAGCTTGCCGGAAAGCTTGCCGATGGTCGTGGTCTTGCCCACGCCATTCACACCGACGACGAGGATGACTTCCGGATGGTGCGTATTCTCCTGATCGATGGTATCATCCTTCAAAAGCTCCTTCACGGTCTTTTCCATGAAGGGCATGACTTCATTGGTATTGTGGATCGTGCCTTCGGTGACACCGCGGCGGATCTGTCGCATCAGGTAGTCCGTGGTGCGCACGCCGATGTCTCCGGAGAGCAGGACCATTTCCAGATCTTCCAGGAAATCATCGTCGATCTCAGCATAACCGATGACGACGCTCTCGATATTGCGGATGAGGCTCTCTTTCGTGCGGGTGAGTCCCCGTTTGATCTTATCAAAAAAATCCCATGTCTCTTTCCTCCTAAAGAATGTATATGTTTATTGTATATAAATAGGCGTGAAGTGTCTACAGGAAAAGATGTAAGCTGTCGGGTTCAGGGTGAGCCCTTGGGGCGGGGCGTCCATGGATTGCGTGCGAAAGCTCGACCCGAATGAGAAATTAGGAATGAGGAATTAGAAATGAAGGTGGCGGCTTCGCCGAGATCCTTCGACTCAGGTCGCAGCTGTTCTGGCATTCGTTACCTCACATACGACGTTTCTTGCCACTCAGGATGACGAAACGGGGCGATGCCCGAAGGTCGGCGGATAGCAGGTTTCCCGTTTGGATTTTCCAAACATCGACCGCTGAGCCGCGAATGACAAAGATTTCTCGCTTCGCTCGAAATGACGATACGAAAGTCTCCCAGTCTCCCAGTCTCCTAGTCACCAGTCACTAGTCACTAGTCACTTGAGACTCCTAATCCCTAGCTACTAATTCCTAGTCACTAGCTGCTAGTCACTCCACATAATCTTTCATCTTCACGGTGATGAGGCTCGAGACGCCCTTCTCTGCCATGGTGACGCCCTGCAGGGTGTCGGCAAATTCCATCGTCTTTTTTCTGTGTGAGATGACGATGAACTGTGTTTTCTTTTTATACTCGCCGATCATGCGGCTGTAGCGTTCGACATTCGCATCGTCCAAGGCTGCATCGATCTCATCGACGAAGCAGAAGGGCGCGGGGCGATACGCCATGAAAGAGATCAGAAGAGCGATGACCGTCAGAGCTCTTTCGCCGCCGGACATGAGAGAGAGAGGCTGACGCTTCTTGCCGGGAAGCTGCAGGTACATCTCGACACCGCCCTCCAAAGGATGTGCCTCATCGGTGAGTTCGAGACGCGCCTTGCCGCCGCGGAACATGAGCTGCATGATGCGGCCAAATTCTTCATTGATCTTGCGGAAGGCTTCAGTGAACCGGCTCTCCATCGTCCGGTCGATATCGCTGATGATGGTCTCAAGCCCCTTCCTCGCTTCTGCGAGATCGGCCACCTGCCCCTCATAGAATTTCCTTCGTGCGAGCTGACGGGCGTACTCCTCCTCGCCCTCCGGATTCACACTGCCCAGCTCAGCCATGCGGCGGGCAAGGTCCTTTCCCTGCCGCTCCATATCCTCCATAGAGCCGGACAGTCGGAGCGCTTCCGCCTGCTGACGGGTCATGTGCCACGCCTCGAACTTGCGCAGCACGTCCTCCTCCTCGGCTTTGAACTGCGCGATCCTCACGGCAAGCTCTGCTCGGTCTCGCTCGATCTTCGCTGAAGCGGCCTGTGCTTTCTTCCACGTCTCATCTGCCTCGCGCTGCCGGATGGCAAATCCATCTGCATCGTCAGACAGGCTTTCCTGGTGGGTGCGGGTCTTCTGCCAGTGCGCCTCTGCGTCTATGAAAGCAGCCTTCAAAGAAACAAGCTCTTTCTCAAGTGTCTGCCGTTCTGCTTCATTGTCACGCTCAGCTTTTTCAAGAGCGACTCTGTCTGCTGCCAGCTCTTCTTTAGCGCGGCTGCGTTCCTCGAGCATGCGTTTCCCGAAGCTCACGCTCTCTTCCGCCTTGGTCAGAGCGACGTGGGATGCGAGAAGGGCTTCCTGCTTCTCCTCCAAGGCCTTCTTCAGGCGCTCACGCTCTTCATTGCCTGCCGCTGTCGGAAGATCAGGAAAGGCAGACAGTGCCTCCTCCAAGCCTTCCGCCTGCGACCTTGTCTCCGAGAGCCGGCCCCGCTCCTCTCCGAGCTGCTTCTTGGCCAGAGAAAGGCGGCTCCGTCTTTCGGTCATCGATCGCTCCGCCCCTTCACGGCGCGCCGAGAGGGTGGCTAGAGCGACCTTGAGCGCCTGCCATTCTTCCCGTTCACGGCTGACCTCTTCTGCGAGCGCATCACAGTGGGCCTCCTGCTCCTTCCTCCGCGTACGGCAGAGTGCGAGAGCCTTCTCCCCCTCCGCTTCACGCGCATAGAGATCTGCGATCTCTTTTCTGCGGCCGAAATACGTATTCTCCTTTTTCTTCATCGAGCCGCCCGTCATGGAGCCGCCTGCATTGACAAGCTGCCCGTCCCGCGTCACGATGCGCAGACGGTAGCCATACTTTTTGGCGACCCGCCGCGCCGCGTCCAGGTCTTCTGCGATGAGAGTGCGCCCGAGAAGCGTATCGAGGAGATCCTGATACATCGGCTGGCAGGAGAAAAGGCGAGAGGCGATACCGCAGATCCCAGGCTCCTTCGACGCCATCACTTCCGTCCCGTTGTTGTAGCGCGGATGCATGGACTCCAAGGGATAGAAGGTCGTGCGGCCTAAATGCTTCTCCGAAAGCCAGCGGATGATCTCTCCCGCTACCTTCGTCGTATCCGTCACGATATAGGAGATCTGTCCGCCGAGCGCTGCTTCCGCGGCCTCCGTATATTCGTCCGGCACACGGATGAGCTCTCCGAGTGCCCCATGGATGGCCTCACCGAAACGGTCTGCCTGCTCCATGATGGTCTTCGTCACACGGGAAAAGCTCGCGTATTCCTTTTCCGCCCGTTCCAGATATGCCTTCTGTGAACGGATCGACGAAAGCAGCGACTCCTGCTTCCGTTCTTCACCGCCCAGACGAAAACGCAGCTCCTCCGCCTCTCGCAGTGCTTCGCTGTGCTGCTTGCCCTTCTCCGAAAGAGCGGTGAGGCGCTCCGTCTTCTCCTTCTCTTCACGAAGAAGCTCGGACAGCTCACGCGAGGCTGTTTCTTCCTCCTCGGCGAGGGATGCCTCCTCCTTCTCATGATGATCGATCTCCGCTGCCAGACGCTCGATGTCTTCTCTTGCATGTACAAGCTGCTGGCTCACCTTCTCCTTTTCCTTCTCCTTTTCCTGCGAAAGAGCCAGCGCTCTCACATAGGCGGTCTCTGCCTCTGCCAGCGCTCTTGAGAGAGACTCCTTCTCCTCTGCTTTCGCGGAAACAGCTTCCTTTGCCGCCTGCAGGGACGCCTCCGCACACGAGAGCTCCTCCTTCGCGCTTGCGATCTCTTCTGCGATCTCCTTTTCTGCTTCTGTCTGATCCTCTGCGGATACGGTGAGCTCCTCCCATTTCTCCTTCGCATGGGAGAGCGCCTCTTCCTTCACGCGGTAATCGCCACGCAGCCGCTCCATCTCCCGCTGGGCATCCGCCATCGCGTCCCCTGCTTCACGCAGCTTCTCCTGATGCGCAAGACGGTCCTTTTCCAGCGTTTCCTTAGCCAGGCTCGCCTGCGAGAGCTTCGTCTGCCACAGAGAGCCTTCATCCTGGAGCTTCAGCGCTTCATTTTCATAGCGTGCCGTCATACGTCCGGAGGATGTCAGCTTCAGGAGCCCCATCGTCGCATCGATCGCCCGCTTCTCCTGCGTAAGGCTCTTGTACCTTCTTGCTCTCTCTGCCCCTTCCTTCAAAGGCACGAGCTGCTCATCGAGAAGCGCCATCATATCCTTCACGCGCTCCATATTCTCCGCCGTCTTCTCGAGCTTTCGAAGTCCTTCCGTCTTCCGCATGCGGTACAGGCTGATCCCTGCCACATCCTCGAAAATCACGCGCCGTTCATCCGCATGTGCCGTCAGCACCTGATCCACCCGGTTCTGTCCGATGATCGCCATCGAGCCCTTACCGAGCCCTGTCGGTGCCAGAAGCTCCTGAATATCCTTCAGGCGACAGCTTCGCTTATTCAGGTAGAAATCACTATCCCCATTTCTAAGGAGCCTTCGCGTGATCGCGACCTCTACGGTATCGAGCGGCAGCTCGCATCCGCTGTTATCAAGGACGAGCGTGACCTCCGCCCCATTCTTTTCCCGGCGCGTCTCTGAGCCGGAAAAGATCATATCCTCTGCCTTCTGCCCACGGATCTGGCGCACATTCTGCTCCCCCAGCACCCAGCGGACCGCATCGGAAATATTGCTCTTCCCGCATCCATTCGGCCCCACGATGACCGTCATGCCGTCAGAAAAATCGATCGTAGTCTTATCTGCGAAGGACTTGAAGCCCTGCAGTATCAATCGGAGTAGTTTCATGAGTTCTCCTTCTTTGTATAATATCGTCCTTATTATAACATAGAGAAAAGGTTCGGGGTTCGCCCATGGAGCGTGCCGTCCCTTAATTACGACCGGAAAAGGTTCAGCGGGTTCTATAGGTTCAAAGGGGAAGGTGCGGCGCATAACAATCAACAGTATCCTGCCCTCTTCCTCTTGCATTTCATCGCGGCACGCTCCATAATAGGGGCAATGCATGTATCATCTATTTCCAAAAGTTTGAAAACAGGGATGAGTGGCTAGTGGCTAGTGGCTAGTGACTGGTGACTAGGAATTAGGTTTACGATATGAGAAAATCGCTCATTTCAAATCTCCGCGGCGCTTCTGATTTTTTTTGGCGCCGCACCACCATTTCTCATTTCTCATTTCTAATTTCTCATTCAAGAGAGGCTTTCATCCGCAATCCATGGGCGCCACGCCCCGGGCTAACCCTGAACCCTATCCTAAGGAGCCTTCATGACAAAAGATCTCGATTTTACCCAAGGCAGCATCTCAAAAAAGATACTGCTTTTTTCTCTGCCCCTCATGGCCGGCAATATCTTCCAGCAGCTCTACAATGTCGTCGATACACTGATCGTCGGACGATTCCTCGGCGAAGCCCCTCTCGCCGCTGTCGGGAGCGCCTACACGCTCATGATCTTCATCACCTCCATCCTGATCGGCCTCACGATGGGGAGCGGCGTCTACTTCTCCATCTGCCACGGACAAAAGAACCCCGCACGTATGAAGCAGTCCATTTATATTTCCTTCCTTTCCATCGGCGCGCTCTCGCTCTTCCTGAATGCCATCTCCTATATATTTCTGGAAGAGATCATCCGCTTCATGCAGATCCCCGCAGACGTCGCTTCCTACTTCCGTGACTATCTCCTATGGATCTTCTCCGGCATCATCGCCGTCTTCCTCTACAACTACTTTGCTGCCCTCCTGCGCGCCGTGGGAAACTCACTCATCCCGCTCATCTTCTTCATCGTCTCCGCCCTCCTGAATATCGCGCTCGACCTTCTCTTCATTCTGGTCTTCGAGCAAGGCGTCGCCGGCGCGGCCAAGGCGACCGTCATCGCTGAGTACGCTTCCGGTCTCGGCATCCTTTGCTACTGCCTTTTCTATCGAAAAGATCTTCTGGTAGAAAAGAAATACCGCCGCTGGGACCCATCCATCTTCCGCGACATCTCCCGACTCTCGCTTCTGACCAGCCTCCAGCAGTCCATCATGAATTTCGGCATCCTTCTCGTGCAGAGCCTTGTGAACAGCTTCGGCACCATCGTCATGGCCGCCTTCGCTGCCGGCGTCAAGATCGACACCCTGGCCTACTCCCCCCTCATGGACTTCGGAAATGCCTTCTCGACAGCCATCGCGCAGAACTATGGCGCCGGAGATCAAAAGCGCATCAAAGAGTGCGTCATCGCCTCAGCGAAAATGGTCGTCTCTTTCGCTCTCCTCACGAGCATCATCATCTATGCCTTCGCCCCTGAGCTGATGGCCTTCTTCGTCCCGAGGGCAGCGACAGAAACCATCGCGATCGGCGCAGGCTACCTCCGTATCGAAGGGGCCTGCTACATCGGCATCGGCATCCTCTCCATGCTGTATGCCTACTATCGCGCCATCAAAGAGCCCGGTATGAGCGTCATCCTGACCATCCTCTCCCTCGGAAGCCGCGTCATTCTTGCCTATGCCCTCTCCTCCCTCCCCTTCTTCGGCGTCACCGGCATCTGGCTCTCCATCCCTATCGGCTGGGCGATCGCAGATGTGTATGGGGTGTGGAAAGGGATGCGGGGAAGATGACAGGCCCGTCCGTATCTTCTGCCCGCCGGCCTACCCATGCCTTCCCGATACGCTCCCCATCTCCTTTCCCTCTAGCTATTTCCTATTCGCCTATAGTATAATAGAAAATATTTTGACGTAAGAGAACGGGGGAGCGCAGGAATGAAGAAATACGTGGTCATGATCCTGATTGCGATCGTACTGATCATTGGCGGCGGTACATTTGCCTATTTCCACTTTGCCAATGGCGGACCATGGCAGGGGACATGGTGGGGCGTGCAGGACGCCGGCGTAAACTGGTCCGGAGATCACATACGAAATCTTGAGACCGTCACCTTCACCCAGAATGACGACAAGACCATCACCGTAGACCATAAGGTCCAGCAGGGCAGCCGTGAAGTACCGGGCAGCCTCACCGGCACCGGCCGCATCGATGGCGGCCGTCTGGTCATCACGCCGAAAAACGGCGGCAAGGAGCTGGCTCTCTCTTACAGCGCGGTCTCCCGATCCATGGATACCCCTTTCACGAATGCGGACAAGAGTACCGTCACACTGAAGGCACTCGCCCCGGAAAACAATGAGGAGATGGAATCCATACGAAGCGAGATCGTCCAGATCTCTCAAAAGCCGGAAAATAAAATCGATACGACTTTATCGAAAGCAAAAAGCTGATAAAAAAGCGAGAGCCACGTTTGTCGAACAAACGTGGCTCTCGCTTTTTGGTTGTCAGGTTCAGGGTTCAGGGTTAGCCCGTGGGACGTGCTGCCCTTTGATTGTTTGCAAAAGAAGGGGCGCAGGTTCTACAGGTCCTACGGGAGTAGTACGGCGCATTTCGTCATCCTGAGCGGAGAAAAATGTCGTATGTTAAAAATGGCTTATCTGAAACAGGAGAACTGAGTCGAAGGATCTAAGCTCCGCGGCGTACAAATAGTGGCGATGGTCGAAGGTCTCTTGATGACAGGCTTCCCATTTGGGGTTTCCACACATCGACCACTGAGCCGCGAATGACAAAGATTTCTCACTTCGCTCGAAATGGCGATACGGGAGTCTGATGTCTTCTAGTCTCTTAGTCACCCAATCCTCGAAACTCCTAATTCCTAGGGAAACACTGATTCAATCGTTGTCTGATTTCATTCTTGGATTTTTATACAGAGCAAGGAATCATCTGACGCGAATAGCGAGCTATTTAAGGAAGATGATGACGAAGCTATGTATAAAAATCCATATGAAATTCGACTCTGCGATTGAATCAGTGTTTCCCTAGCCACTAGTCACCTGTCCCTAGTCCCTACTCCTTGCTCTTCGCTTCGATCGCCGCCGTCTCTGCTTCTTCTGCCATGGCCTCCTTGGCTTCCTTGAGCGCCGCCTCTCTCACGGCCTCCTGCTTTTCCTTTTTCTTGGTGAAATGGGAGATGACCTCCGGGAACATGTTCAGCACCTTATCGATGGTGCCATTCGGCCCTGCATTCTTGATAGAGAAAAGCTCGACGCGTTCCCCCTTCATGATGAGGACGGCGGTCGGTGTCACCTTGCCGCCGCCGGCGCCTCCTACGGCATTCGTGCCCTGACTGCCGGTGCCGAAGCCGAAGGAAATATCCACAAAGGGCACGATGGTCGCATCGCCCAGATAGATGGGCTGTCCCACCACGGACTCGGTGGTGATCATCTTCTTGAAATCTTCAAAGATCTGCTTTCTAACTTCATCATCCATGGTTCTTTTCCTCTTTTCTGAAATGCCAGAACTCTCTGGCGGGTCTCGACAGGAGAAGCCTGCCGGCTATATAAATCATAGTCAAAGGAATGATCCGCCCCTTTGCCTCCCCCGACAGGGTATTCACGGGCTGTAGATAATTCCATCTGATCTCTTTTGTCTCTTGGGCAAGGAACGCCATCGCCATACCGCAGGCAATGCCCGTCGTCATGGGATCGCCTGTCCCAAAGTCTCCCCGAATGCGGCACCTGCGTGGAAAGCTGTGCGACAGGAGCTTTCCTACCGCATGGAGGACACGCTCCGCGAGCCCATTTCCCATGGCGAAACGGATCTCTCGCCAAAGAGAGGCCCCCTTCTTCTCCTCTCTCTCCGCTTGCGCCTCGGCAGCATCCGGCAGGCTCTCATGCACTTCTGCCTTCTCTTCTGCCTGTGCGAGCGCTTCTTCCATCCAGTCCATTGGAGGCTCTTCTGTCATTTCCACTTGAGGCGAGGGCTCTTCCCCGGCAGGCGGAAGCTCGATCTCCTTCCGCCAAAGCCCCAAAAGCACGGAGACCGACAGGGTGAGCCTCCAGCGCACGAGCGTCACGGTATAACGGATAGGGATCAGGAGAAGTATAAGAACAGCGGCGAGGAGAAAGGCAAGCATGCCTATGATCATAGGCCGTAGAGGCGCGCCAGACTCTGGGCTGCCTCCTTCACCTCCGCACCAGGTACGACGGAGAGAGCACCTTGACGAGCGGTGCCTTCTTCAGAGCCCAGGCTTTCATGGCGGCTTGGGGAAGCGTCACTTCCATGGTCACCTTATCCGGACTCGCAGAAATGAGACGGGCCCTCTTGCCGAAATCCGTCTGAATGTCTGTCAGAAGGCGCACATCTGCCTCGAAGGTGATCTCTACGGGATTTTCCCTGTATAAATATCCCGATCTGCCACTAGAAGCTCATCGAGCTTCGCAGAGGCATCTGCGCCTGCGAGGCTTTTCTGTCCCCGCGCCGGCGCAGAAAGGAGCATGATGTCCGCCATACGGTCTACGAAAAAATAGGAAATATCCTCCCGTCCTTCCACATTGCAGAGAAGACAGTACCGATCATCCGATGCGATCACCTGAAAAGGATGTACGATATAGCAGCGCGCCTCTCCTGACGGGCTCACACCGTGATGCCGTTTGCCGTCCACTTCATAGTGGTCATAGTAAAAGGAGAGCTGCCTCTTTTCGCAAAGTGCCTGCGAGAGTAGGACGAGCGTCTCCCTCACGTCCGGTAGATTCTGCGGAAGCGGCAGATTCCGTATGCCTTCCTTCCCGTCCTCAAAAGAACGGCACTGCAGTCTCTTCAGCTTCTCTGCGAGCTGGCGGATCTGTCCCGCCGGAAGATGCGAGAAATAGAGGAGATCGATCACCGTCTTCAGATCCTGTGGCGAGAGCACATGATCCCAATACCAGTCAAGCGAAAGCGGCGCTTCCTTCCCATTCACCATGCGCGGCACCTCACGGCACATCACAGGCAGCCCCGCCTCCTTCAGGCGGAGCAGATTTCTGGATATAGACTTGCGGCTCACGACCATCCCATACTTGCTCTCCATAAGACGAAGAATGTCCTGCTGAGACAAAGGGTGATCCTTGTCCGACTCGCGCAAAAGGACCTGCACGATGCGGATGATAGAGAGCTTGCTGCCCGTCTCACTGCTTGCCATAGGATCACCTCCTTAGAAAAATGAGGGATGCGGATACGAAAAAGCTGGCGGCGACACATCCCCGCTCACTTTCTCGAGAATACCCAGTCACTCACCGCCGAGCCGAAACTTGCGAGCGCAGCGAGGGCTGCTGCGAAAGGCGCTGCGTGGATCAGCCGATGCACGAGCCCCGCGATGGCGACGCCGCCCAAAAGATCCGTCGGATAATGCACACCGGCGAAAATACGGGAAAATGCAAGAAGCCCGGCAAAGGCCGCTAACAGCTGCGCCCCCGGCATGTGCATGCGGAGAAGCTCCATGACGACGATAGCCCCATTCATCGTGTGATTGCTGGGAAACGATGCATTGGCCTTATGCCCGGTGAAATTCCAGATGCGCCAGTCGCATACAAAAGGCCTTCTCCGTCTCCACACCCTGCCGATGGCAAAGGAAAGGAGAGATGCGACCACGACCCCGCGAAGGACAGCACGCAGCAGAGCCTGCGCGCCTTCCGTCCTTCCCCGGGTGCAAACCAGAGGAGAAGTCCGTAGATCACAAAAGCCCAGTGTCCGTAGCGTGTGACAAGGTCCATGAACAGGCTCGCCTTGCGCGAGATGGATGTGGCTTCATTCACCTTTCTTACGATATAGAGATCCGGATTCATCAGCTTCCTCCTTTACCGCTTGTTGCTTCTCATTTTAGCATAAGGAGGGGGATTTGACAAAAGCGGGGACGCTGAGAGGACAAGTAAAAAAGAGCCGCGCGGCTCTTTTATACGTTCTTCTTTTTTTCTTCCGCTTCCTTCTTCTTTTTCTCTACCGTTTCCAGGTAGCCGCTCCGCCGAAGCACCATAGACAAAATGGCGAACCAGCGAGCCTAGAAGGATGAAAATATTCATCGTCGTGAATCCCTCGCCCCAGCCGATACGAAAAGATCGCAATAAGCAAGCACGACAAAAAGCAGTGAATCTTGAAATTTACCAAACATCGCGTTCCCTCCCGTCTTTTCTCCTACAATAACGGAAAGCAGTGCCCTCGTCAAGTCAAAAACTTTCATGTGCAGAGAGGAGAGATGGGGGCTAGTGACTGGTGACTAGTGACTAGTAAGCGGCGCTTCTATACTTTTATGCGTCGCACCACCCCCGCTGAACCCTCTGAACCAGTAGAACCCGCTCCCCCTCTTTCGCAAACAATCAATGGGGCAGGCAGCACGCCCACGGTCTAACCCAAAAAGCAGTCCCTCACGGGACTGCTTTTCATCAGCATGTATGACATTCGTCA
>ENA-OQCL01000752-OQCL01000752.1-human-gut-metagenome-genome-assembly--contig:-NODE-752-length-14064-cov-6.864964_pt1 | contig 14064 bp, 15 predicted proteins | sample MGYA00242502_ERZ504586 | MGnify/ENA primary metagenome ERZ504586 (study PRJEB26092, sample SAMD00036316) | human gut metagenome | host: Homo sapiens | study: EMG produced TPA metagenomics assembly of... | reverse complement strand
AGGCGCGCCGCCAGCGTTCGTCCTGAGCCAGGATCAAACTCTTTATAAATGATATTTATCACTTAAAGTGTTAAATCTTGTTTCGCTCAGCACGCAATTCGCTTGCGTCCTGTGTGAATTACTTTTGTTTGGAATTGTTTACCGTGTTTTTTCCAACACGAAAATAGGTTCCGTTACAAGTTCTTTCGATATTGTTCAATTTTCAAGGTCCTGTGCGCCGCAGCCTTGCGGCTGACAGCTTACTTATTTTATCACTTTCGTGATAAATTGTCAAGCACTTTTTTGAGAAGCTTTTGAACTTTTCTGAACTTGGAGCGCTTCAGGTTTCTCGGTATCAGCCGGAACTTTTCAGCGTCTATTGGTTCTTTTCAAGGGCTTCCTGCTGAGGCTTCAGAAGTCATTCTTTTGTCTCAGCGCTTGCGCTCAAGTATAATACCACACCCCGGCAATCTTGTCAACACTTTTTGACATCTTTTTTCCAATTTCTTTGCGCGGGGGTAAATGCTCCTGTTTTTCTCCTATTATAATAACCTCCTTTTCTTGACAAGGCGGCGGGTAGAACGTATTATGGAGTCATTCCAGTATCCTGTATTATGTAGCTATACTTATTATATAAAGGAGAAGCACCATGTCCTGTGTCAACATCCGCGGCTGCCGCATCGGGGAGGGCCGCCCCAAGGTCATTCTGCCCATTGTGGAGCGCACCGAAGCTGCTATTCTGGAAAAGGCCGCGCAGTTTTCAACCTTGTCGGCCGATTGTGTGGAATGGCGGGCAGACTGGTTCGAAGGCTTTCAGTCCCCCGCTGCCATTGCCCGCTGCGTACAGAAACTGCGGGTCACCCTGCGGGACAAGCTTCTGCTGGTGACCTTCCGTACCAAGGCAGAGGGCGGCGAGCAGGCGCTCTCCCATAAGGAATACCTTGCCTTTCTGCGCCTGATCCTCGACACTGACTGCGCCGACCTGCTGGACATCGAGTTCTTCACCGCCGGGGCAGACCTGCCCGCACTGATAGAGCAGGCACATTCTGCCGGGGTGGCGGTAGTGTGCTCCAGCCACGATTTTGCCAAAACCCCGCCCCGGGCAGAACTCGTCTCCCGCATGGTACAGATGCAGCAGGCCGGAGCCGACCTGCCCAAGCTGGCCGTAATGCCCCGGTGCCGCAGCGATGTGCTGGAGCTGCTGGCCGCCACCGCTGAGATGGCAGACCATCACCCGGAAACACCGGTCATTACCATGAGCATGGGGGCGCTGGGCGCGGTGAGCCGTCTGGCCGGGGAGACTTTCGGCTCTGCCATGACCTTTGCCAACCCCGGGCAGGCAAGTGCCCCGGGGCAGGTATCGCTGGACATCGTAAATGAAGTGCTGGATGCACTACATTTGTAACCAACAAATCGGAATTGATATAAAAAAGGAGGACACATAGATGAAAACAGTAGTTCTTTATAATATTATTTCTTTTATCATCATCGTTGCTTTGATTTTTGTCTTAAGGATTGTTAGTAAGAGTAATTTAAGACAAAATCAACAACTTGTTATTAAAGTCATTGCAATTATTTTAATTGTTTGTGTGATAGCGTTCGTGCTTTTTATTGATGCAATAGCATTTGGCATTATAGGACCAGTTCCAAATTAACAATTCCAGTTTGTCGCACATCCTGCCCAAAACATAAACCGGAACGATCTTCCCTTTTTCGGGTGGATCGTTCCGGTTTTTATGTTATATTGAAAATCGTTTTATGCCAGCTTGGCTTCCAGACGCTCACGGATGGCCTTGATAAAGCCCTCGCTGTCTACGGCGGTGGGGGTGATGCCCTCTGCCAGACCGCACAGGTCCTTGGTCATGATGCCCTCGTTCAGAGTCTGCAGACTTGCGGCCTCCAGTGCTTCGCCAAAGTGCACCAGCTCCGGCAGGTTGTCCAGCTCGCCGCGCTTCTTGAAGGCGCCCGACCATGCAAAGATGGTGGCCATGGGGTTGGTGGAGGTCTTTTCGCCCTTCAGATACTTATAATAATGGCGGGTGACGGTGCCGTGGGCGGCCTCGTACTCGTACTTGCCGTCCGGGCTGACCAGCACACTGGTCATCATGGCCAGCGAACCAAAGGCGGTGGAGACCATATCGCTCATCACATCGCCGTCGTAGTTCTTGCAGGCCCAGACAAAGCCGCCCTCGCTGCGGATGACACGCGCCACGATATCGTCAATCAGGCTGTAGAAATAGGTGATGCCGGCAGCCTCGAACTTTTCCTTGTACTCGGCATCGTAGGTCTCCTGGAAGATATCCTTGAAGGTGTGGTCGTACTTCTTGGAGATGGTGTCCTTTGCGCCGAACCACAGATCCTGCTTCACGTCCAGTGCGTAGTTGAAGCAGCTGCGGGCAAAGCTGCGGATGGAATCGTCCTTGTTGTACTGACCCTGCAGCACACCGGCACCCTCAAAGTCAAAGACGGTGGCACGCTGCTGGCTGCCGTCTGCGCCGGTGAACACCAGCTCGGCCTTGCCCGCACCGGGAATGCGGAACTCGGTGCACTTATACACATCGCCGTAGGCGTGGCGGGCGATGGTGATGGGCTTTTTCCAGTTCTTGACCACCGGCTGGATGCTGTCGATCATAATGGGTGCGCGGAACACGGTGCCGTCCAGCACAGCGCGGATGGTGCCGTTGGGGCTCTTCCACATCTCATGCAGCTTGTACTCCTCCACGCGCTGTGCGTTGGGGGTTATGGTGGCACACTTGACCGACACGCCGTACTTCTTGTTGGCGAGGGCGGCATCCATGGTCACCTGATCTGCGGTGGCATCGCGGTTGGGCAAGCCCAGATCGTAGTACTCGGTCTTGAGGTCCACAAAGGGGAGGATCAACTCGTCCTTGATCATCTTCCACAAAATGCGGGTCATCTCGTCGCCGTCCATCTCCACCAGCGGGGTCGTCATCTTGATCTTTTCCATAGCAGGGTTCCCTTTCCTCTATTGGTTTTGTATTTTATGCCCCATGCAGGGCGTTCCGGTTATTTGCGGTAGGCGGCTGCCAGCTTTTCAAAGGCGGGCAGGCTGCGCTTTACCTTTTCGGTGTCGATGCAATAGGCAAGGCGCACATAGCCCTTTACCCCAAAGCTGTCGCTGGGCACCAGCAGCAGATCAAATTCCCGGGCTTTCTGACAGAAGGCGTTGGCGTCCTCTTCCAGTGCCTTGGGGAAGATATAGAAGGTGCCGCCCGGGCGCTCCACTTCAAAGCCCAGCGCGGTGAGTTTTTCGTACAACAGTTCCATGTTGGTCTGGTAGACCGAAAGGTCGCTGGTCACCTTCTGGCAGCGGCTGACCGCCCGCTGGATGATGCTGGGCGGGCAGTTATGGCCAGTAAAGCGGGAGATCTGGCTCATCATGTCCACAAGGATGTCCTCCCCCTCGCACCCCGGGCGCACCGCCACATAGCCCAGACGCTCGCCGGGCAGGCTCAGGCTCTTGGAGTAGGAGAAGCAGGTCAGGGTGTGGGGGTAGAACGCCGCCGGGTAGGGCACAGTCTTGCCATCAAACACAATGTCCCGGTAGGGCTCGTCACTGACCAGAAAGATATTGTGTCCGTACTGGGCGCTCTTTTCGGTCAGAATCGCCGCCATGCGGGTCAGGGTATCGGCAGAGTAGACCACACCGGTGGGGTTGTTGGGGGTGTTGATGAGCACGCAGGTGACCTTTTCGGTCAGCATCTGTGCAAAGGCATCCAGATTGGGCTGGAAGGTGGGCGTCTGCGGCGGCACCACCCGCAGCACTGCGCCGGTGCCCGCCACATAGGGGCCGTACTCCGGGAAGTAAGGCGCAAAGGTCAGCACCTCGTCCCCGGGCTGGGTCACCGCCCGGATGGCGTGGGCGATAGCACCCGCCGCGCCGGTGGTTGGGAAGATGTGCTTTTGCGCGTAGGGCAGGCCGAAGGTCTCGGTCAGATGCGCCGCCACTGCGGTGCGGAAGCCCGGGTCGCCCTGACTGGGGCAATAGCCGTGCAGGCTTACCGGCTCTTCCTGTGCCAGCAGGGTCTGCATGGCTTCGGTAAACTCCGGCGGGCAGGGCACGCTGGGGTTGCCCAGTGAATAATCGAACACGTTCTCGCTGCCGATCTGGGCAGCGCGCTGTCTGCCATACATGAAGGTCTCGCGGATGACGCTTTTGTTGTTCAGCATGGCGCGGTAGGTCTCGTTCAGCATACTACTTTCCCTCTGCTTTCCTTATATCGCAAAGCCTGTGCGGGGCGGCTCCCCCTCATTTATGAGCCGCAGCCGTATAGCTTTGTTCCAGCTTGATGATGCAGTTATAAGTGGGATCCTGCTCTTTGATGAACTGCTCCATCTGGGTCAGCAGTTCCACCTTGTCCCCGGCATAACCCGCGGGGAGCACCAGATCGAAAAGCACATTGGTGTGGGTCTTGCCCGGCACGATGCGCAGGTCGTGCAGTGAGAGCGCCGGGTCCAGCTGGCGCAGCTTTTCGGTCAGACGGCTGCGCAGCACCCCCACAGCGGCGTCCGAGGTGACGATGGGGTCATAGTGGATGGTCACCATCAGATGGTCGTTTTTCATAAAGTCCCGCTCGATGTTGTCGATCAGGTCGTGCGCTTCCAGCGGGTCCTGCTCGGCGGGCAGCTCCACATGGATGGACGCAAACTGATGGCCGGGGCCGTAGTCGTGCACCATCAGGTCATGTACGCCCAGTACGCCGGGATAACCCATCACGGTCTGTTCGATATGCTCCACCAGATCCTCGCTGGGACTTTCACCCAGCAGCGGGCTCAGGGTATCCATCACCAGCCCCCAGCCGGAGATCAGGATGAACACCGCCACGCCTACGCCCATCAGGCCGTCCAGCACGTCCCAGCCGGTCACCCGGCAGAGGATGGCAGCCACCAGCACGGCAGCGGTGCTCAGCACGTCGTTGCGGCTGTCGGCGGCGGTGGCGATGAGGGTCTCGGAGGAAATGATACGTCCGATGGCACGGTTGAAGCCGCTCATCCACAGCTTGACCAGAATGGACACCACCAGCACCGCCACGGTCAACCAGCCGAACTGCACCGGGGTGGGGTGCAGCGCCTTGGTGACCGATTCCTTCAGCAGGGAGAAGCCGATGCCCAGAATGGTCACGCTGACCACCAGCCCGGCAAGATACTCAAAGCGGGCATGACCGTAGGGATGCTCGGCATCCGGTGCCTTGGCAGCCAGCTTGAAGCCCACCAGACTGACGATATTGGAGGAAGCATCCGAAAGGTTATTCAGTGCATCGGCGGTGATGGCGATAGAGCCGAACAGGGTGCCCACCACAAACTTGCCAAGACAGAGCAGGATATTGCACACCATGCCCACCACACTGGCCAGATTGCCGTAGGCGGCACGGACGCGGGGGTCCTGCGGAGAATTGGGACGGCGTATAAACAGACGAATCAAAAGCTGCGTCATAAAAGCTCCTTTCAGGCTGCGCATTTTCAGCGCACCCAATGTCCTTCTAGTATAGCATTTTACTTTATGGTTTTAAAGGCGTTTCAAAAATTTCATCCCATTACGCCGGATATCAAACCGGGTTGCCGCACAAAAAGCCCCGGCGGCCATGCGGTCGCCGGGGCTTTTCGGAGATTTCGGGACTGTCTGTTCACAGTCTCTTGTAATTAAGGAGGAGTGCTCAGGTTTTTATCACAGGATCGGGCTTTCAAGGTCGCCAGTATCAGCGATGCCGTGCTTCTCGGCGTAGCCGGTCAGCATCAGGGTCAGAGCGCCGTCACCGGTCACGTTGCAGGCGGTGCCGAAGCTGTCCTGCAGGGCGAAGATGGCCAGCATCAGAGCAGTACCGGCGTTATCGAACATCAGGACACCGGTGATCAGGCCCAGAGAAGCCATGACAGTGCCGCCGGGCACGCCGGGTGCGCCGATAGCGAAGATGCCGAGCAGCAGGCAGAACAGGATCATGGTGCCAACGCTGGGCAGCTTGCCGTACAGGATCTTGGAAACGGTCATGCAGAAGAACACCTCAGTCAGCACAGAGCCGCACAGGTGGATGTTTGCAAACAGGGGGATGCCGAAGCTGACCATGTCCTTACGCAGGACCTTGCTCTTGCGGGCGCACTCCAGCGCCACACCCAGCGTAGCAGCACTGGACATGGTACCGACAGCGGTCAGGTAAGCAGGGCCGTAGTGGCGCAGCACCTCCCAGGGATTCTTGCCGGAGTAAGCACCGGCCAGCAGGTACAGCACAGCCAGCCAGATGTAGTGGCCGGCCATGACGATGACGATGATCTGCAGGAAGGCGGGCAGCTGATGGGTGATGGTGCCCTCGTAGCTCAGGCCGCAGAAGGTGGCGGCAATGTAGAAGGGCAGCACGGGGATGATGACCTTGCTCACGATGTCCAGCACGATGTCCTGGAACTCGGCCAAAAAGTCGCAGGTCAGCTTGCTGTTGGTCCAGGTAGCAGCCAGACCCACCAGAACGCTCAGCACCAGAGCGCTCATGACGCTCATGATCTGGGGAATGTTCAGCTCAAAGACGACGCCCGGCAGCTCGCGCAGACCGGCAACGTTGTTGTCGATGGACAGGTGCGGGATCAGGCCGTAGCCGGCGCCCATGCTCATGAAGGCTGCGCAGACAGAGGACACATAGGCGATGACGATGGCCACTGCCAGCAGGCGGGAGGCGTTTTTGCCCAGCTTCGTGATGGACGGGGCAATGAAACCGATGATGATCAGCGGCACACAGAAGGTAATGAGCTGGCCCATGATGTACTGCAGGGTCACCACAACGCCCATGGTGCTCTCGTTGAATATCTGGCCGAGGATGATACCAACAAAAATGCCCAGCAGAAGCCGGAAGGGCAGACTATTGAATAGCTTTTTCATAACTTTAGTACCTCTTTCTTTTTCCCCGGAAAGGGGCTGGGTGGGGAGACTTATTCCGTCTCCGGGAGGTGTTTGTTCAGCATCAGATCAAGGATCACGCTGTCGCTGGTGCCGTGGGTGCTCAGGGTGGCAAAGTTGTCCAGCGTATACTCCACATTGTGCTCCACGATGCCATCGGTGCTCTGCACCCGCACACCGCGCACGCCCATGGCAGCTGCCTGACAGGCGGCGTTGACGCAGGTGGAGATCTTCAGTGCACAGTCGGCCTTTGCGCCGTCGCATACCATGCCGGTGATGTTGCCCACCATGTTCTGGATGGTGCAGCATACCTCATGGTAGCCGCCACCCAGCAGATAGGCAATGCCGCAGGCTGCGCCGGTGGCAGCAACCGTTGCACCACAAAGGTTGCTCAGACGGCCGAATTTAGCCTTGATGCGGATCGCGATCAGGTTGGAAAGGGTCACGGCGCGGAGCATCTTCTCCTCGTCGATGTCCAGCCAGCGGGCAGTTGCCACCACAGGCATGGTAGCCGTGATGCCCTGATTGCCGCTGCCGGAGTTTGCCACCACCGAAACCGGTGCGCCTGCCATGCGGGCGTCCGCACCGGCAGAAGCGATGACCATGGCGTTGGTGGTCAGGTCGCGGGTCATCAGACCCTTGCGGCAGTTCAGCTCCAGATTGCGACCGATAGCAAGGCCGTATTCCTTGGAAAGACCCTCGTTGCTGATAGTCGTGTTCACCTGTACGGCGCTGCGGATGATGTCGATGGGGTCGTGCAGGGGGTCCAGCTCCTCAGTGCAGTAATCCCAGATGGAGCGGACGGTCAGAAATTCTGCGATCTGCTCCGGGGTCACCACATCGCTGTCCCCTGCTGCGGCGGGGTCGGTGTGCTGCTTGTCCAGCGTAGCCACGCCGTCCTGCTCCACCAGCACCACGTTGGTGTGCAGATCCCGCACCACCGCACGGCCGGTGTGGCCGTCGGCAGTAACAACCACCTCAACGTAGAGCTTCTGCGGCACCTGTGCCACTTCTACCTTGACCTTGCCTGCCTTGACAAGGGCTGCGGCTTCTTCCATCTGCTCCCGGGGCACATAGTTCATGACCTCCAGCAGGTGGACGGGGTCACCGCCTACGGCACCAATGGCGGCGGCGTAATCCATGCCCTGATACGAGGTGCCCGGAATGCCTGCCGACATGGCGTTTTTGATAATGTTGATGCTGGCGCGGACGGTCACGGCCTCTACCCGTGTGCCACCCGCCTTGCGGAGTGCTGCGCCCGCCTCTGCGGCGGTGAGAGCGACTGCGCCGGGCTCCGTACAGCCGGTGGCCAGCTCCATCTCACTGTTCAGGATGCGAACGAACATCTGTTTATCCATTTGGTTCACCGTTTCTTTTCTTCCCGTGCGGGGGAACTTACTTTACAGCAATGCACTCGATCTCCAGCGGAGCGTCCTTGGGCAGCTTGCCCACCTGCACCGCGCTGCGCGCGGGGTAGGGCTGCGCAAAATACTCGCCGTACACCTTGTTCATCTCTGCAAAATCGTTGATGTCCGCCAGAAACACCGTGGTCTTGACCACATTGGCCAGCGTCATCTCCTGCTGTGCCAGAATGGCCTGAATGTTCTTGAGGGACTGTGCAGTCTGGGCGGCGATGCCTTCCGGGATCAGGCCGGTGGCCGGATCGATGGGCAGCTGCCCGGATACATAGACGGTCTGCCCCGCAGCGATGCCCTGCGAATAGGGGCCGATGGCAGCGGGAGCATTGGGGGTAACGATCACCTGTTTCATCCGATTTTCTCCTTTTCCATTTGTTAGGGTGTATCTGAAAACAAAGAAAATGACGAATATTTCGCAAGCACAAGCGGGATTTAAGGCAAACAGCCGCAGGAATCCTTTGTGGATTTCAAGGCTGTTTAACGCAAAATCCAGCTGTGTTTGTAGAAATAGGCTAAATTTTCGACTTTTCAGATACCCCTTAGGAAGGGCTGTCCTTCCCTTGCTGACACTATCCTAACGCAGTGAGAATATTTTGTCAATAATATTTTCTTATCGTGAGAACAAATTGTCGCGCATGACAAAAACTCCAGAAAAATGTCATCACTTTGACGAAACAATGGATACAACGCACCTTCTTATTGTAAAAAACTGTCATTTCTGCTATGATAGCAATAGAACACGCGTGAGAATTTTTTCTCACGCGCTCCAGCAGTACAAAAGAGGTGAACGGGATGGATGCAAGACTTGAGCCTTATCGCGTAGTGGTATCTTTTCTGGGGGAGGCGCTGGGTCCGGACTACGAGGTAGTTCTGCACGACCTTACCAGTGAGGACGGCACCATTGTTGCCATCGTCAATAACCACATCAGCGGACGCACCGAGGGTGCGCCCCTTTCCAACATGGCGCTGCGCTTCATTCAGGAGCGGATGTATGAAAAGCAGGATTATCTGCGGGCTATCAGGGCGCTTCGCAGGCCAAGGGGGCGGCTGCGCTCCTCCACCATGTTCATCAAGGGATAACGGGCCAGCTCATCGGCATGCTCTGCATCAACTTTGATGCCAGCAAGTACAGCCGCATCGCGCAGGAGCTGCTTGCCCTCTGCGGGGCGCACACCGAGCCTTCCTCCACCGGCATCGGGGTGGAGAACTTTGTCAGTTCCCTGCCGGACGCCGTGCACAACGCCATTGCCGAGGTGACCGGCAGCGCCGGGCTACCGCCCGACCGGCTGACCATGGAAGAAAAGATCCGCATCGTGGAGTCCTTGCACCATGCGGGCATCTTTTATATGAAGGGTGCCGTCAGCGAGGTCGCCGCCCAGCTGGGCTCCTCGGAGGCCACCATCTACCGCTATCTGAGCAAGCTGAAGTGAGCTGCGAACGAACTGCTCCATGAAAAAAAATCGCCCACTTGAGCGAAGAGGGGCAGTATCTTTGTGCCAATTGCCACGGCTATGAAAGCCTTTTCGAATTGCAAAATGATTTTTCAGTTGCTATACTGGGCTTATCAAAATTTTTTCGGGAGGATGCCGCAGTGACTGCACAGATAATGCAAATCGGGAACAAACCTTGCCGCATTTACGGCGAGCCTCATGCAGAATACCTGCTGCTCCAAATGACCGGTGAACATGAGCTGCAAAGCATGGACAGCGAGGTTGCCGCTATTGCACAGAGTGCGCACCACTTTCTGTTTGCGGCCATTCCGGTGGAAAGCTGGAACGATGCACTTTCTCCGTGGAAGTCTCCTGCCGTGTGGGGGAAGCAAGGATTTGGCGGCAAGGCTGCGGACACCTTGCGCTTTCTGACGGAGCAGGTCATTCCCACGCTGGAGCAGCAGTTTCCTCTCCCGGAAAACGTCAAAATCATTCTGGGCGGCTATTCGCTGGCGGGATTGTTTGCACTGTGGGCGTCCACCCAGACTGATCTGTTCTACGGTATCGCTGCCGCCTCGCCCTCTGTGTGGTTTCCGGACTGGATGGAGTTTGAACAGCAGCACCCGATACAGGCACAGCGCGTTTATCTAAGCCTTGGCGACAAGGAGGAACACACGAAAAACACCGTCATGGCTGCGGTGGGCGATAACATCCGTGCCCTGCACAGCCGGCTTGCAGAGTGTGGCGCAGACTGCACACTTGAATGGAATAGCGGTGGACATTTCAAAAACGCTGACCTGCGCACGGCGAAAGCCTTTCGGTGGGTGATGGAGGAAAGTCGATGAATATTTTGATCGATGCCGACGGCTGCCCGGTTGTCAATCTGACGTTGCAGATTGCAAAGCGGTTCGGCATCCCGGTCATCATCCTGTGCGACACCGCTCACCAAATCGAGCGAGAAGGTGCGCAGACGCTGGTGTTCGACAAAGGAGCGGACAGCGTGGATTTTGCTCTCGTCAACCGGGTAAAACCGGGAGATGCGGTTGTGACGCAGGACTACGGGCTGGCGAGTATGTGTCTTGCCAAGTGCGCACGAGTGCTGAACCAGAATGGTCTGGAGTACACCGCCGACAATATGGACGCCCTCATGCTGCGGCGTTATGAAAACAAAAAGCTCCTCCGTGCCGGAAAGCACCCCAAGGGGAGCCCAAAGCGGACGAAGGAGCAGGATGTCAGGTTTGCGGACACGCTTGAGAAAATCTTGAACTACAACCATTGATACATACTTTTGGAAGGCTGGAAAAATCCGGTTGGATATGCAAAAAAGCACCAGCCTGAGCCGGTGCTTTTTGTTGGCGGAGATGGTGGATATTCTCCCGCGGGCTAAGCAACAGCCCGCAGGGCTGATTGCTTGCGGTCTGCGGACCGTCGCCCTGTTCTCATCCTCACCATCTTAGCCGCAAAAAAAGCACCAGCCTGAGCCGGTGCTTTTTGTTGGCGGAGATGGTGGGATTCGAACCCACGTGCCCGGTTAAGGACAAAACGATTTCGAGTCGTTCTCGTTACGACCACTTCGATACATCTCCAAATCGAAAAGACGGACCATATGATGCCGCCGCTTTCAATGAAGCTTTATTAGTATAACAGATTTTGCACGACTTTGCAAGTGCCTGCTCGAAAAAGATGATGCTTTTTAAAGCGGCACAGGACTTTTGGGCAAAGGAGCAGCAGGAGCGGGATTTGGTTGACAGTCGCGTATATATCGGATATAATCAATGAAAAGAAGAGAACAGGTGAATATTTATTCGTTCGTTTTTCCGAAAAAAATGGAGGCGCTTGCTGTGACGACCGAACAGGTGAGCGAATTGCTTGCACAATTTCCCAAGGTAGGGTTGGCGCTCAACCCGACGCCGTTGCACCCGATGCAGCGTTTGCAGCAGGATTTAGGCTGCGGTCCGCTGTTTATCAAGCGGGACGATCTCAACGGGCTGGGCGTGGGAGGCAACAAGATACGCAATTTGGAGTATCTGCTGGGAGATGCGCTGGCACAGGGCAAGAAAACCATTTTTGGCGTCCGGTCAGACCCAGTCGAACCTCTGTTCGCTGTGTGCGGCTGCCTGCTGTCGTCTGGGACTGCGCTGTGTGCTGGTACACAATAGCCCGCCACCAAAGCAGCTGGAGGGAAATGCCCTGCTTAACCATCTTCTGGGCGCAAAGGAATACTATATGGGAGAAGCCAGCGAGCAGGAACGGGCAGACTTTGTCGAGCAGCTGCGGGTACAGCTGGAGCAACAGGGGGAAGAACCTTATGTCATTGAAACGGTGCCTCCTCTGCGCGCGGAGCGCTGGGCTATGTGGAGGCTGCGGTGGAGATTGCCCGGCAGATTCAGCAGGATTCGAGCCTTTCGAGCATCCAAGTGTCTGCATCCCGGCAGGCAACGGCGGGCTGGCAGCCGGAATGATTTACGGGACGGCGCTGCTGGGCAATCCGTTTCATATTGAGCTGATTTCGGTCGAGCATCCGCTCGAGCAGCTGCGAGCAATCCTGCTGGGACTTTTGCAGGATTTGGAGGAGCTGTGCGGTGTCAAGATGCCGTGTGCGCTGGAAGAAACGGTCAGCCCTGCACGGCGGATACCGCTTTGGCGGCTGGGGAAAGGTCGAACCGGAGCTGGAGCAGTTCACCCTTCGCTTTTGCACAGCTGGAGGGCATCTTTGTGGAAAAGGTGTACACCGGCAAAACGCTGTATGGGGTCTGCGACTTGGCAAAACAGGGATATTTCCCGGCAGGTGCTTGTTATCTTCATTCGGGCGGACTGGGTGCGCTGTTTAGCCAGTACCCCGAAGAGAGATAAGGATATGATTTTACCATCAGGAGGAAGAAGAGTATGCGTCAAAATTTCAGAATTTTCCCCGTGTGGAGCTGGGTGTTCTTCCCACTCCACTGTACAAGCTGGAAAACCTGAGCAAGAGAAACATGGCAAGAACATCTACATCAAAACGGGACGACATGATTTGGCGTGGCACTGGGCGGCAACAAGGTCAGAAAGCTGGAATTTTTTGCTGGCAGATGCCAAAGAAAAGGGAGTGGACGTCGTCTTTTACCGCAGGCGGTGCGCAGTCCAACCACGCCATGCTGACCGCAGCCTGTGCTTCCCGCTTGGGAATGCGGGCGGTACTGGTCCTCAAAAAGCGCGGCGAGCTTGCCGGAGGCAACCAAATCCTCAACAAGATTTTCGGGGCAGAGGTCTGCTTTGTGGACACCGATTCCTATGAGGATGTTTATGCACAGATGCACCGTATGATGGAGCAGGAGCAACAGCAGGGTCACACCCCCTTACTTCATTCCGGTGGGTGGTTCGGTTCCGCTGGGCTCGCTGGGATATGTCAACTGTGCCCATGAGATTGCCCAGCAGGCAGAGCAGATGAACGTTCACTTTGACAGCATCGTCAGCGCGACCGGTTCCGGCGGCACCTATGCAGGTCTGACCTATGGAGCCAAGCTCTATATGCCTTCCACCCGCTCGGTCGGCATCGGCGTGTGTGATGACCCGTTTGAAGAGATTTCCTACGACTTGATGTGCGGTATTCAGGAGCTGCTGGAAAGCGATGTGCCGGTGGAGAAAAAGGACATCCATATGCACTTCCACATCGGTCCCGGATATGCCATCCCAAGTGAGGAGGGCTGTGCAGCAGTCCGCAGGCTGGCGCGCGCCGAGGGGATTTTGATGGACCCGGTATATACCGGCAAGGCGCTGGCAGGATTTTTCCAGCTGCTGGAGGAAGGATATTTTGACCAGGATGAAAACATTCTCCTGCTGCATTCGGGCGGCGCAGGTGCGCTGTTTGCAGTAGACCTGCTGGCAGAATAATTGGCAGCATTAGAACACGATGCGTGTTTTTTACAGAAAGGAACGGCACCGGCATCTTCCCAAAAAAAACAGGAAGGTGCCGGTGCTTCTTTTGTAAACTCAAAAAATGAAACGGCTCTAGCGATGGATGGAGTAGTACACCATCCCAAGGGCGCTTTGTCGGATGCAGATTCTTCGTTCTTCGCCGATGTCGGTGTCGCGGTAGACACTGCTGGATACGCTGAACTGTTTTTCTTCGCCGTTCCAGTATCCGTGCAGGTAGTAGTCGTCTGTTTCCCGCTGGTGCTGATGTGTTTGTCTGTGATAGTCTACCGTTTCGTGCCGGGCTTTGTTCGAAGGTCAGAAGAAAATTGAGCGGAAAGTTGTGGAAAAGCGAGGATGAAGGCAGCAAAATTATGACGGACAGCTTGCGAACTCAGCCGCTGCGGCAGCTTGGATTTTTGCCGACTTGATGAGGTAGGGAATG
>ENA-OQCL01000751-OQCL01000751.1-human-gut-metagenome-genome-assembly--contig:-NODE-751-length-14073-cov-5.594938_pt1 | contig 14073 bp, 15 predicted proteins | sample MGYA00242502_ERZ504586 | MGnify/ENA primary metagenome ERZ504586 (study PRJEB26092, sample SAMD00036316) | human gut metagenome | host: Homo sapiens | study: EMG produced TPA metagenomics assembly of... | reverse complement strand
AAATCAAATCGGGATAGTAGGTGACCGTCTATCAAATTCCTATGTGTTACTTTACCGCACATGAGCATTTGAATAAAGAATATCATTCTTAATCGTAAAAAATTCTTTTCCTTGATGTGGATAAGCTATTGGCAGAATGTTTATATATTTTTTTATTAACCTTTCCATTGAATACGTTCCCAATTATGTATCTCCTTAAATCCCGATATGTCGCTCTGCTCAAATTATATAAAAATTAGCGTCATTGCTTTCCGGCTTTTATCGTACCACATTTTCCCCTGTCTTTCCATTCCGTTTTGTAAACCTCACAGTGAATAGCCATTTGCGAAAACACAGAGGAGCTTGAGCGCATTCCCAACGAGCAAATTTTCGGAAGAGGGTACCCTCTTCCTATGCTTGCTCTTCCAAAAATCACTCTGATATATGGAAACGGAATGAAAAGGAAGAGATTTTCAAACAATATCCTACACAGGTTCTTGGTGCCCAAATGGTGCCCAGTCTTACAAAACCACCTTGTACGGAGATACGGCAAGATAAACGCCGATATGCGGAAGCCCTTGATTTTAAGCCATTTTCTCATGGCGTCATAAACATTTATGAGGGCTTGTAAGAAGGTTTCCGCTTATCGAATCAATAAAAATAGCCGGTAGCTGTTTGCCCTCATAAGCAGACGGTTAACGGCTATTTTTTATTACGTCGTAGGGGCGAACTGCGTTCGCCCCTACAAGAGTTCCATCTATATTCTAGTCAATAGGATGCTGGCTTTCCTTAGCCGTTGATTTCTAACAGCTTTTGCTTTAGCTCGTTTTCGATACGGCCCATTTCCAGCTCCGCTTCGCGGCGTTTCTGGCGGCCCTCCTGCTGAATACGGAGCACTTCATCCAGTGTGGAGATCAGGCTCTCATTGGTATGCTTGAGCGTTTCAATATCCACAATTCCGCGCTCTGATTCCTTCGCGGTTTCCACCGCGGCCATTTTCAGTGTGTCGGCATTTTTACGCAGCAGCTCATTGGTCATATCCGTCACTTCGCGCTGCGCCTGCGCCGCCTGCTGGGAATGAGCAACGCCCAAAGCCAACACCATCTGGCTTTTCCACAGCGGGATCGTATTCACCAGCGTGGACTGAATTTTTTCCGACATCAGCGTATCGTTATTCTGCACCAGGCGGATCTGAGGCGCCATCTGGATGGAAATCATGCGCGTCAGCTCCAAATCGTGCAGCTTCTTTTCAAAGCGGCCGCACAGAGAGGAGAGATCGTTTGCCGCCTGCGCATCCTCTGGCAGGCCGGTCTGTTTCGCCTTTTCCACCAGAATGGGCAATTGCTCGGCGCGCGTCTGCGCAAGCTTCTTCTTGCCTGCCAAGATATACATGGAGAGTTCCTTAAAGTACACCTTGTTCAGCTCATACATTTTATCCAGCATTGCAATATCCTTTAAAAGCTGCATCTGATGGCCTTCCAGCGTGTGGCAGATCGCATCCACATTGGTTTCCGCCTTGGCATATTTGGCTTTCATGGAAGTAAGCTTATTCGAGCCGCGTTTGAAGAATCCCAAAAAAGCCCTTTTCCTCTTCCTCTACATCAAAGCTTTTCAACTGCGTTACCACATTGGAAAGCATGCCTCCGATTTCGCCTAGATCCTTGGTGCGCACATTATTCAACGCTGATTCAGAAAAATCGGCCATCATTTTTTTGTGCGCCCGCGCCGTATTGCAGCACCATGCTGGAGTTGCTCAGCTCAATTTTCGAAGCAAAATCCTGCACCATCTTCTTTTCCGCATCTGTCAAAGAGCTTTCGTCAAACACTGCGTCTTCAGGCGAAGGCTCGTTTGCACGCACCGTTTGCAAAACGCCCTGTTCGCTTTCGAACGGCTCAAAGGTCAAAGTGGGAACCGCCGTTATTTCTTTCATTTCTTCGCTCATGGCAAAGATCCTCCTTCAATCAATCAGGTGTGTAGCACCAAAAAATTCGAGGATAGTGCTTCGAGGCAGCCCGAGGAAACCTAATTTTGAAAATCATTCCCCGTCAGCCCCTCTTGGGCAAGCATAGCCTCCAACGCGGAAATATCAGTGGAAACATCCATTGCCGCATTCTCAAATAAGCTATCCAGCAGGTTTTCAAACGCCAGATTGATGGTATCAAGCGTTTCACGGATTTCCGCTTTGGCGCTCATAATATTCTCACCCTGCACCGGCTGGCTGTCAAACTCCCGATAGGCATTGACCAGCTTTAAGGTGATTGGCAGATAATAGTTTAAAAACTTTCGGATTTCAGGCAGCTTCTCCGGGTGTTTTTCCACATGGTCAAAAATTTTTGAGGTGATCTCCTCTAATCGGAACAGCTTCTGCGAGATCTCCTCGCCCGGAATTGCATCGTTTGCCTCTCGAATTTGGCGGATCACCCGGTCGCCATCCTCTAGCAGAGCTTCCAACTCCGCGGCCTTGGGGTCATTTTTGAGGCGCTGACGGCGGCGCTCGTCCTCCTCCTCCCGGCGTTTTCTGCTTTCCTCCGCCTCCAGATAGCGGGCATAGGTTTCATGATCCAAAATCAGGCATGTTTCCTGTGCATCCAGGTGGGCCTGCGGGAAAAAGCCCAGCCCGATCATGCGTTTGATATCTTTCGCCACAAAGCGCTCTGATTGGCCCACCGCCTGAGCAAGGTGTGCCAACGAGCAAAAGCTCATGCCCCGCAGCTCCTTGCGATAGGCTTCAAAGCGAAGCGCTCGCCTGCGCATACGCAGGCCGCTACCAAACAGAACGCCGCAGCCAGCAGCACCTACGCTCAAAAAGGCCACAGCCGCACTAAGGTTCAGCCCTTTGACGGCCAGCAGGATCGCGGAGACCACCAGTGCCGCCACAATCGGCACGCCGGGCACGGCGCCAAGCAAAGCCAAAAGCAACCCGGTGATTTTGCCGGGCGCAGAACGCTTCATCAGCTTGCCATCCACCCATTGAGGTTGATAGGGCGCCGGTTTCGGGGGGTGTTTTGGGGCGCGCCGCCGTATTTTTAACGGTATCAACCGTTTCCAGCACGGTATCCTTGATCTCCTTCACTGTGCTATCCACCGTACGCCTGATCTCTACAAACGTTTTCGAGTTGTTGCTGACCGTTTGCTGCACCGACCGGCTGATCTCCCGCACCAGATCGGCAAGATTCATTTCATCCATTCTATTCCTCCACCCTATCGACACACCTCTCTACAGGCGCATCCAATCTGCGGCGTCTCCCGCTGAAAAAAAGCCTCTAAATGAGAAATCCGCAAGGCCATTCCATGCAAAGCTCTCCACCATTTCCGGTACGCCACCAGCGAGCAGTATGGTATTTATTATATCTCATTCCCTATAAAAGCACAAGATGATGCGTAAAACAAACATGATGACGGAAAGGCGAATTACATCCCGTTTTGCAGCATCTGCCTCCTAATCAAAGCATAAAAAATCCAGCTGCAATCTACCGCAGCTGGATTCATGTGCAACGCGCAACTTTCTACATATCCTTATTTCAGCCCTACCGCGTCATACATGCAGCAAGCCTCGGTTACAACCTCAATGCCTGTGCGGATCGCTTCAGGCTCCAGCAGCTCCCAACTATCGAGCCGCGTGTGGTAATAGCGCGGCGGCGTAGGGTCCATCGCGGCAAAGCCGGTGGCCTTCACACCGATCTGCGTAAACGCAGCGGCGTCGCACGCGCCGATGTAGATCGAAGCATAGGGAAGGTCGAGCCCGCAGTTGGAGGCAGCGTTTTTCACGAGCTCCTTTGCCTGCTTATCATGCTTTAAGGTGCCGCTCAGATCGCGGTCGTAAACGGCGAGATCCTTCAGATCGCGGAAGGTATCAAGGCCAAGCACAACGGTTTCCGTAGCGAGCAGCTCCTCCTTATGCCGCTTGGCATAGGCCTTCGCACCGCGCAGGCCCGCTTCCTCAGAGCCGGAGAGCAACACGACGACCTCCGTATTCTCAAAACGGATATTCGCTTCTGCCAGCGTTTTGAGCGTGCTCATGGCAACATAGCAGCCGGTGAGGTTATCGTTCGCACCAGGTACGCTTTTGAAAGGATTCTGAAAAAACAGAAAACCAATAAAGCACGGGAACAGGCAAAACAGAAGCACGCCAAAAATCTTGAAGAAGATATCCAGCCCGCCTGTTAGCGCCACTCCTACCACATCGGCCACTAAAAACTTCACCAGGCTGGCAACACCGCAGATCACGAAGCCGACCACTGCGGGGATCAGCACCGCCTTCATGCCGTTGCCGCCCAATTTATAGTTGAGCGTCCACTCATATTGGGAGTCAGAATGGCCCACCAGGAAAATCCGGCGTTTCACCTTTCCTTTTGGCTTGCGCGTAGCGATCACATTGTGAGACGGGTGGCCGGGGAACAGCGGGTCGATAAACTGCTTATACATCACAAATTCCAACACCAGGGGAATTGCACCGATGATCACAAGAATCAGCGCGGCCAACGCGTGGTCGAACCAATAGAGGAACGATGCGATAATGCCCAGCGCAACCGTAAACGGAATAAATCCCATAAATGCTTGGCGGTGCACGGTAAATTCCTCGATCTGCACATCGTCCGCCCATTGCCCGAGCTCTTCGGCCATCATCTTCTGCGCTTTCAGCTCTTCCGGGCTGCCGGGCGCACGAGGGCCGACTGTCTCGATAATCTGTTTGATTTGGTCGCAGCAATACTGCACAGTCGCCTTCAGATCAAAGGCTTTGCCGTTTGCCGCCTGCTCTGCATACTTCAATTCTTCTCACTCTTTCTATACAAAAGTTTTTAGCTGACCCTACCCACACAAAAGCCCTCGTAAATGCTTCAAACGATCCTGTTTGAAGCTATTTTATCATATTTTATGCACTATGACAACCGAAAGCAAAAAGAAAGGCGGGCATCATATCGTTCTCTTTTTTTGCATATGGTGCAAAAGGGGTGAGGATGATGCCGGAATATATCCGTGTGACGGATTTAAGCAAGGTTTACCGCAAGCACGAGGCGGTAAAGCACATCAGCTTCCAGGTTGGCAAAGGGCAGATTTTCGCCTTTCTTGGGCCGAACGGGGCGGGCAAAAGCACCACGATTAACATTTTATCCACCCTACTGCTCAAGAGCAGCGGAAGTGTATGCATTGGCGGCATGGATCTCGACCGCCAACGCAAACAGGTCAAGCGAGAAATCGGCATCGTTTTTCAAGACGACGTGCTGGATGGGAGCCTGAGCGTATATCAAAACCTGCTGTATCGCGGCGGCCTTTATATCCCCAAGGAAAAGGAGTTGAAAAAACGCATTTCAGAGCTTTCCTCTCTATTGATGCTGGAGCAGATTCTCCCCCGGAAATACCGGGAGTGTTCCGGCGGCCAAAAGCGCCTCGCACAAATCGCGCGGGCGTTGCTGCCGGCACCCGGCCTGCTGATCTTGGATGAACCAACCACCGGCCTCGACCCCGTTACGCGCCAAAAGGTTTGGGCAGTGCTGCACGGCCTGCGTAGTCAATTGCAGATGACGATTTTTTTCACCACTCATTATATGGAGGAGGCAGCCTTTTCCGACGCGATCTGCGTGCTGGACCACGGCCACATTTTGTTGTGTGATACGTTGGATAGAATTGAAACGGCGCAGCAGACCAGCGGAAGAGAGTTGGACTTAAACGCACTTTATCTTCGCCTGTTAGGAGAGAGCAGATGAATCAATTACTCTATTTCATTCGGCGCAACCTGCGCCTATTCTGCGGCAATCGGCTGAATATTTTGCTCTCCTTTGCCTCCGTGCTGATCGTTATTGGAATCTACATGCTATTTCTGCGGGATTTTCTGCTGGATACGGTCACGCGCGCGGGGGTGGAAAGCACGTTCGTCAAAGAGTTCACTGACCGCTTTATGCTTGCCGGGCTGCTGATTGTTGTTAATACGACCACCTGCTTTGGGATTTTGCAATTGAGTGTTGCCGATACGGAAACCGGCATCCGGCGTGATTATCTGGTTGCCCCGGTTTCGCATTTTTCACTGACGATTGGCTATTGGGTGACGGCTGTGCTCATTTCGTTCTTTTTTACTATATGTACCGTATTGGGTGGGGAGTTATTTTTTCTTATGCGTTATCACCATGCGCTGCCAGGCACAAGCCTCTTCCAAACAGCCGGAACCGTTCTGTTTTCCTCTATGATAAATGCCGCCATCCTCCTATGCCTCTCCCGGAGGCTGAAAAGTACGGCTACATTTTCCACCCTGGCAAACCTCTATGGCACTCTAATCGGCTTTCTCGCCGGAGCTTATCTTCCCTATTCCTTTTATCCCAGCTGGCTGCGCGGCATGCTTTTTTACTTTCCGCCAACGCAGGCGGTCAGCGTGCTGCGGCAGCTCTATACCGAGCATTTAAGAATCCCGCTCGCGCAGCATCGCCCTGCGGAATTTCTGCCGGCGCTTTTGCAATCCTTTGGCATCGAGCTCCGGCTACATGGCTCCTGTGTGGCCATGCAGCGCCAATATGGGCTGATGGCGTTCCTCTTTTTGCTGCTCATGCTCTGCCTCTGGGCTGGCGGGCTCGAAAATAAACCGCTGCAAAAAAATTCCACCGGCAGCACACCGCTGCTAAGCCAATCAGACAAAATATAAAAGGCGCATTTCTCCAAGCCATTTTTCTAGTTCGCCGCGTAAAAAAAGGCTCCGCCTGTGCGCGCTGCTCCGGACGGTAGCAATATTTTCCCGCCCCGCGCCCGGTCATCAGAGCGGCATCATAAAGCTGCGCTGCATTGGGAAAAGCTTCCTGATTGATCGCCCTATGAACATAACTATAGGTCATTAATATCACCTCAATCGCCGCCTGCCGTTTTACGGCGGGCGATAATTCATCCGCAAGGCGCTCCAGCAGCCGGCGATAGGCCTGCTGCCAATTTTCCACCAAAATGACGGGCGCGATTAGAAGCCCCGGCCGGTAGCCCGCCTCGCACAGGCGGTTGAGCGCGCGGATGCGATTTGGCAGCGGCGAGGTGCCGAGCTCCACCTTCCGGATCACTTCCTCCGGATTCACGCTCATGCGCACAATCGTCCGGCCGTTGTGCCGCAGCGGCAACAGAGGCTCCACCCGATCAAACTTGGTGGGAAACGTCAAAAAAGCCCTTTGGGCTGTCCGAAAAGCGTTCAATCGTCCACGGCAGGTTTCCCGTAATTGTGTTCTCTAAAATCAGATCGCTGTTGCTGCCGATTTCAAAGGTTAGATCCCGGTCAGCGGACGCGGCCGTTTTCATCAGCTTTTCGAGCATCTGCTCCCGGTTGACAAACAGGCGCAGATAAGCGCATTTGTTATAGTGACAAACCAGATAGCAATAAAGGCACATCGCCGTGCAGCCGGATGACGTATATGGGACAAGGAAATCCGATCCCTTGCGATTCGGCACATAGCGGTGTGTTTTGCGCACGCCCAGGACGAGGTGACGCTTTAGCTGCGCAAATGCGCTGTTCGGCTGAGTGCGCAGGCTGTCGATTCGGTTATGGCTTTCAATCTCCGTCCAGGTAACGTCCGCGTACTTCTCCCGCAGCTGCCTACCCAGCGGATAATGAAGAACAGCAGGCTCATAAAAAACTTGATCTGGAAACATAAAATCCCCACTCTTTCAGAAATCTAGCCCTATAAATGCTAGTTTGCCCGAAAGAGGCGCTAATCATTGCCCGACGGGCAGATTGACTTTCTTTTCATCCCCCTGATCTCGCAGAAAAAAGGTTTTTTAAAAAATTGAGAAAAAGGCTTGACATCTCCTTTAAAAAATATATAATAACAGTAACGATTATCATTATTGAATGGATGGTTCCCATGGCACTTATAAAACGCAGCCGTCAGCGCGAGGCAATCCTCAGCGAACTATGCGGCCGGACCGACCACCCCACGGCGGAGGAGCTTTACCTCTCCTTAAAAGAGGAACTGCCAAACCTGAGCCTTGGCACGGTCTATCGTAACCTCTCCCTCCTAAGTGAGGAAGGAATCATTTTAAAGCTCTCCTGTGGAGGTGCGGATCACTTCGACGGCAACACGGCGCAGCACTACCACTTTTTATGCAATCGCTGCGGCCGCTTGTATGATCTGCCCATGCCGGTATTTAAAGAGCTGGACCGGGAGGCACAAAAGTATCTCCCCTGTTCGGCTGACTACCACCGACTGACGTTCTACGGTATCTGCCAGAATTGCATGGAGAAGCACTGATGAAATTCCGGTGGCCTGGAATGCCTGGATTTCATCAGCGGTTCCCTGCGGAGCCTTCTACAATAAAGATAATCAAAAAATACTTAACATCATATGGAGGTCATGAATCATGAAGAAGTTTGTTTGCAGCGTTTGCGGTTATGTTTACGAGGGAGAAGAAGCGCCGGAGTTCTGCCCCGTCTGCAAGGCGCCCCGTGAAAAGTTCAATGAGGTCACAGGCGAAATGGCATGGGCTGACGAGCATCGGATCGGCGTTGCCAAGGGCGTAGAAGAGGATATCGTGGAAGATCTGCGTGCAAACTTTATGGGTGAGTGCACAGAGGTTGGCATGTATCTTGCCATGAGCCGCCAGGCAGACCGCGAGGGCTACCCCGAGGTTGGCGAAGCTTACAAGCGCATTGCTTATGAAGAGGCAGAGCACGCCGCGAAATTTGCCGAGCTGTTGGGTGAAGTTGTTGCCGCGGATACCAAGGAAAACCTGCGCGTTCGCGTTGAGGCGGAATATGGCGCAACGGAAGGCAAGCTCAAGCTCGCCAAGCGTGCCAAGGCGCTGAACTACGATGCAATCCATGATACTGTGCATGAGATGTGCAAGGATGAAGCTCGCCACGGCAAAGCCTTCAAGGGCTTGCTGGAGCGTTATTTCGGCTAAAATATAAATCAATAGAAGCCTGCATTCTCTATTTTTTCGAACAGCAAACCGGCCGTGCCTGAAAGGTACGGCCGGTTTGTTGCCTTGACTTTCTATTTGCTATATGCTACTTTTGAATGGGATGATTTGGTTGATTTTTATCAGTTGAAAGGAGGAAAGTTATGGAGATTTGTCGAATATGCGGCACACCCTTACAGCCTGGAAAAATAGATAGCATTACAACCGAAACCGGCGGAAAATGCATTTGCATCGCTTGCGGCACACAGGTAAAAGCCCTAATCAAACAGGCTGAACCATCTGCCGCCGCGGCAAGGAGCTATTTTAAGCAACGCAGGCTGCGCACCATCGACCCGGAGGTTAAGGCTTATCTCGCCGCTCTCTGCGGTGAAAACGAAGCTGTCACCAGCTCCCCGCCCGCTTCAAAACCGCCTGACCCACAGACTAACCCGCAGAAAGACTACTGGGGCGCCGGTGCAAAGCGGCAAGCAAGCGAAAGCATTGGAGGCATCGATTCCTCCTTCTGGATTTCCTCCCTGAAAGTAGTCATGGCGGTGCTGTTCTTCGCCATCCTGCTCGGTGGGGGAATGATGGCATTCGCATCGGGCAACGCTTTTTTGGGGGTTCTCATTTTGATCTTCTCTTTGCTGTTGGCCGTTGCCAGCATCACAGGCGGCATGGTGTTGCTGCATATCGCAGAAGATGTTTCCGCCATCCGTTATTGGATCTTTCACAACCAGACCGGCCACTAATAAGCGCCGCCGCACGCCTCGTCAATTCATCGAGAAATTTTGTTTTTAAGAGGAAAGGACGCGACTGTTATGAGCAAAATTTTTGTTGGCCTGCTTTTGGTCTTTCTGGATATCAACTTCACCTTTAATACCACAACGATTGGCCTGCTGCCCGATTTTATCGGCTATTTCATCCTAATCGGCGGGCTGGCGGAGATGGCGGCAGTAAACAGTCATTTTGGCAAAGCAAGACCGTTTGCGATTGCTATGGCGATTTATACGCTGATTCTATATATTCTGGATCTGATTGGCCTATCTGCCGCCCTCGGCTATGCCGCAACCATCCTGGGGCTTCTCTCCACCCTCATCTCCCTCTACCTCTCGTATCATATTGTACGGGGCGTGATGGAAATCGAAGACGCACAAGCCCGCAGCCTGAACGGCACGCCTTTGTTTACCACATGGAAAGTGATGGCCGTTGCCGACATATTGGCATATCTGCTGCTCTTCATCCCGGGGCTGAATGTGATCTGCATCATCGTACGCTTTGTTTTCGGCGTGGTCTTTCTGGTCCATCTAAACCGGACAAGAAAAGCCTATGAATGCCCCCCGGCCAATTTTTAAATCCCCATTCCTCTTAGCCTCTGCACTTGACACGTCTCTCCCCTTCCGATACACTGGAAGCAAACGCGGCGCAAAGCCGCGCGACGGAAAGGATGGGAAAAACATGAAAAAATGGCTTGCATTGATGATGGCCTGTTTGCTCTGCGGCGGCCTGTTCCTCACCGGCTGCGGCAAAAAAAGAAAACCCGGATAGTTGGGAAAAACGAAGCCTATGACCTCTCCCTGCCGACGCTTGGGCAGGATGGCTGGTATCTGGTGTTTGAGGATCAATTTGAAGGCGACGGACTCAACCAGAACATCCAATTTGGAGAACAATACAAGGGAAATCGAGAAATCTGGACGACCTCCCCGCATGCCATCCGCTGGGAAAGCGACGATAAAAGCCGCCCGGAGCAGGGCTGTTGGTGGTGCCCGGAGATGGTTACAGTGAAAGACGGCAATGTGGAAATCCACTCCCGTTATGAGACGAACCACACCTGCGATGGAACCTGCCCGGCCAGCGGCCGCTTTACAGGCGGCATCGAAACCCGGCGCATTACGGGCGACAACAACAGCAACAAGGGCAGCAGCGATGAAATCCTCTTCGGGCAGGCGTTCGGCTATTTTGAGGCGCGCGTGAAATTCCCGGATACGGACGGCCTATGGTCCGCCTTCTGGCTGCAATCCTCCAATCAGCGCAAAGTGGCGAGCGAGGGCGTGGATGGCACGGAGATCGACATATTCGAAAGCGCGTTCCGCAGGAGCAAAACCAGCAAAATGGGCCACGCCCTGCTGTGGAACGGCTATGGAGCGTTTTCCAAGGTGGATGACAGCATCGTGGAGTTGGAGCAGGATCTCTACGACGGCTACCATACCTTCGCCTTGAAATGGACGCCGGAATATTACGTTTTTTACATCGACGGCAAGCCGACTTGGGCCTCCATGGGCGGCGGCGTTTCCAAGGTGCAGGAATTTTTGCGGCTGACCGTAGAAATTGATGCGGGCGACGCCTACGGCCCGCACGGGCAGAAGATCGGAAAATTTGATGAGGCGAGTGAGAGTATCTTCTATGTGGATTATGTAAAGGTCTGGCAAAATGAGAATTATACGCCGTATCAGATTGATGACGCAAAATTCCCGGGCGAGTTGGATTTAGCAAATTAAACGGATGGAATAAACTGCTGCAAAACATAATGCTCTGTGTTTTGCAGCAGTTTTTTACAAAGCGCTGCAAACATTACCCGAATTATTAAATACACATTGCTAAAAAGAATGGAAACGCCTCAGACGGCGGAAGCTGTCCGAGGCGTTATTTGCTCATGTTCTATTCATTTTACACCATCAGCTCGCACACCGCGTTCGAGAACGCCACCGGGTCCTCCACCGGCATACCCTCGATCAGCTCCGCTTGCGTATAGAGCAGCTGTGCGTAGGTTTTCAGCTTCTCCTGATCCTCTGCATAGAGCTTTGACAGCTTCTCAAAGATCGGGTGGGAAGCGTTGACTTCCAGCACGCGCTCGGCCTTCACCTTTTGATCGTTTGGCATGGCGTTTAAACCTTCTCCATCTCGATGGAGAGCATGCCCTCGTTAGAGAGACACACAGGATGGCTCTTGAGCCGCTTGGAAAGAACAACTGCTTTTACCTTGCCATCCAGCGCATCCTTCATGAAGGTGAGCAGGTCCTTATTCTCCTCCGTCTGCTTCTCAAACTCCTTCTTCTCCTCTTCGGTATCGAGGTCAAGATCGCTGGCGGAAACGGATTTAAACTCCTTCTCGCTATAATCATGCATCATTTGGAGAGCGAATTCGTCCACGTCGTCCGTCAGATACAAAATCTCATAGCCCTTGTCCTTGACAAGCTCAGTCTGCGGCAGCCGCTCGATCTGCTCGCGGCTCTCGCCGCCGGCATAGTAAATATATTTCTGGTCTTCCTTCATACGGGAAACGTATTCCTCGAGCGTAACGAGCTTCTGCTCGCTGCTCGAATAGAACAGCAGCAGATCCTGAAGCAGCTCTTTATTCGCGCCGAAGCCGTTATACACGCCGTATTTGAGTTGAAGGCCAAAGTTCTTGAAGAACTCCTCATACTTTCGCGGTCATTTTTGAGCATGGAGAGCAGCTCGGATTTGATCTTCTTCTCCAGCCGGGAGGCGATCACCTTGAGCTGGCGGTCATGCTGGAGCATTTCGCGGGAAATGTTCAGGGAGAGATCCTCCGAATCCACCAGGCCCTTGACAAAGCTGAAGTGATCGGGTAGCAGGTCCTTGCAGCAGTCCATGATGAGCACGCCGCTGGCATAGAGCTTGAGGCCCTTTTCATAATCGCGCGTGTAGTAATTATAGGGCGCTTTCGCGGGGATGAAAAGCAGAGCGTGATAGGTGGCCGCGCCCTCCGTATAAGTATGGATCACCTTGAGCGGATCGCTGTAATCAAAGAATTTCTCTTTGTAGAAGCTGTTGTAATCCTCATCCGTCAGCTCATTTTTATTTTTGCGCCAAATCGGCACCATGCTGTTGAGGGTTTCCACCTCCGTGTAGGTCTCATATTCCGGGGCCTTCTCCTCGTCCGCTTCCTCCCCTTCCGGCTGCTCCTTCATGCGGCTCTTTTCGACCTCCATGCGGATCGGGTAGCGGATATAGTCGGAATACTTGCGCACCAGCTCCTGAACACGGTAGGATTCGAGGAATTCGCTGTATTTTTCATCCTCTGTATCCTCTTTGATGGTCAATACAATTTGCGTGCCGTTCGACGCCTTTTCGCAGGGCTCAACGGTATACCCCTCCGCGCCGTTGGATTCCCATACATACGCTTCGTCCGCACCATAGGCCCTGCTGTAAACCTTCACGTTGGCGGCCACCATGAAGGCGGAATAAAAGCCCACGCCGAACTGGCCAATAATATCGATATCCTCTTTGGCCTCGTTCTCCTGCTTGAAAGCGAGCGAGCCGCTCTTTGCGATCACGCCGAGGTTGTTTTCCAGCTCCTCCTTCGTCATGCCGCAGCCATTGTCCGTAATGGTCAAGGTGCGGTTCTCCTTATCGATGGCAAGCTCGATGGAAAAATCATCGCGGTTGAGGCCCGTATTACCGTCGGACAGCGCATGGTAATAGAGCTTATCAATCGCATCGCTGGCGTTGGAGATCAGCTCGCGGAGAAAGATCTCCTTGTGGGTGTAGATGGAGTTGATCATCAGGTCCAGCAGCCGCTTGGACTCCGCCTTGAATTGCCGTTTTGCCATGATATTGCACTTCCTTTGGTGTTTTTTCTCAACAGAAATCAGTATAGCACTTTGAACAAAACAAATAAATGACCAATTTGTAAATTCCGCCCGCAAACGGTTGTGCGGCGGTGGGTTTGCGTGTAAAATAATGACAGAATCACACCCTGCGGCAGGAGCCGCCGGAAAAGGAGTCCTTATCTATGGGAGTCTTTCAAAAAATCGGGAACGCACTGGCCCGGCTCATGTACGGACGCAACGGCGTGGACCAGTTGAGCCTGGCCATTGTGGTGGGAAGTCTGGTTCTGGACCTCGTCTCCATGTTTGTGGCCCCCCATCATCTGTGGCTGGGGAATGCGCTGTATCTGGTGTCCATCGCCGCTTGGGCCTTCGCCCTGTTCCGCATCTTCTCCCGGAATCTCACCAAGCGCCGGAGCGAAAACCAGCGGTGGGTGAACTGGATGTGGCGGATGAAGAGCAGCCGCCAAAATGCCAAGGCCCGCCATGCAGACAAGGCCCACAAATACTTCACCTGCAAGAACTGTAAAACCATCTGCCGGGTGCCGGTGGGCAAGGGGAAAATCGTCATCACCTGCCCCAAGTGCGGCGCCCAGATTCATGCCAGGACGTAAGGGGCGGCGGAGATGGCTGAAAGAGAAGCCCCGGGAGCGCCGGCGTT
>ENA-OQCL01000749-OQCL01000749.1-human-gut-metagenome-genome-assembly--contig:-NODE-749-length-14096-cov-4.363018_pt1 | contig 14096 bp, 12 predicted proteins | sample MGYA00242502_ERZ504586 | MGnify/ENA primary metagenome ERZ504586 (study PRJEB26092, sample SAMD00036316) | human gut metagenome | host: Homo sapiens | study: EMG produced TPA metagenomics assembly of... | reverse complement strand
ATCGGCGCGTGTACCGTCCCGCCAAATACCGCACCAAAATCCCCGCTTTCCGGGGATTTTTTATTTTACCACAAAGGCATTTACCTGAACGGGATTTCCCTGTACAGGCAAATCCAACACAAATAAATACTAAATAAATGAAATACTAAGATACTATCGTATCCCATCCGTAAAACTACAAAAAAACCGAATTTTTGCCACTGTAATCTTGCAGTGATGCGTACAACTTAACACCGGAGAGTACAACTTACGATTGCAGTTTTCATGTTGGGCGTAGTATAATTTATACAGACTCACCGCTTATCAGCTTGGTTCATGGCGGTCAGCACCTGCTCAAACAGCGGGCGCAGGGATTCTCCGTAGGCAAGCAGGGCTGTAATAGGCTCGTCTTTCACATACTCCAACATCGGATTTTCCAGAAATTCCGGCGCGTACTGCCGGAAAATCGCCTGCGCCACCGGATGCTCCATGATGACGCGCAGCGGGGTTTCCAACGAATAGCGGTCTATTTTCAAGCTGGTTTCGGTGGCGTACTCGTAGTGGTAGCTGCCGCTGCCCAAGGTCAGCGTCTCGGTCTGCTCGGGCAGGGTCAGCTCGGCGGTGGTGTTGGCGGGGTTGAAGCTGCCGTCCGGGCGGATGGAATTCCAGCGCTCCCAGATGGTGGTGGCACCCATCTTGACCTCATACAGCCAACTGGGATCGTCCTCCTGCAAAAGCAGCCTGCCGGCAAGGTCGTGCCTGCCGTTTTCGGACAGGGTCAGGCAGGCAAACGGCGTGCCGATAAACCCGGTCAGCAGATGCGTTTTATGCGCACCGATGTTCTTTTCCAGCGCGTCCAAAAGGCGCGGGCGGAACTCGTCCGGCACCATGTCAAAGTGCAGCGCCAGGATCAGGGCGGTTTGCGTTTCGCTGACAAGACGCCCGGTGGGGGTCACATACTCGGCGCGGAACGCCCGCACAAGCTCCTCACGGCGGCGGCTCCAGCGGCGCGCGTCCTCGGTGTACTGCAAAACGGCGTCGGTATCCGCAAGGATCTGCAAACTCCACGTAAAGCAGACATTGGCGGTAAAGTAGTCATCCGTCGCGCCCTTGCGCTCATCACCCAAGGCATTCGCCTCGGCGTCCAGCCCCAGCCAGTCGCCGTACTGGAAGCCCGTCTGCCACAGCCCGTTTTCGCCGCACTGGCTCTCGATAAACTTGACCCAGTGCTTCATGCTGTCGTAGCTGTGCTGCAAAATGCGCTTGTCGCCGTAGGCGCGGTAGAGTGTCCACGGCAGCACGGTCACCACATCGCCCCAGAACGCCGCGCCGTCCTGCTGGTTGCCCAGAATGTTCGGTACGACCTGCGGCATACTGACATCGGGACCCAGTTCACTGGCCAAGTCACGAAGCCACTTGGTCATAAACGGCATAATGTTCTCATTGAACGCCGCCGTGGGGCAGAACGCCGTCACATCGCCCGTCCAGCCCAGCGGTTCGCGTTTGTATTCTGTTGTTAAATCGTACAATTTCAGCATGAAAGCCCACCTTTTTTACTCCACCGTCAAATCCACATATTGCGGCTCGTACCCTTCTGCCGTGACCGTGACGCGCACCTTGCCCGGCTCGGTTCCGGCACGAATGACAGCCAAAGCGCGTCCGAGCCACGTGGTGTGGCTGCTGCCGAGGTAGGTTTCATCCGTCTGTGTTGCAGCACTGCCGAGGGCCTGTAAGGCAGCCGGACCTTCGATTTCCAGATGAACCTTTGCGTTGACGCACGGTTTCCAGATGCCTGCCGTATCGGTCAGCGTGATGGGGATAAAACAGAGTGACTGACCGTCTGCGCGCAAGGTCGTTTTCTCCGGGGCGAGGTGCAGCCGGGTTTTCTGTCCCGCTGTTTGCAGTGTGGTTTCTCCAAGGGCGATTCCGCTTTTATCCAGTGCCACGGCTTTCAGTGTGCCGGGTCGGTAGGGCAGCTTGAAAATCGCGCGGAATTTCTTTGTGCGCTTTTTGCCAATCAGCTTATCATTGCAGTACAGCGCCACAAATTCTGCATCGCTGTACACTTCCACCGTGGCTTTCTGCCCCTCACATCCGGGCCATGTCCAGCTTTCCACGGCGTTCGTCATACGCCACGCGCTGCCCGTCATTTTTCTGCCGTTCCAGTTGACCGGGCGCACACCCAAGTAAGGTGCTTTGCGCAGGCTCCACACCGCCTGCTGGAAATAACTTTCCGCTGTAATGTTTCCCGTTAAATCAATCGCACCGCTGCCCGCCGCAATCGGCAGACCCGGCGTATCCTGCGGGATCATCTGACCGATGCCCGCTTCGCCCAGATAATCAATGGCCGCCCATGCAAAATCGCCAATCAGCGCTGTATGCTTTTGCACCTGCGCCCAGTTGTACGGCAGCTCGCCAATAATCGTCTCGCTGCCCACCATCAGGCGATTCGGATAGTTTTTGCAGTCGTCCTCATAGCGGGAAGCCGCATAATTCAAGCCGAGAACATCCAGCTTTTCCGCCACATCGCGGCAGGCAGCGTCGCCTTTTTTGCCCTTGCTCATGTAGAACATCAGCGGACCGAGATTCTGCGTGACCATATTAAAGAACGCAGAACCCGACTCTTTCTTTTTCTCCTCCGGCTGCTTGGGCGGCAGCGGCTCCGGCTTGTAGGGGCCGCTTTCTTTATACACGCCAATGCCTTTTTGTGCGTAGACGTTCAGCAGCACATTGATGCCCGCTGTCACGGGGCGGGTATCATCCAGCGCGTGTACGAATCGGGTCAGCTTGTCAGCCGTTTCCACGCCCTGCGGAAAGGCCGTTTCCGACACCTCGTTGCCGATGGAATACAGAATCACGCTGGGATGGCTGTAATCCTTGGCAATCATAGTGGTCAAATCATCCTGCCAGTTTTCGGCAAAAATGCGGGAATAGTCATGGTAGGTCTTGGGTGTGTACCAGCCGTCAAAGGCCTCATCCATGACATACATACCAAGGCGGTCACAGGCATCCAGCAGGGCGCGGCTTGCCGGGTTATGGGCGCAGCGCACGGCGTTATAACCCGCCTTTTTCATAATGCGGATGCGGCGTTCCTCGGCATCGGCAAAGCCGCAGGCGCCCAAAATGCCATTGTCGTGGTGGATGCACCCACCGCGCAGCTTGACCGCCTTGCCGTTGACGCACAGACCGGTTTTTGCGCTCCATGTCAGTGTGCGGATGCCGAACGGGACGGATTCCTCGTCGTTTTCGGTCTTGACCACGCAGGTGTACAGGTTCGGGTGTTCGGCATCCCACAGCTTAGCCTGCGGGATCTCGATGACCCCCGGCGCTCCTTTTGCCACGCACTGCGCGCCATCCCAAATTTCTACCGCCGCGTGTTCGGTTTCGGTCTGCACCTCAACTACGGCGGGAGCAATCGACACCGTGCGGATCTTTACCGGGCGCACGCCGTCTTTCGGCTTTACCATCAGATGCACAGGGCGGTAGATGCCGCTGCCCGTGTACCAGCGGCAGTTGGGTTCCAGACTGTTATCCACCGTGACGCGCAGGGTGTTTTCCCCGGCACGCACTTTTCCGGTGGCATCGGCGGTAAATTCCGTATAGCCGTAACGGTGTTCGGCAATTTTTTCGCCGTTCAGATAAACGACTGCATTCTGATACACGCCCTCAAACAAAAATGTCAGTGCCTCATTCAGGTGCTCCCCCGGCAGAGAGAACGTCTTTTCATAGGCATATTTCCCGCCCGGAAAATAGCCGCAGTCCTTGCCGTTTTGGCAGTTTTCCTGCCGGGGTTCCTCCAGCATGGCATCATGGGGCAGATGCACGGTGCGGCAGCTTCCATCTGCCTTGTAAAAGCGCCAATCGGCGTTAAAATCCAATATCATAATAACTCCCTTTTACGCAAAACGGGGTGCATCGATCGGATGCACCCCGCAGTTTTATTTTACGATGCGGATAAAAGCCAAGTCGTTGGTGACAAGCTCTGTCTTTACGGTGAGTTTGCCATCCGCATATTCATACGGAGCCGGGGCGTAGTCCACTGCACTTTCATCAATGACCTGCTGTACCTGCGCCGGGGTCATGTCCTCCGGCTCACCCATTGCCTGCCAGCACTTCAGCGGGTTGCCGTGTTCCTCGTCGATGCGGCAAAGCTGCACGCTCTGCGGCTTTGCGTCCAGTTCGACCTCGATCTCCACCGGGGTGGCCGGGGTGCTTTGCCCTGCAAAGTGGTGCAGGTTCTGTTTGGTAGCCAGCACGGTAAGCTGTGTGTCGGCAGCATCGCGGAACGCTGCCACACTCACCTCGCCGTCCAGTGCGCCGGGCAGCTCCAGCCGTTTATCCCCGGCCTGCCCCAGCAGGCGCAGCGCGTGGAAAAGCGGCTTTGGAATACCGTGCTGGGTCACAAGACCATACCCGCCGTGAAATTCCTCCGGGAAGGGGTGAATTTCCTCAAAAATATCGCTGAAGCACCAGATGCTGGATCCGTCGATGAAATCCTCAGCACTGAGAGCCGCGCGCACATCGTAGGCGGCTACCTTACGGGTATCGTTACCGGGCGCGCCAAAGGTTGCGCAGCCGTTCCATTCGGTATAGTATACCGGCAGACCGTCAGCCTGCTTCTGTACCTGCTCGGCGGCATCGCGCAGCAGATCACGATTCAGGTCATCCGTCTCGGTGTTGTCGAGCATCGTGCGGCGGAACATGGGCAGCAAGCCATCCTCCGGCTTTAAACCGGCAAACAGCTGGGCAAAATCGACCTTGTATTCCGCTTGAATCTCCGCAGTATCCTTCATGTGATCCGCGTCTTTCTGGTCACACACCTCGCTGATGGGATCTCCTGCATACTGATGGGTCGTGATGAAGTCCACCGGCGCATCATGGGCCTTGCAGTAGTCCACGAACGCCGCGACCCACTTGCTGTTGCTGGTGGCGGGACCGCCGACCTTCAGTTTATCATCCACTGCTTTGACAGCCTTGGCGGTGATTTCATACAGACGGAAATAGTCCTCTTGCGTGCCGTCAAAGAACGGAGTTTTCAAGTCCGGCTCGTTCCAGACCTCAAAGAACCATGTTTCCACTTCCTCTTTGCCGTAGCGGTTCAGCAGAAAACGGACAAATTTCTGAATATACGCCTGCCACTGTGCCTCATCCTTCGGCGGGGCAATGCATGGTTTCCAGTAAAAGGTGCCGCGTGTCGGGCGCTTGGCCATCGGGCTGGGCATGAAGCTCAACTCCACAAAGGGCTTCATGCCGGCTTTCAGCACATTGTCATAGACCAGTCCCGGCAGGCGGAAGCTATTCTCATAGAACGGCACCTGCTCGGAGCCGGGCATCGGCATGACCGTGGACATGGTGTCATAGGTATGCATATCATCGCTGAAAATACCGTGGAAACGCACCCGTTCAATACCCAGTTCGTCATGGATCTGCTTGAGCTGCTCACAGTAATCGGTGCGCATTGCCATGGCTGCATGACCGCTGCCAACGCAGAACTGCCAGTGCTTATGGAACGGCTTTGCAGGTGCATTTGCGGGAATCGTGAATTTCATGGTCTTATTCCTCCGGTTTTTGTGTATGCCGCTTGGCAACTTCCGCACGCATGGCGGGAAGCTTTTCCTCCAGATCGAAGCCGCGGAAAATCAAGAACATGCCCACATTCAGTACGATGGGCAGATAGTTGGAAAATGCGTAGATAGCATAGCGCATCGAGGTGGTGGCCGCGCTTAGGGTGGAATCGTAGGAGCCAATCATCAGGAACAGTGCCAGAACCAACGCACCCAGACCGCCGCCGACCTTGTTGCCGAAGCCAATCGCACCGGAAGAGACGGCCACCAGCTTTTTATCATATTTGTACTCATTGTAATCGACCGCCATTGCCAACAGAACGCCGTACAGGCACATCAAAGGGATCTGTAAAAAGCTTCCTACCAGATCGGAGCCGATGTACGCTGCAAGATTGGTCGGCACAAAGCAGCGCACTGCGCAGGAAGCTGCGTACCCCAGCAGACCCAGATTGATGGTTCCCTTTACGCCCAGCTTTTTGATGATGGGGTTGGACAGTACAAAGCCTAAAAGCGTGGAGAGCAGACCGGCCGAACCGGCAATGGCTACCAGATTATCATTGCCGAAAATCCACTTGCAGTAGTAGGCGCCGGACGACGCGGCGATGGCCGAGGAAACCGCTGTAATCAAGTTGAACAGCAGCACGATGACCCAGTATTTGTTGCCGAACAGGCACTTGACTGCCGTAAGAAAATTAACGGGTTCTTCCTCCGGCTCTGCTGCTGCGGTGTCATCCTCGACCGCTTTACGCATAGCCTTGCTGCCGTTGGCGTAGCAGATGAGCAAGCTCAGCAGAACGATCAGTGCAATGACCGCGCCGTACTTGATCCACGCCGCCTGTGTGCCGCCCAGCATATTCGTGATGGGAATCGTTGCGATGGAAATGACCATGCCGGAAGCATAGTTGCCGACCGCACGCAGAATGCCCATGTTGCCGCGCTCCTGCTGGCTCCTGGTGCGCACGATCATGGTTGCCGCAAAGGGTGTGGCAATCATTGTGTAGATGACCGCCGTAACCAGCAGGTTTGTCACCAGTGCGTAAGCGACAGCCGGAATCTGACCGGCTTTGATGGGAACCGTGAACATCATTACCGTGATAACCGCGGCCGGGACCGCCATACGAAGCATCCACTTGTAATACTTCATATTGCCGCCCTTGGAGTGATCGATGATATTGCCGAACCAGATGTCCGTCAGCGCATCCACGACCTTGGCGATGACCATGACCACACCCACGGAGCCGACTGCAAGCCCGACTTTATCGGTGTAGAAGTATTGCAGCTGACCTACAAGGTTTGCCATAAGGCCCAGACCCAACTGGCCGGAGAAGTCCGCGAGATAGTCGCGTTTGCGCATTACGAGCGCTGCGCCGTCCTTATCCACAGTGGGGCGCTCTTTTTTACCGAATGCCATATTGTCTTCCTCCTGTTTTTTAGGGAACTCATCCCTTGTTTCTGAATTTAGTATAGCATCTGCCTCTCCATGCATATTGCATTATTTGACTGGATATTGTAAAATAAAATTATCAATCTGTGGGGAGGTCTGCTCCGTGGATACCGCACGCTATATCCGCATCACCAATCTCTGTATGTTGTTTTTCCGGGCCGAGGGGATCGCATTTTCCCTATACGACAAACGAGATACCTGTCACCTGCAGTACCCGGAGGAGCCGCAGCGCAACACAGCTGCACTGTTTGCTGGCCGTGACCCTGCACGGACGCTGGACATCTGCACCACCCCCAGCCATGCAGGCTATGCTTCCATCCGGATCAAGGGCGGCTGGCGGATCGTTATCGGCCCTGTCTATAACGCAAGGCTCAATGAAAGCCTTGTGGATGCCTTTATGGCAGAAAATCAAATCCCGGCTGCGCAGCGCCACGCAGCCGATACAATTCTGGAGGCCGCACCAAATCTGAGTCTGCTGGAATTTTTCGACAAGGCCGCGTATCTCTACTACTGCATGGACGGTGAAATCCTTGACCCGTCCGTCTACTTTGATTTGACGAACGACCGCGACAGCTTTACTGTTGGCCGCGATACCGTCGAGAACCTGCTGGAGCGCAAGGAAAATGAGAAATTCCACAACAGCTACCAGTGGGAGTTGATGTTTTACGATTTGATTCGGCAGGGCGACCCGGAGAGGTTAATGGCTTTTCTGATGCAGGATAGTTCAGCCCGGGTGGGCCACGGCACAATGGCTGATACCCCGCTGCGGCAGGCAAAAAACATTTTCATCGGTTGCATCACTAAAATCGGTATGATGTCCGCCATCCCTGCCGGAATGGACGTCGAACTAACCTACCAGCTGATAGACAGCTATGTGCTGGACTGTGAGCGCGCCGCGACGGTGCCGGAAATTGATCGTTTACAATTAAACGCTGCCTTGGATTTCTGCCGCCGCCTCGGAGAACTGCGCCTGCCTGCGGGTATCAGCCGCGAGGTATACACCTGTATGTCCTACATCCGCAATCATGTGAATACCCCTTTGCGCCTTGACGATGTAGCTGCCTCTATCGGGCGCAGTGTGTCCTACACCGGGAATCTCTTTAAGAAAGAAACCGGTCAGACATTGGGCAATTATATTGCGGAATGTCGGCTGGAAGAAGCCAAAAGCCTTTTGTATTATACCGATATGACGTTGGCCGAAATCAGCAGCTACCTCTGCTTTTCGAGCCAGAGCTATTTTCAGAACGTATTCAAAAAAGAATATGGTGTTACCCCGATGCAATATCGCAGGCAACACCATACCGAATCATGATATTCTGTTGTTTTTGATTACATCCGCATACCAGTAGAACGAATCTTTCGGGATGCGCTGTTGGGTCTGATAGTCCACATACACAAGACCAAAGCGCTTATCGTAGCCCTCCGCCCACTCAAAGTTGTCCATGATGGACCAGTAGAGATACCCGGTCACCGGGATGTTCTCGTCCACGGCACGCTGTAAACCTGCCAAATAGCGCTTGACAAAGTCGATGCGCTGGGGGTCATGCACTGCGCCATCGCTCATGACGAAGTCTATGTTTGCCATACCGTTTTCCGTGACGATAATGGGCAGATGGTAGCGCTCCGTCAAGAAACGTGCCGCCCAGTACAGAGCATCCGGCGTAATGGGCCAGTCCATTGCCGTGCGGGGCATACCCGGCACAACGGCGGGGTTGGGACCCATGTACTCATCATAGTTGGAGGCATTGTAGCAGTTAAAGCCGAAGAAGTCCAGCGGCTGGCAGATGACCTTCAGTTCCTCCGCCGTGAAGAATGGCTGCAGACCCGCCGGGACACAGCCGAGAACGGCCGGGTCTGCCCACCAGTTGAAATGCGAGAAGAATGCCTGCTCCGGGAACATCTGGGTGCGGGCTTTTTCTATGTCATCCGGCGATTCGTTCTCCGGCAGGTAGACACTGCCGTTCAGCGCCATACCGATTTTCGGGGCCAGCTTGGCGCGGCTGCGCAGCACGCGAACCGCCTTGCCGTGGGCCAGCAGCACAATTTTTTGTCAGCACCGCCAGCTTGTTCATCATCACGGCGGGTTGCTCCTGCATCAGGCTTTCAAACGGCGCGTGCGCCCCCGTAAAGTAGCCGTTGCCGATGAAGGTCGTCGGCTCATTGACGGTGAACCAGAACCGCACCCGGTCGGACAAGGCATCCGCCACTACACGGGCGTAGTTGGCGAAATCATCACTGATTTCCGCATTGTACCAGCCGCCTTTTTCGTGCGCCCACATGGGCAGATTCCAGTGGAAAATCGTCACCATCGGCTCAATGCCCGCTGCTTTCAGTTCGTCCACCAAGTCGCTGTAAAAGGCAAGACCCTTGGGGTTGACCGTGTCGGGACCGGACATCACGCGCGGCCAGCTGACGGAAAAGCGATACGCCTTGACGCCCAGCTTTTTCAGCAGCGCTACATCCTCCTTGTAGCGGTGGTAGTGATCACAGGCGATAGTACCGTTCTCGCCGTGCTTGACGTGCCCCTCGCTCAAAGCATCCCAGATACCGGGAACCTTGCCGTCCTCATTGTAGGCACCCTCGATCTGGTAAGCAGCACTGGCCGCACCCCAGAGAAAATTCTTCGGAAAGCTCATCTTGTTTCCTCCTTTATAGTTCTGCAAGCCGGTCATACAGCCCCTGCAGAATTGCACTCAGTTTTACTGTGTCGGGGATGACTTGAATCATGCCCACCGACAGAATATCATTCAGCTTGCGGTACACCATGAAGTCCAGTGTTTCTTTCGGCATCATATCGAACATACCGTTCGTGAATTGATTTACGATTTCTTTTGCGCGCGGATTTTCAAGAATTTCCCCGAATTGTGCTTTCACCGTTCAAGGGATAGGGGTTCTTACCCTCTATCATCAGCGGGGCTTGTGCCAAAATGTTCTCCGCCGACAATGCCAGATACAGCTTGTGCGCCCCGATAGGCTGCACCCACTTATCCAGTAGTGCGTCATAGCAGCGCAATGCCTTTTTTCGCTGACCGATACATTCACAACGGTTTCCCTCACCGGGGGCCAAGGCGCACCTTGGCATACCCCCACCAGTGTGCGGTCGGGGCGCAGCATATGGGGGCTTTTGCCTCGCGGGTATAAATCTGCACGACCTCGCTGCCGGGGCGGCTGCCGACATTTTTTACCCGCACAGGCACATTCAGTGTTTCCTGTGTGCGCATATCCCAGCGGAAGTCATTTTCACACAATTCCACAGAAAAATCCGTGTAGCTCAAGCCGCATCCGAACGGATACTGCACAGCTAACTTGCGCTTTGCGTAGCTGCGGTAGCCCACAAACACGCCCTCACCGTAGTAGGCATCGTTGCCCTCACCGGGGAAGTTTGGGTAGGCGGGCGTGTCCTCGTAACGAATCGGGAACGTCACCGGCAGGCGCCCTCCCGGCTCGGCCAGCCCCGTCAGCAGACGTGCCGCTGCCACGCCGCCCATGCAGCCGGGAATAAAGATGCAAAGCACTGCATCCGCGTAAGGCAGCCAGTCCGCCATCTCTACCGGTCCGGAAATATTCAACAGCACGACGGTTTTCATGCCTTTCTGCTTTGCCTGCTTCAGCACCTCGGTCATGCGGGTGCGGTCTTGTTCCTCTACCGCCATGCTTTCGCGGTCCACATTTTTCCCCAGCCGGGGCAGCCGCCGTGTACACCAGCGTGTCGGCATCGGTCCATTCCTCAAAGGCCGCCGCGCCGCGCAGTTTGCGGTATTCGTCCAGCACATTGCTGTGCAGGGCCGTCTCCACCGCCGTGGAGCCGCTGCCACACTCCAGTGTGTCGCGGCTGCGCGCCCCCCAGAACACAACACGCTGGGTCTCGGCCAGCGGTAGGACGGCATTCTCGTTTTTCAATAGCACCGCGCCGTCTTCAATGGTTCTGCAGGCGGTTTGCAGCAGTGCATCGGCGTCATACTGCGCGGGGATGCGGCGTTGATTTTGTTTGATCTCCACGATAAGCTGCAGGATATGGGTCACGCGATCATTCAGAACTTTCTCGGAAAGCCGCCCCTCCTGCACCGCCTGTTTGCAGGCGGTCATATCGTTTGGACCGGGCTGAATCAAATCCATACCCGCCGCCAGCGTACCTTCCTTGTTCTGCCCGGCTGCACCCCAGTCGCTGACAATGGCGCCGTCGAAGTGCAGTTCCCCGCGCAGCAAATCTGTCAGCAGCTTTTTGCTATACGAGGTGAACTCTCCGTTCACGGCGTTGTAGGCGCTCATGATACACAGGACGTGACCATCCTCGATGGCTGCCTCAAACCCACGGGCATACAGTTCCATCATAACCCGTTTTGAAAGGTTAGAGCTTGTTGTGTTGCGGTTCGTTTCCTGATTGTTTGCGAGGAAATGCTTGGCACAGGCCGCAATGCCGGCGCTCTGCATACCGCGTACAAAGGCTGCCGCGGTCTGGGCCACCAACTCCGGGTCCTCGCCGTACATTTCATAGTTACGGCCGCCCAGCGGGTCGCGGGCAATATCCACGTTGGGACCAAAGCAGACATCCACCCCGGCGTCACGCAATTCCTGTCCGACCGCGTGGCCGATGGTCTCGGCTGTGATCGGGTCAAACGACGCGCCGATGTTGATGCCCGACGGGAAGCTGATATGCTGCCGACCGCCCGGACGGTATTTTGCCGCCTGCTCCACAAGGTCGGTCATCAGTGCATCGCCCTTGTACTTTTCCGCGGCCTCGTTGCGATCAACGCGGTTCAGCGCCACCATTTCCGGCGTGGCATACGCCGTACGCGGGTCATCGGCACGGCAGGGGTCTGTTAAGTAGTCCAGCACCACATGGGTGCCATTCAGCCCGGTCGCGCCGTCCATCAGATAGATGGCGGGCACATCCATATCCGGGATAGGCCGTGTGTGGCAGGCGCGGTAGCACCCCACCATATCCAATTTTTCATCCAGCGTCATCTCCGCAACCACCTGCGGGATGCTTTGTAAGTTGCTCAATTTTGCACGCATACAGTTTTCCTCCCTTTCGTAAATGAATTCTGTATCCAGTATAGCGTGCCGTGGAATCTGCGTATTGTAATTTTCGTGATGCAATTGTAATTTTTTGGCTGGCTGCCGCAGGGAATGAATCAGAAGTGATTCACTCTTGAGAGCATATACGAATTTGTGCGGGTATCGGGTTTGTTTGTCATCGTTTTGGGGTAGACGTGTTTTGCTAGCATAGCGTTTGGATATCCACAAACGCATTTCTGGGGTGTTCCCCAGACCCCTCGCTGCTCTTGTGTGACGATAGTGACGCAGATGACGCTAATGACGCTGTTTTGGGGGATATCCCTATACCATATCCCAGATTCAGCGTCATTAGCGTCATCTGCGTCATTCTGATTTTTGTGTTTCTCGTACCGCCACCGCTATGGCGTGTTTATCCGCTTAGACCTGTGTACAGGGTTACGCATGGGGGAGTTGCTGACGCTGAAGTGGGAGGACATCGACTTTTCCACCGCCCAGCTTCACGTCAGGCGTACCATCAACCGCCTTGCCAAGTACGAAGCCCACGACGGCGAAAACAAAACCGAAATCGTATTCGGTACACCCAAAACGAAAAACTCTCGCCGCACGATTCCGCTGACCCGCACAATGGTTGACGAACTCACTCGCTGGAAGAAACAGCAGGAGCAAGACAAGATTCGGACAGGGGATAAGTACACCGACGATGGCTTCATTGTCACCAACGAGTTTGGACACTACTTTGAGCAGAAAACTTTCAAGGATTACTATGACCGCCTGTTGAAAGATGCCGACATCGGGCACTTTACCTTCCACGCCCTGCGCCACACCTTCGCCACCCGCGCATTAGAGCGCGGCATGGACTACAAGACCCTGTCAGCCATCCTCGGTCACTACTCGGTAGCGTTCACAATGGACACCTACGTTCACAGCATGGACGAACACAAACGGCGCGAAATGGACAAGATGAACGATATGTTCGGGATGCAGTACAGCATCTCTGTGGAGAACCAGCCCTACCCTGTACTCTGCACCTTATCCCCGGACGGCTGCACCGCCCATGTTCCTGACTTCCCCAAAGTCACCACACAAGCGCCAACACTAGACGCCGCCCTGCTCGAAGTCAAGCAGCAAATCCAAAAAGCCCTACGCCAATATAAGAACCCACCCATTCCCACCAAACAAGACCAAATCGTAGTGCCAACCAACAGCGTGCTGGTACTCGTCAAAGCAGGGTAATGCCACTGAATAGTTTTTAACACCACATGGTGCGTCTGTTGAAATTTTCAGTAGGCGTACCATCTTGTATTTACTTTTACGCTCTTATCTGTTATAATTAAAGCGCGAAAGTTAGGTGAGCCACATGACAAAATTTGAACAACTTGATTCCATGCTGGAACAGGGGAACGGCTACATCACGACCCGCGCGGTTACAGCGCAGGGCATCTCAAAGCCCTATTTTGCCGAATACGCCCGCAGCCGAGAACTGGAGCGTGTCGCGCATGGCGTATACCAATCACGCGATGCATGGCCGGATGATATGTATGTTCTCCACCTGCGCAACAGCAATATCATTTTTTTGCCCACCAGTCGGCGTTGGCGCTCCACGGTATGATGGAGCGCGAGCCGCACCACATCTATGTTACGGTCAACAGGGTTACAACGCACACATCTGCGCAAGCAGGGCGTGATTGTGCATACAGTTTCCCCGGAGATTTTCACACTGGGGCTGACCTCTGCCTCTACCACTTTTGGCAATACCGTTCCCACTTATGACCGTGAGCGCACACTCTGCGATGTCATTCGCCAGCGGGGTGCTATGGATGTGCAAACCTACCAAACTGCCATCCGCGAGTATATGCTGCACGGTCACAAAAACCTGCCTCATCTCATTCAGTGCAGCCGCGCACTGAAAGTTGAGGATGATGTAAGACGATACTTGGAGGTGCTTTTTATTATGATCAAGACCTCACGACAGCTGAAGGATAAAATCCAAAAATCTGGCGCACGGCGACAGCTTGAAATCGCAGACTCTGCTGCCGCACCTACATGATGGAACGCCTTTTTTAGAGCGTCTCGCCGCATCCCAGTACAAC